>Ga0207652_10004457_pt1 | contig 11401 bp, 7 predicted proteins | sample KBSC63BmetaG_FD_184334 | JGI IMG/M metagenome (GOLD analysis project Ga0207652, IMG submission 184334) | Corn rhizosphere microbial communities from Kellogg Biological Station, Michigan, USA - KBS C6-3B metaG (SPAdes) (version 2) | ecosystem: Host-associated > Plants > Roots > Rhizosphere ... | reverse complement strand
GTGGCCAATGCCACGATCTTCTTCACCCATCGCTTCACCGACTGGCTCGATTTCCGCCAGGTCCTGAACATGCGCTACTTTGGCAGCAACTCGTTCACGTACACCGGCGAGGATAACACCAAGTCCGTGATCAATTCGCAGTACACCGGCAGCATCGGCTGGCGCCGCGGCACGACCGCGCAGGGTGACCTGATCGCCCGTTACAACCCGCTCTCGCGGGTGGGTGGCACGACGATGGTCGGTTACCAGTACAGCGACGAAGATTCGCGCAATGCGAACTACACCGGCATCCCGGACGCGCCATTCAACAAGCTCGATCTGACGGCCATCGCGGCCTCGGGCTTCAGCGAGTCGTTCTACGCCGGCCGTAAAGTGTCGAATCTCCCGCTGACCAGCCAAACGGGCTCGAAGTCCTTCAACTTCGGCATGTATGCCCAGCAGGATATCAACTTCTTCAAGGATCGCCTGATCCTCACCGGCGGTCTCCGCTCGGACCACGACGCGAGCAAGACGGTCAATCGCATCACCGGTGCCACGTCCAGCGCGGCGAACACCACCCTGAATTCGTACCGCTATGGCGCGACCTTCAAGATTCTGCCGCAGCTCGCCGTTTACGCGGTGAAGAGCGTGCAGACCGATCCGACCAAGTCGGTCAAGCGTTACAACGGCCTCCTCGCCGGCGATCCCCGGTTGGACGAATTCTTCGTCGTGAGCCCGCTGACCGACCTCCAGGAGTTCGGCGTCAAGGGTGAGCTCTTCAAGGGCCGCCTCTCCGTCGCCGCCGACTATTGGGAAATGACCAAGACCGGCAGCACGTCGAACGTGCTGACCAACGGCCTCTCGCAGGGCCAGCAGGTCACCTTTGGCACGCAGACCGAAATCGAAGGCGCGCAATCGAAGGGCTGGGAAGTCAGCGCCTTTGGCAGCATCACCGATCGCCTGAGCATCATCGCGAACTACACGAAGATGACGACGAGCCAGGGCTTCACCGGCCAGCAGAACGCGCTGGGCTGGACGACGACGACGAACAACCCGGGGCGGATCCCGCTGCGGTTCGCGCCCGATTGGAATGCCAATCTCTTCGCGAAATACAGCTTCCGCAATGCCCGCGGCCAGGGCCTCGAGCTCAAGGCCGGCGTTGCCGCCGTGGGTCCGCTCATCACCCAGATGACCGGCTTCGGCCTGATGCAGATCCCGGAGAGCCAGCACAGCTACGATGCCGGCGCATCGTATCAATGGCGCCGTTACAACTTCGACATCATGGTCACCAACATCGGCAACGATCCGTTCGTGATCACGCGCGACCAGCCGCCGCGTACGTATCGCTTCAGCGTTTCGACCCGGTTCTGAGCCGGACCGCTGCTTCGCGCCGCCGGGTCGAGCCCCGGCGGCGCTGCCTCTAGTTCCTGCAACCTATCTTGAACTGATCCCCCTTATGTCCCGATTTCTGTCGCTCTCTCTGGCCGGCTTGGCCGCTGCGCTCGTCGCGCCCGTACTTTCCGCTTCCGCGCCGTTCGCGCGCATCAAGTACAACAACCCCGGATTGAAGGCCGATGTCGGCGTGGGCCTCTGGGGGTGGCCGCTGCCGATCGACTATAATCGCGACGGACTGGTGGACCTGGTGGTCGTTGGCTCCGGCAAACCTTACAACGGCACCTATTTCTTCGAGAACTCCGGCGTGACCGATCCGGAGACCGGCCTGCCCCGGATGAAAGCCGGCGTGCGCCTTGGCGCTGGCATCGACTCGCCCGAAATCTCGTACGTCGGCGGCCAGCCCATCGTGTTGACGCCGGGCAAGGTGTATCCGGATTTCGCCCACACCGCGCTCGCGCACCCGCAGAAACTGAATGCGCCGTCGGTCAATGATATCTTCGGCTCCTCCGACCCGAGCCTCACCAAGCCGGGCATCACCGGCATCCGTTCGAGCCAATGGAAAGTGGTCGATTACGACGGCGACGGGCTCAATGACCTGATTGTCGGCATCGATTACTGGGGCGAGTACAAGTGGGACGCGGCCTTTCACGGCGAGAACAAGCCGACATACGACGAGCAGGGGAAATGGAAATTCGGACCGCTCCACGGCTACGTGTACCTCCTGAAAAACACGGGCACGAATGACGCCCCGCAGTACGCGAAGCCCGTGCAGCTTACCGCCGAGGGCAAACCGATCGATGTGTATGGCCGGCCTTCGCCGTGTTTCGGCGACTTCCGCGGCACCGGCAAACTCGACCTGATCTGCGGCGAGTTCGTGGACGGTTTCACCTATTTCGAAAACATCGGAACCCGCACCGAGCCGAAGTACGCCGCGGGCCGGCCGCTCGCCCTCGGAGGCGTGCCGCTGAAGATGGATCTGTGCATGATTGCGCCGGTGGAGTTCGATTTCAACGGCGACGGTCACCTCGATCTCGTCGTCGGCCAGGAAGACGGCCGCGTCGCGCTGCTCGAGAACACCGGCATCGTGAAAGACGACATGCCGCAGTTCCTGCCGCCGCGCTTTTTCACCCAGGTCGCGGACGACGTGAAGTTCGGCGTGCTCTCGGCGCCAGCGGCGGCGGACCTTGATGGCGACGGCCTCGAGGATCTCGTGGTCGGCGACAGCGCCGGTTACTTTGGTTTCATCAAGAACCTCGGCGGCAACCCCGTGAAGTGGGCGGCGCCGGTTTATCTGCAGGCCGGCGGGAAGACGATTCACATTCAGGCGGGCTACGCCGGCGATGTGCAGGGGCCGAGCGAGACGAAGTGGGGTTACGTCAATGCGTCCGTGGCGGATTGGGACGGCGACGGCCTCCTCGACATCATGGCGAGCGACGTTTGGGGGAAAGTTTACTGGTACCGCAACATCGGCACGAAGACCGCTCCGCGTTTCGCCGCGTCGCAGCCGGTCGAAGTGGAATGGTCCGGCCCGGCGCCGAAACCCGCTTGGAACTGGTGGGATCCGGCCGGCAAGGAACTCGTCATCGAGTGGCGGTGCACGCCGTACGTCATCGACTGGAACCACGACGGCTTGCCCGATCTGGTCACGCTCGATCACGAAGGCTACCTCGCGCTGTACCCGCGTCGCAAGACGGCGGATGGCAAACTCGAATTGTTGCCCGGCCAGCGCATTTTCTACGGAGAAGGCATCTCCAAGTACGACCAAGCCGGCCGGCCGACCAATCACGAATCCGGTTTGCTCCAGCTCAACAGCGGCCTCGCCGGCTCGAGCGGCCGCCGCACGTTCTGCTTCGTCGATTGGGACGGCGACGGTGTGCTCGATTTGATGGTTAATAGCATCAATTTGAATTTCCTGAAGGGCATGGGCAAAAACGCCGACGGCCAATGGACCTTCAAGGATATGGGCCCGTTAAATCCGGACCAAATTCTCGCCGGCCACTCGACCGCGCCGACCGTCGTGCATTGGAACGGCAAACAAGACGACCTGCTCTTCGGTACCGAGGACGGTTTCCTGTACTACGTGCCGCACGGCACGGTGAACCACTAATTCCGCGCTCATGCCCCTTTCTACTGCCCAACTGCTGAAGCTTCGCCGTTGGAATACACCCACCATTGCGAACGCGCTCGAACAAGTCTCCCGCGCTGATCCGCTCAGCCTGGTGAATCTCGACGAAGTGCGGGATTTCATGCCCGAGATGGGCGTGATGGTCGGGTATGCGATGACAGTCGTGATTTCCGGCGGCGATCCGCGTCCAAAGCAGGAACAGCCGGAAAACTTCCGGGCATATCGCGACTATCTCGCATCGCGCGCCGGTCCGAAAATCGTCGTGGTGCAGGACGCCGATTCGCCTCGCTGCTACGGGTCGATTTGGGGCGAAGTCGGCGCGACGAATGCGCGCGCGCTCGGCTGCGTCGGCACGATCACCGACGGCGCGGTGCGCGATCTCGACGAGATGAAATCCGTCGGCTTCAAGGCGCTGGCGCGCCGCCTGGCGGTGAGCCACGCGCATTGCTGGCCGCTGCGCTGGGGCGTTGATGTCGAGGTGTTCGGGACGAAGGTGCGGCCCGGCCAGCTCATCCACGCCGACAAGCACGGCTTCATTTTGATTCCAAACGACGCGCAACGGGGGTTGCTCGAGGCTGCTCGCTTCATGGATGACAACGAATGCGACACGGTGATCGATGCCGGCATGGCATCCACCGGGCAGACCACGAAGGAGACGCTGAATGCGATGAACCGCGCCGCCTCGTCCTTTTCCGCCAACTCTCGCCGCAAGTACGGCAAGAGCGGCGAGTGGAAATAATAATTTACGTCACGATCCGGGGCGCCTCGAGGCAAGCGCCCCGGCCAAACCAAGCCTCGTTCACCGGCCCGAGGGCCGATTTAGTTCCATGTCCATTCCCTTTCCGCGCCGCGGGATTCTGGCGGCGCTGTGGTTGCCGACGGATCGCGCCGGCAAATTGCTCACGGCGGAGCTCGCAGCCAATATCCAATTCCTGAAGGCGCACGGCGTCGACGGCATCCTCGCGCTCGGCAGCACCGGCGAGTTTCCGCAATTCGATATCGCGCAGCGCAAGGAAGCGCTCGCCAAAGTGGTCGAATTCGCCGCGCCGTTGCCGGTGATCGCCAATATCAGCGACATTCGGCCGCGCGCCGTCGCCGAGCTCGGCCGGTTTGCGGCGGAACTGCGCCTGCCGGGCGTCGCGATCATGGCGCCGGGCTTCTTCCCGTCGTCGCAGGAGGACTTGCTCGCGCACTTTCTGCATGCCGCCAACTCGGCGGGTTTGCCGACGCTGCTCTACAATTTCCCGGAACTGACCGGCACGCGCATCGACCTGCCGACCGTCGCGGCCTTTGCGGAACGCGCGCCCATGGCCGGCATCAAGCAGAGCGGAGGAGAATTCGAATACCACAAGGCGCTGATTCAGCTCGGCCGTGAAAAGAACTTCAGCGTGTTCTCGGGAGCCGACACGCGGCTGCCGGAGGTCTTCGCCCTCGGCGCCGACGGCTGCATCGGTGGCTTGGTCAACATCGCGCCGGAACTCATGGTGCATTTGTACCGCGTCTGCCGGCAGGGCGCGCCGGGACAAATCTCGCCGCAATTCGAGCGGCTGAAGGAAATCGGCCGCATCATCGACCGGCTCACGTTCCCGTTGAATGTCGCGGCCGGCATCGAGGCGCGCGGCCTCGCGACCGGGGCGCCGAAAGCGATCGTGTCGGACAAGTCATTCGAAGTGTACCGCGCCATTGTCGCGGAATTGCGCGCTAAATTTTCCGAGTGGGGCATGGAGCCGGCGCCCGCCGGCGCCTCGAAAACAAAGGGATGACCTTCCGGGTCCGAGTATCCGTCGCCGCCGTGGCCATCACGGTTGTATCCGCCGCGTTCTGCGGCGGCCGCACCGCGCTGGCGCGCGCCGCATCGGCCGCGTCGGCTTCGAGCGGCTCCGCGTCGGCAACGACGCCGCGATCACCTTCGTCGGCGGATACGGATGAAGGCAAGAAGGGCACGGAGACTCGGCAGCCGGCGCCCGAAGGCGGCGAACGCAACGACGGTGCGATCGTCCGCGCTGAATTCATTCATGAGCCCGGCGCGTATCCGCAATGCCATGCCTCGACCATCGTCGAGACGCCTGACGGCGGCTTGGTGGCGGCGTGGTTTGGCGGCACGCACGAGCGGAATCCCGACGTGTGCATTTGGTCGCGCCGATTCGCGCACGGGGTGTGGCTGCCGGAGGTGAAGGTCGCCGATGGCGTCCAAGCCGACGGCACCCGTTATCCGTGCTGGAATCCTGTTCTCTTTCGGCCCCGGCAAGGGCCGATGGTGGTGTACTATAAGGTGGGTCCGTCTCCCTCGACGTGGTGGGGTGAGTTTGCCACGTCGGGGGATGACGGAAACACCTGGAGCAAATCCCAACGGCTGCCGGATGGCATTCTCGGCCCGATCAAGGACAAGCCCTTGGAACTCGCCGATGGCACGATCCTTTGCGGATCCAGTACGGAAAGCCCCAAGGATGGCTGGCACGTTCACGTCGAGCGCACCACCGGGGTCGGGCGGCCGTGGACGAAGACCGCGCCGCTCGCGTCCGACGGTTTCAACGCCATCCAACCGACTTTATTGATCCACCGCGACGGGCCGCTGCAAATGCTGTGCCGCACGAAGGAGATGGAGGTCGCCACGAGTTGGTCGAGCGACGGCGGGCTCACCTGGACGCCGCTCGCGGCTTCGGGTTTGTATGCGCCGAACTCGGGACTCGACGTGGTCTCGCTGGCGGACGGTCGGCAACTGCTCGTTTATAATTACCGGGATGCGACTCGCGCGGCGGCGATGAATCCGAAGTCGGCCGCGCTCGGTGCGCCGAGTCAGGCCGGCATCCGGCGTCCCGACGAAGATTGGGGCGTGCGCTGGCCTTTGAATGTTTCGATTTCCCCCGACGGCGTACACTGGAAGATGGTGCTGACCTTGGAAAGCCAACCGCGGAAAGACGGCTACGCGTACCCCGCCGTCATTCAGACGCACGATGGGCTGGTGCATATCACGTACACGTGGGATCGGGTGAAGATCAAACATGTCGTGATTGACCCGGCGAAACTTTAACTCGGCCAATCATGAACATGACATCCGTCCGAAGGTACGCATGGTTCGTGGTGGCGATGCTGGCGCCGGTTGCGCTGCTGAACTACCTCGATCGCCAGATGCTCGCGACGATGAAGGCGTCGATGGTCGCGGACATCCCCAGCATCGCGAATCGCGCCGACTGGGGCCTCATTCTCGGCTCGTTCAAGTGGACGTATGCGCTGCTCAGTCCGCTCGGCGGCTACCTGGCCGACCGCATCAGTAAACGGCGGGTGGTTGGCGTCAGCCTGTTCGTCTGGTCGCTGGTTACCTGGTGGACCGGTCACGTCACGAGTTTCCACGGCATGATGGCGGTGCGGGCCCTGATGGGCATCAGTGAGGCTTTCTACATGCCAGCGGCGCTGGCGCTGATTGCCGATTACCACCCGGGCGATACCCGTTCGCGGGCGATCGGCGTGCACCAGACCGGCATTTATCTTGGGCAGATTGCCGGTGGCTTCGCCGGCTACGTGGCGGACTCGGCCACGCATGGTTGGCGCTGGGCCTTCTCGACGTGCGGCTGGATCGGGCTGATCTACGCCGTGCCGCTGCTCTGGTTCATCCGCGATGCGCCGCGCCCCGCCGGTACGCTGACGCCAGCGGCGCAGACGGCCGGCCCGGGGGTGATGCGTGGCCTGCTGGGCAACCGCAATTTCCTCCTCCTCGTTTTGTACTTCACGTTGCCGGCGATCGCGGGCTGGGTGGTCCGCGACTGGATGCCGGACATTCTTCGCGAGCGTTTTCATCTCGGGCAGGGCAAGGCCGGCGCCAACGCGATCCTGTATGTCCAATTTGCTTCCATCGTTGGCGTGGTGCTCGGCGGCACGCTGGCCGACCGCTGGACGCGGCGATCGCCGCGCGGGCGCATTTTTACGAGCGCCATCGGCATGCTCCTGTTTCTGCCGGCCCTCTTCAGTGTCGGGAACGCGAGCACTTTGGGTTTCGCGGTCTGCGGACTCATTGCCTTCGGCCTGGGCTGGGGCTTTTTCGACTGCAATAACATGCCGATCTTGTGCCAGATCACGCGCCCGGAACTGCGCGCGACCGGCTATGGCTTCATGAATCTCGTGAGCATCTCCTGCGGCGGATTCGGCGATTGGCTCTTCGGGAGTTTGCGCGACCGCCATGTGCCGCTGAACATGATCTTCGGCGTCTTCGCGGGCGTTGCCCTGCTCTCCGTTCTCCTGGTGCTGCTGATCCGGCCGGGTAAACCGGTGCCGGCAACGGCGTAGAGGCCTCTTTGCTTATGAACATTGTCGTGCTGGATGGCCACACGTTGAATCCCGGCGACCTCGATTGGGGTCCGCTCGAGAAACTCGGAGCCTGCACGTTCTACGAGCGGACGTCGGCGAACGAGGTGGTGGCACGCGCGCGCGAAGCGGATGTTGTCCTGACGAACAAGTGTCCGCTGCCGGCGTCGGTGATCGCGCAATTGCCGAAGCTGCGCTACGTCGGCGTGCTCGCGACCGGCTACAATGTCGTCGACGTGGCCGCCGCCCGCGCCCGCGGCATTCCCGTCGCGAATGTGCCCGGCTATGGCACGCGTTCCGTCGCGCAGCATGTGTTCGCGCTCATTCTCGAACTGACGAATCACGTCGGGCTGCATGCCCAATCGGTGCGGCAAGGCGAATGGACGCGTCGGGGCGAATGGTGTTACTGGGACAAGCCACTGGTCGAACTCGCCACGCTGACGCTCGGCATCGTGGGGTACGGCCGCATCGGCCGCGCCGTTGGCGACCTGAGCCGGGCCTTCGGCATGGAGGTGCTCGCCACGTCACGCCGCGAAACTCCCGGCGCGGAAAAGGTCGGCCTCGACGAGCTGTTTCGGCGGGCCGACGTGATCTCGCTGCATTGCCCGCTGACGCCGGAAACCGATGGCATGGTGAATGCCGCCCGGCTGGCGCTGATGAAGCCAACCTCGCTTTTGATCAACACCGGCCGCGGCCCGTTGATTGTCGAGGCGGACCTGGCCGCCGCGCTCAACGCGGGAAAAATTGGCGGGGCTGCCCTTGATGTCCTCTCGGTCGAGCCGCCGGCGCCTGACCATCCGCTGCTGCGGGCGAAACATTGCCTGATCACGCCGCACATCGCCTGGGCTTCACGCGCCGCGCGCGCGCGCCTGCTCACGACGGTGATTGATAACCTCACGGCGTTCGCCGCGGGTCGGCCGCAGAATGTCGTCAATTGATTCTTCCATGAAACCGAAGTCCTCCTCTCGAACCGTTTACCTGGTCGCCAGCGGCGATCTGCGGCAGTCCGCCAACGAAACGTGCTGGCCGGCGCAAGCGGCGATGGAAAAGAAACTGGGCGCGGCGATCGCGGCCTTGGGCTATCGCGTCGAGCGCGCCCATCCGTACAAGGCGAAACTGAAGCACGGGTTCATCGCGTCGCAAAAAGAGGGCTTGGAGGTTTTCGCCGATCTGCCGCCGAACGCGCCGCTGATCGTGGCGGAAGCGGTGTGGCAATACTCGCACCATGTGTTGCCCGGCCTGATCACCCATGGCGGCCCGATCCTCACCGTCGCGAATTGGAGCGGGCAGTGGCCGGGGCTGGTCGGCATGTTGAATCTCAACGGATCGTTGACCAAGGCCGGCGTCCGCTATTCCACCCTGTGGAGCGAAAATTTCGACGATGTCTACTTTACCTCGCACCTGGAAAAATGGCTGCGGACCGGGGCATGCGCGCATCGCACGAATCACGTCCGCGCGCTGAGCCGGACGAAGGTCCCCTCGCGGGCGCAGGCCATTGGGCGCGCGATCGCCGCCGACCTGCGCCAGCGCAAGTCGATCATGGGCGTGTTCGACGAAGGCTGCATGGGCATGTTCAACGCCATCGTGCCCGACGATCTGCTCTTTGCCTGCGGCGTCGCGAAAGAGCGGCTTTCGCAGTCATCCCTTTACTATGCGGCCACCCAGGTCAGCGACGCCGACGCGAAAGCGGTGCTGGCATGGTATCACGCCAAGAAATTCAAATTCCATTTCGGCGCGAACGAGGCGACGGACCTGACCGAAGCGCAGGTGCTCTGGCAGTGCAAAATGTACATCGCCGTCGTGCGCATCGCGGACGAGTTCGGTTGTGAGACGATCGGCATCCAGTACCAGCAGGGCTTGAAGGACCTGCTGCCGGCATCGGATCTTGTCGAAGGCACGTTGAACAACAGCGATCGTCCACCGGTGCGGAATGCCGCGGGCCGTGTCATTCGCGCCGGAAAACCCATCACTCATTTCAACGAAGTGGATGAGTGTGCTGGGCTCGATGGCCTTTTCACGCAGCGCGTCCACGAAGCGCTCGGCCAACCGGTCGAAAATACGCTCCACGATCTGCGCTGGGCCGATCGCGATCACAGCGGGACGACGGATGAGTACGTGTGGGTTTTCCTGATCTCCGGCGCCGCGCCGCCCGCGCATCATATCGGCGGCTGGGCGGGCTCGGACTCCCTGCGGCAGCCGCCCATGTATTTCCGGCTCGGCGGCGGCACACTCCGCGGTATCGCCAAACCCGGCGAGATCGTGTGGTCCCGCATCTTCGTGGATAACGGCCGGCTGCGGATGGATCTCGGCCGCGCGAAGGTTGTCGGCTTGCCGCTGGCGGAAACCGAACGCCGGTGGAATGAAACCACCGTGCAGTGGCCGATCATGCACGCGGTGCTGCACGGCGTGACGCGGGACGAGATGATGGCGCGCCACAAGGCGAACCACATTCAAGTCGCCTATGCGAACAGCGCGCATGAAGCCGATCTCGCGATGTACGCGAAGGCGGCGCTCGCCGCCGAACTGGGCATCGACGTTTCCCTTTGCGGGACCAAGGCCGACGGCTCGGCATTCTGACCGCGCCTCGGCTGGCGGAAGCCAGGCGCGATCGCTCGAGTTGGTGGTAGACGAGGACGGGCTGACCCTTCCTCGCGTGAGCCGTTCTCGGGTGAGCCGTTCCGATCGGGACGAAGCCGCTCGAGGTAGGGCGAACCGTCCTCGGTGAGCCGTGGTCCGAAGCGGCTCGGCGGGGACGCCTCGCCCTACCTTTGAGTGTCACGCTACGGTGGGGCGGAGGCGTGGCCGAGTTGGCCCTGGCGCATCCGCTAGCGTGTGCCGCACGCGTGGCCGAGTCGGCTCTGGCGCTTCCGCGACGGTGAGCCCGCAGCCTGGCACCGGTCCGGGACGCCGCCGCTCGGTTACGCGACGATGCGTCCGCGGTCGTAAACGACGCGACCGCGACAGATCGTGGTTACAACTTGCCCCGTGAGATTCTGTCCGCTCCAGGGTGAGTTGCTCGATTTGCTGAAGCCGGCTTTGGCGTCATAGCGCCAAACCTTGTCCGGATCGAAAACGCAGATGTCAGCCGTCGCGCCGACCGCGAGCGTGCCGGCGGGGAGGTTCATCACCTGGGCTGGCCGGCGCGTCATGAGATCGACCACGTGCGGCAGCTTGAAACGGTTTTGCCGCACGAGGACGTCGAGCGAGATCGGAAGCGCCGTTTCCAGTCCGATAATCCCGTTGGGTGCGTAGTCGAACTCGCGATCCTTTTCACCGGCGGTATGCGGCGCGTGATCGGTCGCGATGCAGTCGAGCGTGCCATCCTTTAGACCGGCGACAATCGCGCGCCGATCCTCGTCCGTGCGCAGCGGCGGATTCATTTTGAAATTCGTGTCGTACCCAACCAGCGCCTCGTCCGTGAGCGCGATGTGGTGCGGCGTTCCTTCGGCGGTGATGCGGACCTTGCGCACCTTGGCCCGCCGGATGATGTCAACCGACGCGCGCGAGGAGATGTGCTGCAGGTGGATGTGCGCGCCCGTGTATTCCGAGAGGATGACGTTGCGCGCGACGATCAAGTCTTCCGCGGCGTTCGGCCAGCCCCGC
>Ga0207652_10004455_pt1 | contig 11402 bp, 17 predicted proteins | sample KBSC63BmetaG_FD_184334 | JGI IMG/M metagenome (GOLD analysis project Ga0207652, IMG submission 184334) | Corn rhizosphere microbial communities from Kellogg Biological Station, Michigan, USA - KBS C6-3B metaG (SPAdes) (version 2) | ecosystem: Host-associated > Plants > Roots > Rhizosphere ... | reverse complement strand
GCGTCACATCTGTTACAATAGAGAAAATTAAATAGGACCTTTCATGGAAAAAACCTTGATCGTTTTTAAGCCTGATGCTGTCCAGCGGGGCATTGTAGGCGAAATTATTACTCGATTTGAACGCGCCGGATTCAAAATTGTCGCCACTAAGATGCTCGAGCCAAATTATGAGCACTATTTTGAACACTACGAAGGCATTGGCACCCTCAAAACACGCAAAGGCGATGAAATTTTCGAAAGCCAGCTGGCAAGTATGCAAGAAGGTCCAGTGATCGCCATGGTGCTCGAAGGCGTTGATGCCGTCGAAGCGGTTCGCAAGATGGTCGGGGATACCCAACCGAAGAGCGCAGCGCCCGGCACCATTAGGGGTGATTACGCCCATGTCAGTTATGGCGCTGCCGCCAGTGTCGGCCGTGGCGTTGCCAACATTGTCCACGCTTCAGCCGACAGCACCGAAGCGAAGAAAGAAATTGCTCACTGGTTCGCGGACAGCGAAATCCACTCCTACGAAGCCGTCCACGAGAAGTACACCCAGCCCCGGAAAAAATAAATCGTCATCCTGAATTTATTTCAGGATCTCGTCTAGTAAAGCAAGTCAGTCAAGTCTTTGAATTTTGGGTTGAACTCCCGAATCAAGTTCAACTTCCATTCCCGATGCCATCGCTTGAGTTGTTTTTCTCGTGCAATGGCTTGTTCTGCAGTGTCCCAGGCTTCGAAGTAGAGCAGCTTTTTCAGATTATATCTATAGGCAAAGGATCGCTTGCTCGAGGTATGATGCTCATCGAGACGCCTTAACAAGTCGTTCGTCACTCCTATATAGAGTACTCTGCTATAAGTGTTCGTGAGTATGTAAAGGTAGTACTGGCGCAATTTCACTCTGTAAAAATAACAGAAAAACCGCTGGACTCGCATTTTTGTTGCAAGGATCCTGAAATAAATTCAGGATGACAAAAATGTGTCCCTCAGAAGGTTCAACCCAGAAATGTTCAGTGAACATTTTCTGTAGACTCGAGCCAAAGCTTCCTTTACATTTTGGTGCCCCCAGAAGGATTCGAACCTCCAGCTTCTCCTTAGGACGGAGCTATTTTATCCATTGAACTATGGGGGCGTGAGCGAAGCTTCATGAGTGAAGCTTCGTCATATAAAGTGTAACAAACACCTTGAGATCTAATTAATTTGATACAATACGCTTATGATTGGATATTTGGCCTCTTCGCTGGCAAATGACTCTGATAACTGGGTATTTTTGGGGCCAATGATAATATTTATACTGTTTGTTATTTCCCTCGTTTGTTTAATTATCTGGCTTGCGCTTAAGTTGGTAAAGCCAGTGCTACTTAATAGACCGTCGACCAATAATAAAACGTTAAAAGTACTGGAACCATATATTTTCATAAGTTTCGGCATAGCCTTTGTTATAGGTAATGCAGAAGGATCCAAGTACGACAACAGATCAATACTTGTTGATTCACTATTGCTCTTTGCGCCGTTTGTTCTGGCCGCAGTGATTAGTTCTAATAAGCTAGATAGAAGGAATAATCTGTTACTGCTGGCCGGAGTTGTTGCATTTTCGCTAATGTTCCTGAGTAATCACTTCAGACCTGGATAATTTTTACACGCTGTAAATGGTAGAATGTGCATATGGCTAAAAATGCCGAAATAGCTGACGAAAAAGAGTCAGCGGCCAAAAACACACACCATAAATACTTTGACGATCAGTTCGACGACGAAGAAGTACTGTTCGTATTTCACAAACATCCAATCGTTATGCGCAAAGGCCTGGTATTTGGCATGCTTGGGCCACTGATCGGCATTATCCCGGCGGCTATAAAACCGGACCTCGGCTTCGGTGTATTCTTCGGCGGTTTGGGGCTAGGCTTCTTGCTCGGGCTTCTGATATTTGCTCCCAGCTGGATTGGCTGGCACTTCAGCGTCATGATCGTCACCGATCAAAGATTTATCCAAATTACTCAGAAAGGGCTCTTCCACCGGGCGGTGGCTGACCTCGGCCTCAGTCAGATACAATCGATCAATTATGAGGTGTCAGGGCTGCAGGAAACACTGCTCGGATATGGTACGATAAAGATGCAGACATACGTGGGAGACCTGGTCATTCACGACGTGCATCACCCAGCACGTGTACAAAAGCGGCTTCTCACCATTCTGCGAGACGAAGGTATCAATACTAACCCCTATCAGAGTAGTGCAAATACAACTTCGCCCCAATTAGATGAAGAAACCCAAGAAGCCTAAACTTAATAGCCTCAAAGTTCCGTTTAAAAAGGTGGTCAAGCCTGCCGAAGAGCGGGTCGATGAAGCGCTGTCCAATGTGCCCCGCATTACTAACGACACCGTAGCTGAACATCGTGAAGAGGTACTTTCTAGCGCGCGCAAATTTATCTACCCGCTGCAGCATTCCAAACACAGCGTGGTGCGGATCTCACTCGGCCTGTTTGTCAGTGTATTGATTCTATTTTTGGTCTACTGCGGCCTGGCGATGTATAAATTTCAATCAACATCAGGCTTTATATATGGCGTGACGCGCGTCTTGCCATTCCCGGTCGCCAAGGTTGGCAGCCATTGGATTAGTTATGAATCGTATCTGTTTGAACTGCGCCACAATATGCATTACTACCACACCCAGCAGCACGACGAGTTTTCAACAGCAGATGGCAAAGTCCGCTTGGGCCGCCTCAAACAGCAGGCCATGACGACGGTGGTCGAGGACGCCTACGTCAAAGAGCTAGCGAACAAGAATCATGTGTCGGTCAGCTCGGGCGACGTCAATCACGAAGTGGCGCTAGTTCGGGCGCAGAATCGTCTTGGTAGCAACGACCGAGTGTTCAAAGACGTACTCAAGGAATTCTGGGGTTGGAGCGAGTCTGATTTCAAGCGCGAACTCAAGCAGCAAATGCTGCAGCAAGCCGTGGTAGCTAAGCTTGATAAAAGTGCCAATGACCGGGCGAACAGCGCGCTGAAGCAATTGCAGGGCGGCGCGGACTTCGCGGCCGTCGCGACCGCTATGTCGGACGATCTGAGCACCAAGGGTAATGGTGGTCAGTATGGAGTGGCCATCGCGCCTAACGACCCAAATATCGCGCCGGCCATCACCGACACGCTATTTAAAATGAAGCCTGGCCAAATATCGGGTATCATCAACACCGGTTACACGCTAGAAATTTTGAAAGTCATCGACGCCAGCGGCAGCAACGTCCACGCCGCCCACATTCAATTCACGTTCAAGGACATCCACGAATTTACCAACCCGCTGCAAAAGACCGAAAAACCCCGCCACTATATAAAAGTGTGATGCTTTCTAATGCAGCACGGTGCTGAGTAGAGCAGCCAAGCGAAAGGCTCGCCGTGGCAGTTCTGAAGCAGCCTTTTCCTCAGATTCTATAATTGTCTGGACTTCAGGCTGCTGAAAGCCTGCAGATACACGTTCTACTTCGCTGTTTAACCAGTCCTGCGTCGTATTGCTGTAGGTTACGATCAGAGCATCACCATGCTTATCTGACCTCTCCATTATGCCGCTGAGACCCTTTAGCCCTACTTGATGGAGGGTCTCGAATGCCTGCTCGTCGATAGCTGCTCGAATCTCGATCGCGCCGAGACCATCTTTAAATCGTGTTTTGATTTCTGGCTTTTCCATAGATGCTTTTCACGTTTAGGTATATGCCTTGACAAAGACTTTGTCAATTATAAGTAGTGCTCTGATTGCATTTTTTCTCCCGAATTGGTATGATTACCCCTGTCTTTTAAGCAAAATAGATGTTTGCGTACTGTCTGGCGGGCTTTTGGGCTCGTAGTGAAGAGGCCTATCACGCCTCCCTGTCACGGAGGAGATCGCCGGTTCGAATCCGGTCGGGCCCGCCAGATGGATCGCAAACCCTACGATAGGCTAAAAAAATTACTTTGCTGAATGTGAACGGTAGCGATTGGCTGAGATGTAAATGCCAAAAATGATCAGCCAGACAGTTTGCGGGTAGCCGACCAGACGCTCCATGCCACCGATGCCGAGGCCGAGGTAGCGGTGAGTTATAAAAAACGCCAGGGCCACTAGCGTAATAATGCCGGTAACTAGGCTGTAGGCACGAAGCCAGTCTGGTGCCCGCAAACTAATACCCAGAATTACTATGCCTAGATTGCCGATAAAGAAGGGCAGCAAAGCGCCGACGAAGTGCAAGCTGCCGATAGTATTTTCGGGGAATAGCCCGACCAGCACCGTGCCCAAGCCAGCTAAGGCCATAAAGCTAAACCCCACTGCCGTACCTCTATCGCGCTGGAATTCGTGGTAAATCAGCATTGCCCCCTGTAGCATCGTCGCGCCCAGGACGATAAACGAAGCGTTCATTAAACTATGGTGGGGCGAACAGACATAGCGAGAACCATATTGCCCGCAGGCGGTATTCCCGAGATCACTAATCGTATTGTGCAGCCAGCTATACGGACGCGCCCAGGCAGCCGCCACCGCCAGCTGGATGATGAAATACTGGAGGCTGAGCATCCAGAGGGTGGGCCCGACCAGCGGAAACCGGTCAGCAAATACCTTCGTTCGCCACATACCCTTCATGGCGCATATTATAAACTAGAGACATGGGTGAATTTTATAAAGCAGCAGCCGTGGCTTCGTCGGTGTTAGCCCTGGGGGCTTTAGGCTGTGGCGGCGCCAAAAGTACCAGCCGGCCCGAGTCCATTAAGCGGCCTGCGCCGCTAAAGCTGACACGCCCACACAGGGGCCCGGCAGTGGGCAAGCCCCGCCATGGTGCGCTTCATTGTGAGGCCGAACAGATCGGCACGTGGGTGCCAGTGCCACCAAATCTTAACAAACAGGCTATCGCCCAAAGACTCGGCGTGTCGGCTTCGGAGGTTGATGCCGGTAAACTCGGCCCGGCTCACTGTGAAGAAGCTATATACGCTAGTCAGGTAGGGAGCTTGGCTCACGTTAAAGGTGTTGGCGCCGTTTGCCTGACAGTCGGCATCATGAGCGGCAATAGACCGCCTCAATCAGGCGTCAAATACAACGAAGTGATGGCTTTTTGTGCAAGCAATGGCGAACTGTAAGCTTAGTAGCCGCCACCGCCGCTCTTATGGATAAAGAGCAGATAGATCAAACCGTAGACAACTATGGCGACGACGACGTAGATCAGTACCCACTGCCACACGGGACGCTTGCCATAACCTTTGGTTGATTTTTGTGGTGCCTGTGAATTTTCCGGTTCCATAAGCCCTCCTAACGGGTTACCTTTCCTATTGTACGCCTGTTCAATAATTTTACGCTCATGCTTGCGTTAACGCACAAGAATCGCCATATTTGATCTGCAATGGAGCAGTTGGCCTATAACTTCCCAGATGAAAACGCTCAGCTCGCCGAAGCGATTGAGGTGGTTCGACATGCAGTCTGGAAGTCAGGACGAGGTGGTCGGCAGGGCGCCAGAGGTCGCAACCCATCCATGCACTATAGCGCTTCCCGCAGCCGGAACCCCAAGGAGTGTTTACGACGTGCTTATGAAGATTTGGGCTTTGTTTCGCTGCGTGATGCCAAAGTTTGGCTGCAGGATCAGCCGACTGATTGGTCGAGAAAGCTTGATCTAAAGTTGAAGCCAAAAATCCTAAACATCGAGGGAGGTTTTACGATTTCGTCGGCAGTCGTTAGGCTTGATTATCCGACCCGCGTCCAAAAATTCCTCAAGCATCTTAATGAATCCGACTTGGCAGATGTGCGGCCGCTGATATTTGGCATCCGAGACGCTACCGGCAAGCGGTCACGGCTGATGATGAGGATTATGTCTGATCCGCGGCCCCAAGAACAGGGCAGTGTCTTGCTGGATGGACGTTTGATTATGAGACGAGGCCAGGCGGTATCGTGCCTTGATGGACAAACTCATCCTATCTTCCCGGGCTCTATGGCCCGGCTGCACATAGATCCTGAACAAAGTTTATGTCATGTTGAGTTCCTGGATGTTATCAAGGAAGAGACATCAGAGAACTATGAATAACCCTGAACAAGCGAATAAAACAGATCTGGCAGAAGCCGGAGTAGGCCTACTGGGTGGCGGTGCTATTTTATTCGAAGGCATACACATGGTGGCCGACAACCCCAATGTTATGATGCTACCTTCTGGCATAGCTGTAGCTATAGTTGGGGCTTTTGCAATCGTCGCCGGTGGCGTTCAGTATTCTAATTACTTTCGGCAACTAGACGGCCGACCCACTCAATAGCCCGGCAATCTGTTATTATTGTCATTATGCATACGCTTACGCTTTATACCGCCAAATACTTGGTTTTTATAATCATCCTGATCGCCTTCGCATATTGGCTGACCCTGCCAAAGAAGCAGAAGATAAATCTAGTCATTTTCGGCTTTTTCGCCGCATTAATAGCGCTGATTCTGGCCAAAGTTGGCGCCGCGCTTTATTACGATCCCCGGCCGTTTGTCACCCATCACGTGACGCCCATTTATCCGCACGGGCCGGATAACGGCTTTCCGTCAGACCATACGCTTCTGGGGTCGTTCGTGGCCGTATCGGTTTATTACATGAATAAAAAACTGGGTATCGGCTTGTTTGTTTTGTCTGCATTGGTAGGAATTTCACGCGTGGCGGGACACATACATTCGCCGATCGATATAATCGGCAGCATGGTTTTCGCGGTAATTGGCGGCCTGCTGGCCACGCTCATTACGCCACGTGCAGCAAAGTATTTGCGCCGAACAGTTGCATAAATAACAGATGGTGCGGGTACTGGGAATCGAACCCAGATCTCAACCTTGGGAAGGTTACATATTAGCCACTATACGATACCCGCTCGTCCTCCCAAAAATTCAAACAGCTACGCTTGGTTTGAATTTTTGACGAAAACAATTAGCTGGAGCCACCTGGCGGGATCGAACCGCCGACCTACGCGTTACGAATGCGTCGCTCTACCAACTGAGCTAAGGTGGCCCAAATTACCGAAGTATTATAACAAAAACGGGGCAGGATTAGGCTTGTTCGAAACTTAATGTTGCGGGTCTTTGCTCAAAGGGGACGGAAATAACATGTTCGTTTGGTATGTATCCGGGTTCGGCAGCTGATGGTGTAGTTTCTCCAGCGAACGATTCTTCTTCTGCTCGGCGCTTTGTCCCTTCAGATTTTAAGGCCATGTAGAGGAAAAATGCACCCGCCGGCGCTCCTATCGCTCCGATGATCCCGACAGTGTTCCCGGTACTATTGCCGCTCACTACTGAAGGGGGCAGGAGCGCTTCATTACAGGCTTTTGTGCCCAGGCGTTTTATTTGCTCGTTACAGGCTTTTTTGTAATGGTGGATTTCAGCAGTCACGCCAGGCAAGACGGCGATGCTTCCGCTCGCGACAGCAGCGCTGCCTGCTATGGCGAGACCTTTTTCTATCTTCCTACCAAGGCTATTCATTAATGCTAATTATACCACAAGCACTGTTTATTATCAACAAATGATTTCAAAAATATCAGGCGCCGACTCAAGATGTTACAATAATGTTCAACGATGGCGTCAAAAAAATATTTTCACGACCACCTAGTGCTCCTACTGCTCAGCGTTAACGTTTTTCTGGCAGTAGCTGGCGCCATATCTTTTTTGTTCCGGCTGACGACCAGCCACGGCAATGGCTACATCGTGCAGTACCGCCTGATCGACGGCATCAACACCTTTAAAAACGGCACAGTCGTCGATATTCTCAGCTTCGTGGCCTTCGCCGGGCTCGTCTTGGCGATTCATACGATTCTCAGCATGAAGGCGTATCATATCCATCGCCAGCTGGCGATCACTATTCTGGCGCTTGGAGTTTTGCTCCTGACACTGACCATCATAATCAGTAACGCGCTGCTGGTACTGCGCTAAATGAAACAAATCGAAATACCGTACGAGAAAGACCGTTCGCGCCACTATCGATTCTTTGAAATTCTGCCCGGTGCTTTGAGTTGGACGCTGCTTTTCATGCCACTCATTTTAAGTTTGATCGACGTCAAACTAGCAGTCTTCGCTATTTTCGCCTATATGTTGATCTATTTTGTACGCTCGATAGCTTATTCGATCCGGGCAATCGGCGGCTATCGCACCATGAAGGAGCACATGCGGCTCGACTGGCAAATGCTCAACCGCGACCTCGAAACCGAAGCCATAACAGATGAGAGAGGTACTCGGCCGAGCTGGCATTATGACAATCTAAAGCGCCTAGGTGGTAATTTTTTGTTCAAGCCCAGCCAGCTGACCCAGGCCGTCATTATCGCTACGGTCAATGAGAGCCGCGAAGTCCTCGAACCAACTATTCAAGCAGTGCTCGAAAGCGCCTATGACAATCAAAAAATCGTGCTGGTGATCGCTTACGAAGCCCGAGCCGGTCAAGAAGCCGAGGAGCGAGTGCACGAGCTGGTGGAGCTGTATAAAGATCGCTTTCGCCACGCCATGGCCGTAAAACACCCGGCCAACATCCCTGGGGAGATCATCGGGAAAGGTGGCAATGTCACACGGGCTGGCCGCGAACTCCAAAAGTATCTCGAGAGCGAGCGCATCGATCCCGACACCGTGTTGGTCACGACGCTCGACGCCGACAATCGCCCCGACAAACAGTACTTTGCGGCCCTGAGTTATCTGTACTGCGTGGTGCCCAATCCTTTGCGCGCCTCATACCAACCCTTGCCGATGTTCACCAACAATATTTGGGACGCTCCGACGCTGATGCGTGTAGTGGCCACTGGTAACAATCTGTTTTACATCGTCGGCAGCAAGCGGCCACACCTGACGCGTAACTTTTCAGCCCATGCCCAGCCTATGAGCTCGCTGATCGATATGGATTTTTGGAGCGTCCGTACGATCGTCGAAGACGGTCATCACTTCTGGCGCTCGTATTTTCACTTTGACGGTGACTACCGTGTCTACCCCTTGAGCATTCCGATTTATCAAGATGCCGTGTTAGCCGATGGCTACTTGCGCACCCTTAAGGCCCAATTTTATCAATTACGCCGCTGGACCTACGGCGCTTCAGACATTGCTTATATAGCCGACAAGGGCTGGTTCCATAAGAATAAAGTGCCCAAAATCGATCTGACGTCTAAGTTTTTCCGCTTGCTGGAAGGGCACGTCAGCTGGGCCGTCGGCGTGCTGCTCATATATTTCGCGGCCTTTATCCCGCCGCTGATCCACCCCGACGCCTTGGCGGCCAATGAACTACCCCTGATAGTCAGTCGGGTCCAGCGCATCGGCATCGCCGGTCTGCTGATATCGGTTTACGTCTGCTTGGTGACGCTGCCGCCCAGACCTGCTCGCTACCGTCGGCACCGCTCGTTCCTGATGCTGGCCCAGTGGATCTTTCTACCGGTGACCAGTATCGCCTACGGCTCGCTGGCCGCCTTCAATAGTCAAACTCGATTAATATTTAAGAAATACCTCAGTAAGTTCGATGTCACCGAAAAGGCTACCGTCAGCGAAAGCGGCCGCCGCACCTCTACAATCGCCGATCCAGATTCTCGTTAATCTTTAAAAACCCGGCCGTGAGGAGCCACAGATTTAGCGCGTGTCGTCGTCTCTGCCGGATGTTGCTCCACCGACAGAGATCGACCACTAAGCTAAGTCAGGTGGCGACGTTCTAGGCCGGAAGCTTTTTGGTTCTTTTTGGCACCCAAAAAGAACAGAGGAAGAAAGAGTTAGCGAAAATTTAGATAGAAGGGTCCGCCACCTGCATGGGATCCTGAAATGAATTCAGGATGACGTTTTTTTTGGATCCCAGCTGGAGTTTACCCCAGCGAAGGCTGGGGCTGGGATGACAAGAGTGCAGGTCAGTGTCGAGACTTGCCCAGATCCTGCCTCGACAGAGTTGGTATTAATTAGGGTGATATGCGGCGTAATGGCTGCTGGCGGCCTTGTCGAATCTGTTGAGGGCTACCTGAGCCACCTGCGCGATATCTCGACAACTAATGACCGCGTCCTTGGCGTGCTCACCGATCTTGGTAATGACGGTCTCGGTAAGGCCAGCTGCGTCCTCCAGGGCTGTTTTACGGTGCTGACAGCTCACAAACAGGCTGAGCAACAGTTTGTCACGGGAAAAGGGCTCTAGAGAGCCTGTGACGCGGCGCACGCGCCAGACGGAGCCATAATCGGCCGCTTCTAGGGTGCTAAACACCGAATTACACCTTTGGCATTGCCGTCGACGCCAAACCTGGTTGCTCCTTTTCTGGGGACGGGAATTCACCACCTGAGTTTCTCCGCTGCAATACACACAAACCATGTCAACATATTGACATACAGCTGTTTAAAACGCTAGTGGAAAAGAATACTGAAAACGGGGAAAACCCTGAAAACCTCTGTTAATACAAAAAATCCCTCACCTATTACGGTGAGGGATGATTGTGCGACCCTATATTTTGCCGATGCTAAGGTGTTAATTTAGCGGACGGGGCGGAGTCGGCGAATTCGATTGTTTGGTTTCGAGGCAATTAATTCCTCATAAAAAAGTGTAAATGCGTCTAAAGCGCTCTCTTTCTTGATACCAAAACTTCCCTTGTTTAACCGATCCATCCTACCAGCGAGAGGCAATACTGTCAATACTCTAGGCCACAAAAGCGAGCTATATAACAGGGGTCAAGAATTTAATTTTCGGTTGAGCTTTTGGATATCCGATAGGCGACATAGGCCATAATACCCCCAGCGTAAGCAGCGGCCCCTACCGGGGGTAGATGCGGATCGTTATCATAAACAAAATTCATTAATTCAGCGCCACCATAGCCCATTCCGCCCATCAGAGCCGCCCCAATGGCAGCACATTTAACAGGGGATCGGGCTATATTTTGTAATTTTTCAACAGGGGTGGGCATACGATTTCCTTGGTGGGCGATATCACTTTGCTTCGCAAAGCTGTATCGGCCCGTTTACCAGTGTAAAGCGCCCACCTTTCGGTAGGTTTTTTACCCTGGTGGGCGATATAGGATGACGCTTCGCTATTCCGTCGCTCCGTTTCTCGAAGCAAGCTTCTGCGGTACTCACTCCTTACGAACCCGGCTATCGCCGGCCGGTTCTCATCTATATGCTACCAAATTGACAAACTCTACCTCTGTTAGAGTTCTCAATTTGGTGGGCGATATAGGATTCGAACCTATCACCTCCACAACGTCAATGTGGCGCTCTAGCCAAATGAGCTAATCGCCCAGAACAGTTCAGCGAACTGTTTCTGTAGCTCGAGTGAAACGTCGTTCACCCAAGGGCACCGAATGAGTATACCTAATTAAGCAATGGTGTGACAAGGGGTGCCTGAACTCATATATGACAAGCGGTATCATCTGGCAACGCCACACATGACGTCAGCCGAAAATAGTTTTCCCCAGGTGGAAATGTGGGAATTACAGCGCAAATGTACTAGCCTGATAGTACTAACCTTGCTATGATACTCGT
>Ga0207652_10004454_pt1 | contig 11403 bp, 6 predicted proteins | sample KBSC63BmetaG_FD_184334 | JGI IMG/M metagenome (GOLD analysis project Ga0207652, IMG submission 184334) | Corn rhizosphere microbial communities from Kellogg Biological Station, Michigan, USA - KBS C6-3B metaG (SPAdes) (version 2) | ecosystem: Host-associated > Plants > Roots > Rhizosphere ... | reverse complement strand
GGCGCGATGATCGAGCAATTCGCCGTAAAGCGCCAGCGTTTTGGCCGCGATCGCGTCCCAGCTGAACTGCTTTTCAGCGCGCAGACGACCGTTCAGACCAAAGCCTGCTGCCAGCGTTGGGTCGAGCGCCACGCGATTGATCGCCCCAGCCAGCGCCTGCGAGTAGGCAGCGGGATCTTTCGGTTCGAACGTGCCCGGTTTGAGATGTGGATCGACGAGCAGGCCGGTTTCGTCCGGCACGACGACTTCCGGTATCCCACCGACGGCGGAGGCGACAACGGCGGTTTCGCAGGCCATTGCTTCCAGATTGATGATGCCGAACGGTTCATAGACTGAGGGACAGACGAAGACGCGCGCATGCGAATAAAACTGAATCACCTGTTCTCGAGGCAGCATCTCGGGAACCCAGATGACGCCCGCGCGCCCCGCTGAAACGGCCGCCATGCGCTCGTTCATCTCCCGGCCGATCTCCGGCGTATCCGGTGCGCCAGCCAGCAGGACGATCTGCAGCGACGGATCGATTTCCGGAATGGCGTTGACGAGGTGGATGATCCCCTTTTGACGCGTGACCCGTCCAACGAAGAGGACGAAGGGGCGGTTCGGATCGACGCCATGCGCCGTTAGAGCGTCGTTCGCCCTCGTCGCGCGGTATTCGTCGAGATCAATGCCGTTGTGGATCACGTGAACGCGAGCAGGGTCGACATCGAAATTCGACAGCACATCGTTGCGAGTTTCAGACGAGACGGCGACGACGGCGTCAGCCTGCTCGATGCCGGTGCGTTCCATCCAGGAACTGACGTAGTACGCGTTGCCGAGCTGTTCGACCTTCCATGGCCGCAGCGGTTCCAGCGAGTGAATCGTGACGACCAGCGGCACCGACCAGAGCTGTTTGGCGAGAAAGCCGGCCAGGTCGGTGTACCAGGTGTGGCAGTGGACGACGTCGGCCGCCAGCGTGTCCTTCGCCATGGCCAGGCTGCGCGAGAGTGCGTCGAGCGCGCCGACGAAGCGGCGATCGGTGTTGTGCTGCATTTCGTCCCAGCCGTGATAACCGCGCACATGCAGTCGCCCCTCATCGACGTGCTGCTCGCCGAACGAGCGAACATCAACCTCGATCGAACGCGCCAGCGCCCGGCTGAGATATTCAACGTGCACGCCGGCGCCGCCGTAGACGTGCGGCGGATATTCATTGGTGAAGATGGCGACTCGGTTCAGATCCGCCACGTTTGCTCCCGTTCATTCATCGTTCGATTCGACGGCTGGTACTGTGAGCGGCAACCCGAGAAAGGCGGCGTGACGCTCGATCGCGTCCTCAATCTCGAGGCGCTCGGTTCGCTTCAACTGAATGAAATAGGTCGGTTCGACCGTCACCGCACGCGCCGACACCGACCGCCTCCAGATGCCGACGATCTGGCCGTCGAGCAAAATCGTGTGGTTGAAGACGATGTTCTCCGGAAGAAGAGTCTTACTTTCCGCGAGGCGCCGGAGATAGGCGCTCCGATCCTGATAGGCGATGATCGCCTCGTCATAAATCGGAAGGATCAATACCGAGTGATGTTCCGCAACCGTCGAGACACTTGCCGCACCAGAGAAGTAGGTGCGACCGTCCACGTCGATGCGCTCGGTTTTCGATCCGAGCATTTCGATGGCATGCCGTGCATCGCCGACCGTCAGCCCCGACCACCAGGAGAAATCGTGCGGCGTCGCCGGTCCATGACTGGTGAAGTAGCGCTCGGCCAATGACCTGAGCGCTTCATCGCGGTTGAAGCGCTCGAGCGCCGGTGCGCGTTCGTCGAGCAGCATGTAGGTGAACTGCTTGCCACGCCGTGGCCCACTGCAGATTAGCCCATCAAGCTCGGCGCGCATCATGAGGAGCATGTAACCGAGATTATCGGTCTGGATGTTCGCGGCTTTGAGCGCCGTCACCAGGGCGGTCCGCGTGAGTTGCTTGCCGCCTTCGAGTTCGCGCTCCAGCGTCCGATTGCTCCGTTTGAAGGTCGGTCCGTCAAGTCCGTGGCGCCGGTACTGGCCGGTGCTACTGGTGATAACGCGCGGGGCGGTCAGCTTGAGTAGCCAGCGGATGTCCTGGGGCATAACGAAATGCCAGGTCGGGCGTAAAACATGCGTGCGCAGGATCTCTCCATTGTTGAAGGCTTGATCAATCGAAGCCTCGTTCGAGTCGTTGAGACGGAGACCGAGCGCCCATTTGGCCGCCGGGAAATCCTGCGATTGAACCGCCCCAAGCCAGCGGACGACCTCCGCTGGGGAGTCGAAGCGCTCGCCCACGAGTCGCTGGTTGCGAAGCCGGAAATGCGCGATCTCTTCCGCTGTCGTCAAGGTTCCGATTGCCTTCCCATGTTGGTGGTCCGTCCGAGGAGCCATGCACAGCAATCTATTCTAACGGGTCAGGCTGATCGCATCGCCCCCCGAGACCTGCGCGATTCGTGAACGGAGGATGCTACGATAACTCCGCGAGCAATCGTCCATTGTACGGACACCATGAGAAAAAGAGGAATGGCATGAGTTCATTCGAAACACTGCGGACGTTGATGGAGATTCCGGGGCCGACCGGCCAGGAGCATCAGGTGATGGCCTGGCTGCAGGAACGCTGGGCACCGAAGGCGGAACGCGTCTGGACGACGAAGGTCGGGAATCTACTCGCGCACATCGGTGGGCGTGGTCCGATCCTGCTGCTGCAAGCACACGCCGATGAGATCGGATTCGTCGTCAAGAGCATCGATGCGAACGGCTTTCTCTGGCTCGCCAATGCGCAAGCGGGTGTGGCCAATCCGACCAAACGCTACCCGGCGGGTCAACCGGCGCTGGTCGTCGGGCGCCATCAGACGGTTGAGGGCGTCTTCGCGACGGTCACTGGTCACATCCTGAACGCGCATCAGCGTCAGAACGACGCGCTTGAGTTTGACGATCTTTTCGTCGATATCGGTGCCTCATCGCGTGCGGAGGCGCTGGAACGTGGGGTTCACGTCGGGGCGGGCGTCATCTGGAACCCTCCGGTGCGTCGTTTGGGCACGCGCATCTATGGCAAGGCGATCGATGACCGCGTGTCGCTGGCGATCATGACCGAGCTGCTGGAGGCGATCGAGCGGGACGATCTGCGCTACGACCTCTATTTCGCCGCGACGGTGCAGGAAGAGATCGGTCTGGCCGGCGCCTCATCATTGCGGCCGGACGTCGATGCCGATCTCGCCATCGCGCTGGATAACGGACTCGTCGGCGATATCCCGACCGTCAGCGAGCGCGACATGCCGACCGTGCTCGGCGGCGGTCCGACGCTGGTCCACAAGGATCACTACGTCCACTACGATACAAATCTCATCTGGAAGCTAGCCGATCTGGCCGAGGAGCAGGGAATTCCGGTGCAGCACGCCGTCTACCAGCAGTTCGGCAGTGACGGCGCGGCGCTGATCCGCCAGGGGATACCGGCGGCACTGCTCGCGCCGGCCACGCGCTACACGCATTCAGCCTTCGAAATGATCGACGAGCGCGACATCGACCACACGTTGGCGTTGCTGAGGGCATTCGTCACGACGGATTGATCGATTGAGTTCGTTGTTCGGCAGTTGACTGAAATGGCCGAGTGGGCGAATCCGCGAGCCGTTGGAGTCCGTTGACGAGAGAAAATTGTCATGTTACCGTGTTGAAGCCTGTCGTAACCGTTCCTCTTTGTCTTCGGAGCAATTCGCTCCACGACGGCACGGTCCGGTCACAACGCAGTGCCGGGAATCTCACAACGCTCGGGAAAAGACGTGGATTGATCGCTCGATCAGGCGGCTGGTCGAGTCCAGTGGGAGGTCGCAATTCATGGATATCGGTCTACTCGGTCGGAGAATGGATGAAGCGCAACGGTTGATGGACCAGCGCGACATCGATTTTCTGTTCGTCTCGCCGTCGTCTGATCTGGTCTATCTCTTTGATTATCCGGCGCATACGAGCGAGCGGTTGGCGTTGCTCATCCTCCCGCGCAGCGGCAAACCCCAGCTGGTCGTGCCGACGCTGGAGCGCTCGCGCTCGGCCGGACGCGAAAGCCTGGTCGATATCCATACCTGGAACGAAACCGAGCAGCCGGTTCATGTCGTGCGCGATCTTGTGCGCTCGGTCAGTCACCCCACCATCGGTGTCAGCGATCAGATGTGGAGCGTCTTCCTGGTACGGATGCTCGAGTCGATTCCAGACGCGAATTTCGTGAGCGCTTCACCGATCATGCGCGAACTGCGCATGACGAAGGACGCCGCCGAGCTTGAGAACCTGAAGCGAGCAGCCGCGATGGCCGATGCCGCCTGGACCGAGTTCGCCACGACCGCCTCGATCGCCGGAATGACCGAACGTGAGGCGGCGACGGCGCTGAGCCAACTGCGTGCCAAGCATGGGCTGGAGGTGACGAGCATCGGCATCTGCGCCAGCGGTCCGAACAGCGCCAATCCGCATCACTCGACGGGTGACCGCGTGATCCAGCAGGGCGATTCGGTCGTCTTCGACTTTGGCGGCAAGTACCAGCACTATACCGCCGACGTCACGCGCACCGTCTACATCGGCGAGCCGGATGCCGAGTATCGCAAGGTCTACAACATCGTCCTTCAGGCGAATCAGGCGGCGCTCGATGCGATTCGACCGGGTGCGGCCTGCCAGGACATCGATCGTGCGGCGCGCAAGGTCATCACCGATGCCGGCTATGGCGAGTATTTCATCCATCGCGTTGGACATGGCCTCGGGCTCGATGGCCATGAGGAGCCGTATCTCGTCGAAGGGAACACGCTGGAACTCAAAGAGGGCATGGTCTTCAGTGACGAGCCGGGCATCTACATCGCCGGGAAATTCGGCGTGCGCGTCGAGGATGCCGTCGTCGTCACGGCCGACGGCGGCATTCGCATCAATCACTGCGATCGTGAACTGACGGTGATGAATTAGCGCCCTGCGCCGTTGCTGGTGGAACGTTTTACTATCGTTCGCGTCGAATTGAGGAAGAGGTGAATGAAGTGGACGAGATGATCCTGCGGAGTAGCGTGAGTCGTCGCGCCTTCATGGGCGGTCTGTCGGCCACCGGTGCGGCTGTGCTGCTGGCGGCCTGTGGCGGCAGTTCGAACAAGACGCCGACAAGTAGCGGCAGCGTGAGCACCGCATCGAGCGGCTCGACCGGCTCGACATCAACCTCGTCGACGCCTTCGAGCAGCGGCTCGACCGTCGGAAGTCCAGTCTCCTCGGCTGCCGCGAGCACCGCTTCGAGCGGCGGTGGCGAGGCGAAGCAGGGCGGCGAGATTATCATCGGGACGCTCGGCGAAGCGCAGACGGTCAACCCCTTCGTCGCCAATGAATCGGAAAGCAATTGGCGCGTCAAGATGCTTTTCGACCAGTTCGTGCGCCTCGATCCGGCTAGCTTCGCGCCGAAGCCGAGTATCGCCAAATCGTGGCAGATCAGCAATCTGACGTTTACCTTTACGCTGCAGGATGGCGTGAAGTTCTCCGACGGCTCGGACCTGACGGCCGATGACGTTGCCTTCACGATCAAGGGGATCCTCGCCAAGCAGACCGCGAGCCCGCGTGCCACCCGCTTCCTGACGATCAAGGGCGGCAAAGAATATAACGGCGGCACGGCCGACGATGTGCCGGGCATTACGGTGAGAGATCCGAAGACGCTGGCGATCGAGTTGGCCGAGCCGGACGCCTCGTTCCTGATCAACATGAGCTACGTCAGCCCGGCGCCGAAGGCGATGCTCGACGGCAAGGATCTGTCGCAGGCATCGAAGGAGTCGTTCTTCCAGAAGCCAGTTGGGGCCGGCCCCTTCGTCTTCGTTTCCTGGAACGTCGGTGGTGACTTCGTCGCGAAGCGCAACGACAACTACTTCCTGAAGGGCAAGCCGTATCTCGACAAATTCACCCATCGGGTGATCGCCGATTCGCAGTCGCTGGTCAACTCGCTGCTTTCGGGCGATATCGACGGCTCGATCTATCCGAGTCCGGCCGGTTACGACCAGCTCAAGGCGAAAGACGATCTGAACGTCCTGGTGCCGCCGTTTACGTCGCCAGACGGTTGGCAGTTCAACATCAAGAAGTACCCCTACTTGGCGAAGAAAGAAGTGCGGCAGGCGGTCTGCTACGCGCTCGATATGACGCAGTTCGCGCAGGACTCACTGTATGGCCTTGGCAAGCCGGGCACTGGTCCGATCGCTCCGGGCAGTTACGCCTACGACAAATCGCTGAAGCCATACCCGTATGATATGGACAAGGCGAAGTCGCTCATTCAGCAGGCCGGAACACCGCCCGACGGCATCAAGTTCACCGTCAACAAAGGGAACGTGCTGCGCGAGGACTTCCTGACCTACACCCAGGCGCAGCTCGAGAAGCTTGGCTGGAAAATCGTGCCGGAAGCGATTGAATACGCCACCCTCGTCGACGAGATCATCCACATGAACTACGACGTCGGCGAGAGCCAGGAAGTCGGGTCCGGCGCCACCGTCGACCCCGGCGACCTCTATCAGATCTATCACACCGGCGGGTCGGAGAACTTCACCGGCTACAGCAATCCGGATCTCGACAAGCTGCTGGAACAGGCGAAGCAGGAGCTCGATCCGAAAAAGCAGGTGCCGATTTACGCCCAGATCCAGCAGATCTTGGTGGAGGACGTACCGGCGACCTGGTCGTGGTACCGACCGTACCTGCACGTCGCCAAGAAGAAGTTCAAAGGCTATGTCGATAGCTCGCTCGAAGAAGGCATGTTCACTGAGCTGGAGACCTGGTACGTCAGTGAGTAGACGCGCCCTGACGCGGAGGGTGATGGAACGCCGATGAGCGGGAACGTTCTCGGCTTCCTCATCCGTCGTGTGCTGGTCGCGATACCGGTCATCTTTGGCCTCACGATCGTCATGTTCTTTCTCATCCACCTGGCGCCCGGCGACCCGGTGGAGGCGTTCATCTCGCCCGGCAGCGCCAGTCCGCAATTCATCGAACAGGCCCGCAAGAACTACGGGCTGGATAAGCCGCTGCCGGTCCAATACGTCATCTACATGAGTCACATCGTGCGAGGCGATTTCGGCACGGCCTACACATTCAACGGCAAGGCGGTGCTGTCGCTGATCAAGGAAAAGGCGTGGGCGACGATCGTGTTGCAGGTCGTCTCGATCGTGGTAGCGCTGGTGATCGCCATCCCGCTCGGCATCATTTCGGCCGTCAAGCAGTACAGCTTCATCGATAACAGCACGACCGTCGGGGCCTTTATCGGGTGGGCAATCCCCAACTTCTGGCTGGCGTTGCTCTTACAGTTCTATCTCAGCGTGAAGCTGCACTGGCTGCCAGCCATCAGCACCTCGCAATCGTCGGCCGCCTTCCCGGGACGGATCAAGTATTTCATCATGCCGATCATCGTCCTGGCGTTGCCATCGATCGCCTACTTTGCGCGCTTCATGCGCTCGGCGATGCTCGAGGTGATCCACCAGGATTACATGACGACAGCCCGCTCGAAGGGGCTTCACGATCGCGTCGTCCTGATGAGGCATGCGATGCGAAACGCGACGATCCCGATGGTGACCGTCACTGGATTGCAGGTGGCGCGCATCCTGAGCGGTGCCGTCATTATCGAGCAGATCTTCGCCTGGCCTGGCCTCGGCTATCTCGCCTATCAAGCGATCACGCAACGCGATTATCCGGTCATCCTTGGCGTGACGATCATCGCGGGGACGTTCGTGATTCTAGTGAATATTCTGGTCGACGTTATCTACGTCATCGTCGATCCACGTATCTCGCTGCCGAGCTAACCGGGTGGCGAGCGGAGTTTCTTGAGTGCGTGAGTCAACGCGGGAAACGGCGGCGTTTGGCGGTCACGATCTGCGGCCGGCGCGCAGCCACCCGATCTTTCAGCGCTTCATGCAGAACAAGCTGGCGGTGGCCGGCGCCATTGTCGTGATCCTCTTCTACTCGGTCGCGGTCGTGGCGCCGCTGATCGAGCGCTATTCATACACGCGCATTCAACCGGGCTATCGTGACAAGCCGCCGTCGGCCGAACACTGGCTCGGCACCGACCGCAACGGACGCGATGTTTATGCCCGCCTCGTTTACGGCGCGCGTATCTCACTCACCGTCGGGTTTGTTGCGGTTGCCATCATCATGACGATTGGGGTGACGCTCGGCGCGCTGGCCGGCTTTTTTGGCCACTGGGTTGACAGCCTGATCATGCGCTTTACCGATATTCTCTTATCGATACCGCAACTCTTATTACTCATATCTGCGGCGGCGCTCTTTCAGGGTGGGCTGAAGACGACGATTATCGTTATCGGCGTGACGTCGTGGTCTGGCGCCGCGCGTCTGGTGCGCGGTCAATTCCTGACACTCAAGGAGCAGGAGTACGTGGTCGCTGCGCGGACAATCGGCGCGTCATCGTGGCAGATCATCTGGAAGCACCTCTTCCCGAACACGCTGGCGGTCATCATCGTCGAGGCGACGCTCTGGCTCTCGTTCGCCATCATTCTGGAGGCGAGCCTGTCGTACCTCGGCCTCGGCGTGCAAATCCCGACGCCATCGTGGGGCAACATGCTGCAAGATGGCCAGCGCGAACTGCTGGCCGGCGCCTGGTGGCTGACCTTCTTCCCCGGCCTCGCCATCTTCCTCGTCGTCATGGCCTTCAATCTGATGGGCGACGGCCTACGCGACGCCTTCGATCCGCGCCTGCGCAATCGGTAGCCGGTTGCCCTCTCCTCGTCATCCTGAGCCGCAGCGAAGGATCTCTTCCCCCGTGTCCCTGCGACATGGTTGCTGATGCAAGCCGAAGGAGATCCTTCGCTGCGGCTCAGGATGACGGGTGAACGGGGCGGCGTGTCCGATACTCAAGCGCGCCGCAGCCGGAGCGTCAGGATCTGGAACGGGCGGTACGGGAGCGTGATCAACTGGCCGAGTCCGAGATCGGTCTCGGTCCCGTCCTCCTCCAGGAGATCAACTATTTCAGCACCCGCGATATCGAAATATGGATTGATATGCGCTGTGCCGTGGCGACCGTATGGATCGTACAGGCGGAGGATGATGTCGTCGGAATCCTCGGCCAACTTCAGCGCGCCAACGGTCATGCCGGAGACGTCGAACCAGTGGCCCGGATTGATGCGATGAACCGGCTGTGCATTCGACGTGAGCCGCGCGATCAGCGGGCTGTTCAGGTCGATCGCGGCTTCCACTGTGCCGCCGGTCGCCCAATCACCCCGGTGCGGGTAGAGCGCATAGGTGAATTCGTGGTGCCCAATATCGGCCAACGGATCGGGGTCGAGCGGAGAGCGGAGCAGCGTCAACCCGAGCGTGTTGCCCAGCGCGGAATGACCATAACGCCCGTCGTTGAGCAGGCTGACTCCGTAGTCCGGCTCCGATAGATCGACCCAGCGATGTCCCGGCACCTCGTACTGCGCGCGCTCCCAGCTTGTGTTGCGCCTCGTCGAGCGTTTGACCGCGCCGTAGCTCGTCTCGAAGGTAGCATGGGATGCATGGATGGCGAGCGGGAAGAGCGCGCGCAGCAGCGTGCGGCGTTCGTTCCAGTCGATCTCGGTCTCGATATCGAAGCGGGGCGAGCCTGCGCGCAGCGAGTAGCGCTGGACGATCTCGGAGTCGTTGAACCGACGGCGAATCTCGATGCTGGCGCGCAGCGGTCCGGTTTCGACCACGCGACACGACTCAAACTCGGAGAGAAGCCGCCCCGGCTGCCGCGAGGTATCGGTCAGGTTCCAGGCCTCCCAGGCAGCCGGTAGATCGTGGAAGAGGCGCAACTGGTTGGCAGGCCCGCTCAGTGTCTCACGCTCGATTTGTTTATCGAAGAGCGAACTGATCGTGCCGTCGTCCGCCAGTTCGACGCGTACGAGTTCATTTTCCAGCGTGCGGTCGCCGACGGTGACGCCTGAAATGGCTGGTGCTGCCTCGCCTGGATGAATCGAGAGCTTGGAAAGACTGAAACCGAGGATGAGCTGTTGGCTCTGGACCAGTATCGAGTCGCCATCGAGCGGTTGCCAGGGCGCAACCTCGCCGTCCGTGTGCCGAAGTGTGAACTGCGTCAGTCCTCGCGGGCGCGGGGCGACAAACGAAAATAGCCGGTCAAAGCCATGCGGATTGAAGACAAGCATCTGCTGCTCCTCAGTGGGGAGCGAGACGATCTCGTCAAGCGCATGATCGCGAGCGGCCACGGCACTTTCGACTACCGAGCCGAGCTCGCGCTCCGCTTCAACGTTCACTTCGCGAATTGAGGAGCCGGGCAGGATGTCGTGGAACTGGTTACGGGCCAGTACCGTCCAGGCGTCCGTCAACTCAGCGCATGGGTAGGCTGCGCCCTCGATGGACGCCAGCGTGGCAGCCACTTCGGCTTCATAGAGCCGGTGCTCGGCCACGCGATTGAGTCGCTTGATGCGCGACTGCGTGGTGTAGGTGCCCCGGTGGAATTCGAAATAGAGTTCGCCTGACCAGACCGGTAACGTGGATGGATCGATCGCCTCGAAGAACTCCTGTACAGTGGTTTGGCGCAACTTCGGCAGCGCCGGGAACTCGTCGAGCAGCTTGATGCGTTCCAGCATGTCACTGGTTGGTCCACGCCCGCCGTTACCCATGCCAAAGGTGAAGAGGCTTTCGGGGTGTGTGGCTTTTCCACGGAAATGGCGCCAGGTCTCGCCAAGCGCGGCGGGCGTGATCTGTCCGTTGTAGCCGCCAATCGGATTATCGAACGAGTGGGCCGTCAGTTGCGTGCCGTCGAGACCCTCCCAGCGCCACAGATCGTAGGGGAAGCGGTTGGTGTCGTTCCAGTTCAGTTTATGGGTGAAGAAGAAGCGGATGCCGGCTCCTGCCAGAATCTGGGGGAGGTTGGCGGCGAAGCCGAACGTATCCGGCAGCCAGGCGACGGCGTCGCGATAGCCGAATTCGCGCTTGAAATAGCGTCGGCCGAGCGTGAGCTGCCGCACGAGAGATTCGCCGGACGTCAGATTGCAGTCCGGTTCGATCCACATGCCGCCGATCGGCTCCCAGCGGCCATCGGCAACGCGCGTGCGCACCTGCTCAAACAGCTCAGAATCGGCGGTCTGAACGTAGTCGTAGAGCTGGGCACTGCTGGCTGTGAAGTGAAAATCGGGATAGCGCTCCATCAAAGCCAGTACCGAGGCGAAGGTATGGTGCGCCTTGCGCCGAGTCTCGGCCAGCGGCCAGAGCCACGCAACATCGAGATGCGCGTGCGCGCTCGCCGCCAGGAGCCCCTGCGCCGGGAAGCGTTGCGCCAGCGCCATCAGCTCGCCGCGCAACGTCGCGAGCGCATCAGTTACACCGGCCGGGCGGTTGAGCGCCGCAAGCGGCACACCTGCGCGGACGGCTGGATCGCGGGCCAAATGCTCGGTTTCACGCAGTTGGTGTTCGATCGCGTGCAACGGCATATCGTAGCTGTAGTGG
>Ga0207652_10004453_pt1 | contig 11408 bp, 8 predicted proteins | sample KBSC63BmetaG_FD_184334 | JGI IMG/M metagenome (GOLD analysis project Ga0207652, IMG submission 184334) | Corn rhizosphere microbial communities from Kellogg Biological Station, Michigan, USA - KBS C6-3B metaG (SPAdes) (version 2) | ecosystem: Host-associated > Plants > Roots > Rhizosphere ... | reverse complement strand
GCGTGCCGTAGCTCGGCGCAGCCGAGATGCGTCCCCAGCTTGCGTTGAGCATTGCGCCCTTGTCGGTGGCAACGCCCCACGGCCCGGGTTGATCGTTGGAACCGGTGGTGTAAGTTTCTTCGCTCGCCGGAAGGGGCTGGTTAGCGCCGCTGCCGAAGGTGAAGGTACGCTCACGGGCCACTGGAATATTCGTCAGGTCCGGATTCGGGATCATGGGCATGTTAGGGAAGCACACGCTCTGATCAGGCTGGGCCGGGTCACGTACAACGCGGAACTCCAGGAACTTGCCGACGCACGGATCCGATTGATTGGGCTGAAGCGCATTCGAGAGTGTGAGGTCCTTGTTGGGTTTTCTGCCGTTCTGGTGCTGGCAGAGGTTCACAAAATAGAGTTTGCGGCCGACCGCATACGGCGAGAAGTCAATGACGATGTCATAGCGCTCGGCGATGCCCTGCTCATCAAGCTGAGTGAGCGGAATGGCTGTAGGCAGAAGGTTTCCGTCATTGGCAATTTGCAGGAACTGGACCGGATTGTTCAGATCGTCGCAAACGGCCACCTTGAAGAAGCGTGACACCGCGGCGTTCAGGATGCGGAAGCGGTACTTGCGGCGCTCCACTTCGAAGTACGGGTTGTAGGTCAGGTTCACGGTCATCACATCGCCCAGGAACCCGTCGAAGTTGAAGATGTCGAAGTACAACTGGCCGTCTGGATGGAAGGCCTTGTCGGCCAGCATGATATTGACGTCATAATCCAGGTTGCCCCAACCTTTGCCGTTGGACGAACCACTGGGCAGCCGCAGATTGACGCCATCGTTCACGGTCTCATCGCCACGATCGAGCGCGCTGTAAATGTTGAACATGGCAGCGTTGCCCTTGTACACGTTCTGAGAAGTGAACGTGAACATGTGATCGTGGAACCAGTGCGTGGACATGGTTTCATGCCAATCGCCCGGGACCTTGTCGCTTCCACCTGCGTCGTTCGGAGTGGCCGCGTGAGGATCGGTGGCATCCTGATTGATTTCAAGAATCCCGGCCAGCACGATCGGCCAGTGATAATCGTAGAACTGCCCGGGGAAGAAGAACGCGCCGGTGAAGCCGTCATTCTCCGCGCCGTGGTGGCCGTTGTGCTCGTGGGTTGAAATGGTGTGCCGTCCGAAGCCGGCGTTCTGCGTGACATCAACGGGAAGCTGGTTGTGATGGCGGAACAGGATGGGTTCCATGTAGCGGCCCTGGACCAGTTTCGGGGGAATGGTTCCATTGAAGGTCCAAACCGAGTCCGGGTTCTGCGTGGGGAAGCCCGGATGGAACTTCAGCGGAATCGGCTGCGTGGGATCAATGCCCGAGTTCAGAGAGGAAGCCACGGCCGGGTTGTAAACCGTGTTGGTCGTCGCTTCGGCCTGGGACATCTCCACCGAAATTCTCGGCGGGAACTTGGTAAATTGCTGATGTGCCCAGATTGGCCCCGGAGGCCGGCCTTCTGCAGGTCCCGTGCCTCCGCCCAAGAGCGGGTCGACGGGTATACGGTTGTTTTCATCAACCTGTGCCAGTGGAACGGGCGTGAGATCGCCACCCAGCGGATTGGTGCCGCGCTTAATCACATCAAAGCGTGGCATAGGCGTGCTGAAAGGCTGCACGCCGAACAGTGGGCTGAGCGGAGCACCGGTTGGAATATCAAATCCCGGCGGCGACGCCACCGCGGTGCTTTGCGCGTTAACGCTGGGCACAAATGGGCTCAGGCCACCGATGGGGGCGATGGCGCCTGCGGATGTAATCAGGCCCCACTTGATCAGTTCACGACGGCTGACCTTGCCTTGAGAATAGGCTTTTACGATTTCGAGTCTGTTTTTACGTGCGTTTTCCGCATCCCGAACACGCGCTTTGGACGCGTCTTTGGGAAGATAGATATAACTCATCTGCTGCGCTCCTTGGAATGGAATACACATCTGGTGCACGGGCACCTCCATCAAATTGCGGAGGCATTCCCGTTCCGCAGCTGGCTACTTTTTGCGGGGAAGCCGGAAGTCGCGTAAGAAGATTGCCTTGCTGCCGAAGATCAGCAGCTCACATCTTACGGATATAAGCCGGGCTGAGAGTACAAGGCAGCTTTCCGGCAGGCAAGAAAATCTATAGTCAACTTTTGTAAAGTAGGTATGTCGATCAGGCACGTGCGCTGTTAACTGATGAATTTAAGATAGTTGCGGCACCACGAGGAGATTACATCTTAGTTTAATAAGAATTACCTGACGATTTGTATCGCAGCCCGAAACATTAGAAATTCTAAGAATTCGGACATACGACCCGTCTAAGGAGTTGGAGCGCTTGCTCTGATCCTGGCGAGACTCGGTTTGTTCTTAAACTACTTTATTAAGAGATACGGTTTGGCCTCGGATAAACCGGCCTTTCATCCAGGTGCGAGCCGATCAACCGGGATCTGCGAGGTACTTTGCGGCTCACGCTAAAATAGAAGCTTACCCATGGCGCAGGAAGAAGAGGTACTAGGGAAAGCATATGACAGCCGTCTGATGAAGCGGCTGCTTACCTATTTGCGCCCGTACTGGTGGCAAACCGCGGTTGCCCTTACGTCGATTCTGCTCAAGGTGGTGCTCGGGCCGGATGTGATTGGCCCCTTCCTGACCGCCACCGTGATTGACAAGTACCTGTCATTCGGCGGCAACAAGCACCATTGGTTTCTCGATCGCTGGCTGAGCCCGAACCCGTGGATCGGGATTGGCCAAATTGCCGGAATCTATCTCGCTTCGCTGCTCTTCAATTTTGTTCTGGAGTTCGTGCAGACCTACCTGATGCAGTGGACGGGGCAGATGGTCATGTTCGACCTGCGCAGCCATATCTTCCGTCATCTCCAGCAGATGCACGTCGCCTTCTTCGACAAAAATCCCGTCGGCCGCCTGGTGACGCGTGTGACCAGCGATGTGGATGCGCTGAACGAAATGTTCACCGCGGGCGTGGTTTCGATTTTCGAAGACGTGTTCGTGCTCGGCGGGATCATGTTCGTGATGTTGAGGATGAAATGGTGGCTGGCGCTGATCACATTCGCCGTGCTGCCGCTGATTTTCTGGGTGACCATGATTTTCCGCAGGTCGGTTCGGGAATCCTACCGGCGCATCCGCGTGGCCATTGCCCGGATCAACGCCTACCTGCAGGAGCACGTTACCGGCATGGTAGTGCTGCAGCTCTTTAATCGCGAGCGGCGCGCTTATAAGAAGTTTGACCGCATCAACGCCCAGCACATGGAGGCTTTCAAAGATGCCATCTGGGCATACGCCATCTACTATCCCGTGGTCGAGTTGCTTTCCACCATCGCCATTGCTTCCGCGCTGTGGTTCGGGGGATTGAAAGTGTTCGTCGGGACGGTCACGCTGGGAACAATCACTGCTTTTATTCAATACGCGCAGCGCTTCTTCCGGCCCATTCAGGACCTGAGCGAAAAATACAACATTCTGCAATCCGCCATGGCCTCAGCGGAGCGCGTCTTCAAGCTGCTGGACACGCCGGTGGAGATCTTCTCACCGGATGCCCCAAAGAACGCGGAAGGCAGGGGTCGTATTGAGTTCGATCATGTGTGGTTTGCGTATCGCAGGCTGGAAGATCAGAATGCAGATGACGCCGGCGAATCCCTGAGCGTGAATGCGGCTGAGCAGAACGGCCATCCCCACGCAGACGGCTCCGGCTTTGACTGGGTTCTCCGCGATGTTTCTTTTGCTATCGAGCCAGGCGAGAGCGTGGCCATTGTCGGCCATACGGGGGCGGGCAAAACGACGATTATCTCCTTGCTCATGCGCTTCTACGATATTCAGAAAGGCGCCATCCGCATTGATGGCATCGATATCAGGAACATGGACCTCGCGGATCTGAGACGGCGATTCGGCGTTGTCCTTCAGGACCCATTCCTGTTCAGCGGCACCATTGAAAACAACATCCGCCTGGGCTCGAAATGGATTACTGACGAGCAAGTGGAGACGGCCGCCGAAAACGTGAACGTTGCCGACTTCATCCGCACACTGCCGCACGGGTTTAAAGAGCCGGTACTGGAGCGCGGCAGCACGCTCAGCACCGGGCAGAAGCAGCTTATTTCGTTTGCCCGGGCGCTGGCCCACAATCCGAAGATCCTGGTGCTGGACGAAGCCACCTCCAGCGTGGATACCGAGACCGAACTGCGCGTTCGTGATGCCCTGACCCGCATGGTAGAGGGGCGCACTTCCGTCATCATTGCCCATCGACTTTCGACCATCCAGCGCGCCGATAAGATCATTGTCATGCACAAGGGGCATGTGCGCGAGATCGGCAGCCACCAGGAGTTGCTGGCTCAGCGCGGCATCTACTGGAAGCTCTACCAGTTGCAATACAAAGACCAGGAACTGAACGTCGGCGAGCCACAGGTCAGCGCGGACGATTAGGATACCCTCCACAAGACTTACGGGAGCAAAGCAAGGGAGCGCGGTGTCAAAGCTCTCATGCGCCACAGGCGCGCACAGTGGAGAACCCAACCGCTCTCTGCACGGCCTGTGGTGTGCAAGGAGGAAAGCGCAGCCATGCTTGCCGCAGCTCTCGCCAGTTTGCCAGCGTCAAAAATTCAACTCGCAGCCTTCGGGCTCCTCCAGGAGAACGCGCCTCACTTCAACCTCTGGACCATGTGGGGAGACATGGGATGGCCGGCTCGTGCTGTAGCCATCGTCCTGTTTGTGATGTCCGCCTGGTCCATCGGCGTGATGATCGACCGCTGGCTCACATTTAAAGCTGCGCGCAAGCACTCGCGCCAGTTCGCGCCTGTAGTGGGCGGAGCGCTGCGCGAAGGCAAGCTGGATGAAGCCATCCGAGTGGCCGAACGCGCCAGCAAAAGCCATCTGGCCAAGGTCGTGAGCTCCGGCTTGCAAGAGTATCAGTTGCATGAAGCGTCGGCGGCCACAGCGGAAGAAAAGATTGAGGCCAGCCGGCGTGCACTGGAGCGCACAGAAGCCATTGTGCATGCCGAACTCGAACGCGGCCTGGGCGGCCTGGCGACGATCGGTTCCACAGCTCCGTTTGTTGGCCTGCTCGGCACCGTGATTGGCATTATCGACGCTTTCGCCAAGATCCAGGAGCATGGCGCCACCGGGATCACAGCGGTTTCCGGCGGAATCTCTGAAGCGCTCGTGACCACGGCCCTCGGCCTATTTGTGGCCATTCCCGCCGTCATGATGTTCAACTATTTCACGGCGAAGATAAAAGCGTTCGACGTGGAAATGGTGAACTCGTCGAGCGAACTGGTGGACTACTTTCTCAAGCGCAACATCGGCAGCCGGAGATAGGCGTCACAGGAGGAGTCATGAGCACGCACACAGGGAGAACAAGCAAAATCAATTCCGAAATCAACGTAACTCCCATGGTGGACGTGATGCTGGTGCTGCTCATCATTTTTATGGTGATTACGCCCATGCTCCAGCCCGGAAGGAGAGTGGAATTGGCCAGGACGGCCAACCCAGTCGATATGTCTGACGCGAACAAGGCAGACGCGATCGTTATCGCCGTTCAGCGCGATAGAACCATCTTTCTGGGAAATGAGATGGTAAGCAATGCCGTGCTGGTACAGCAGCTCAAAGATCGCCTTGACACTCGGATCAACAAGACCGTGTACGTGCGCGCCGATGCGCGGGCAAAGTTCCGCTCCGTGGCAGAGGTGGTTGATGGTGTCCGCTCTGCCGGCACAGATCAAATCGGCTTACTGACTGAAAAAGTACAGAGGCGCCAAACTATGGCTCAGCCCTAACTGCGCACCAGAAAATCTTTTGCCGCTTCCGGAAGCACCCCACGCTCATCCAATGCCGCAGGAGGAAATGATGGAAGCGAGAATTGATTATCTGAAAAGCGCTCGCGGCGTTTATGAAGCCATGCTTGGTCTCGAGAAATACCTTCATCAATCCGGGCTGGACGAGAAGCTGCTCGATTTAATCAAGCTGCGCGTCTCGCAGATCAACGGCTGCGCTTATTGCATTGATATGCACTGGAAAGACCTGCGCGCCTTCGGCGAAACTGAGCAGCGGCTCTACGGCCTGGATGCGTGGGAGGAATCGCCATATTACACTGACCAGGAACGCGCGGCGCTGGCATGGGCGGAAGCGGTAACCAACATCCGCGAAACCCATGCACCTGACCACCTTTACGAGAATGCGCGCAAGCACTTCAACGAAAAAGAACTCGCTGATCTAACCCTCGCCATCGCCGCGATCAATTCCTGGAATCGCCTGGCAATCTCGGCCAGAAGCGTGCCCGGCCTCTACCAGCCGGCGAAGACTCAGGAAGCCAAAAAAACGGCATAGACGAACTCTCTCAACGCACATCCGCGCGCTTTGGGCCGGCTCACTCTCCGCGCAACGCGTCCATGGGATTACAGCGTGAGGCGGTGCGTGCCGGCACAAAAGCCGCCAGCAGCCCGCAGGAAAGCAATAAAGCCGTGACACCCAGAATCGTGCCGGGATCGTGCGGGGCGACGCCGTAAAGAAAACCGGTGATCAGGCGGCTGAAAAAGTAAGCCAGCGCTATGCCGATGGCAGCCCCAGCAAACAGCATCCGTGCCGCCTGACCCAGCAGCATGTTGATGATGTGGCTTCGCTGCGCTCCAAGCGCGAGGCGCACACTAAATTCATGACTTCTCTGCGCGACCAGGTAAGATAGCAGGCCGTACAGCCCAGCCAGGGCGATCAGCAAGGCGACGGCTCCGAACAGCTCCAGCAGATGCGCTGCCAGCAACTGGCTGCCCATCGAGTCCTCCACGATCTGATTCATGGTCTCGATTTTGCCGGACTGCAGATCGGGATTGACCGTAACCATCGCGCGTTGCATGGCAGGAATTACTGCTTGAGGATCAGCCTGCGTACGAACCGCCACTTCCACATGCGCCAGCAGCGTGGGCTGATAAAAGCTATCGCTCGGTAGAAGCTGAGGCGCGCAGAGATCGATCTCCGGGAAGGCAGGCTTGTCGATGGAAGTCTGGTGGAAATCATCGATGACCCCGACGATCTTTGCCTCTCTACCTTTTGCGAGCCGGACGGAAAACTTCTCCATCACGTCGCCCGCAGGCAGGTATTTTTGCGCGAACGCCTGGTTCACGACCGCTACAAGCGGACTATTCGCGGTGTCCTGGTGGTTGAAGAACCTCCCGCGCGCCATGCGAAATTTCAGAACATTCTGGAGTTCCGGTCCTGCAGCCTTGAGCTGCGCCTCTATTTTCAGCGTTGGAGACGTGGAGTTACCGGAGCTGGCCACGTCGAGTTCCAGGATGGCCGCGAACCCCCGGTGCAACGGCAGCACGGTGGTAAGGGCAGCAGAAGTAACTCCGGGGAGCTGCTGAATCCGCTGGAGCAGGGGGTTGTAGACTGTCTCGTTTTTGTCGACGTTGCGATATTTGAAGCGCGGCAGCTTGGGCTCCAGCATGAGCACGTGGTCCGTGCGAAACCCGAGAGGAACCCTTCGCAACGCAAATACGGTCCGAAGCAGCAAGCCGCATGCCACGAGCAGCACCAGTGAGAGCCCGATCTCGGCCACAACCATCGTCTGCTGTAGACGCCGGCTGCTCAGCGTTGTGCCTCCCTGAACGGATCCCTGGCGCAAAGAGTGGTCAAGCGGAGTACGCGCAGCCAGCCATGCAGGGAAAAACCCAAACAGGACGGCGCTGAGAACAGACAGCAGCAGCAATGCGCATAGGACGGAAAAATCCGGCGCGAGATGGTCCGGCAGGTTCAGTCGCGTGCGTAGAGTCTGGCTGAATACTTCCAGCGCAAGCTGTGCCAGGCCGAATCCAAACCCACAGCCAAGGAAACTCAGCAACAAGCTCTCGGTAGAAAGTTGCCGTATGATCCGCCAGCGGCTCGCACCCAGGGCGCCGCGAACCGCGATTTCGCGCTGTCGGGCCATGGCGCGCGCCAGCATCAGGTTGGCAATATTCGCACACGCAATTAGCCACATGATCGCTACCACAGCAATTAACGCGAGCAAGGCCGGCCGCGAATCTTTGACCAGGGTGGCCCGGTAACCCATGGTACCCACCCGCGTCATGGGCCGGGAGAATTTCAGCGTCGTCGGGTAAACCGAAACAAGGCGTTCTTCCATGCCGCTGAGTTCGGCACTAACCGAGTCAGCACTCGCGCCGGGGCGTAGCCGTGCGATCACTTCATAGGTCGGCGTTTCATAACCTGATATCGGCCGCAGGTGCGCAGGAGTCAGTTCTGCCGGGATCCACAACTGCGCAGATTTGTCGTTTGCTGGGAAGACGAACCGAGGCGGCATGATGCCCACGACCGTGTACGGCTTATCGTTGAGCCTGACTCGTTTGCCGATTGCGTCCGGATCGCCCTGCAGCATGGTGCGCCATACAGCATCACTTAAGATTACGACGTTGCTCTTGCCGGTCATCTGCTCGTCCGCGACGAAGCTGCGGCCCCGTGCGGGCTGCACGCCAAGCACGCTGAACAGGTTCGGGCTGATCTGATACGCGTAGAATTCTTCCTCACCTGAGCTCGTCTGCAGATAGCCTTCTGCGTTCGCGTAATAAGCAAGGGAGTCGATACTGCGCGCGTTCTTCTGCCATTCGATTAAATCCTGGTAGAAGGGCCAGGTAGGATCGCCTTTGGAGTCTGCCAGGTACAGACTGAAGAGCCGGTCCGGGCGATGGTAGGGAAGCCAACGAAGGAGCGTGGCATCAACAATGGAGAACATGGCTGCGTTCGTGCCAATTCCCAGCGCCAGCACGAGCAGCACGGTAACCGTAAATGCCGGAGTGCGACGCAACTGGCGCAATCCGTACGATGTATCCGCGGTCATGTCGTCCCAGGCACGAAGTCCGAGAGACCGGCGGCAGTTTTCCTTCTGGGCGGCGACTCCACCCAACTCCATTCGCGCGCGACGGAAAGCGTCGTCGCGCGTCATGCCCTGACGCATCAGGTCCTCAGCATAGGCCTCGATATGGAAGCTCAGCTCGGCATCCAGTTGGCTCTCAAATGCCGAGCGATGCGTCACCGCTTTCCACCAGGAACGAAGCTTCGACCGAGCGCTCATAGTTCTTCGGCCCTACGATTCAGAATGCTCCCCATCATTTCCGTCATCCGGTTCCAGTTTTCTGCTTCCGTTTTGAGCTTCCTCCGCCCGGCCACTGTAAGCCGGTAATACTTTGCTTTGCGATTGTTCTCTGATTCACCCCATTCGCCGGCGATGAGACCCTGATGCTCCAGCCGGTAGAGGGCGGGATAGAGCGAGCCCTGCTGGATCTCAAGTTGCCCGCTCGAAATCTGCTGGATCCGCAACAGTACGCCATAGCCGTGGAGCGGGCCAAGAGAGACAGCTTTCAGGATCAGCAGGTCCAGCGTGCCCTGCAACAGTTCCAATTGCTTGCCCATTACCTCTCCTAGTCTGTCTGGGAGAGGATATCTCGCTTCTCCTAGACGGTCAAGGGGGGATCGCATGGCGTGCGCTTTAGCCATTGAGCGATTCTGCTCAATGGGCACATAATGGAACCATGCCCGCCACCACAGAGCCGCAAGTTCTCTTGACCGGGCGCGTTTTTGTTGAGTCGGCGCGTTGGCATCACGGTCAATTCTGGTTTTCTGACTGGGGCACACAGGAAATTATTGCCATCGATGAACATCAACGCAGTGAAGTCATTGTGCAGATTGCGCAAGGTCCAGGGCCCGAAGAAATGGCTCCTGGCCCGCTGTGTTTTGATTTTTCTCCTGATGGGCGCATGCTGATCGTCTGCGGACGCAAAGGCCACGTTCTGGTTCGCCAAGCCGACGGCACGCTTTCAACACATGCCGATCTCTCGCGCCTCTCCCGGTTCCCATGGAATGACATTGCTGTGGACGGCCACGGCAACGCGTATGTCGGGAATACCGGGTTCGAGTTTCCCGGCGGCGAGTTTGCGCCCGGCATGATCGCGCTCGTGACTCCTGACGGCGCAGCGCGCGAAGTCGCCGCGGGAATGGCCTTTCCCAACGGAATGGCCGTCACTCCTGACGGTTCGACTCTGATCGTGGCTGAATCTTATGGCCAGAAGCTCACCGCGTTCACGATTGGCGAAGATAGCCGGCTCCAGAACCGCCGCACATGGGCGGCGCTGGATGGCTACCCTGACGGCATCTGTCTCGACGCGGACAATGCTGTCTGGTATGCGGATGTTCCCAACAAACGTTGTGTTCGCGTCCGCGAGGGCGGTGAGGTGCTGGCAACCGTCAACCTCGACCGCGGGTGCTTCTCCTGCGCGCTGGGCGGAGAGCGTGGGAACAAGCTGTTCATCGTTACCGCCGAATGGCACGGCGCCAGGAAGATGTTTGATGGCGCCCGCACCGGCCAGGTAGTTGCGCTGGAAGTTCCGGTCGCGGGCAAGGCATAGCGCAAAGGCAGCAGGATTTGGCAACTATCTGATCTAAGGGTAGAGTTAGGCGAGCGGGGAATGGAGACCTTTTGCGAATGAGCAGTTCCGAGCCAGTCGCCCTTGAACTAAAGGATCTTTCGGCGCAATTGAAGCGCATAGAGCAGCGTTTGAAAACGGAGCAGGCGCCAGACAGCGTGGCCCTTAACGAGTTTCGTCAGTCTGTGGACAACGTGCGCCTCACCGCCTGGAGCGTGAGCGAACTCATCAACGCGCAGCGTGCCGGCAACCAGCACGATTCCGTGGTTGCTTTTCTTTCTGCCGAACGTGTTCGCAGGCTGGACCAGCTAACCAGAAACCTGTGCGGCGATTTGGAACGGCGTGTGATTACCGCCCAAAGCTATGGGATCCAATCCCTCTTCGATTCCATTAACACCCTGCAGCAGAGGCTGAAGCAGTGCCTCACCCAGCGGCCGCAAGGCGGCGTGCCGGGCAGCTCCAAATCATGATTTCTGCGCAGAGCGTCTTGGTTCGCAAGCAACCCCGAACCATGGGAGCGCGAGAGCATCGATCATATTTTCACCGATTGTTGCGGGCCAGCTCTCAAGAGATCGCATCACGATAGAATGTCTGCAGGAGGAAGTTACAGTCCCATGTCTGCCCTGCAGTCGACAACTCCCGGGCCCCAGCCAAGTCCGGCACTCTTCTTTCAAACCGTCCAGTCTCACCAGCACGCGTTCATTCTTAAGGCTGGAGTGGACCTGGACATGTTTACCGTTATTGCCAAAGGAAGCCACACCGTAAAGGAGATCGCCGGCGCGTGCGCTGTTCCGGAGCGCGGAATCCGAGTCATTTGCGATTGTTTGACTGTGCTTGGGTTTCTCAGCAAAAACGGGAGCCGCTACTCGCTGACCCAGGACAGCGCCACATTTCTGGATAGCCGCTCGCCCGCGTTTCTGGGCGGGGCGTTTAAGTTCATGCTCAACCCGCGCCAGGTTGAACCCTTCCAGCACCTGACGGAGATTGTCCGCAACGGGGGCCCATTGGACAAT
>Ga0207652_10004450_pt1 | contig 11410 bp, 10 predicted proteins | sample KBSC63BmetaG_FD_184334 | JGI IMG/M metagenome (GOLD analysis project Ga0207652, IMG submission 184334) | Corn rhizosphere microbial communities from Kellogg Biological Station, Michigan, USA - KBS C6-3B metaG (SPAdes) (version 2) | ecosystem: Host-associated > Plants > Roots > Rhizosphere ... | reverse complement strand
ACCAATCGACGTGGACTTGCCGCGCGCCGAGATGATCTTCTCCAGCCCGGCGAAAGCCCCACCGCAGACGAACAGGATGTTGGTGGTGTCGACCTGCAGGAATTCCTGCTGCGGGTGCTTGCGGCCGCCTTGCGGAGGCACCGACGCCACGGTGCCTTCCATGATCTTCAAAAGCGCCTGCTGTACACCCTCGCCCGAAACATCGCGGGTGATCGACGGATTGTCCGACTTGCGGCTGATCTTGTCGATCTCATCGATGTAGACGATGCCACGCTGCGCGCGCTCGACGTTGTAGTCGGCGGACTGCAACAGCTTGAGAATGATGTTCTCGACATCCTCGCCAACGTAACCGGCCTCGGTCAGCGTCGTCGCGTCGGCCATCGTGAACGGCACATCCAGGATGCGCGCCAGCGTTTGCGCCAGCAGCGTCTTGCCCGAACCTGTCGGACCGATCAGCAGGATGTTGGACTTCGCCAGCTCAACATCGTTGTGCTTGGCCTGATGATTGAGGCGCTTGTAGTGATTGTGAACGGCGACGGCGAGAACCTTCTTCGCGTGGTCCTGACCGATGACGTAGTCGTCGAGAACCTTGCGGATCTCCTTGGGCGTCGGGATGCCGTCGCGCGACTTCACCAGCGAGGATTTGTTCTCCTCGCGGATGATGTCCATGCACAGTTCGACGCACTCGTCGCAGATAAAAACCGTCGGACCGGCGATGAGCTTGCGAACCTCGTGCTGGCTCTTGCCGCAAAACGAGCAATAAAGGGTGTTCTTTGAATCGCTGCCGCCGACTTTGCTCATTCCGATCTCCGTGGCCCCGTGCTGTGCCACGGAGCCGTTCTCTTTCTACCAGTCCCCACGCTAAGAAACCGTAGCGTGGCAGTCACACATTTCACAATCTCCGGCCCCAAAATACTAGCGAAGCACGCTACCGGAGGAACAATCAAGATTTCATTAACGATAACACGGCGGTTCCAGTGGCGATTTTGAGGCTGCGGCGCCGGGTCACATAACCCCGATTTCGATCACGATTTAGCGGCCGAGTCGTCCGGACGGGTCTCGATCACCTTGTCGATCAGACCGAATTCCTTGGCGGCGTCCGCGGTCAAAAAGTAGTCGCGCTCCAGGGCGTCCTCGATCTTCTTGATCGGCTGGCCCGTGTGTTTGACGTAAATTTCGTTCAACCGCTTCTTGAGGTTCAGGATTTCCTGAGCATGCAGCATGATATCGGTGGCTTGGCCCTGGAACCCGCCCGAAGGCTGATGGACCATCACGCGGGCATTGGGGAGGGCAAAGCGCAAATCCTTGGCGCCAGCCGCCAGGAGCAGCGAGCCCATCGAGGCGGCCTGCCCACAGCACAGCGTTGAAACCGGCGGCCGGATAAACTGCATGGTGTCATAGATCGCCATGCCGGCAGTCACCAGCCCGCCGGGCGAATTGATGTAAATGGATATCTCTTTCTTGGGGTTTTCCGCCTCCAGGAACAGCATTTGGGCGACCACCAGTGTCGCCATGCCATCCTCGATGGGCCCCGTGATGAAGATGATCCGTTCCTTCAGGAGCCGGGAGAAGATGTCGTAAGCCCGCTCACCGCGGTTGGTCTGTTCGACCACCATCGGAACGAGATTCATGTAGGTAGCGACCGGGTCTTTCAAGCTCCCCTCCTCACACGTCGCGCATCATCGCGGCGCCAATGAAACGGCAAATTACGAATCGCGCCTGTTATCGAAGACTATATAGGTTCGAGCCGGCCCTGCACGTAGACCCGCGGGCTCAGATAACGCGGATCGTTGCGGATACAGGGCTGGCGGCGCAGCGCCGCCAACTCAGGATCGTGCAACAAACAGGTTCGTCAAATAGGTTGAAGGCAGCGCGGAACAAGATGTCCTGCCGCACCTCAAACTTTTCCGTTGGAATGCCGGGCCGCCCTAATCGGTCAGGCCTCGTCGTCCTTGTAGAGTTCCTCGCGCGGCACGGTCTTGTCCGTGATGGACGCCAACTCGAGGATGAAGTCGATCACCTTATCCTCGAAGATCGGCGCACGCAGGCTCGCCAACGCGTCCGGATTGTTCCGGTAGAAATTCCAAACCTCTTGCTCGCGGCCAGGAACCTGACGGGCGCGCTCCATCACGGCGCGGCTGAGTTCTTCGTCGCCGACCTTGATGTTGTTGCGTTCGCCGATCTCGGCAACGACCAAGCCTAGCCGTACGCGCCGCTCGGCGATGCCGCGATATTCTTCCTTGGCCTTCTCCTCGGTCGTGCCCTCGTCCTCAAAGGTGCGCTGGCGGCTCTGGAGGTCGTCCTGGATGGTCTTCCAGACGTTGTTGAACTCGTCCTCCACCAGGCTCGGCGGCGGCTCGAATTTGTGGCGCGCGTCGAGTTCGTCGAGAAGCTTGCGCTTAACGCGCTGCCGCGACATGCCGGCGTGCTCGCGTGTGAGCCGTTCTTTGACCATTTCGCGAAGCTTCGCGAGCGAATCCAGGCCCAGCGATTTGGCGAACTCGTCGTCGACCGTAACGGCCTGCGGCGTTTCCACCGACTTCACGGTGACATCGAATTCGGCGGCCTTGCCGGCCAGATGAGCGGCCGGATAGGTCTGCGGGAACGTCACGTTGACCGTGCGCTTCTCGCCCGATGTCGCGCCGATCAACTGATCTTCGAAGCCGGGAATGAAGGTGCCCGATCCCAAGTGCAGGGTCACATCGCCGCCGGTGCCGCCCTCGAACGGCGTCCCGTCCAACTTGCCGGTGAAATCGATGACGATGCGGTCACCGCTCTCGGCCTTGCCCCCTTCGGGGCGCGCGGCAAACGGCCGGCTTTGTTCGGCGATGCGCGTCACCGCCTCATCGACCTCGGTTTCCACCACTTCGGCGTTAAGCCGTTCGAGCTTGATGCCCTTGAAATCAGCCAGTTCGATCGGCGGCAGGATTTCGATGGCGACGGTGTAGGCGAGATCGCTCTTGCCTTCGATGACCTGCTCGACCGCGTCCTTCTCCTCCGGCAGCGTCACCTTTGGATCGCGCACCAGCTTGAAGCCGCGCTCGGTGACGATCTGGGCGTTGGCGTCGCGGACGGCCGCTTCGATCGTCTCCGCCATCACCGCGCGGCCGTAAAGCCGCTTCAGGTGGGTCACCGGCACCTTGCCGGGACGGAAGCCGTTGATGCGGACCTGGGTTTTCATCTGATCGAGGCGCGCATCGACCTTGCTCGCTAAATCGGTCGCCGGGACCACAACCTTGAATTCACGCTTGAGGCCGTCGCTGACAGTTTCGGTTACTTGCATCACCACAATCTTTTTTCATGCCGTTTGCACGGCGTCCCAAGTTGCCCGCTGACGGAAGGCCAGATTTAAGCCGGCGGTGTGCCCGGCGTGGTGCGGGCGGAGGGACTTGAACCCCCACGACTTTCGTCACGGGAACCTAAATCCCGCGCGTCTACCAGTTCCGCCACGCCCGCCCGAAGGTTTGCGCAGCACCGCGATCGGCCGAGCGGCGCGGCTTATATCACGGTGTTGCAGGGAGGCACCACAAAAATAGGGACGCCTTCCCGTCCCGCTGTTCGGCCCCGTTCACAGAACGACGCCGAGATCACCATAGAGCCTTCGATAGACCGCGCGAAGTGCATCGGGCAAGTCTTCCGCAATCAAGCCGGGACCGGCTTCCGTGCCGGCCTCCCCATGCAGCCAGACCGCGGCGCTCGCGGCGTCAAACGCCGACATGCCCTGGGCCAGAAGTCCCACGACGAACCCGGCCAAGACATCGCCCGAGCCGGCGGTCGCGAGCCACGGCGGCGCGTTGTCGCTGATCGACGCTCGGCCATCGAGGCCGCCGACGACCGTGTCGGAGCCTTTGAGAAGAACGGTCGCGCCAGAGGCCTCAACGGCCGACTTTACGCGCTTACATTTTCCTGCAAAATCAGATACTTGTGATTGATTCTTAAATAGCCTTGCAAACTCGCCCTCATGGGGAGTCAAGACGGTTGGTCTCGCCGCCCGAGCCTTGATGGCAGCAAACAGAGTGTCCGGCTCGTCGGCAAAACTGGTCAGGGCATCAGCATCCAGAACCACCGCCCGATCGTCCAAAAGCGCCGTCAGGACCATTTCACGCATGTCCGGCCCCACGCCGCCGCCGGGGCCTAGCAGGACCGCGTTGATCCTGGGGTCCGTTAGCCATCCGGCAAAATCACGGGCGCCGTCGATGGACCGCACCATCACCGCAAGATTTGACGCGGCATTGACCGCCAGAGCATCGGGCGGGCTGGCAATCGTCACCAGCCCGGCCCCTGCCCGCAACGCGCCGCGCGCGGCCAGCCGAGCCGCGCCCGTGTGCGCGAGGCCTCCCGACACAACCGCGGCATGACCGCGGAGATATTTGTGCCCGCCGGGCCGCGGTACGGGAAACCGTCCGGACCACAGCGCAGGCCGGTTCGCAAAGATGCGCGGACCGATCGCGGCCAGCACCGAGTCGGGAATGCCGATATCGGCAACCTCCACTGGTCCACAGTGCAACCGCCCCGGCAGCAGCAGGTGGCCGGGCTTCCGTCGAAAGAAGGTCACGGTCGCGGCGGCCTTCACCGCCGCCCCCATCGCCGCGCCGCTATCGCCATTGATGCCGCTCGGCAGATCGACCGCAATTGCCGGCACACCGGCCGCATTGATCCCTTCGATCAACGAACGTGCTGCACCCTCGACCGGCCGATCAAGTCCCGCGCCGAATAATGCGTCAACGATCACCCCGGCGCCGACCAGCGCCTGGGTCGTTGCGACCTCAATCGGCCCCTGCCAGCGTTCGGCCGCCAAGGCGGCGTCACCTTTCAATCGACCGCGGTCGCCGAACAACAGCAGCCGAACGGGATACCCCCGCTCCGACAACAGACGCGCGCAGATGAAACCGTCGCCACCGTTGTTACCGGGCCCCGCCACGACGCAGATCTGCGGAGCGGCTTGCTGCACAAACCGAACCACGGCGTTGGCCACGGCCCGTCCGGCGTTTTCCATCAATTCAATGCCGCTGACCCCGGCAACCACTGCAAGACGGTCGGCTTCCGCCATTTCTGCGGTGGTGAGCAATTCCGTGTTGGCAGACGGTGTCATTGCGATCGACAGTACCGATGACGGCACAACCGGACAACGCCGGCTTCTATTGATTACATTTTGTGCATATAGCCTAATTTCTAAGCAGTCATTTGCCACTCGCGCCCGCCAACCGCCGTAAAAATGGGCTAATTTCTCGGAAATGCTGAGTGCTTAGGCCGAATTCGACTTGGCACGGACTCTGCTAACGGGAATGCGGCACGCGCGTTCGGGCTCGCTCCGAACAGCACGGGAGAAAGAGCAGCAATGAAAAAGATCGAGGCCATTATTAAGCCGTTCAAACTCGACGAAGTGAAAGAGGCTCTGCAAGAGGTCGGTCTTCAGGGCATCACCGTAACCGAGGCCAAAGGTTTCGGTCGTCAGAAGGGGCATACCGAGCTCTATCGCGGCGCCGAGTACGTCGTCGATTTTCTCCCCAAGGTGAAGATCGAGATTGTGCTGGGTGAGGAGATGGTTGAAAAAGCCGTCGAGGCGATCCGTCGTGCGGCTCAAACCGGACGTATCGGCGACGGCAAGATTTTCGTCTCGCATATCGAAGAAGCAATCCGGATTAGAACGGGGGAGTCCGGATTGGACGCCATCTAACGCGCCGGTCCATCCGCTTACGTTCCTATCCCGTCACAACAGGGAAAGTATTCCATGACGACTGCCAAGAATGTCATGAAGATGATCAAGGACAATGACGTTAAGTACGTCGATTTTCGATTCACGGACCCGCGCGGGAAATGGCAGCACGTCACGTTCGACGTCACCATGATCGAGGAAGATACGTTTGCCGAAGGGCAAATGTTCGACGGTTCTTCGATCGCCGGTTGGAAGGCGATCAACGAATCCGACATGTGCCTGATGCCCGATCCGGCATCGGCCACCATCGATCCGTTCTTCGCAGAGACCACGATGGTTCTGGTCTGTGACGTGCTCGAGCCGACCACCGGCGAGCCCTACAACCGCGATCCGCGCGGCATCGCCAAGCGCGCCGAGGGAATGGTCAAGTCGATGGGGATCGGCGATACGATTTTCGTCGGCCCCGAGGCTGAGTTCTTCGTGTTCGATGACGTCAAGTACAAGGCTGACGCCTACAACACCGGCTTCAAGCTCGACTCCATCGAATTTCCTAGCAACTCCGACACCGCTTACGAGGGCGGCAACCTGGGCCACCGCATCGGCATGAAGAAGGGCTACTTCCCGGTGCCGCCGCAGGACTCGGTGCAGGACATGCGCTCTGAGATGCTCGCCGCGATGGCGCGCATGGGCTGCGTGGTCGAGAAGCACCACCACGAGGTCGCGTCCGCCCAGCATGAGCTCGGCCTCAAGTTCGCGGAGCTGACGGTCATGGCCGACCGGCTGCAGATTTATAAGTACTGCATCCATCAGGTCGCCAACATCTACGGCAAGACTGCAACCTTCATGCCCAAGCCGATCTACGGCGACAATGGCTCGGGCATGCACGTCCACCAGTCGATCTGGAAGAGCGGCAAGCCGACGTTCGCCGGCAACAAATATGCCGATCTGTCGGAGACCTGCCTGTCCTACATCGCTGGTATCATCAAGCACGCCAAAGCGATCAACGCCTTCACCAACCCGACCACCAATTCGTACAAGCGTCTGGTGCCGGGCTTCGAGGCTCCGGTCTTGCTCGCTTACTCGGCGCGCAATCGCTCCGCATCGTGCCGCATTCCCTACACCACCAATCCGAAGGCCAAGCGCGTCGAAGTTCGCTTCCCCGACCCGCTCGCCAATCCCTACCTCGCCTTCGCATCCATGTTGATGGCGGGCCTCGACGGCATCAAGAACAAGCTCCACCCCGGCGATGCGATGGACAAGGATCTTTATGATCTGCCGCCGAAGGAACTGAAGAAGATCCCGACCGTGTGCGGCAGCCTGCGTGAAGCGCTCGCAAGCCTCGACAAAGATCGCGACTTCCTCAAAGCCGGTGGCGTGTTCGACGACGACTTCATCGACAGCTACATCGAGCTGAAGATGACCGAAGTGATCCGTTTCGAGCACACCCCACACCCGGTCGAGTTCGAGATGTACTACAGCGCCTGACCGGCGAACCTTGAATGCTCAAGCCAAAGGGCGCCCTTCGGGGCGCCCTTTTTATTGAGTTTTGTCGGACGTCAGTCGTATTTCGACATCCGCAGCGGATCGACCTGCCCGCCGTCCATGTCAATCGCGGTGCCGTGCAACCAGCGCCCTCGCGGCGAGACGATAAACGCAACCAGGCCGGCGATATCGTCGGGACGACCGAAGCGGGTGATGTCGAGTTCGCGGCGGTGGTGCTCGATCGCCGCGTCCTCTCCAAGACCGGTCCGCTGCATGACGATACCGAGCCGATGACGGAAACGATCGGTACCGACCGAGCCTGGATTGACCGAGTTGACTTGCACGCCATCGCGCTTGCCGATATCCGCAAGCGCCTTCATGAAGGCAAGCTGAGCGCCAATGACCGACGCGCCGATCATGTAATCGGCGACCGGAGCACGAGCGCCAATGCCGGCAATGGCGACGACGGAGCCGTGACTGTCCTTGAGCATCGGCCAGGCAGCACGGCAAAGCCGCACCTGGGCGAAGAACTTCAACCCGAACCCGGCAGCCCAATCCGCATCGCTCAGTTTGAAAAAATCGCCGCGGCCCGCCGCCCCGGCATTATTGACGAGAATATCCAGCCGGCCGTATCGCGCGGTCACAACCTCAACCAGACGCCCGGGTTCCTCCGCGACGCTCAGGTCAGCGGCGTGGATTTCGGCTGAACGACCGAGGGCGCGAACCTCGGCGGCCGTCCCATTGAGGGCCGCAGGATCACGCGCGGTAAGAACAAGATCGCATCCTGCCGCCGCGAGTTCGAGGGCGATGGCTTTGCCGATCCCGCGGCTCGCGCCCGTCACCAGCGCGACCTTGCTTTGAGGGGTGTCGTTCATCGATCCATCGATTACGGATCGTCAGCGGCCCGTCAACTGCATTGTGCCGATGTGGAGCCGGACATCGATGGGTTGGGGGCCGCCAGTTGCGCGACCGTATCGGCCAACGTCGGGATGGGCGCAACGGTAGCCGCCGCGGCAGCCACCGGCTTTTCGTCGTCGGCAAATTCAATGCGATTGCGCCCATTGCGCTTAGCGCGATAGAGGGCGCTGTCGGCGCTGGCCAGCAAGGCGCTGATTTCCACCGGCGCGACGGCGCTGGCCACACCGACACTCACAGTCGCGGCAATCTCTTGTCCGTCTATCGTGATGCCCGCCCTCTGGAAGGCCTCGCGAAGGCGCTCGGCAACCGAGCCGGCATCCGATGCATTCCCAGGAAGGATCGCAGCGAACTCCTCACCTCCCAGCCGCCCGATGACGTCAGTGGCGCGCATATTGTTCGACGCCGTATTTGCGAACACACGCAAGGCCTCGTCGCCGGCGGCGTGGCCGAACCGGTCATTGATGGTTTTGAATTTGTCGAGATCGAACAGCAGAATGCTGACCGACTCCGATTTCCGCGACCGCTGTTCGATCAAACGGCTTGCCGCGTCCAGGAACGCGCGCCGATTGAACAGCCCCGTCAGAAGATCGGTCATCGCCGCAGTTTTATGGATCTGCGCCACGCGCTCCTTCGCCATGACCACAACGACAAACGCCGTGCCGACCACGTAGATGACGGTCTGGAAAGCGAACAGAGCGAACAATCTGTCGTCGGCCGCCGCCGCCGGCACCAACAGGATCAACACAATGGGAGCAAGAAACACAACGCTGTGCAGCAAGGGAATCGCAACGCTCAGCCAACGCGATGCCAGTTCCCCGCGGCGCTCGCGCCGCAGTTCGAACGCGGTGAAGAACGCGTAGGCTGCGATCACAACCGACGACAACACGGGGCGCGCAACGGCAGACCCCGAGAATTCGGAAAATTGCATGGCGACGATCCACGCAATCGCCCCGGCAAACAGCGCGGTCGGCAGAACGGCACGGCCTTGAAACAACCGCGCTCCGTTCAGGATCATTCCGCAGGACAGGAACAGCAGAGCCGTCGGTTCCTCGGGGGTAAACAGGTGGAACGTGTCATGGCCGCTCCACAGCAGGACCGCGGACGCCCCCATCAGATAGGCCCCGCCCCACCAGGCGAAGGCGCGCATGTGCCGATCCTGGAGCCACAACACAAGAAGGAACACGCCCAGCAACCCCGTGATGGATGTTGCTACCGCAAACAACGTCGCCTGATCTGAAGGCATCTCGATCTCTGGCTTTGGCCCCTCGCCGAAGACCCAAAATGGGTCATCTGAAAAATGCAGGCCACCAGCGCGCCCTTATTCGCATACCGGCTTTTGCCAAAGCGTTGCGAGGTCGAAGCGAGTTTTCGAGAAAGAATCCGGAAAATCTGAATAGATTTGGCTTCAATAAAAAGGGGCGCCGAGGCGCCCCTTTTGACTTCGCAGCGGGAGGAAACCCGCTTAGCGCTTGGAGAACTGGAAGGAGCGCCGGGCTTTGGCACGGCCGTATTTCTTACGCTCGACCACGCGCGAATCCCGCGTCAGGAAGCCGCCGCGCTTGAGCGCGCCGCGAAGGTCCGGCTCGAAATGGGTGAGCGCCTTGGACAGACCGTGGCGCACGGCACCCGCCTGGCCGGACAGGCCACCGCCGGACACCGAGCAGATCACATCGTACTGCCCAGCTCGGTTGGACGCGACCAGCGGCTGCTGGATCAGCATCCGCAGCACCGGGCGCGCGAAGAACACTTCGACCGGCCGGGTGTTGACGATGATCTTGCCCGAACCTGGCTTGACCCAAACCCGGGCCACCGCGTTCTTGCGTTTGCCGGTGGCGTAAGCGCGCCCCTGCTTGTCGAGCTTCTGGACGTATTTCGGAGCTTCCAGCGCTGCTGGCTTGAGCGTCGCCAATTGGTCAAGCGATTGAATGGTCTCGGCCATCAGGCGGCCCTCATATTCTTGCGGTTCATGGACGCGATATCGAGTTTTTCGGGCTGCTGGGCGGCATGCGGATGCTCGGTGCCGGCATAAACCCGAAGATTGCCGAGTTGCTGGCGTCCGAGCGGGCCGTGAGGCAGCATGCGCTGAACCGCCTTCTCGACGATGCGCTCGGGAAACTTGCCCTCAAGGATCGAGCGTGCGGTCCGCTCTTTGATGCCGCCAATGAAGCCGGTGTGGTGATAATAGACCTTCTTTTCGCGCTTGCGGCCGGTCAGCACCACCTTGTCGGCGTTGATAACGATGACGTTATCGCCGTCATCCATGTGCGGTGTGTAGCTCGGCTTGTGCTTGCCGCGCAGCCGCATGGCGATGATCGAAGCGAGCCTGCCGACGACAAGCCCATTGGCGTCGATCAGCACCCACTTCTTTTGGATATCTGCGGTTTTGGTCGAGTGAGTTGACATAGCGTCTCAGGGTCCATGAACGCGACATTAGGCGTTGGCGCGGCTTGTACAGGAGGGGTGGTGTTCGGTCAACGCCAAAACAGAACCATATTGGCAGCAATATCAATATCTTATAATAATGGTATTTCGATACCTATAAAATTCCCCAATTATTTGGCCGGGATCGAATAGGTCGAGGTGGCGTGAGCAACGGGCTCTTCCAGGCCGTCGGAGTGAATATCGACCTCCCCCACCGCGAGCCGCTTGCCGAGCTTGAGCAGCCGACACTCGGCGATCAGGTCGCGCGCCTGTGGTTTGCGTAAAAAATTGATATTCAGGCTCGTGGTAACCGCCAAGTGTACAGGCCCGATCGAAGCCAGCACCGCGACGTACATGGCGAAGTCAGCCAATGCCATCATGGTCGGGCCCGAAATGGTGCCGCCCGGCCGCAACAGGGTTGGGCGGTAGGCCTGACGCACGCGGCTGCTGCCGTGCCCGACCTGTTCGATCGCCAGACCGCTGGCACCGTGAAACACCTCTGGAAATTCTGTGGCAAGAAACGCTTCCAGCGCCTCGACGCTCATCGCTGGTTGGAAGGGTTGCCGCGTCATTGGACACCCTTACTCCGTTCGTCACCGGGATTAGATCGGGTACACTACCGCAACCGGACGATTGAAGACCGCAATGAACATTCCGAGCCCTCGACCCGCGAGCACCGACGCCCCGCTGTTGCGAACGGACGATGGGCCAGTCGCGGTGCTGACCCTGAACCGGCCGAACGCGCGCAACAGCCTGTCGGAGGCGCTCCTTGGCGCGCTCGGTGGCGCGCTCACGTCTATTGCCACAGACAGACGCGTGCGAGCCGTTGTGCTCGCAGCGAACGGACCGGTGTTTTGCGCCGGCCATGATCTCAAGGAATTGAGTTTCCGGCGCGCCGACGCAGACGGCGGCCGCGCCTACTTCAAACACATC
>Ga0207652_10004449_pt1 | contig 11411 bp, 4 predicted proteins | sample KBSC63BmetaG_FD_184334 | JGI IMG/M metagenome (GOLD analysis project Ga0207652, IMG submission 184334) | Corn rhizosphere microbial communities from Kellogg Biological Station, Michigan, USA - KBS C6-3B metaG (SPAdes) (version 2) | ecosystem: Host-associated > Plants > Roots > Rhizosphere ... | reverse complement strand
CAGCAGCGCCGATAAATGCAACTCCATTTTTTATTAAGGGATTGGCAACGATTGGTTTTTTTGTTTCAAATTTCCAAACCAGCTTTCCATTCTTTGCATTTAAACAATAAATATTATCATCCGTAGAAGCCACCACTGCCAGGTCATTTTCAACTGCGGGAGTTGAATAAATTTTTCCTTTGGTAGAAAATGTCCAAACTTTTTTTCCATTTTTTAAATTAAGCGCATACACCTGACCGTTAGAGTTACTTGCGATCACGAGATTTTTATTTACAGCAACGCCGGAGCCGATATCACTGTTGTCATTATATTGCCAAACAGTTTTTACATTTTTATAGATTTTATTTACTGCATAAGAAGGACGAAAATAATGTGTCGTATCTGCAGCAAAATCATGTTGATACAATTTTACCTGCGCCCATTCTTTCCGTTCATTGGTGAGAGGATTTCTTTCTTCATAAGTAACGGCGCCATCTTTTATCGTTACCACATTATAACCACCCACCTCTTTCTTTGCCCTCAAATTTGATCTTCCCATTATGCCCGGAATGCCTTCAAAATTAAATTGATGATTGGCGTGTCCGTGGCCGCACAGGATAAGTTGTGTATTTCTTGTTTTTAATAAATCCATTATGTCAAACCAATTATTTAAAGAAGAATCCTGTGGATAATGGTTTACGTAAATGATAGGAATATTTTTATCTTTTAAATTTTTCAAAGTGGAATCGAGCCATACAATATTTTCTCTCGAAACCTGCCCCGGGCTCATCCTCATGTTGGGGCCACAAACCGTACCGAGAAAAAGATAACCTCCATATTCAAACTTAAATGTTTCGGAGCCGAAGATCTTTTTAAAACTGTTGGTGCCGCTTTCAGACCAGTTGGCATCATGGTTTCCGGGGATGATGTACCACGGTTTATTCAAACTATCCAGAATATTTTTTGCCAGGTGAAAAGCAGAATCAGTTCCGAAGTCGGTAATGTCACCGGATATAATTACAAATTTTAAAGTTGAATCCGCATTGATATTATGAACCGTTCTGCTCAGGTCTTCTTCGGAATTATGGCTTCCGATATGCGTGTCAGAAACGTGGGCAAATTTGAATGAAGACTGGGCAAATGAGAGGCTTGCACAAAAGACAAGCGAAAGAAAAACTGGGAGGAATTTCGTCATTATATAAGATTTGAATTATGGCAAATTAAGAATCATTGTTATTTGCTGCTTCACTGCTTTATCGTAAAGAAGCGATTGTATTTATTTGAAAAAATCCAGTGAAAGAATAAATACAGCGAATTTTTATTTTATCATAAGAAAATACAAAAGGCTACCCGGTTGGATAGCCTTTTGTGTTTTTTTAAAAAGCTATTTACCAACCCGGTGTTTGAGTGAGTGTATAGCCCTTGTCTTTATACTCATTAATCTGGGCTTGTCCCACTGGTGAAAGATAATTTTGGTCACCAAATGCATTCCTGTTAGAGGCATTGTCAACCATCCAGAAACCAACCATATCGCTTGCGTTGGTTCCATCCCAGGTAACGATTGTGCCGTCTTCCTTTTTCACCTTTACATTGCCTTTTGTGGCAGAAGCAGATGTTAACGCGGAAGGATATTCATGTTCCAGGTCAATCCAAGGCCCAAGAAAATAATCCGGGTTGGTGCTGAAATCCATATAGTCAAGTTTGTTCCACCTTTTAATATCCAACAAACGGAAGTTTTCAAAGGCAAACTCCATGCGCCTTTCGCGGCGTATTTCCCAAATTAACTGAGGCACGTCTGCGTCTCTTTCAGGATCATCCGGAAGTGCGGATAATTCAAGTGGCGCTGTTTTTTGAACCCCTTTTGCAATGGCTGCTGCGTCTAAAGGACGGTTGCGGATGGCATTAATTGATCTGTCAAGGTCGTCCTGGGTTACGGGAGATCCTCCATAATCTGCGGCTAATACTGCTTTCGCTTCAATCCAGTTTAATACCACTTCACCCAATCTGATAATCGGTGCATCGCTGGTATTTGTATTGCTGCCCCATTCGGACGGATAAGTTTTGCCAATGTAAGTGATGGCATCCCGGGAGGCAAACTTATCCTGGTATAAAAGGGTGGTGGAAGATCCGTTAGGCCGGTCAATGAAGGTAGCTTCAAACCTTGGGTCTCTTGTTTTTTCAAGATTACTAATGGTAAAATCATCAGCGTTGGGATTTGAAGAATTTTCCCACACGTTGCCGTCGTTCATGATAAATGATTTGGCCAATACCAGGTTGCCGTCCACGCCAACAGTTTCGGTGCCGTTTGAATAAGACCCAACCGCGTGAGTAAGTGATAACGATGCATCATAGGTCCGGTACAATATTACTTCCGGGTTGCCTGCAAGGCTTTCGGAAGTAAAGAGCGATTTGAAATCGCTGCCAAAACTGTATTTGTTGCTGCTCATTACCAGATCAGCCGCCTGAACGGCAAGCTCAAGATATTTTTTGGCCCTGTCAGCATCCAGGTGGTGATAATCTTCGTAAGTACCTTCAAAAAGCATCAACCGGGAAATAAAAGCAGCGGCCACATATTTATTCAGATTTTGCGCGCCGTCATTAGCTCTCATATTGGCCAACGCATACTGAAAATCATCATACACTTTATCCATTACATAGCCTCTCGGGTCCCTGTCTTTGTATAAAGTATCCAGTTCATTTTCATTAACCACTCTTCCGAAATAAGGCACATCTCCAAACACACTCACCAGGCGGGAATATTCATAACCTCTGAAAAACCGCGCTACTGCAGTCCAGTGTTTGTAGGCTTCATCTGTAATTCTTGGCTTGGCATTTTTCTCAAGGCGGTCAAGAAAAATGTTGGCCTTGCGAACCCATGCAAAATCCCAGGTAGGGCCGGCATATTGCTGCAACCATGCTGCGCTTTCAGATGAGGAACCCCTGGAGGAAGGTACGCTGCTTTCAAAATTGGATTGTACATTTTTGCCGGTAAGGTCATCATTAAAAGTATAGCCGACAACCGGTGTATAGTTCCATGTCCAGCCTTCGCCGTAGCCGTTAAAATAATTTGGATAAAAGCCCACTGCGAACATCCGGATGTCATCCTCATTCCTCCAGAACTGACCGTCGGCATCTACATAGCTCGTTAATGGTGGCCTGTCTAAAAAATCTTTTTTGCAGGACACGAAAAGCAGGCATGCTATTCCGAGCCCAATTATATAATTATATTTTCTCATTGTAATTTTTTTAAAAGGTTAATTGAACACCAACTGATATGCTTTTAAATGCGGGAGTACCCATACCAGTGCGACTTAGGTTGTAATTTGATGTATTCCACATAGAGTATCCGTCAATATATTCCGGATCAATGGGCAACCCTCTCAGGTGATCCCAGGTAATGAAATTCTCCAAAGCACCGTATACTCTAAGCGAATTAACGCCAACTTTGTTCAGTACATCGCTGGATAATGAATATCCAATGGTCAGATTTTTGAGCCTGAGATAGGCCATGTTTAACAGATACTTATCCTGAACCTGCATATTGTTGGCAGCATTGCTGCCTGCGTTGTTGTAGGCAGCAGGGTAAAATGCCTTGGTATTGTCCGGTGTCCAGTAGTCATCCACAAAAGTCGCCGGCGCAGCGCCATCTGCTGCATTATATCCCGGGATGGCAAGGAATCCGTTGCCCCAAACCTGGCGGCTGCCCACTCCCTGGAAGAATACACTGATGTCAAAACCTTTATAATTGGCACCCAACCTGAACCCATAATTGTATCTCGGGTTTGAATTTCCAATTACAGTCAAATCACCATGATCAGCTAGCAAAGCGCTTCCGTTATCAATAACGCCATCGCCATTCAGGTCTTTAAATTTGACATCGCCCGGGCCAAAAAAGAAATTAGATGAGTTTTGTAAAAACACCTGGTAAACCGGTTTTTCACCATTCTTGCCTGGTTTTAATTTATTAGCCTTCTTTCCTACATACTCAGCAGGTACATCATCCGCTGTAAGCGTAATTAGTTGCGGTTTGCCATCGCTGCCCAATTCAAAATCTGACATCTGGTACAACCTGTCAGTGCGGTATCCCCAGATTTCCCCTATTTCTTTGCCGTTGTAGTTGCTGTTAACTCCTGTAGAGGTTCCATAATCTTCGATAAAGGTCTTTGAATCGGAAATATTTCCCATGAAATTAACGCCGATACCATTGTCAAACCTGTGATTAAACTCTATTGTCAACTCCCATCCATTGGTACGCAGCGATCCGAAATTGCCTTGCGGAGCGTTTGTGCCATAAGTAAGGGGAATTCCTTCTAACGGCACAATCATGTTGTTGGTGTTTCTCTGGTACAGGTCAAAAGTGACGGTCATTTTGTTTTGGAAAAATCCTAAATCCACGCCAAGGTTTTTTGTTTCGATATCCTGCCAGGATATGTCATGAGTGATAGCCGGAGGAGTGCCCACATAAGGACTTCTTGCTCCGTTGGCACCTATCCAGGAAGAAAGGCCGCTTGGCATCAATGGCAGGTATAGTGTATTGGGTACAGTCTGATCACCGATAGAGCCCCATGAACCTCTTATTTTGAAGAAGTTTACCACATTCTGTGATTCCATAAATTTCTCATTGGTTACTATCCATCCTGCGGAAACTGAAGGATACCATCTCCACCATAAATTGGAAGGAAATTTGGAAGATCCGTCGCGACGGAGATTTGCTTCAATCAGATATTTGTCTTTAAAGGCATAGTTTATCCTGCCGAAATAGCCTAACTGAGATTCCCATGTCTTATCTCCGTCAATAATAGGTGGCGTACCTACGGCGAAGTTGAATTGAGGGTTGAGTATGTCTGTTAACTGGTTCACTCTTTGGTATTGCCATTCAGTGGTAGCAGCTACCCGGTTAACACCCAGGAGAAATTTAAATACGTGGTCCTTTCCAAGTTCCCAGTTATAAGTGGTATAAGCGTTAATAGTACTGCTGGCAAAATTGGAGGTGCTGCGAATAATGTGATCAGGATTGGCTCCGAGACCAGTGTAGGTATGATAGTTTAAATCATAAGCCGGCATTGCTCCTGGCGCAGTACTTGCTACTACGTTTCCTGTGCTGTCAACATACACCGGATTTCCGTCTGCATCCACTCTTGCAATAGGAGCAGACCATGAATCTGCGGCGGTAAATCTTGTGCCTGGTCTTTTCCATGCTTCGTCCTGGGTACTGTAGGTATAATCAAAATTTAAATTCCAGTTCTTTGTAAAATTCAAGGTAGTTCCGAGGTTTACATTCATGTAATTATCCAACAAACTGGCTGTATTGGCAGCGGCAAATTCGCTAACCGGGCTTCTAATCGGGTTTCCGTTTTGATCATTGCCAAATGGATATAATGGCCCCCATCTGTAAAGGTACAGCCAGGGATCAGCCGTTGTTGAACTGGTAGCATAAGGATATTCCTTATCTCTTCTGGAATACATTGCGCCGCCACGAACGGTTATAAATTTATTCACCTCGGTCGAAAGTCTAAGAGAAGCGTTGTATCGGGTAAAATCATCTTTCTTTGCAGGCTTTATCATGCCGCTTTGATCCAAATAGCCTAATCCCAGGTTTAATGAAGTTTTACCGATGGTTTGGCCGACAGTAATATCGTGCTGCTGTGTGGGCGCCCATTCCTTAATCATATAATCATAAGGATTATAAGTCCTCATACCCATCTTCTGATTGTTGGCAGCACCCTGTACATACCAGTCACGCCCAAAAACTGTTGGATCATCCGGTCCAATTTTTCCACCGTACAATTTTTGCCATTCTACCGCTTTGTTGTAGCTGTCGCGATCCACATAGTAAAAAGCTCCGCTGATTCCGAAATTACCTATCCTTTCTGCAGCATCCACCGTATATTTTAAGGCATTCACTTCTCCCATCTTCAGGTCTTTCCACACATTCTGCCACGACATATTTCCGGAGTAGGTAACGCGGGGTTTGCTTGTGCCAGAGCCTTTCTTAGTGGTGATTAATATAACGCCATTGGAAGCTTTTGCCCCATAAATAGAAGCTGCAGCAGCATCTTTCAGAACGCTGATAGAAGCTATTTCATTTGGATTCACTACCTGGATGCTAGGGATTTCCACATTATCCAATAAAATAAGAGGCGTGCTGGTTCCCTGGAATGAAGTCATCGCTCCGCGGATTTTCAGGATTGGATCTGATCCAACTTCGCCGCTTGGTATAACCACGCTCAGGCCTGAAACTGCGCCCTGCAAACCTCTTCCCACATCCGCAATGGGCCGGGCGACTAAAGTTTTATTTACATCAACCGTAGAAATTGCCCCGGTGATATCGCCTCTTTTTTGAGTGCCGTATCCCACGATTACCACCTGGTTAAGTGATTCAAACGAAGGCTCAAGAAACACATTCAAATTGGTTTGTGAGCCTACAGCTACGGTTTGCGTTTTGTAACCAACAGTGGTAAAAACTAAAGATTGGTTGCCATTTGGAACCTGGATGGAAAAGTGCCCGTTGCCATCAGTAGCTGTTCCGGTATTAGTGCCTGAAACAGTTACAGACACCCGGGGAATTGGTTGCTGATTGCTATTGTCTTTGACATCGCCGGTTACTGTTCGCTGTGCAACAGCTAACTGGCACCACAACAATAGCAGCAAAGCCATAAATGATGTGATTTTTCTCATAATTAAATTTTAAAGGTGAAAGTGATTTTGATTTTTATTTAAGGTTGGCTGTTTATTTTACATTAATTCCTGCTTTCACATAAGGTTTCAATACTTCATCATCAGGTGATAATTCTGTTATTAAAGTGTCTATTTTCCTGCTTTCACAAATCTGGAAGGGTTGACGTGAATTGATCTTTTCAGAAATCGTCAGGCAGACTACTTTTTGCGAAGCGGCGATCATTGCTTTTTTGATCTGAACTACTTCCCAGTCATTGTCGGAAACGCCGGTTTCCAGATTAATGGCAGATATACCTAAAATGCACAAATCCACTTTTAACTCATTAATTCTTGAAATGGCATCAGACCCGACTGTGATTTTTGAATCTTTCGAAATTTTATCGCCAATGGCGATTACTTCGATATTCGGATGAACAATATATTCGGCAAGCGCGGGAATACTTCCGGAGATAAATGTTGCATGAAGCTCAGGAGGAAGCGCTCGTGCCATTTCAATAATAGTGGTGCCTCCTGTAGTTAATACGAACATTCCATCCTTAATGATTGAAATAGCTTTTTGAGCAATTATCTTTTTTTGCGTATAAGCATACACATCTTTTGACGAACTGTTATTATTATGAAAAGAGGGCGATAAGGCGCCGCCATGAAATTTAATCACCTTTCCATCGTCGGCCAGTTGCTGAATATCCCTTCGTATCGTATCGTCTGAGACCTTCATTTGTTTACTAAGGTCAGTCGATAATACTTTGTTGTGAAGATTTACCTGGTGAAGAATAAAGGACTGTCTCTCAATCTTAAGCATTACAATTATAATTTACGTTTAACAAACTTATAACAAAGATTCGTTAAAAGTGCAAAAACCGCAAATTTTTTTTATAAAAACCGCAAACAGGTCAGGATCAGTTAGGTAACTAAGAAACAAAATGCCTTTTATGTTTTATTTTACCAGGAATACTCAAAACATTTTTGCGGAAATGGAATGAGTATTTTGCGGATTTAAAAAAATATGGCAGACCAACATGCAGATCAAGAAGTTTTATGTCTTAATGTTTGGTATTTCAGATTAACCGGTTTACAGTAAACAAATAAATAATCGCAAATCGTGTTTTGATGTAATTAGGGGATTGTGAAAAAGGAGTGATATGAGATGAAGGCAATCATTCAGAAATGAAAAAGGCTATCGTTTTGTGACAGCCTTTTCATTTTGATATTTAAAGTGTTTATTATTACTTGAGGTAGCCATAATATTGATCATCAGTAGCGCAATCCCACCAAACGGGCATGCTCCATACATTTGGTTCCGTTGCATGAGCATTTACTGCAAGTGCGTTTGCTGAATTATAATTTAATTCAAGCGTTGTGGGTAACTGCCACCGGCGTTGCCAATACCTTGGATCCTTTGGGGTACCGCCCGTATATAAAGCTTCGCCTGCAAACAATGGTCCCCTGTCGTACCCGGGGTAAACGGTACCAAAGCTACCAATATCGCCTGCGCTAAAATCGAACCGGCGCATGTCATTGTAATTTTCGAGGCTCACGCCCATTGCCACATATTTCTGCAACATGATATCTGACATTGTTAAAGAACCTGCGTCCTGGCAAACTGCATCGCTTGAAAGATAAGCGTTAATGTCGCTCTGGTTCATCGGGGCCATGTCAGGATTGGTTTTTGTATACCCTTCGGCCTGCCATTCCGTTAGTTTTGCCTGCATCATATCCAGGTGTGCCTGGATCCCTTGCCTGTAAGCAGTGTAGGCATTTGCGAGGTCTCCTTTTCTCATGTAAACTTCCGCTTTGATAAAGCACATTTCATGATAAGTGAGTATTTCCTGATCAGATACCGGCCGTATTTGATAAGAACCTGTGGAACCCACGGCCCCGGCTTTCATGGCGTCTGCTGACGGATACCAATCTACGTCTAATGGATCTTCTCCGCCTGTAGCTATGGAGAAAGTCCGCATATTGACATAAGAGGTATCTCCGGCATACAAATAATTATTGTCATTAACATAAATCGAACCGGCTTTATATGTCACTGTTACATTGTCACCATCTACCGTAAAAGCCCGGCCTGCTAACTGTTGGTCTGCGATAAATTTTGCTTTGGCGGTTCCATCAGTAATTGTGTAGGTGATATTTTTATCAGAAGCGGTGTAGCTTACCGCCTTGATAGAAGCCGGTCCACCAGCCACCAAGCGCTCGGAAGCGCCATAGGAATCAACACCAACAGAACGATTCCACGAGTAAGATACCACCTTTCCACTGGCATCTAACTTTATATCAGTCATTGACGCAGGCACAATTTTGGACATCCTTGGGTCTGTAACCTTGGAGTCGCGCATATTCGTTAAAAGATTATAATAATATTGCGAGATCCGTTGGTTACTACCATAGCCGGCATAATCCCAGTTGCCATTTGTTACAACCGGATCACCTAACAAATAATCTGTTACCGTGCTATTGTTATATCCTCTTTGAAATACATTGTCTGCATTGGATTGAGGGCCTTGTGATATGCAATACAACACTGAATCGGCATTAAACAAATCTGCTTTTTTTGAAAGCTTAAGCATATACCTTGCTTTTAATCCGTAGCAGAACTTAATCCATTTGCTTACATCTCCGTTGTTCCACATATCGCCGCTTGCAAATGAGGGAGCGCCCGGGTCCTGTGTTTTATTGAATAAGCTGATAGCTTCATCCAGTTTTGCCATGCATCCGTAGTAGATAGTTTTGCCATCGTCATATTTCGGGCTTGGTAATGAAATTCCTGAAATAGCTGTGGTTTGAGAATAAGGCATTTCTCCATACAAATCCAGCATTTGCATAAAACCAAGTGCTGAAAACACATCTGCGGCAGCCATATAATAATAGGCGCCCTTCGCTTCTGCAGATTTGTACATATCGTTGATATTGGCAGAAACTTCTACAAAAAATGTTTGATAAGGAGTAACATTACCACTTGATGCGGTCCAGGTGGTACTCAACGCGTTAGCCGATCCTGTGATACTGTATAAAACGCCGGCCTGGCAAGAAGTTCTGAAGTTGGTTACACCTGCGGTATAGGTGTAAAAATGTTGAATCCATGGCAGCCTGTTTTGAACTAAAACGCTCGTGCTGTTTGGATTGTCAGGATCGGTATTTACATCAAGCCATTTTTTACATGAAACAATAGTGATGAGAATACAACCAGCCACTATGTATTTTATATTTTTCATATTTATCTTTTTTCTCTGATTTAAAATGTAAGATTAATTCCAAATGCTCCACTTGCTGTCGCGGGAACGCCGAGATAATCAATTCCGGTAGATCCGGAACCTCCTGTGCCCCCGGCGGCGCTTACCTCAGGGTCCATTCCTTTATAATTAGTCCAGGTGGCAAGATTGGTTCCGGTAACGGTTGCTGACAGGCCTTTGATGATTTTTTGATTTTTCAACAGGTTTGAAAAATCATAAGTCAGGGATACCGAACGAAGCTTTAGCCAGTTTACCGATGTTATAAAGTTCAAAGAATTTGAAGCGTAATTTGACCAATATCTCTGAATCATATTCTTGCCGGAATATGTGGTTCCATTGATTACATAAGACTTGTCAGCCTCGTAGGTTTGGGTAAAGTCTTCTCCTGTCTGGCTGTCCACACCGGTAACGGTAACTGATTGCCGGTTATTTTCTAATGTTCTTTTGCTTAATCCGTTTATTACTAATGAGTACTCTGTTCCGTTATACACATCACCGCCTTTACGAATATCAAGAAGGAAGGAAAGTGAAAGATTTTTATATCTTAACGTATTGCTAAAGCCTGCAATGAAATCCGGTTCCCGGTTACCAACAATAGGGTTGTTGGTATTGAGCTTATACAATCCTGTTTTAGCATCTACCTGGTAGCGGCCATTAGGAATTTCATTTCCATTTTTATCAACCTCACGTAGATACTTCACGCCTGTCATTCCCAGGAAATATCCTCCGTTTGGAATGGATGCCGCTTTTACGGTACCAAACTGTGCGTCTGTTGGATAGAAATAAGCTACGCCCGGAATAAACTGTCCAAGTCTGCCAACATTATATGAAAAATTCAATGTAGCGTCCCAACTGAAATCCCGTTTTGCAATCGGTCTACCGGTAAGTGCGATTTCCATTCCTTTATTGATAACAGAACCCGAGTTAATAGAAACCAGGATATATCCGCTGGCATTCGACAATCTTGGCTGTGCAATTTGATTTTGTGTTTGACTGTGATAATAAGTATAATCCAATCCTAATCTTCCATCCAGAAATTTAAATTCACCACCGATTTCCCACGATTTTTGAATTTCAGGTTTAAGGAATGGATTGCCACTTATGTACTGATTGCCTATGCCCGTGTAGGAGGCAATCGTAATGGGGCTGTTCACATACGTTAAAGTGGCGTAAGGATTTGCATCTTTCCCTACCTGCGCCCAACTTCCACGGATTTTACCGAATGAAAGAAAATTATTGTTATGCAATAATTGAGTAAATACAAATGAACCGCTTAACGAGGGATAAAAGTATGAGCGATTGGAAGTAGGCAATGTGGATGACCAGTCATTGCGCCCTGTAGCAGTTAAGTAGATAAGGTCTTTGTAGGATATACCGAATTCACCATACGCCCCAACCAATCGTTTGCGTGTTGTGCCATCAGTGAAAAACTTATTTTCAGGGGCAATATTATTGAAACTGACAGTGCCCGCAGTCACAAAGTTATAACCCCAGTGGTTTTGACCTTCAGTAGTAGTA
>Ga0207652_10004441_pt1 | contig 11430 bp, 11 predicted proteins | sample KBSC63BmetaG_FD_184334 | JGI IMG/M metagenome (GOLD analysis project Ga0207652, IMG submission 184334) | Corn rhizosphere microbial communities from Kellogg Biological Station, Michigan, USA - KBS C6-3B metaG (SPAdes) (version 2) | ecosystem: Host-associated > Plants > Roots > Rhizosphere ... | reverse complement strand
GCCGGGTGGGCAGGTAGTTCGCCGCGCGCACCTCCAGGGTGGCGGTCCCCGCGTTCACGCGCAGGGGCGTCGCCAGCGGCAGCGTTCCGGCGCTGACGTCGTTCACGAATAGCTGCGCGCCGGGGACCCCGCCCGTCAATTGCAGGCTCCCGAGGTGCCCCTGGATCTCCAGCAGCGCCTGGTGCAGCAGGTTGGCGTTCTTCTGGATCCACGGGTCGTCCCCGCGGCTGATGGCCTTCGTCAGGTCGGCCTCGGCCTCCACCCAGCGCCCGAGCGCTTGCTCTGCCAGCGCCATCTGGGCCAGGGGCCGGGCGCCCTGCTTCAGGTGATACGCCTGGCGAAAGACATCCAGCGCCGCGGCGTCGTTGCGGGCCTCGCGCAGGGCGATGCCGCGGTCGATCAGCTCTTCCTCGCCAATGGCGGGCGAGATGGCGGGCGAGTTGGCGGGAGAGAGGGCGGGCGGGTTGGCGGGCGCGGCGATCGCGCTGGCCACCAGCAGTGCCGGCGACACGGCCAGCAGCCACCACGCCAGCGCGGCCGGCGGCCGCCACGTGCCGCGAAGGTTCGTGCGCGACGTCCGGTGGACACGATTGGCAGAGATCGACGAGGGGGGCGGCCGGAGTTCCCCGAGGCGGAGGTGCTGGGCAGAGTGAGGCTGGGTCGGCATGGAAGGTCTATTTGATGATCAGAGCGTCGTTGGTCCCGCGCTTCACGCCCGGGCGCTGGGTTCCGTGGGCCGCCTTCTTCGCCGGCGCTCGTGGGGCCGCGGCCGCGGCGCGATCCAGGCGGATCTCCTCGGGCGGGGGCTGGGCGGCGTCGAAGGAGACCGTCTTCGACTGGTATCCCGGCGCCGACACGCGCAGCTCGTGGGAAGAGCCCGCGAGCGGCAGCACGAGCTGCAGGTGGCCGGTCACCGCCTGCCGTCCGTCGAGGACCAGCTGGGCTTCGGGCGGAAAAGCGCTGATCTCGAAAGGCGCGGAACGATCGGCAGGCGTGTCGGAGCTGGCGGCCGGCTCCAGGGGAGGCGACGGCGCGACGGCAGGCGCCGCCGGCGCCGGGTGAATGACCGGGCCGGGCGTGTCGTTCGCGAGCGGCCGCGCTGTCGGCACTACCGGCCGCGCCGCCGGCGCTAGCGGCAGCGATCGCGTCGCCGGCGCTGCCGGCAGCGAACGCGCGGTCGGCGCCGGCTTGACGCCCGTCTGTCCGGCTCTCCAGGCCAGGGCCACCCCGACCGCGACCGTCGCGACCCCGACGGCGGCGGCCACCTTGGTCCGCGGCCCGGTCGGGCGCCCCGTCGCGGGCTGAGGACGCTTCGATTGAATGGCCGCGTGGCGCAGCGTCGAGTCCTCGGCCCGTGGAGGGATCACCGGAAAGACGGCTGTGCCGGCCGACTGTGGCGGCGCCTCTGCCTCTGCCTCCGGCACCGCGGGCGCCAGCGGGTCGAAGTCACCGCCCAGCGCCGTCCGCAGCTTCTCGCCCGCGAACGGCAGCAAGACCTGGGCGGCGTCGCGCAGGTTTGGATAGCGCTCCGCGGGCGCGACCGCCAGCATGCGGCTCAGCAGCGCGTACACCTGCTCCGGCAGCCCGGACCTCAGCTCCTGCGCCGGTTGAATGGTGGCGCTGGCGGCGCTGTACAGGATCTCCAGGTCGTTCTCGCCTCGGTAGGCGCGCCGTCCGGTCAGCATCTCGTACAGGATCAGACCCAGCGTGAACTGGTCGCTCCGCGCGTCGACGTTCCGCGCCCCGCGCGCCTGCTCGGGCGACATGTAGCACGCCGTTCCCAGCATCGTGTCGGTGCGGGTGACGGGCGGGCCCTCGTGATCGATCAGCTTCGACACGCCGAAGTCCAGCACCTTCGGGATGGGGTCGCCCCGGCGTCCCTGCGCCAGGAAGATGTTCTGGGGCTTGAGATCGCGGTGCACGACGCCGCAGTCATGACCGGCCGCCACCGCCGCCATGATGGGCAGAAACAGCGCCGCCGCGCCGGAGAGCTCGAGCGCGCCCCGCCTCGCCAGCAGGTCGTCGAGGGTGCGCCCCTCGAGAAATTCCATGACCAGGTAGGGGACGTCGTTGTCCTCCCCCACGTCGAACACGGACACGACGTTGGGATGATTGATGCGCGACGCAGCCTCCCCCTCGCGCAGAAATCGCACGCGGGCGTCGTGGCGCTCCGCGATGCGCGGCAGCAGCACCTTGATGGCGACCCGCTTCTTCAGGCCCGGGTGCACCGCCTCGTACACGGCCCCCATCCCCCCCTCGCCGATCAGCTGGACGATCCGGTAGCGCCCGACGAGCTGGCCTTCCTGAAATCGCTCCACCGCGGTCATCGATTCCGTCCTCGCGGAACACCTACCAGCTACCCGCCACCTTGGCCAGCGCCACGCGGCGGTCACCTGCGCGGCGCTCTCCGTCGGAGATCCCCGTTCACCAAGGCGCGCCTGCCCCGGTGAGGCGCCGATCAGCCCCCCAGCCTGCTCAGGGCGCCTCGCCTGGACAGGGCGATGTTGGCCAGGGTGTAGACGACACCGCCGCCCAGGAATCCGATCGCGGTGGCGGCGGCGCCCCCGCGCTTGATCGACTGCTCGACCAGATCGATCGACAGCGCCGAGACGAGCACGCCGGAGCCGAAGGCCATCACACCGGCGATCAAGTAGCGGGGCACGCGAACCAGGTAGCCCGCCAGCGCGCCGAGCAGCAACGCGGCGCCGCCCAGGAGGCCCCACAGCCCGGCTTGCAACCAGACAGGCATGATCGCGTGGTTTCGCCGCGCCTACGCGGGCGTCACGAACTGCTCCTGTTCTTCATCCACCGCACGAGATGAATCACGCCCGCGATGACCGCACCCAGGATCAGCAGGTGAATCGCCCAGCCGGCGGCCTTGTACACCACGAACGAGACGGCCCAGACGATCAACAGCAGCGCACCCACGCCAAGCCACATGGTCGACCTCCTTCGCCGCAATCTGCGTCGCTGAGCGTGCGAAGCAACTCGGGGCGCCTCGATTGCGCCACGGCTGATCAGGTTCCGGGGCGCCGGGGGGACCGTGGTCGGGGCCTAAGGACCTGCTGGCCGCGCCTTCGCGTTTATCGCGTCGACCTCCTGGAAGAAGCGGCGCTGACTGGCCAGGCCCTCCAGGCGCAGTAGCTCGTGCATCACCTTCATGACGACCTGCCCGATGCCGACGGTGCTGCGCGGGATGGCGGTCCTGACCTTCTCGATGGCCGCCTTGTCACCCGAGGCGAGGGCCTTGTCCAGCTCCAGCGCCAACCACTTCGTCCGCCCGTCTTCCACCCCGACGACTTCTTCCAGCGTGTGCAGGTCGTCCCGCACGCTGTCCGCCCCTGGCAGGTCCTGGGGCAGCTTGTCGAAGCGGGCGCGCAGGGCCGATGACTGATGCTGCAGGTCGGCCACCTGGGCGGTGAACTGCTGCAGGGCGGTCGTCAGCTCGGCGCGCTGGCGGGCCTCTTCCTTCCTGTCCCGACAACCGGAAACGCAGGCCGCCATGGTCGCGGCCAGCAGCAGCACGGCGGCGCGCGAACGTGCCGGCCCCAGCCAGCGAACCGATACCATCACGGGCGCGTGGCGCCTGCGGCGATCCAGGCGCGGATGCCTTCCAGTTTGTCCATCGGGGTGCAGTTATCGTACGCCGGGACGCACCCGAAAGGCATCTGGGGCAAGCCATCGCACTTCCCCGCCTGCGCCAGGTAGAAGGCGCTGTCGTCGGGGGCGCCGGGCTTCACCAGGACGCGATTGCCGCACATGGCAGCCTTGTAAGTGGTCAGCTTCGCGTAGAGATCAGCGTCGCTGAGCGGCGCGGCGCTGAGCGCCAGCAGGTAAGGCTGCCGGTCGCCCTGCACGTGGCAGTCCGACCCGAAGCAAGTGTTGTCGACGACGTCGCGCAGGTTGGCCCACGTCGCGAGGCCGGTCGTGCCGCTGGCCCCGCCGGAGGCCGTCGCGCCGCCGCTGCCCGATACGCTGCCCCCGGTCCCCTTGCCGCCCGAGCCGCTGCCGCCGCTGGCGCTGCCGCCGCTGGCGCTGCCGCCGCTGGCGCTACCTCCGCTGGCGCTGCCGCCGCTGCCTCCGCTGGCGCTGCCCCCGCTGCCACCGGTGGCGCTGCCCCCGCTGCCGCTCCCCATGCCCCCGCTGCCGCTGCCACCGGTGGCATTGCCCCCGCTGCCGACTCCGCCGCTGCCGCTACCGCCACTCCCGGCGCCCCCGGATCCCGCGCCGCTGCCGCATCCGGCGACCCCCGGAAACAGCAAGGCGAACACCACGACTGTCCGTGAGAGAAGCGAGACGAACACCCTCATTCAGCTCGCCTCCCGCACCAGGGGATGAAGGTCAGGCACGCAGCTCCATGTACTCGCCCGGCTTCTCGATCACGGAGGCCTTGGTCCCGCCGTCGGCGAAGTACTTGGTGTTGTCGTACTTTCCGAACTTCTGGACCGGCATCGAGCCGCCCGGCGCCGCGTAGCCGGTCGAGTCGGCCTTCGCGCCGATCGCGTTCAGCAGGTTGCAGTAGTACTTGTTGACCGGCATCGTGGCCGTGCTGCTGGGCGTTCCCACGCTGTCCAGGGAGTTGATCGGGCTCTGCCCGTTCGCGCAGTCCTTGCTGCTGTTCCCGGGGCTCATGTCGGCCACCGCGTTCTCGACGTTGACGGCCCAGCCCGTCTTGAAGTAGCCGCCGCAGCCGCCCGCTTGCAGGATGGGCAGGTTGTTCAGGTTGTGGCTGTTGCCGTCGGACATCTCCTGCATCCAGACGGTGGCGCTGTTGTCCAGCACGGTCCCCGTCCCCTCGTTGAACATGTCCAGCTGCCCGACCAGGTAGGCGAACAGCGAGGCGTAGTACTGATCGACCGCCAGGATCTGCGCCAGGGCGTCGGCCACGCACTGCCCGCCCATGCCGGCGTTGCCGATGCGATGGGAGATGCTGTGCGCGTCGGTGCCGATGGCCTTCATCGAGCCGTCGGCGGCCTTGTACTTCACCACGCTGCTGAAGTTTCCGTTGGCGGGCATCTTCATGAAGATGACGCGGTTGGCGTCGCAGAGCGACGTCAGGACGGCCAGGTTCATGAACGTGTTCGCGGTCTGCGTGATGCTGCCGCCGGTCGTGGTGCCGCCCAGCCCCAGTGTCTTCGCGGTGTCGGACGAGCACATGGCGCCGGTCGACACCGACCCGCCCGTGTAGTGCAGCAGGTCGGTCCACTTCTGCAGGTTCTGCTTGTCGGCCGAGCTCATGTTGACGCTGGACAGACGGTTCAGATCGTCGCGCACCACGTCGATGACGCTCTTGCCGCGGGCCACCTGGTAGGTGTCCGCGTTGATGGGCCCGGCGCCGAACAGGTTCGTCAGGCTGCTGTAGACCGTCGTCGGTGAGCCGGACCCCGGGAAGATGGTCCCCTTCTCGTCCTGCCAGGAGATGACGTTCTGGTTGTTGGTGGCGCTGCCCTGCACGCCGCCGATCTGCATCAACAGCGGCGCGGCCCCCGGATTCGACGCCGAGGCGGCCTGGCCGTTCGAGGTCTTGTTCACGCAGGAAGCGGCGATGTGGTCCAGCGACCTTCCGGTCGGCTTCGCGTCGAACTTGCCGGCGTTGCTGGCCGAGCTCTCCGTGGAGTTCGGGGTCAGGGGGTGGCAGGTGAACGTCGAACCGGCGGGGTTGGTGTGGGGATCGTTCTTCTGGCCCAGATCGCCGCCGAAGCTCCACTCGTTCATGGTGCGGACGCCGCGGACCATGAGCAACTTGTTCGCGAACGGGGCCATGGGGGCCAGGGTCGTCATCGCCTGATAGTCCGCCGAGGACAGGGCGCCGTGGGACTTGGCCGGGAACCACTTGTCGGTCAGGCAGCCATGGAAGGTGAAGAACACGATCAGCCGCTTGGGGTTGTCGACGGTCATCCCCTGCGCCTTCGCTTCGCGCTCGAGGATCGAGGGAAGAAACGGGGCCGCCACGGCGGCGCCGCCCAGGCCACGGAGAAGAATTCGGCGATTGAATGTCTTATTCATGGTCGTGGTCCCTTCAGTTACCGAGAGTACGAAGGCGGAAGGAATCGGCTTGGGTGTAGTCGGCCATCATGGACGCCAGCGCATAGCTGGGCGTGGCCATGCTGGAGCTCAGCTGGTTCACCACGCAGGTGTCGTTCTGGTTCGGTGACCGGCCGGTGGCGAACGACACGAACTTCTCGGCGTAGTTGCGCTGGGCGTTGGGGGCCTTGGCGATCTCCGCCATCAGCTCGGCCGGGCTGGTGAGCGTCTTCGTGATCGCGGGATTGGTGCTGAGGATGACGTCCGCGGTCGAGTTGATGTCGCCGCCCAGCGGGTCCTTGTCCTGCCAGGCGCCGACGGCGTCGTACCTCTCGAGCACGAACCCCGGCGGGTTGACCTTGTAGGTGTGGCAGCTGTTGCAGGGCGACCCCATGGTCAGGGCGGTGGTCGCGTCGCGATTCGTCTTGTAGTCGTTCGCCGGCGGCGTCATCGACAGGAAGCTGGGGTCGGGATCGCCCACGGGGATCGCCAGCACCTGCTGGGTGACGAAGGCGCCGCGCAGGATGGCGCTGGACTGGGTGTCGTGCGCGAACGTGCTGAGGAACGCCACCCGCGACAGGAAGCCGGGACGCTTGGTCGCGTCCAGCATCATCTTCGTCGGCGTGGTGGCCGTCGAGGTGACGCCGTAGAGGGAGGCGGTGTTCTTGGTGACGAAGGCCGCCGGGCTGGTGTACAGGTCGGCGAAGGTGCCGCCGTTGACGACCACGTCTGCGAAGAACGCGTCCAGCTCGGCCATGGCGTCGCTGTAGGTGGCGGAGCTGTAGTTGCCGATGGAATGCGTGGTGTTGTTGGTCCAGTGCGTCCCGTTGGCGACGTTCGCGTAGGCGCGGTGGAACGTCGAGGCGACCGCCGAGGCCTTCGGGCTTTGCAGCATGCGCAAGGCCTGGGCGCGGATCTGATCGCCGGTGGCCAGGCGCCCTGCGTCGGCCTCGGTGTTCAGCGTGTCGTCGGGGATCGAGTTCCACAGCAGGAAGGACAGCCTGGTGGCGACCTCGTAGCTGGTCAGCTTCAGGGACGAGCCCTCCTTGGTCTGGCCCAGCTCGGGCAGGGTGATGAAGGAGGGAGAAGCGAGAAAGGCGTACAGCACGGACTCGGCCACCTGATCCGACGTCCCCTTCGGCGTCAGCGTGTTGAACCGCGACAGGCTGGTGACCTCGGCGTCGGTCAGCGGGCGGCGGAACGCCTTCCGGCCGAACGCCTTGATGGTGTTGGTCAGGCAGGTGGCGTCGGTGGCGTCGGCGCAGCTGATGAACTTCGACTTGCTGCTGCCCGCGATCACCTCCGTGGCGACCTTCTCGGCGACGCTGAGGTAGCCGTTCCACGAGATGTCGGTCAGGGGACCGGTCGAGTCCTCGGACAGGAGAGAAGAGGGTGGTCCGCTGCCGGCGCTGGCCAGCGACGTGAGGCCGAGGAGCTCCTTCACGACGGTGTCGTACTGCAGCCGCGTCATGCGGGGGACCTGGCTGGTCGCCGGAATGCCGGGAACGCAGGTCATACCGGTCGCCGAGCTGCCGCCCGTGCCCGAGCTGCCGCTACCGCCACCGCTGCCGGGATTTCCGCTGCCGCCGCTTCCGGGGTTTGCGTTGCCGCCGGAGCCGGGGTTTCCCGTGGCGCCGCCCGAGGCGGACCCACCGGTCTTGCCGCCGGAGCTGCCGTTGTTACCCCCGCTACCAGAGGTCTGGCCCGCGGTGCCGGTACAACCAGCGGCCACGGTGGCCAAGCCGGCCAGGACCAATCCCACGACACTGCCAGGAATCGAGCGCTTCATCTCTGCATCCGCCCTTCTGCCGGGACCACCAGCGTTCGGTCGAAGTCTTGCTGCTCGCCGCGACGCCGGATCTGGCGCGCTCGCGAACTGATATGGGTCGAGTGTTTCCGATGCTTCACCCCATACGTGCGCGATCGCACATTTTGATGCGGTCGCACACGACCGCCTGTGATTCCACGCGGTTGCAGTCCAGCGCTGTCCGCAGGCAGGGGCCGTCGGGGCCGTCGCGCGCCGGTCAGTGGCTGGAGCAGCTGGCCGAGCTAGACCATCCGTAGCCGGTGCAGGAGATCACCGGTACTGCGCCGGCGGGGCAGGTCCAGACCCCGCCCACACACACAGACAGTATCTGGGCGTCGCCGCAGCACGAGGCCGGCCCCGACACGCACGGCGTGCCCACGCCACGGCAGACGTTCGTCTCGAAGGCGGCCATCACCGTGGGCGACTTGTCGTCGCAGACGCCGTCCGCGATGACGCGCGCGAACTGTGCGGAGACGAAGGACAGCGTGCCCACCATCGCCGTCTCGCCCGGCCCGACCGTGACCGTTTGCCCCCCGTGCGTCACCTGTACGGCGTAATGGTCGCGGGCGCAGGTGGGCCGCGCCTGGTGACAGGCCAGCCCGGCGTTCACGAGGGTCAGGTCGTCCGCCGGCTTCGTTGGCAGCAATGGCCCTTGGAAGGATGCGAGCGTCGCGCCGAACACCCTCAGCCGGCCATCCTGCGACAGCGTCAGGGTCTGGTTGACGGTGGGGAAGAAGATCGTGTCGATGCTGGCCACCAGCGACAGGTCGTACGTGTCGCCCACCGTGAAGTAGTGGTCCGGCATGTCCGGGATGTGCACGTACAGGGTCCAGGTCACCGACGCGGCATTCGCCAGGACGACCCGAACGTCATCGCTGGGGAACGTGCTACTGCTGTCAATCGTCGAGCAGACGCCATTGGCGCAGCCATCGACGCTGCGAACGGTGACCCGCTCCATGAGGGACGTGGTCACGGTTACTCCGTCCGCGTCTTGCAGCTGAACAGTGACCTGGGGCGGCACCGGCACGACGCAGCTGGGGGCAGGCCCGGCCCCACCGGCGCCGCCCTGCCCGCCCGCCGAGCCCCCACCTGCCATCCCACCGCCGCCCGCGGCGCTGTCGCCGGTCCCGGTCACCCCTGCGGCGCTGCCCCCGACCGCGCCTTGGGCGCCCGTATCCCCGCCCCGCGCGTTCGTGTCGTCCATGCCGCCTGCGCCTGCCCCGCCGCCGCCGCCGCCGCCGCTGCCGGCGGTTCCCCCCGAGTTTTTCGCCGTACCACAACCGGCGAGAGCAGCCAGCGCGAGAATCGCCAGCCCGCTGGCCCTGCGGGAGCGGGACCACGAACGAAGGCGGAACGACATCCGCACCGGCCCTGCAGAAGCGGTGCCGCGCGCAAGGACGCGGCCCTCGAACGCCGGGGGGGACGACCTCGCGACAACATTGTCGCGTCGGCCGATGATGGTGAAGCTCTGCCGGCGGGTGGGGAAGGTCCGTCGGCGCCAGGCTGGGCCGGGCCCGATTCGCCGCCGCCGGCGTGGGCCGGGGGGTGGCACCCCATCTGCATCGGGCCAGGGCGCATGACCGGATTGCTGGTGGCGGTGGTTCTGGGAATGGCGACGCCCAGCGACGGGCCCGTCCGGGACGACGCGAGGGAGCAGGACGGGGCGATCGTTTTGCGCGCGTTCGGTGGTGCCGGCAGTGGTATCGGCGGCGAGGCCTGGCTGCCCGGCAGCCTGGCCCGCCTGGATGCCGACGTGCAGGCGCTATGGCCGGGGGAGCTGGAATGGGGCGGGCTCGCTGCCGTCATCCCGCTGGCCGGCGATCGCCGGCGATTCGTGGGGCTGCGGGCCGGGGGCCAGCTGGAATACACCGGCGGCCACCAGGACGGAGGATGGCGGGGAAGCCGACTGGCCGAGGCGGCCGACGTCGGGCTGGTCGCCCACCTCGAGTCCCTGCGCGGGAGCGCGGTCGAAGTTCAGCTGGGCGGGGAGGCGCTGTTCCGCGAGTCCCCGGCCATCTGCTGCGACAACGCCGCGCTGAGGACCAGGAGCTACGGCCTGCGCGCGTCGGTGCGAGGGGACCTGGCGCTGTCGCGTTCGTGGGGGCTGTTCGCTCAGGCGGGCGTGCGCACGGCAGACCACGTGATGGAGATCAGCATCCTGCCGACGCTCTCGGCCGGCGTCCGCTTGCGCCTTTGAGCGCACTTTCGGTCGGCTGCTGCTTTCTCGGATGCAGTGTGGTGACGCCGGCCTACTCGACCAGCGGCACGGCGCGCTCGGGTCAGCGCGTCTGCGAGGTTGTTGAACTCAAAGCGTGCCGATCGACTTGACCAGCTTGTTGTAGACGCCCATCAGCAGGAGCGGCGCTGGCCAGGCGCTCACGAAGCGGCTGGCCCTTTGATTGCCCTGCAGCTCGAACGCCGCCGCGATGCCCATCGCCAGCAGGGCCGCGCTCAGGAACAGGTGCGAGGGGACCTTGGCCGCTTGCTGCTCGATCACGCGCGTGAACGAGTCTTCGGCGTGCTCCGGACGCCGCAGCGGGGCGGCGGCGGCGAGGCGAGCGTGGGCGGCAGGGTTCGTGGTCGACTGGAGATCGGAGCTCATTGCCGCTGGCCGACGCAAGAGCGGTGCCACGGCGAACTCCGGGGCGGTCCGTGGTCTCTTCGCGTGGCTCGGCCATTGCTCTGCATCTTGCCGATGCCTTCTCCCATGCCGGACGAACCGACCGACGTTGACGGCTCCCTGACGGCGGACCTGCAGCTGGAAAGCGACGGCGCGGGTGCGCTGCTGCAGCGTGATTACTGGGCGGCCATCGCTGAATGCCAGGCCAGCCCCGCCCAGTTGATGGAGGATCTGCGCCGGCGGTTCTGCGACTTTCCGCCCGCGGACCTGGTGTCGTTCTCGCGGCCCGCGCCCTGCGACCAGCCTCTGCGCGTCGGGGACGAGCTGGACATCGTGATACGAATGGCGGGCGCGTGCCGCGTGCGGGTAACAGCCAGCGACGACCACAGTTTCACCTTGGCGACCTTGCACGGTCATCCCGAGGCCGGTCGCATCACCTTCGGCAGCTATCGCCACGACAGCGGCGCGGTGATCTTCCACATTCGGAGTCGTAGCCGCTCTGGCAGCCTGAAGTTCGCCACGGGATTCATGACGCTGGGCGAGGCCATGCAGACGAACACCTGGGCCGACTTCGTGAGGACGGTGGCCAGCACCTACGGCACGGCGGTGATGGGGGAAGTTCACGCCGAGACCACCGAGGTGGAACCCGGTCCCGAGGACGGTGACCCAACCCGGCCCACCTTCGACGCGCGCGGTGCAGATTGAGCACCGACGTCGCCCGCGTCGGGCCGCGATATCGCTGGGGACGCGGCTTCAGCGCGCAAGAGGTGGCGCGCGAGCTGGCCCATCTGCCCAGGCGCGCCAGCACCGGCCCGCGCTCGGCCAGCGACTTCACGGGCGACCCTGGCTGGCATCACTATTACTCCGAGGCGGTCATCGCCCGGGAAGCTCCCGGCCCTCCCCAGCCCGGCGGCGCGTTCCAGCGGGCCCGCCGCGCCATCACCGAGTACGCCTTCTCGGACCCGGACATCGTGCAGGG
>Ga0207652_10004438_pt1 | contig 11435 bp, 10 predicted proteins | sample KBSC63BmetaG_FD_184334 | JGI IMG/M metagenome (GOLD analysis project Ga0207652, IMG submission 184334) | Corn rhizosphere microbial communities from Kellogg Biological Station, Michigan, USA - KBS C6-3B metaG (SPAdes) (version 2) | ecosystem: Host-associated > Plants > Roots > Rhizosphere ... | reverse complement strand
CGCGGGCGCGCGCAGCGCCTCGCCGCTGCGCAGGCTGAAACACGCGTGATGCCAGGGACAGCGCACCGTGTCACCCACCACGAGCCCCTCGCCGAGCGGGCCGCTGTAGTGCGTGCAGGTGGCTCCGAGCGCGAACAGCTCATCCCCCACTCGCGCCACGAGCACCGCCTTCCCCTGCGCGTGGCCCAACAGCATGCCGCCGCGCGGAACGCTCGATGCGGGGACGCCCGCCGCGAGATCTGGTCCCTTCAATCCTTCCTGCTCACCGCTCATGATGTCTCTCTCGAAGATCGTGAAGGCCGGACGGCGCTTGCCGTCGCTCTCACAATCGCTTCACGATGCGCTCTTCGATAGATGCAATGCACCTGCCAATCACGAATCATCGCCGACCGAGCCAGCGAAGCTCCTGGGCGATCGCACGCACCACCGTGCGGGCGAGCAGCGCGAGCGGTGATCCGCCGCCAAAGGCGCCCGTGATCGCCCAGAGGGCACGCGGCGAGAAGGGCGCCCGGTCGTCGATCGCGATGATCTCCTCCCACTCCTCCGGGCTGAACTTGCTCTTGAATCGGTCCAGCCCATCGAAGTCGTAAAAGCGGCGGCCGTGGGCGCGCACCCACCGCAGCACGAGCGCGAGCCAGGCGGGCACGTCCGGCCCCTCGTAGCGCGAATGCCGCGAGAGCGGCGCGAGCCCGAGCGTGACGTACTCGGCGCCATCGTCGGCGAGCGTGCGCATCGCGGCGTCCACCAGCAGCTCTGAAGTTCCGTTGGGTGCGTTCGATCCGCGCACGATCTGCTCGATCAGCCACCCGCGCCGCGCCGGCACGGGCGACGCCACGAGGTACGACACCACCGCGCCCGCACGCTCGGCCACGAAGATCCGCCGGTCGATCGTGAGCGCGATCGTTTCCGTCTCGATGAGAAAGTGCAGCGGCGGCAGGCCGAGTCCCCGCAGCCACTCGCCGAGCACACGCTCGAGCTCGGGACTCTTTCGCGCGCGCTCCGAGCTCCAGCGCGTGACGACCACGCCCTTGTTGCGCGCGCGATTGAGCTGCGCCCGCAGCGACGCGCGGTGCGCGATGATCGTCCCCCAGCCCCGAGGGTCCCAGCTCGGCTGCGCGCCCAAGCCCACGGTGCCGTGCCGCCCGTCGCCGCGCATTTGCTCCTCGAGCCGCGTGCCCGCGCCGAAGTAGCACACCCGATCGCCACGGCCGCGCGCGTCCGCCGCGAACTCTGCCACCACTGTCTGTAACCGCTCGGGCGCGCACACGGGCGCCCCGGCCACGACGCGTATTCCGCTGTGGCGCGCGTAGCCGATCACCGCGTCGTTCGCCGACGAAAACCAGTGCGCGATGCCGGGGTTCAGGATCTGGTATGCGGTGGCGTTCCAGCCATACAGCAGCACGAGCTCGCGCGCCCGCGCGGCGGCCTTGTCGGTCGGCAACTCCTAGTCGCTTTGCTTCTTTGGCGGGGTGCCGCAGTCGAACCGCCCCGACGCCTTGCCGTCGGCGGTGACGAAGGTGCCGGAGTGCCCGTCGGCGTTGAACACCACCGTCCCGAGTCCGCCGTAGCTGTCCGCGAGCGCGGTGGCGCCCAGATAGGCGGTGAGGATGATGTTCGCGTAATGGCCCGCCCCCGTGAACGGAACCTTGCTCGCGTGCATCTCATCGCTCATCGCCGCGTGCGGTCCGATGGTGAACGACAGCGTCGGCAGCTTGTCCGGGCCCCACGAGGCCATGAAGGTGCCATCGCCGAGAATGCGGCACGTGCCGGTGGTGACCGTGCGCGCCTTGGCCGCGGGTTTCACGATGGTCGCGCTCACGGCCGCCGCCTGCGTCTGCGCGCAGAGCGATGGCGCGGCGACGATCGCGGCGAAGATTGCCCACGCGAGCATCGGCCGGGGTCCGCGATCGTGCATCGACTCCTCCTCGTGGCGAGACTCATCAGCACCGGGGTGCATGATGAATCTCGCCGCGCATCAAGTCAATCGAGGGAGGACTCTCCGCCGCGCCTCGACGAGCGCTGAGATGCAGAGTGCGAACGCGATCGCGCGCACGTCGGGACGCGCGCTGGGAATCGAGCCCAGCACATCGGCGATCGGGGAGGTCGACGCGGCGCGAAGCACGAGCGTGGACATCGCGAGCGCGCCGCCGGCCGCCAGCGCCACGCGCGCGATTCCCGAGCCCGGCAACGTGCGCTCGCTACGCGCGGCGAGCGCGCGCGCCGCGTTCGCGCACACGACGAGCAGCGCCAGCGCCGCTGCGCTGAGCACCACCACTGGCGCGACGTCCGCCGCCTCCATCGCCTCGTCCGACCATTCGTCGAGTCCATCACTCGCCGCGTCGACGCCGGAGACATAGGCGCCCGCGACCCGGTCGCGAAGCATTGGGCCACCATCCATCCCGATGAGCACCATCCGCTCGCCACCGAGCGACAGCACGGTGTCGCAGCTCGGGTATGCGGCCGCGTGCGGCATCAGCGCGTCGATCACGGTGAACGCCGCGGTGGCGGCGCCGATTCCGAGCGACAGCAGGATCACTGCGAGCACGCGAACGCCGATGCCGTTCGGTGGCGATGCAGGCCTGCCGGTGATTCCTGTCGACGACGTCTGCATCACAACCTGCCGGGAGCGGTGGATGGCAGCGAGTGGACACTCTCTGCCTTTCCTCACGTTGGATGACCGGCAACCGGCGGATGGTTTACATCCTTGACAGTGCCGGGCGCGCCCGGGCAGACTCTCTCCGCCCGCCCACCCTCTTCTCCCCGCCAATGCGCCCATTCGCTCCACTCGCGGCCCTCCTGCTGCTCGCTCCGCTCGCAACCCAGGCGCAGCGCGCGGCCACGGTTCCGCTCATCCCCGAGCCCACGGTGAAGGCGCTCGCGAATGAGCTCTCGGGCGCCTCTGCCAAGCGCAACCTGGAGTTCATCGCGCGCCAGCACCGGATGCGCGCTTCGAAGGGATTTCGCGTCGCGGCGGATTTCGTCGCCGCGCAGGCGCGGCTGTACGGTCTCGACGAGGTGACGGTTCACGAATTCCCCGCCGACGGGCACACCATGTACGGCACGCAGAAGGCGCGGCTGGGGTGGGATCCGGAGTTCGCGGAGCTCTGGGAGGTACGCGCCGATGGCGCCCGGTTCACCCCCGTCACGCGCATCGCGAGCTTCGAGGACACGCCGGTGGTTCTCGCCGAGGATAGCGACAGCGCCGACGTGACGGGTGAGCTCGTGGACGTGGGCGCGGGCACCGCCCGCAGCGACTACGCGGGAAAGGACGTGCGGGGAAAGATCGTGCTCACCACGTCGCCGCCGGGAGCCGTCGCGCCAATCGCGATCGACACGTTCGGCGCGAAGGGGATGGTGAGCGCGGCGCAGAACCAGGTGACCGGATGGTGGAAGGAGGACGAAACGCTGGTTCGCTGGGGGCACCTCGATTCCTTCGAGAGCCGGCGCACGTTCGCGTTCATGGTGTCGCTCAGGCAGCTGCGCGACTTCCGGGACCGCATGGGCCGCGGCGAGCACATCACCGTGCACGCGGTGGTGCGCGCCGCCCGACACGCGGCTACGTACAATCCGGTCACCGCGCTCATTCCGGGCACGGACCGGCGGGGTGAGGAGATCGTGCTGAGCTGCCATCTCGATCACCAGCGTCCGGGCGCCAACGACAACGCGAGCGGATGCGCGACGATTCTCGAGGTGGCGCGCACGCTCTCGACGCTCATCGCGAGCGGACGAATCGCCCGGCCGTCGCGCAGCATCCGATTCGTGTGGCCCTGCGAGGTGGAGTGCACGATGGCGCTCCTGGCCTCGGAGCCCGCCATGCTGGCGCGCTTCAAGGCGGTGATCCACATGGACATGGTGGGCGGCGGCCAGGTGACCAAGGCGATCTTCCACGTCACGCGCGGTCCGCTCAGCCTCCCGACGTTCGTGAACGACGTGGGCCAGGCGTTCGGAACGTTCGTGAACGACGAATCGCAGGCGTTCGCGATGGGCACCGGCGGGCGATATCCGCTCATCTCCGACGTGGGCGGCAAGGAGCCGCTCCAGGCGGATCTGGCGGAGTTCACCATGGGAAGCGATCACGAGCTCTACACCGAGGGCTCGTACGGTATTCCGGCGATCTATCTCAACGACTGGCCGGACCGCTACATCCACACGAACTTCGATACCCCGGCCAACATCGACGCCACGAAGCTTCAGCGCGCCGCGTTCATCGGTGCCGCGAGCGCGCTCTTTCTCGCGAACATGAATAGCGCGGACGTCCCCGCGATGTGGGCGACGATGCAGAGCGCGATGCTGCGCCGCGCGGCGACCATGCTCGAGCGGCGCGCGGTGCTCACGCCGTCGGACGCCGCCGCGCTCACCCGCACCTTTCTCTCCACCGAGCACGCCGCATTCGAGTCGATGGCCGGATTCGCGCCCATCCCCGACAGCGTTCGCCGCGATGCGAACGAATTTTTCCAGCGGTTGCAGAGCATCACTGGCTTGCCAGCCGCTCCCGCCGCGGCGACCGGCGACGCCGCGATGGTGTACGCGCGCAATCCCGGGGTGAAGGGTCCGATGTCGGTGTTCGGTTACGACTATCTCGCCGATCACACGCACGGCGGTGCACCGCCGCGCCTGCTCGCGTACGAAGGCGCGCGTGGCGCCGGAGAGGAGTACGGGTATGAGGCGCTGAGTCTCGTGAACGGAAAGCGAACCGCCCGCGCGATCCGCGATGCGGTGAGCGCCGAGTATGGCCCGGTGCCGGTCGAGCTCGTGATGGAATACTTGCGCGCGCTCCAGGCCGCGGGAGTGATCACATCACGCTAGATCGGTGAGGTGCCGGCTGTTGCATCCGCTTGCGTTGCTGACCGGCTGCACGATTGTCGCGGCGATGCACACACACATCCGGCCTCGATCGCGCCCCACCGGCGCATGAGCTCTGGCTGAGGACGAAACGTTGTGATCGCGAGCACGTGGGTTTTGATCGCTCGGCTTCCGGTGACGTCGTTCAAAAGCATGCTGCGATTTCTCGATCGGATCATCGAAGCCTGGATCGATGAGCGCCGATGAACCGGGGCTCGGCGCCGTCCACCAAACGAGCGCGCCCGTCGGGGTGCGTCGACGAGCTCTCACCGATGGTCGTCCGGGACGGTCCCCAAGAGGTGCGCTGGCAACAGTTATGCATGTCTCGCGTCCGGCAACGGTGTTCCCGAACCGGCCGGGCACGGCGATGCGCGAGCGAGGTTCGCGCTGATTCGATGCGACGCTGGTGAGATCGTGAGCCGCAGAGGTGGCTACAACGAGTGAGTGCGGGCGACTCGAATCGATTGCTGTGGTCGCCGGCGCAGGGGTGGTTTGGGTCGGAAGTTGCGGTTGCGTCCGGCACGCGCTGACGGAATTCGATTCCCGCGGCACCCGAGTTGCTCCTCTTATGCCTTGGCTAACCGAGCGAGCTCGTCGCCGGGAGGCTTTTGCGAAGGCGCTCGGCGCATTAAGATGGTGCAGGGAATGAACACGGGAGGCCACGGTGGCCCCACTTCGACCGGGCAAGCGGCCCGGCAGAACCCTTTAGCCTGGAGGCGTAGTGTATCAGAAGCCGAAGGTGGAACGGTTCGGCACGTTCCGCGAATTGACCCAGGTCGGTTTCAACGGTACCACCGATGGATTCACCATCTGCGGTATCGGATCCGGGAATGAGCTCTGTGGCGGACCAGATTCGCCGCCGTGCCGCAACGGATCACCACCGACAACCTGACCGGATGGTCGATGATGCGTGGGAGGTTTCGGGTTCGCCCGAGGCCTCCCACGCGTTTTTGCGCCCCCTACCCGGCCCGCCTCAACGAGCTCGCACGGGGACGATGACCTTCAGGCTTCGCGGCCTGATCTCGTATCGCAGTGGCGAGCTCATCGTTGACACCTCGCCATCCGTGGCCACCAGGAGCCGCGCATGCGGCGTTTCGATGACGCAGTGCGTCGCGAGCATCGCCTCGAAGTCCCTGGACTGGCGCAACCGACCCAGCAGCGCCTGAAGCGCGAGCAGGATCAGCGGCCCGCGGCCGGGTTTCTTGACCACGTAGATGCTGAGCCGGCCGCCGTCGAGACGCGTACGCGCGCCGATGTCGAACCCCTCCATCAGGTACTCGTTGTTGCCGATGAACACGAGCGGCGTGTCGTACCGCCGCTCCTGTTCCTGCACCTCCAGCACGACCGTCATGAACGGCCATCGCCGAAAGGCCGCGACGCTCGCCCACACGAGAGAGTTCAGCTTGCCGCGTCCGAGCCGGTGTTGCTGGCGCTCGCGATCGCGCACCATGTCTGGATAGAGCCCGAGACTCGAGTTGTTGATGAAGACCCGCCCGTTCACGACGCCCACGTCCACGAGCTCGACGTTGCCGTGAACGATGTTCTGCACCGCCGGCTCGAGCGCGAGCGGCACGTGCAGATCCTTGGCGAAGTGGTTGAGGGTGCCAAGCGGCAGCACGCCGAGCGCGATGTCGGTGCCGGCAAGGATTGCGGCTGCCGAGCTGATGGTGCCATCGCCGCCGCCGGCCACCAGCGCGCGCGGATGTCGTTCCGCTGCAGCGCGAATCATCGGCTCGATCTCCGCGCCCGACGATGCCGCGCGAACCTCGGCGCTCACGCCCCGCGCGCGAAAGAGCTCGGTGATGGTGTGCGCCAGCGCGGACCCGTGCGCGGTGCCTGCGCCGACGTTGATGATCACCTGCAGCGATGGCGGTGCGTCGTTTTGCAGGTGGGTTCCTGCCCCTACGGTCGAGCCTGTGTGTTGTCGTAGTACTCGTCGACGCAGACGGAGATCACGTGGTTGAGACGCTCGTCACCGTGCACGGAATGGACGCGCGACAACCCCGCCGGAAGTGCCGACCACACCTCCTTGATCAATACCAGCAACTGCTCAGCGCGCAGCCCGGCATGACGAGCATCGGCGCACACCTGGCCGAGCGCGGGACGAAGACGCGAGTCCGCGTCGGCACGGCTGTCGGCGAGGTCCAGTCGCGACTCCTGAAAGATGCGCCTGAGTGATGCGCGCAGCTTTCGGTTCGCAGTACCGATCGATGCGGCGGCATCGGATGGGTCTGCGACTGGCTTCTCTTGCTGGTTCGGTTCCATGTGACCCTCATCTCACGGGCGTCGGTTCGGTGGCGCTCGGACCGGCCGGGTTCGAGCGCCGTCCACCGGCGACCTATCATTCCTACGCATTTCCGGGGCGGCGCGCAATAGCGGAAAAGTTCACAACCCATGTTTGACAAAAGGGTTACGTTCGCGATGACCCGGTCTGCGACGAACCGTTTACCGGAATCGTTTCCACGAATCGAATGCCGCACTCGCCGTCGAGTGTGCCAAGTCGTTCCATACTCTACGGTTGCATGTCACAGGCTCTCATTCGTGTGATGGCACAGCGAATTGCACGGGGAGCTGAACCACCTGGCTGACCCTCCGGCCGCCGGCTCGAGCGGGGAGAAATCGCCAGCTGGGGAGCACCGATTGGAGCGACGCCGAAAACAGGTCGTTGCTCGTTCGCACGATCCGGAACGTGCGCATGTCGACGCGACCGGCGCTGTCCACGACGAACTGCGCGATGACCTCGCCGTTCACGCGCGAGCGCTCGAGCACGAGCGGATAGCGCGGCGGCGCGTTCCCGGCGCCCGGAAGCGCGGGCGTGTCGACCTGCGACGCGAAATACGCGTGCGCGCCGTCCGCGCCATCCCCGCCCGCGAGCAGCGATTCGCCGTCCGTCGTGCGCACGCCGTCGAAGTCGTGCGAGCTCGTGAGCTCGGTCATGGTGCCGATTGGCGGAAGATCGACGTCGATGTTCACCCGTGCGGCGATCACCGGCGTGCGCGACGTGTGCATGGAGCCGTGCGAGCTCGCATTCCCTCGGCTCGCATGATACGGACGCGGCGCCTTGTCGGGTGGCAGCGGGAAGTAGTCGATGCGCACGACCGGCGTAGGCTCGCGCCGTTCGCCCGCGTGCGCCGTAACGAACACTCCGAGCGTGATCACCGCCGCGTGCACCAGCACGCTCAGCGCGGTGCCGCCGAGCGTGCGATCCTTCGTCCTGCGCGATTCGATGAGTGTCGTGAACATGGTTGCTTCCGGGATGAGGGTGAGCCGCGATCCCATCGGTGGAAGCCAACCTAGGAGACGAAGGTTGCGCGGTGGTGCCGGTCGGATTACGAATCGCTGAAGCCCGGGTTACGAATTCCCGTACGCGCCGGTGGCGCCCACGCTCGCAACGGAGAATTATGTTCGCAATCGACCACGCGGCGACCGCGTTGCTCATCCGGCGCCGCTATCCGCGCGTTTCGCTCGTGCCGGTGCTCGTCGCGGTGCAGGCGATGGAGCTCGCCTGGTGCGTGCTGAACTATCTCGGCGTCGAGCGGACGACCACCGAGCCCGTGGTGCGCAGCGTCGCGGACATCTATCTCGCGTACATGCCGTGGTCGCACTCGGTGGCGACCCCGATACTCGCCGCGCTCATCGCGTGGCTCGTGCTCGAACGGGGATTTCACAGACCTGCGCTCGGCCGCGCCGTGGGGTTGGGCATCGTCTCGCATCTCGTGCTCGATCTGGCGACGCACGCGCACGACATCGTGCTGTGGCCCGGGCACGCGCAGCCCCGACTCGGGCTCGGGCTGTACGCGTCCGCGCCGATCGCGGCGTTTCTGGTCGAGCTCCTGTACGGGGTGTTCTGCTGGCGAGTCTATCGCGGCAGCCGCGGGCTGCTCGCGTTCATCGTGCTATTCAATCTGGCCAACATCACGTTTTTCTCGACGTCGATTCCCGGGCCGGAGTCGCTGCTCGCGGGGCGGCCGCTGCTCGTCGTGACCGTCGTCGCCATTCAGATCGTCGTGACCCTCGCGGGCGTATGGCTCCTCGCGCGGCGGCGCGTCGAGGCGTAACGGCGCGCTCTCGCCGCGCGCACTTCCCGCTGTATCTTCCCTCACCTCCGCCCTCCCGGAGTCACATGTACCGTCGACTGCTGTTCGCCGCACTGATCGTCTGTCCCGGCACCGCCGTCGCGCAGCAGCCCTCGCCCGAACCCGTGTTCCGCTACCAGGAAGTGATGGTCCCGGTTCGCGACGGCGTGCGGCTGCAGACGGTGATCCTCACGCCGCTGGACAAGAAGGGGCCGCTCCCGATCCTCTTTCGACGCACGCCCTACGGCGTGCCAGACAAGGCGCCCGAGCGCATCTCGCCGAACATCAAGGAGCTCGCGAACGACGGCTACATCTTCGTCATCCAGAATCTGCGCGGGCGCTTCAAGAGCGAGGGCACGTTCCTGCTCTCGCAGCAGGTCAATCTCGCGGACTCCGCGTCCACCAACGAGGCGACCGATGCGTACGACAGCATCGACTGGCTCGTGAAGAACGTGCCGAACAACAACGGGAAGGTCGGCATGTACGGCGTGTCGTACGACGGGCTGACGACCGCGCTCGCGCTCCTGCTGCCGCATCCGGCGCTCAAGGCGATGAGCGAGCAGGCGTCGCCGGTGGACCAGTGGATGAACGACGACGATCACCGCTACGGCGCGCTGCGGGAGAGCTACACGTTCGAGTACTCCGTGCTCGAGCAGGCGGACAAGAACAGCAACACGCACTTCGCCTTCGAGACCTACGACGGCTTCTCGTGGTACCTCGGCCTCGGACCGCTGTCGAACATCAACGCGCGCTACCTCCACGGATCGATACCGTACTGGAACGACGTCGTCGCGCATCCGGACTACGACGCCTTCTGGAAGCGCGAGGCGTGGATCCGGCAGCTGCACGCGTCGACGGTGCCGAATCTCAACGTCGCGGGCTTCTGGGATCAGGAAGATCCGTGGGGACCCTGGCAGATCTTCCGGCACGCCGCCGAGCACGATCCGGATGGCACCGACTTCATGGTCGCGGGCCCGTGGTATCACGGCCAATGGCGCTCACCCAGGGGCGACAGCCTGGGGCTGATGGCGAACGGCGGGCACGAGACGGCGCGCGAATTTCGCGAGAACATCGAGGCGCCGTTCTTTCGCTACTACCTGCACGGCGAGGGCGAGAAGCCGAAGTGGAAGGCATCGATCTTCGAATCGGGATCGAACGAGTGGCGGACGTACACGGAATGGCCGCCGAAGGAATCGCGGGCGACCAGCTTGTATCTGCGCTCCGACGGCACGCTGTCGTTCTCGAAGCCCACGGCGTCCGCGCACGCGGCGTACCGCGAGTACGTCTCCGATCCGGCGAATCCGGTTCCCTACCGCGCGCGGCCGATCTCGCCGACGTATCCCGCCGGCGACTGGAGAACGTGGGAGGCGGCGGACCAGCGGTTCGTCGACGACCGTCCGGACGTGCTGAGCTACGAGACCGCGCCGCTCGACCACGACGTGCGCGTCGCCGGCCAGGTGGCCGCCGACCTCTTCGCCTCGACCTCCGGCACGGACGCCGACTTCATCGTGAAGCTCATCGACGTCTATCCGGAGAACGCGCAGCCCAACGCGTGGGACGCCGACGCGGGCCCCGCGCCCGGGCAGTACGCACGCTCGATGAACGGCTACGAGCTCCCCGTGGCGATGGAGGTGAGACGCGGACGCTACAACGAGAGCTACGAGCATCCGCGTCCCCTCGTCGCGAACAAGGCGGTGGAGTGGAAGATCCCGCTCCGCGACCGCGACTACGTGTTCCTGAAGGGCCATCGCATCATGGTGCAGGTGCAGTCCACCTGGTTCCCGGTCATCGACCGCAATCCGCAGCAGTTCGTGCCGAGCATCTACAAGGCGACGGCGGCGGACTACCGGAAGGCGACGCAGCGCGTGTACTCGACGGCGGCGCAGCCGTCGCGCATCGTGCTGCCGGTGATGCCGTAACGGGGGAAGCCCGGGCCGCGCCCGCCGAAGGGGGGCGAAGGCTCGGCGCTCTTGCTCGACGCGGCGCAGGGGGCTAGGATGACTATGCCTTAGTCAGCCTACCCCCCAGCCTACCTATGGCTTCGTCGAAACGCGATCTCCTCCCGGGCACGCTCGACCTGCTCGTCCTCAAGACCCTCTCCGTGTCGCCGCTGCACGGCTACGGCATCGCGCAGCACATCAAGCGCCTCTCGCGCGACGTGCTGCAGGTGGACGAGGGCTCGCTCTATCCGGCGCTCCAGCGCATGCGCCAACGCGGCTGGCTCGCGGCCCACTGGCAGCAGACAGCGAACAACCAGCGGGCGCGCTACTACACCATCACGGCAGCCGGCAGGAAGCAGCTCGGCCAGAAGGAGCTCGGATTCAGTGAGCTGATCGAGGCGATCGGTCGCGTGCTGCACGGCGAGGGCGATATCGCATGACCGCGCTCGAGGCGTGGAACCGCTTTCGCGATCACCTCCGTCGCGGCCAGCTCGACGCCGAGCTCGTGGATGAGATGCAATTTCATCGGCGGATGCTGGAGCGCGATCATCTGTTGCACGGCGCGAGTCCGGAAGCC
>Ga0207652_10004434_pt1 | contig 11437 bp, 4 predicted proteins | sample KBSC63BmetaG_FD_184334 | JGI IMG/M metagenome (GOLD analysis project Ga0207652, IMG submission 184334) | Corn rhizosphere microbial communities from Kellogg Biological Station, Michigan, USA - KBS C6-3B metaG (SPAdes) (version 2) | ecosystem: Host-associated > Plants > Roots > Rhizosphere ... | reverse complement strand
CGACCGGGTTCTGGCCGAACGACGCGCCTTCCTTCGTCAGGGCGGTAGGCGAGGCGATCCAGTTGGCGATGGAGTCGAAGAGCTGGTCGACGAAGGCGCCGTTCGGGATGCTCTGGTTAACGACGAGCGTGTATGGGCCGGTGACCTGGATGGCTCCCGGGGCCGGCGGCATTGCCGTGCCGGGCGGGCTGCCCTTGGGGGCCGGCAGTTCCTTGATGTTCCACGGCGGGTTGAGGCCGTTCTTGATACCGACCGTGCCGAGGTCCCGCATCCAGTTGGTGTAGACCGCCTGTGCGTTGAACGGGGTGCCGTCGGTGAATTTCACGCCCTGTCGCAGCGTGATCGTGACGGTCTTGGCGTCCGGGCTGAACGTGTAGCCGGTGGCCAGGTCGGGAGTGATCTTCCCGCCCGTGCCGAGGTGGAAGAGCTCCCCGTAGATCGCGGTCATGAAGTCCTGGGTGGCGGCGCCTTCCTTGTTCTGCGCCGGGTCGAGGGTCGACCATGCACCGGAGTACCCGCTGCTTTCGAGGACCGTGATCGAGCCGCCCGTCTTGAGGGCGGTGGACGGTAGTGCGGACCCGGTCGCGCTGCTAGTGCCCGACGAGGATGAGCTGCTGCTGCACGCGGCAGCGGTCAGTGCGAGTGCGGTCGCCCCAGCGAGGCAGGCGGTCCTCACCGACAAAAGCCGAAATCTCATCGGCATTCACCTACTCGTGATTAATCGTACGCTGGTTGGTGACAAATAGAGAGTCGATCGTCCGGAGATTTGTCTTGGATACTCTCACCCGACCGGGAACCCCGCAAGAAGGAATAATCGGGGTCTAGCGGATCGCGAGTTAGCTTGTATCCGTCCCCTGCCGGTCACGTCCCAGCGTTGTGTCATCCCACAAAGCCCGCCAGCGGGTCGTAGGCCGCCCCGGCAACCCGGAGTCAGGCCTGCCCACAGGGTCTTCCGGCGGCGCCCGCAGGCGCCGTCTATATGGCACGCACCCAAGGCGATGAGAGAGAAATGTGCTAGACGCCAGAAACCTCGGTGACGGAAGGGACTCCGGAGACACTAGCCCCAGACCTCGGCGGCGGTTTCCACGACCAGCTCCAGCTTCGCCTTCTGGTCGTCGGCCGTCAGCGCGTTGCCCTGCTCGGTGGAGGCGAAGCCGCACTGGCCGGACAGGCACAGCTGATCGAGCGGCACGTGCTTGGCGGCCTCGTCGATGCGCCGCTTGAGGTCGTCCTTGGACTCGAGCTCCGGCCGCTTGGTGGTGACCAGGCCGAGAACGACCTGTTTGCCCTTTGGCACGAACCGCAGCGGCTCGAAGCCGCCGGAGCGCTCGTCGTCGTACTCAAGGAAGAACCCGTCCACGTCGAGCTGGTTGAAAAGCGCCTCGGCGACGAAGTCGTAGCCGCCGGACGCGACCCAGGAGGAGCGGAAGTTGCCGCGGCACAGGTGCGTGGTGATCGTCATGTCCGCGGGGCGGCCCGCCACGGCGGCGTTGGTCAGCGCGATGTACCGCAGGTGCATGTGCTCGGCGTCCTCACCGCGCTCGGCGATGTACTCGCGCTGCGCCGGGTCGTTCACGTAGGCGAGCGACGTGTCATCGAGCTGCAGGTACCGGCAGCCCTGGGCGGCGAGCCGCCCGACCTCGTCGTTATACGCGGCCCCGAGGTCGCTCCAGAACTCCTCGGTGTCCGGGTACACGGACTCGTCGACCACGGCCCTGATGCCGGACCGGTAATGCACCATCGACGGCGCGGGGATCGTCAGCTTCGGCACCAGCGGGGTGCCCGCCCGGGAGCGCAGGGCGCCGGCGGCCGACTGGAGGAACGCGAAGTCCGCGCCGAAGATCGTCTTGTCCACCGACAGCCGCCTGGTCACGTGGATCGCGTCCGGCGTGTAGGTGATGTCGCCCTGCGCGCTGTGGAAGGTGGACAGCAGGCTGCCGGGGATCTTGGAGATGCCGCCGATCTGGTACACGAAGTCCATGTGCCAGGTCGCCCGGCGGAACTCCCCGTCGGTCACCGACCGCAGCCCGGCCTCCTGCTGCAGGGCGACGACCTCGCGGACCGCCTCGTCCTCCACCGCCCGCAGCCGCTCGGCCGAGATCGCGCCGTCGGCGTGCTGTTTCCGCGCCGCGTGCAGCTTGGCGGGCCGGAGAAAGCTGCCGACGTGATCGGCACGGAACGGCGGCACTGTCCTCGCTGACATGTGAACCCCTTGCGTCGCCTTGTGTAGCTGGCCCGGTGTAGCTGGCACCTTGTGCCTTGCGAGGCAGCGTGCCATGCCCGTGCGCTCACTGTCACCCCCCGTCGGCGGGGACGACAAGGCCGGGTTGGCGGGAGCCGGATGCCGCCACAAACCGGGCGCGGGGTATACCTCTATATAAGCTCTGCGGACCACACCGGATCGCTGGACCGGATGTGTGCGGCCGTTCTGCGGCAGTCCTTGGTGCGGGCACGCTCGCATCGGTACCCTGAGTCCGGATCCTGACGCATTGCGCCCAATGTCTGTGCGGCGTGATCCGAGGCCTGCAATGGGGGGCGGAAGCAGAAGGGTCTGCGAAGGGATGCCGACCATGGCGAGGCAGCCTGTGAGCGGGTTCGCGGGATTGCTCCAGCGGCTGCGCACACAAGCGGGAATGACCCAGGAGGAGCTGGCCAGGGCCGCGGAGGTAAGTCCGCGGACGGTGAGTGACCTGGAGCGCGGGATCAACAAGACCGCCCGCAGGGATACCGCCGGGCTGCTGGCCGACGCCATGAGCCTGACCGGGGACGACCGGGAGCGGTTCCTCGCGGCGGCCCGCGGGAAGCTGACGCCGGCCGAGCGGGCGGCGGCTTCCGCTTCTTCCGCGGGGCTGGGCACCGCGCCGGGTGACTCCTCGGCGGCCGGGGCGGATGACGACGCGGATGCCTCCAACCTGGGGTGGCTTGACTCCGCGGTGAGCGGGAACTTCGTGGGACGCCAGCAGGAGTTCGGCGTCTTGACCGAGGCGTGGGCGCGCGCGACGGCGGGGCACCGCGTCCTGGCGCTGCTCGGCGGCGAGCCGGGGATCGGGAAGACGGCGCTGGCGGGCGAACTGGCGCGACAGGTGCGCGACGACGGCGGCCTGGTGCTGTACGGGCGCTGGGACGAGGACGTCCTCGCCCCGTACCAGGCGTTCCGTGAGGCGCTGGCCGATTACGCGCGCGCCTGCCCGGAGACGCTGCTGCGGCAGGACCTGCGCGGCCTGGCCGGGGAGATCGCCCGGGTGTGCCCGGAGCCAGCGCAGCGGATCGGGGTCGCCGCCGCTGAGCCGCTGGCCGCGGCCGAAGCCGAGCGCTTCCGGCTTTTCGAGTCGCTTGACAGCTGGATCGCACGGATCGGGACCCGCCGTCCCGCGCTGCTCGTCCTGGATGACCTGCAGTGGGCGGACCTGCCCTCGGTCCTGCTGCTCTCCCACCTGATGCAGGCCAGGCGGGCCACGCCGCTGCTCGCGGTGGCGATGTACCGCGACATCGAACCGGAGCGGAACGACCTGTCGGGCGTGCTGTACTCACTGGCCCGCGACACCGACTGCCGGCGCCTTACGCTGCGCGGGCTCGACCGCGGCGCGGTCACCGCGCTGCTCGAGGGCGCGGTCGGCCGGGTCCTCGGTGAACGCGAGTCACCGATGGCCAGGGAACTTGAGCGGGACACCGGCGGCAACCCCTTCTTCCTGCTCGAGATGGCCAGGCACCTGTCTGACCTCGGCGCGTTCGACCGGGAAGGGATCCGACTCGGCCAGACCCCGGCGGGGATCCCCGAGTCGGTCCGCGACATGCTGCTGTGGCGGTTGCAGCGGGTGCCGGACGTGTGCGCCGAGGTCCTCGAGATCGCGGCGGTGATCGGCGAGCGGTTCGACGCCGCCCTGGTGGCGTCGGCGGCCGCACCGGACGGGCCGGCCACGCCGGACGACGCCGCGACCGTCGACCTGCTCGACGAGGCCGCGCGGGCTGGCCTGATCGCGGAGATCGACGACGAGCCGGACTCCTGGCGGTTCTCGCACTCGCTGATCAGGCGGGTGACCGCGGAACGGCTGAGCAGGGGGCGCCGGGCCCGGCTGCACCAGCGGATCGGCGAGACACTCGAATCCCGCTTCGGCGCCTCGCCGGCCGAACTCGCGCACCACTTCGGCGCGGCCGCGAGCATCGGCTCCGCCGAAAAAGCGGTCGGCTACGAGCGCCTGGCCGCGCGGCGCGCGCTGGCCGAGGTCGCGGCCGAGGTCGCGGTCCGTCACCTGCGCCGGGGGCTGCAACTGCTCGACCGGTTCGGACCGCGGGACCCGGCGCTGCGCTGCGAGCTGCTGTTGGAGCTGGCGGGCGCCCATAACCGGGCCGGGGAGTACGCGTCGCGGGACGAGCGCTTCGCCGAAGCGACGGAGGCCGCCCGCTTCCTCGGCAACACCGACCTGTTCCTGCGGGCGGCACTCGGGTACGGCGGCATCCTTCCGGCGACGGTGACCCCCGACCAGCGGGCGCAGGCGCTCCTCGAGGAAGCGCTCGAGCGGCTCGGCGAGACCGACAGCGCCGCCCGGGCCACTGTCCTGGCCCGGCTGGCCCACTGGCTGCACAACGAGCGTCCTTACCAGGAGCGGCTCGCGCTCAGCGAACGGTCGCTGGCGATGGCCCGCGGCGCGGGCGACCGGCGGACGCTCGCCACGGTGCTGACGCACCGGGGCTGGGCGCTCGACGGACCGGACGACGTCACCGACGCCCTCGCGGTGGCCGGCGAGATCCTCGGCATCGGCGCCGAGCTTGGCGACCAGGAGCTGACGCTTGAGGGGCTGCGGATCCAGCTGGCCGCCCAGTTCGAGCAGGGCGAGCATCCCGCCGCCGTGCGGACGGCGCTCGCGCTGCGGCAGCTGGCGGAGGAGGTGCGGCACCCGGAGTTCATGCGCCTGGCCGCGATGTGGGACATCACCGTCGCCAACCTGGAGGGACGGTTCGCCGACGCCAAGGAGCTGGCCGACGAGCTCGCCCGGCGGCTGGTGCGCATCGGCCATTCCCAGGCCCAGCTCATCCCCGCGGCGCAGACCTTCCCGTGGTGGGTGCTGCGCGGGCGCGCGGCACGGCACCTGCCGATGCTCGAGGAGTTCGCCGCGTACGAACCCGGGAACATCGCCTGGCCCGCGATCTCCGCGTGGTGCCTGGCCGAGACCGGCGCCCGCGACCAGGCGGCCGCCCTGCTCAACCGGACCGAACCCGGCGCGGCCGCCGCGGCGGACAAGAACTACCACTGGTGGACCGTGATCGTCGGCTTCTCCGGCGCGGTCGAGCTCGTAGACGACCGGAAATGGGCGGAGATCCTGTACGATCTCGCCGCTCCCTACGCCGGGCACAACTGCACGCTCGGCGTGGCCACCTTCCTCGGCGCCGCCGACCACTGGCTCGGCGTGCTCGCGGGGACGGCCGGCCGCCCCACCGAGGCCGCCGGGCACCTGGAGGCCGCGCTGGCCCGGCACCGCGACATGGGGTCCCGGCCGCTGACGGCCCTCACCGAGGAGGCCTACGGCCACCTGCTGGCCACGCGCGGACAGGCCGCGGACGCCGAGCGGGCCCGCGAGCTCACGGCGTCCGCGATGCGCACGGCCGACGAACTCGGTCTGGTGGCGATCACGGACCGGCGCCGGCTGCGGGGCTGACCGCACCCTTTCGCCATTAGCACTGCCGCTGGTTGAAGCGGCCGCGCTACGGTCGGCCGAGGAACTCCGTGACCAGCGGGAACACGTCTACTGCCGCCCGTGCACCGACGATCGCGTCGAGATGCGCGTACCCGGGAAGTTCCTTCCGCTCGTAGTCGCCCCGCGGGTTCTGCGACCTGAGCCAGCGCCAGGTCCGGAACGAGCCGACCGGGTGGAAGATGTAGTTGCGCATGCCCTGGAGCAGCAAGAGCCGGGTGCCGGCCATGCGCTCCGGGTGATCGAAGTAGTCCATGCCGCCGGTGTGCGTGACCGCGTGCCCCTTGCGCAACATGAGCGCCAGGTGCTCCATCGACTCGATGTTCCCGAACCCGAACATGTCGTTGAGCGCGCGGTGGGTCGCCTCGTTCAGCTGCGCGTGCCGGTGCGTGCAGCCGTAGACCGCGTTGATCCACCGGCACACCGCCTGGTCGCAGTGTTCCTCCGCGGGCATCGGCAGCGCCCGGAGGGCGAGGTCGAGCATCTCGTCCCGCAGCGAGGGACGGGTGTCGGGCGCCAGGACGTCGACACCCAGGGTGCCGAGGACATCGGCGGTACGGATGTTGGCCTTCACCATGTTGAACACCGAACTGGCCGGGTGGAGCGGGAACTGCGCGCAGACCGCGGTGCGGATCCCCTGCAGCCCGCCGAGGATCGCCATCTGCAGCGACGCCGAGCCCACGCAGTGGCCGAACGCCTGCAGGTCGTCCCGGCCGGTTTCCTCGAGGACCTTCTTGACCGCGGTCGGCCAGTCCTCGCGCGCGATGTCGTCGATCGTGAACTCGGTCCCCGCCGACGGCAAGTCGATCCCCGCCCGGTAGTCGAACAGCCAGATGTCGTAGCCGCATCCGGCCAGGAACTCCGTGAGGTTCGTCTCGATGGTCGGCGCGAGGAACGAGTGCGACGACATGCCGAACCCCGAGGCCAGCATGACCGGGCCCTTGTCGCCGGCCCGGTACCTCGTCAGCCGCAAGAACGCGTCGCCGCCGAGCTTCGCCTCGGTATGCCACCGCCGGCGGCTGTCGCACCACCAGACGCCGTCTGGTTCCTTTGGCTCCCGCACCTGCGGCGCCCTGGTCGGCGCGGTCGGGAACGCGCCGGGCTCGTCGAGCACGCCGCCGTAGACGTGCACCATCTCGTGCACGAACAGCTCAAGGAACGCCCGGCGGTACTCACCCTGCTTTTGGTGCGGCACGCCAAGAACCTTGATGCTGCGGAGCAGCCTGGTGAAGTCGATCGGCCGCAGGTGCAAGATCCCCGTGCCCGGCATCCCCGTTCCTGGCGTTTCCGCGCCCGGCATCCCGGTGCCCGGCGCCGATCCCTCCGTTTCGCGGATCGTCGTGTAGAGCGTTGTCATCTCAGGCCAGGCGTGGCCGATCCCGTTCGTGTGGATCTCCTTGTGGCCCTCGAAGAGGTACTGCCGCCCCTCCTGCGACAACAGGGACATCCGGTAGCGCATGCACCAGGTCTCGACGCGCGACGGGTCGGGGTCAAAGAGCGTGAAGCGCCCCTCCGTGACGGTCAGCGGGTTCGGCGACAGCTCGGCCGCCTGCACCGTTCCGGTGATCCTGGCCTCGCGTTTCGGGTCGTCAAGCATCGCCTGGACGTCGTCGTACGCGATCGTGAGCTGGAGGTCAACGCGCGCCCCGTCCTCGCGGCCGTCCTCGTAGCCTTGGGCGTAGCCGTCGTGCACGCTCATCGAGACGAAGCCGGTGAGGTGCTCGGTGAACTCAAGGCTTGCCATCGGGGCGGCCTCCTCCTGCGGCGGCGGAGTCGAGAAGCTCGCCGGCTGCGGGGCCTGCCAGCCCCGTTCCTCGATCATCATGGCGGCCGTCCGTTCCGCGATGGCTGAGATGGTGAGCAGCGGGTTGACGTCGAGCGCGACCGGGATGACGGAGCCGTCGCAGACGTAAAGCCCGTCGTGGACCCCTCCGCCGGCCGGGTCGAACACCCGGCCCAGGTGGTCCACCACGCCGTTGGCGGCGTCATCGGCCATGACGCACCCGCCAAGGGGATGCACGGTGACCAGCGACCGGCCGTTCGCCACGGCCCAGAGCGGGTCGGCGACCTCCGTGCCGTGCAGCGCCTGGGTGGCCGCGGTCAGGGTCTGGTTGTCATGGGCGAAGACCGGCTGCTCGGCGACCCCGGGCCACACGACGCGGGTGCGGTCGTTCTCGAGCACGATCCGCCCGCCGGAGTCGTCGGTGCTCATCACCAGGTACGTCAGCGTGCGGTCGATCGGACCGCGGTAGGAGCCGAGCGGCAGCTCGGCGAACTCGCGCAGCCGCCTGGCCACGGACGCCGTCCGCTCGTCCAGGTGCGCGTAAGACGCGGCGTTCATCGCGATCGGCAGGATCGCGGCGAGCGCGCCGGGGATGGAGCCTTCCTCGATGATCAGCGTGTCTTGCCTGCCCGCGCCCTCCTTGCCCGCGTCTCCCCCGTCCGGGCCGCGCAGGTCGATCAGGCCGGCGATCGCGGGTCCGACCAGCGTGTCCGCGCGGGCGACGCGGTCGCCTAGGCCGACGTCCCGCACGGATGCGTCCGTGTCGTACGCGAACGCGAGCACGTCGCCGTTGCCCGAGAACCCGTACCCGAGCCGCTCCGATACCGGCAGCCCGAGGTCACGGGACCGGAGCAGGATCTGGGTTGACCCCAGCGTTCCCGCGGCCAGCACCACGACGTCCGCCAGCACGGACCGCGGCACCGCGTCGGGGGAACTATCCCGGCCCTCGCCGGCCACCTCGTAGGCGACCCGCCACTTGCCCGCCCACCGCTGCACCGACCGCACGGTCACCTCGGTGAAGACGTGCGCGCCGTGCCAGTGCGCGTCGGGAAGGTAGTTCATCAGGACCGTGTTCTTCGCGCCGTAGTTGCAGCCGGAACAGCAGTCGCCGCACAGCGCGCACGCGTTCTGCCGCACCCCGACCGCGTTGGGGCCGTCGACAAAGGTCACGTTGATGTCGGGCCGGCTGACCGCACGGCCCAGGCCTGCCGCCACCCGTTCGAGCGCCTGCAGCTTGGGCAGGGCCGGCCAGTTCGCCGGGTACGGATTAGACCCGAGCATTTCTCTGGCCGCTCGCATGAACGGGCGCAGCACCTCGGGCTGGTTCCGCAGCGACCGCGGCCACCGCTCGTCGGTGAAGACCGGATCGCCCGGTTCGAGGGCCACGTTGCCGTTGATCAGCGAGGTGCCGCCAAGCCCGCAGCCCGCCACGACGGTGATGTCGCGGCCCACGTGGAAGTCGAACATTCCCGCCGCGGGACCGTAGTCTTCCTTGGCGGTATGAACCTGCATCTCATGCAGTGCGGAAAGCGCGGAATTCGGGTACTCACCCGGATGCAGCTCCTTGCCCCGTTCAAGGATGCAGACATCTTGTCCCGCGCGGGCAATTCTGTCGGCGGTGATTGCCCCGCCATACCCGGAGCCGACCACGACCACCGAGTAGTGGTCTAGCATGCTGTCGATTGGGCGAGATAGAATTTCCATCGAGACTTCCTATTGGATCCGACTCTCACCAGAACCCCAAGAGCGCGCCGGCAGATCGCGGGCCACTTCCGGGCGGTCCGGTATCACCATACCGGCAACAAGCAGGTCAGAGCCGCGGCACAGCGAAGCTGTGGGTCTTCCTGTGGTTCTTTATGTGGGCTCGCCTGTGTGGTGAGTACCTCGGATACCGGCCATGATGGACACCGATTGGTGATCGGCCGCCAATCAGGCAAGGAACGCATCCGCCGCGTTCCGCCAGCTCCGGGGGAATGCCGAGGCCCGGCAGGCAGGTCCGACTGTCAGCCTGGGTCTCGGCATATGCTGGCTTAAGGCCTTATTGCTATCGCCGGATTCGGCAAATCGCGCGGTGGCATCAATTCGGTGCGGCTATTAGCCGGGACGGCTCGCCGCGTTTCTCCGGTCACCGCCGAATGCGGTTCGCGACGGCAAAGCGGGATTAGCCCCGGGGACGGGGCCGGCGGCCGGCGGCAAGGACATCGCCGCAGGCAGCGGGCTCGCGGCGTCCGGCGGCCGCCTAACCCGTCACGCGCTCGCGCGGGTGACGTCGCTTTCGATGCGGGTCATGTCGCTTTCGATCGAGTTGGTCACCGCCGCGCCAGATGTGACATTTGCCATATTCAGGGAACAACGGTCTTCGGCGTGCTCAACGATGATCATGGTGCCGCCCGGCCCGGGGAAGACTGACCACTTGATACCCGGGTCGTCCGCGTGGGCGCGCGTCCACCGGGACATGTCCTGCTTGGTGGTTATGTGCGAGATCTTGGTGATCCCGGTGATCACGGTGTCTCCTCTCGGCGGAGCGCGGGTCAGCACTCCGTGGCCATGGGGACTTGTAGTCCGCTCAGATAGCCCGTAGGCAGGGGTGACGCGACCGGCCGGGGGGCACGGTGCGATACCGCCGATGGCTTGATCTCGCCAGGCTGGCCGGCTGGCCGCGAGCCCTACATGGCAGGCGGCAGCAGCCGCCTGTGGCAGGTGGCTTCAAGGTGACTCGGCACCGCACCGCGGTAGACCACGCGCGAGCAGGAGGCTCGAATGGTCTAGACCGCTTTCGCGCCTCTAACTCATATCAGATGCTTGAGAGGCGTGCGAACCCTGAGGTGGCGCACGTGACACCGGTCCACTACTGGGACATCAGCCCGGATACACAAACCGTCACGCGCGGCCAGCGGCAGACTACGCAGAGCGGTCGGACTGCGAGGGCCGCACCGGCGGGCCGGAGGTCCGGAACAGGGCAACGGCGCGGCGCGCGCCCTACGCGCGCACGTCCGACACTACGGTCCCCGGCGACAGGAAAGTGCCACGGGAACGCTAAACCCGTACGAACGGGACGACGACGGTGATATCGCCGTCGTCGTGGTGTCCGGTGGGAAGAACAACGGCCCGGCGGAATCGTGAACGCGGTACATCATGACGTCGTCAAGGACGCAGGCCCAGTCCCAGACGCCGGAGAGCGGAAAGTCAAAGCCGGCGCCTTCCGCGGCCTCTGACGGTTTCATCAGGGAAGACCGGACGCGAATTTCCCGAGCTGCCTTCCGCTTCGTAGCGAGTGATCTTTCCGTTCTCGACATAAGCGAGAATTCGCGTTCCTTGCGGACTCTCCCGCACTACCCGCCGTCCATCGAGAAGATTTTCCGAAGAAAAGCTTTCCAAACGGAAGGGTTCTCTCTTCCATCTTCTCGGCCCCTCCTCCAACTTCTCGGCCCCGCCCCAACGGTCGCGAGAAACTTGCCCCACCAGCGCAGCGACCTGCGAGATCGACAGGAAGAGCCGCCGCGAACTTGAACCGACCGCCGTTTCGCGTGTTACTCCAGTCAACGGCTGGGACCGGTTTAGCGCAATTACCGAAGGCGCGGTTATCTCGGGCCGCCACCAGCTCCCGACAAATCAAAGATCAAGATCTCTATTTCGCTCAGTCTTCGACACGAGATATTCCGGGCCGGCTCTCCGGCCGGCAATCGCGGTTAGCCGCCGGTGGGCGTGTGCCGGGCGGTGAGAAACAGCTCGGCCAGTTCCCTGGTGGTGGTGGCGTCCTCGGGGGCCTTGTCGTCGCGCCACCGCCCGGTGAACCGGGGGAAGCGCATGGCGAGCCCCGCGTCGTCCTGGATCTGGCCCCACGCGGCGGTGTAGTTCGGGGACACGGTCAGCTCCGCGCTGAGGATTTCCAGCACCAGGCCCGGCTCGAACCAGACGTCGGGCTGCTGGCGCGCGTCGACCCGGGCGGGCTGCTGCGCGCTCA
>Ga0207652_10004432_pt1 | contig 11440 bp, 11 predicted proteins | sample KBSC63BmetaG_FD_184334 | JGI IMG/M metagenome (GOLD analysis project Ga0207652, IMG submission 184334) | Corn rhizosphere microbial communities from Kellogg Biological Station, Michigan, USA - KBS C6-3B metaG (SPAdes) (version 2) | ecosystem: Host-associated > Plants > Roots > Rhizosphere ... | reverse complement strand
GCATTGACCTTAGGATGATAGGCGTCGAGCATCATCAGGTATGGAACGATCAACTTCTTTGAGCCTCGCCAGTCCATACACACAACCGTTTCTTTGAATCTCGGGTTCTCGACTAATTTCTTTGGCTCTTTGTCCAATATCTGCTTGGCTCGCATCTGGCAAGATTCCATATTCGCATACTGGTTCACATGGTCATAATGCGCAGTGCATTGAGCCCAAAGACCGACATAACAAGCTACTATTCCAAAAACTATCAATATGTGTTTTCCTTTAATCGTCGCCTACAGTTGGAATTTTATTCAGCGGGTTTCTAATTTGACCATTGGCTATGGCCCGTAAGTCACGAAGCGGTTTGCTATACCAACCAAGCTTTTGTTTGATTCTCTGGGCCACGCGTGTTGGTTCCCAACGAGCGATGGCGTTGATACCAGTCTGCTTTCGTATTTCCTTCTTTAGCTTAGTGATGCCAAGTTTTGTTGAAATACTTGGTGATCTATAGCGCCACTCCATGTATTTTTTACCTTTTGTTTATATGTCAGCATTTGGATCATTGGCGTCGGTGAAATCGCCTGTAAGCCAGTATTCCATTTCCTTGAATACCAATGTTAAATCTACAGCTTCGGGTGCCCCAGACTTGTAAAATGCTGTCGATCCAGTTGGTGCATAATTTGCTTGCACTGATTGTAGAACGGCGGGTTTGAATTTGTAGAGATACGAACTATTTGGATAAAATTCGAGACGAAATATTTTTGGAAATGCCCACATAGTATTCGCGAAAGCCAAACCTACTGCCGCTGAATTATTGAGTGTCGTGACGATATGTCGAATAGTATCGGATTCGTTTTGATTGCGTGGCATTAGACGCCAGTGAAAGGTATATTCTTTGTAAGTCGGACCGCGCAGAAGGACGACAAAAAATTGATTGGGAGAATAACCAACGAATCCTATGACTTCATCTATAGGTAAAACGTTCTTTCCAAATCCGAGTTTTCGTCCAAGTTTATTGATTAAATTTGCCGAATCTCGGACTCCTTCCAAAACCGCAGCGCCACCTATGCCAGCGGCATGTTGCAATGCTCCTTCTGTCAACGCCGAACTTATAACGGTTTTGAATTCTCCCAATGTCAATTGCGTTGAAGACATAGATTTCCCGATAGCATTGTAAGATGACACAACAGCGTCGGCTATCTGGCCTCCTAAAGGTCCCAGCGATCCTTCGTCATACTTGACAATATTGGTGTCGCTTAACTGAGACGCCATCGGAAGAATTATTGTATCAGTTGGGGTAAAATTCAGTTTGAAAGCCGATGCCCGATGGTAGTCAGCAATTTGGATTTTCATGTAGTATTTCCCCAAATCAGAGGGAAATTGCAAACGATTTGCTGAATTGTTGACTTGTTTGTAAGCAGCAAGCTTCTGCACAACATCATTCCGACCCGTTAGACCCGAAAAATTGGGATTGGCGGGAGTGGCTGACGGAATTGAGGTTGACGAAACTTCGTTGATACTGATGGGCATTCTTACCTTTTGAGAACTAAATAGACCAGTTATAGGTTTCAAAAAGGTATTTATGAGGATAGTAAATGCATAAATTGACAGAAAAAGAACTACTCAAATGCGTTCGTAGTAAAGAATGTCCTGGTTTAGAGTATAAAAGAGGACGTTTGTGGTAATCCGAAAAAACGGACGATATAGACAAGGAGTGTTTCGCCCCAATCATCCTGAGAAGTATCTCGGCAATCCAAGCAATATAATTTTTAGAAGTTCTTGGGAATTTCAGTTCCTACGGAAGATAGACAACGATCCAAACGTAATAGCTTATTCGTCTGAAGAAGTCTCGATACCGTATGTGTCACCTGTTGATGGTCGAACTCATAGATATTTTCCTGACGTAATCGTAAAAATGAAAGGCGGGAAAATCTACATGTATGAGATTAAACCCGTTGCGCAAACACAACAACCAAAACAATCAATGAACAGAAAAAAGATGATCACCGAAGCCAAGACGTTTGCTGTGAATACCGCAAAATGGGCGGCCGCTCGTGCATACTGCGAAAGAAATGGAATAACTTTTGTTATTCTGACCGAAAAAGAGTTAGGAATACGCACTAAATGAGTTTGTTAGACTCACTCTACAACAAATACAAGATGCAAAAGCAGTCTTTGCAGGCCAGTATCAAGAAGGCCAAGGACTGGTTCGCCAAGGCAGCAACAGCAATCGCCTCAAACGCGATCATGAACATTGATCGAGCACGACTTGTGCCGCGTCAAAGCATGACCATTCGATCTATCGGGCGTATGTATCTATATTTCTATGATCCAAAATTGAAGAAAACTCTGCCATATTATGACCGCTTCCCGTTGGTCATTCCCATCAAATTTTACAAGGACGGATTTTTGGGGCTCAATTTGCATTATCTCCCCTACGACTTGCGCGCCAAATTCCTTGATGGTCTCCTTGACATTTACAAGGACAAGTATCTCGATGAAAATCGTAAGCTCAATCTGACCTATCAACGTCTAAAAGGTGCAACGCGTCTTCGATACTTCAAACCATGTGTCAAGCGTTATCTCTGGACCCATTGCAGGTCACAATTCTATCAGGTGGCACCCGAAGAATGGGAGATGGTTCTCATGTTGCCAATTGAACGATTTGAAAAGAAAAGCAAGAGCTTTGTTTGGAATGAGAGTCGCAAACAGCTTGGAGTAGCAAATCATTAATGGACGCATTCGTTTATATTTGGGAAGACATACCTAATAAAAAATTTTACATCGGTTCCCATAAAGGCACAGAATATGATGGGTATACATCATCCAGCGTATATCTTGAAGAAGAAATGCATGGTAGACCAACTGATTTCAAACGCACCATAGTAGGATGGTTTGAGACTTACGAACAAGCGTGTCATGCGGAAGCGGCATTATGTAGAAAAGTGGATGCAAAGAATAATCCAAATTACTATAATCGTCATAACGGTGATGGTGAGTTTCGCAACAAAGGACATTCTGACCTTACTAAAGCAAAATTGAGTAAAGTTCATAAAGGCAAGCCTAAGAGTGCAGAACACCGTGCTAAAATATCAGCGTTTCAAACTGGAAAGAAACGTGGTCCATGTTCCGAAGAACGAAAGCGTAAAATTGGTAATGCTAATCGTGGAAGAAAACGCAAAGATGCTGAAATTTTACGGGCACAATTAAATAATTGGAAGATTAACAGAACGCCCGAAGAAGAACAAGAACGTCGAGAAAAGATTAAACAAAAAATGAAAATGATTTGGCAACAAAGAAAGTCAGGAGAATTACCAACTCCTAAAGTTTTCGGGAGATAAAAAGTTGGACGCGTTTTTCAGAAAATTACCGACGATTGCTTATGGCAATGTGGTGATCAAGGACATATCGCGATCATCGCGCTTCTCTGAATCTGGTCGCAAACAAGGTAGTTTATTTTACCCAGTCGAGATTGAGGCAGGGTTCAGACCAGACGCTCTGGCCGATGCCTATTATGGTGACGCTGAAATGGACTGGCTTATCTGGTTGGCAAACAACATCACCGATCCATACTATCAATGGTATTTGTCGGAAAACGAGTTTGATGACTTCATCAATGAAAAATATGGCAGTTACGAAGCTTCTGTAAAGACAATCCTCTACTATCAGAACAATTGGGGCACCTCAGAAGAAACGTTGACGGTATCGTTTTTTAACAACACTCTGGCTCCTGCGCTCAAGAAATATTACACGCCACGATTTGCCGAGAACCATAAGATCATTGATTATGTTCGTCGTCAGGAAGATTGGACGATGGCAACTAATCGCATCGTCAGTTTTGTGCTGACAGATAACACAGCTTTCACCAACGGTGAATTGTTGCAAATCTGGCATGGTGGTGAGCAAGTCGGCTTAGGCACTGTCATCACATCCAATACTTCACAAGTTCTCATTCAACACGTCTCAGGTAACACCACGGCGAATTCGACGTTCAGTCAGACGCTCATTGGTGAGACAAGCAATGTGCAAGCCAATAGTGCTCAATCGAACATCGTTGAAATTTCGATCAGTGACGCCGAAGCCGTCTATTGGTCGGCCGTCACAGCGTATGATTGGGAAGTCGGACGCAATGAATCTCGTAAGGATTTGTTGGTGATCAATTCGCAATATGCGCCGCAAATCAGCGAACAACTCAGAAAGCAACTGAATACTTAATGGGCGATATCATCCAGCCATGTAAGGTTGCGCTACGAAGTTGCACGATCAAAGGCATTCTTGTAACGCCACACGTTCAGGCTATCTCTATCCAGGAGACGATGTGCAAGCCTTACATAACAGCGACAATCGCTGTAAATGACAGCGGCAACATCATCAATAATCTCAAGCTACGCGGCGGCGAGGAAGTGACATTTGCAGTTGATAATGGGATGCAGAACGAAAACTCGATCTATGAATCGACCCAATACATCATGAGCATCGAAGAAACTGAGCGACAAGATAACTATCGCACGATGTATTACATTATTCGAACGGCATCCGAATCCTTTTTCAAGAATCGTGCGAATATCGTGCAGAACGCTTTCCAACTTATCCCTGGCACCTCGGCGGCAGAGCAAATTCATAACCAATATGTCGGAGGTGATGCAGGTTTGCAAATCCCGTTGCCTTCTCTCGGCCTTATCGCCAAGCAGGAAAGCGGCGGTTACAATACTAATAACAAGAAACCGTTCAAGGCTATCCGCGACCTTATCGAAAATCTCTCCTATGGAGCGGTTCAGACAGGATCAACGGTTTATTTCCGCGACCGTCGCTCATATGTCATAGCACCTTTGGAATACCTGTTCATGACAATGGGTTCCCAAGAAACCTTTGAACAACGCCAGACATGGGGACAACATTGGACGGATACCTTCACGACCTATAATGCAATCATCCATGCAACGACCAAGATCAATGAAGATCAAGGTAAACAACGCGGTGCGATTTCCAACATCATGGCGGCTGCATCGGCTATGAACAACGTCTTTGATCGCGCCCTTGGGCAGGAAGTTGTTATCTCTGCCATGGGTGCGGCAGCGGCGCAATTTGGGGCGGCGGCAGGTGTCGGGGATGTGAAAAAATTCATAACGGGGCGCATGGGCGGCCTCCCAAACGTGCATGAAACAGACTCCCGCCGTCTCGCACCAGGGACCGATCAGCAACTAAATATGGTTGCTCAGAACGCGTTTCAGGCGAAAGTCAAGGACGGCACCAATTATCTTATCAAGGTTCCTGTTCAGACAGGTTTCAATGTCACTGTTGGCAAGGGTATCACCGCGAAATTGTTGCCGCCAATTGGCGATTCCAATCAGAACACTGCACAATACTTGGATAATCAAATGCTGGTCGCAGAGGTAAATCATGAATGTTACTTCGATGATCGCGAAGTCATGGGAACCACAACAATGCGTGGCGTCCAGATAGGATACAATACTTAATGCCTTCTTATCCAAATCCATATGATACGAACAAAACGGTCGGTGCAGCCGCAGGCGCGACCAACCGCGCTCTTGTCGTCAATATCATGGACCCGTTGAAGGCGGGACGTGTGCAGATTCGTGTCGTCGGACATCATGATGATGAAGCCAATATTCCAGACGAAATGCTCCCTTGGGTGCAGGTAAGAGCAGCGACCACAACAGCCTCGCTACAAACGTCGTCAACGACACACGGTCTTCTCCCTGGCACGATGGTCACATGCGAAGCCATGGGTATCCACGGGCAAGATTGGCTCATTACGGGCACATTGCCAAATGATCGAAAGGATGGCAATAAAACCATCAACTCGGCCACACAAGGCAAAGGCCAAACCGATAACGTCTATGATTCTTCCTTGGCTTCACAAGCGCAACAAGGCGACGGCAGTTTTGCATGGAGCACAAACCTCAAGCACGTCTACGAACAAAAAACGACGCGTGAGGCCCGCCAACGTCGTGACAATGACAATCGCGATACGCGCAAGACCAACAAAAGCCGCCGTGACTATGCCGTAAACAAGGCCCGAACAGAGAAGCCATATAATCGCACAACATCGAAGGACCCGAAAGGCGGGACGATAGGTGTTTTTAAGTCTCAAGGTAAGGACCCGCAACAGTTCATTCAACAAACGATCCAGAACGAATCAGCGGTCGTGAAGAATGCTCTTTCCGCCCTACAGAATCTCAAGAAGGTCAACGGCAATCCCACGTCAATCCAATCCATCGGCGCGGGTAATTTCTCTGCGATCCTTTCGCAGCTATCTTCACTATTAAAATCTAATTCATCAAGTCAACAACAGCAACAACAATACGATTGTAATTACTTGTTAGCGACACCTGATGATCAACTAACACCAGAAATGCTTGTTCAAAAGCAAATCTGCATCATACTTCAAAATCCCGAGGAAGCTGACAATTCATCAGCAAATACAGGAACGTAATGTCAGATAATAGCAATTCTAAAAATAGAGTCGATGAAAGTTCTTATCAATCGGAGTATCCATATAACCAAGTGACGGAATGGCCAAGCGGGCATCAACTTCAAATGGATAATACCCCTGGACATGAACGGGTATTCTTTCAACACGCGTCGGGCACTTACACTGAGATTTCGGCAACGGGAAAACAGATAAATTTCACGGTCGGGGACATAAAAAATTACGGTAAGGGCGGCCATACTTTCACGATAGATGAATGCGGGGATATTAAATTCTCAGGACATACACGCATGATGGCGGCAGGGGGGTTACACGCCGAAGTAGCTGGCGATAGTGGCGTCTTCACAGGAGGAGACATGGCGCTTTGCACTATGGGTAAAATGAACGCGCGTGCCCAATCAATTTATATCGGTTCAGATGGTTCTCTCAATATCAATGTCAGCGGTGCTATCAACATCAAAGCAGGTGGAGTTATCAAGATAAATGGACAAGAAATTCATCTGAATGGCTAACATAGATTTTGATACCGTCACTGAAAAAACCGTCAGTAACTTAATTGAATACAATTTTCCCGAGTTCTTTCGAACCGATGGACCTATGTTCATCGCCTTCGTCAAGGCGTATTATGACTGGCTTGAAACGCAAACACTCGTGGCAACGCCGATTATCAAGGGGTCCGTTGCGATTGCGCCGAAGTCTGTCAACGTCGTCGGTAATGGCACAGAGTTCCTGACCACATTCAATCCTGGCGACGGCATCGCCATCTATGATGAAGATGGCGACTATCGAAATTACACTGTTGATACGGTTATCGATGATCTAAATCTGACACTAACGACCGCCAGCGATATTTCTGGGCAAGCATTGCAGTTTGGCACACTGACAACCAAAGGCAATGCCAACTACCACATCCGTCGTCTCTATGACTATGATGATATTGACAAGACGGCCGATGACTTCATCATTTACTTCAAGCAGAAGTATCTAAATGGTATTCAATTTGAGACTGAGACCAAGACGCGTATGTTGGTCAAACACGCGCTCGACATCTATCGTTCAAAGGGGACGGAACGGTCTCTTGATCTTCTATTCCGCATCGTATTCGGTGTTGGCGCAACTTTCTACTATCCTGGTGACGATCTATTCAAATTGTCAGATGGTGAGTGGTTTGTGCCACAATATCTGGAAATTTCACTCAATAACAACTCAGAAAAGTTCATCAACAAGCAGATTGTTGGCTTGACTTCGGGAGCAACCGCCTTTGCCGAAAGCTTGATCCGTCGCACAGTGAAGAATCGTTTCATCGATGTTCTGTATATTTCTGCGATCAACGGCTCCTTTGAGACCAACGAAGTTATCACCTTATCTGATGGTTCGGTGCCAGCCAATGAATCCCCGAGGGTCATCGGTTCCTTGACGAACATCGAAGTTGATGCCGATGGCGTATCCGAACTTTACAGCGTCGGTGATGAAGTCAATGTATTTTCCAACACAGGTGAACAAGCGGTTGGGCGCGTAACAAGCGTCTCGGATATCGTTGGGCTTGTGAATTTTCAGGCAGCAAACTCTGGATATGGTTTCACTGCCAATGCCAATGTTTATATTTCCGAACAAGTTCTGGTGCTGGCGAATGTTGTGACGACCGATCCCACGACCTATTATGATTTGTTCGAAACCGTCACTCAACCTTTGGCGAATATAGCATACAATAATGCCAACAACACGTTCGCCGTTGGCATGAACGTTTACACCTACTACGCCAATAATTTGCTGATGGGTCAAGGCTCGATTTTGGCGATCACCACAACCAACAGTATCGCTGGCACGCTGCTTTGCCGCTATGACTCAGGCAATCTCCATTCAACACAGATTTATACCGACTCCAATGCCATGTCAGCCAATATCTCGACGTTTCTTGATGTAACCGCGACTGGACAGGTGATTGGTTATTCAAGCAACTCGCGTATTGATACATCAAATCTTGTCGGCAACTTTATCAACGGTGAAGAAGTCTTTCAATATAATGTCATCAATGGCACCAACGTCATCAGCACCAATGCATCTCTCAATGTCTATTCATTCGGTGTAGGTTCGAACGGTTCAATGACACTGACAAATGTCGCCTCTGCATTTATTGTCGGCGGCACAATTATTGGCGCTCGATCAGGCGCAACAGCCACGGTTGACAGTGTATCGCTCAACATGGGTTACATCAATGGCAACAATAGTTTTGTGGCATTGCAGAATAACTTCATCGTCGGCAATACTTTGACAACGAACGCGACTATCACTGCCATCAGCGAAGGGTCGGGAGCGAGCTTCGCATTGTCGAATACACTTTTGTTCAGTGAAGATGTCACTCTCTATACTGACGTTATTTCAGATTATCTCAATATTCCGCTGAATAGCACGGCGTTTGGTTTCCCCCAAGCACCTACAGCCAATATTTCCAGCGTAATCGGTAATACCTTCTCACAAAACACCTTCACCATCGGGCGACCGTCAAAGTTGACGAACATCAATAAGGGCGTTGGCTACAACATCCCGCCGTTCGCTTTGGTCTATGAACCATTGACTTATCCTTTCGAACACTATGGGCGTTACAATCTGACACTTGACATCAACCCATTCTTTATAGGTGAAATTGTCGAGCAATCAGGAGTAAGTTCGCGCGGGGCTGTGATAGCTTCCAATGGAAATATCATCACCGTTGATAATTTCCGTTTCAATGCCAATAACCAATTCGTCAATTCGAGCAATACCACAACAATCCTGATTGGCGACCAATCAGGCGCGCAAGCCAATATTTTGGCGGTGCAAGCCGATACCACGCAAGGAACCTTCGGATTTGAAGGTGGCAATTTCAATCTTACTGCCAACACCCAGACTTCGGTTGGTGCGGTCACGGGTATCAAGGTCATCGATTCTGGATTTGGATTTGCCCAAGGACAACAACTGACTTTCCAAAAAGAAGGGCTCGAATCTGGACCTGCCTTCGCCGTTCTCAAGACTTCGGGTGCTTCGCAGGGTCGCTATAAACAGATTGGTGGATTTTTATCGGATCAGAAGAAACTATTTGACGGCCTTTACTACCAAGATTTCAGTTATGAAGTCCGTTCTTCGCTCATGCTGTCCAAGTATGAAGATATGCTGAAACAGCTTTTGCACGTCGCAGGAACCAAGTATTTCGGGGCGCTTGTCATGCAATCGGAAAACGATGCCATTCTAAATACTGAAAGCACCATCATCACCTCTGGATCATAATGTCAACAAGACTGCTTACAAACAATTTCAAGACACACATCGCTCGCCAGCTAATTGAATCCGTCAATGAAGTTGCGAACTCGACTTACTATGTGTTCATGGCAAATCAACTCGAAAATCTTGATTCAACCATTCCTGATGCTAATGACACCATCCAAGCCACGCAAATCGATGTCTACCAAAACTTGATCCAAGGCAAACGTATTTCTAATACTGACTTCAATATGGTCATCAACAAGAATACTTGGGTCGCAAATACCGTTTATGACATGTATGAACACGACGTAGAACTGGGCAATCTCACATTCTATGTGTCAGTGAATGAAGGAAGCTTTATTCATGTCTATAAGTGTCTTGACAACAACATGAGCAATCCTTCGGTAGCGCAACCGACATTTGCCCATATCAATGGTGCGAATACTCTTTTTTATAGAACATCGGATGGATACGCATGGAAATATATGTATTCCTTCTCAAGTTCTGATGATGTATCCTTCTCAACCTCCAAATATATTCCTGTTATCGCCAATACCAGCGTCATGGAAACGGCAGAATCACAGGTCATCGATATCATTAAGGTCGAAGGGGCGGGCCGCAAATACGACAACTATATTTCAGGTTCGCTCGGCACCACCGATATTCGTGTCGGCGGTAACGCCTCGATATATGCCCTGGTAGACGATGCCAAGGATGCAAACTCATTCTATTCTGGTTGCGTCATGTATTTGTCGGCGGGCACTGGCGCGGGACAGTTTCGCACCATTGTTGATTATGTTTCAAACACTACAGGAAAATTCGTCACTCTCAAGTCACCTTTTGATACGACACCTGAAAATGGCACAACATACGATGTTAATCCCGAAGTCGTCATTACAGGCACGGGTCGCGAAGAAACCGTGGCGCGGGCTCGGGCGCTTGTCAATGCCTTGTCAACCAATTCCATTTACCGCGTCGAACTGTTTGATCGCGGCTCGGGATACACCTACTACGCGACCGCCAATGTCATCGCCAACTCGGTCGTTGGCGTGCAATCCAACGCCGAACTCAAAGTCATCCTCCCACCATCTGGCGGTCATGGCTTCTGGCCACAGGATGAATTGTTGGCAAACAAACTTGAACTATCCATTAAATTCTCAAATACAGAGAACGGCACGATCATCGCCAATAACGGTTTTCGCCAAATCGGTATTTTGAAGGACCCGCTGTTTGCCAATGTCAGCCTGACTGTCTCGAATTCGGTTGGTTCTTTCTCCTCAGGGGAACAAGTCTACAAAATTTCACCGTCGTTGATCGCCGCCGACGCGTCTATCAATACCACAAGCAATCTCATTACGCTGACGCTCGATGCCTATAACAACAATATCCAGCCTAATGACTGGTTGTTCATTGACGGCACATCTATCTTCCAACTTGCGTGTGTAAACAATGTTGTTAACTCGACAACTGTGCAGATTGATAGCAACGGTTTCTTTGAATCGACCAGCGCGACTGTCTACTTCGCCAATCCTACGACCTATGGCTATTGCTATTTCACAAATGGAACCTCAATCCAATTGGCGAATGTTTACGGCATCTTTTCCGCCAACGATCTTGTTGTTGGTGTTGATTCAGGTGCCAAAATGACGGTTTCAGGCGTCGTTCGTGGCGGTGAAACCAAAGGTTTCGAAACCTTTATCGGTATGCAGAAGTATATTGGCACCGTCGTCGCTGGCACCTTTGATGAAAACGAAACCG
>Ga0207652_10004430_pt1 | contig 11445 bp, 11 predicted proteins | sample KBSC63BmetaG_FD_184334 | JGI IMG/M metagenome (GOLD analysis project Ga0207652, IMG submission 184334) | Corn rhizosphere microbial communities from Kellogg Biological Station, Michigan, USA - KBS C6-3B metaG (SPAdes) (version 2) | ecosystem: Host-associated > Plants > Roots > Rhizosphere ... | reverse complement strand
AAGATGATTAAGACCGATAAGTATGAGGTCGTCAACGAAAAGGTGGCGGCCGGTATGGTCGACGAGCTGTCGCTCGAAGACCGCATCAACGACGAGGTCCGCGTGATCCTGGAGGCTTTTCAGGATGACATGCTGAAGACCGGCGCGAGCTATCCGGAGATGTTCAAAAAGGTGAAGCTGGAGCTCGCCCGCAAGTACAAGGCGGTGCTATGAGAATCAGCCGCGACAAGTTGAACAAACTCGCCCACACGGTCGCCGACACGCTCGCCGAGATCGACGAAGTGGAGTTCCTGGAAGACCGCAACACGATCCGTCAGGAAGCGCGCAAGGCCCTTGAAGCTCTGCTGCTGGCGGAAACCAAGCTGGACATGGCGGCGCGGCAGAAGATCGCCTCGCAGCGCAAGATCATCATGGAAGGCTCACAGGAGTGGGACATCCTGTACCGCAAGTACTACAACGACGAGGTCAAGAAGCTCGGGCTGTAGGAGCTTGCTCTTCTGGTAGCGGCTTGCTTTTCTTGTTTGTCCTCCTCGCCGAAGGCTGGGATCTGCTTTTCGCTTCTGCTTTTTGCTATACTGACGAAGTCGCAACGGAATCCTCTTCCGTGCCGTGGCGTTATGGTGTAACTGGTTAACACGTCGCCCTCTCAAGGCGAAGAGTCCGGGTTCGAGCCCCGGTAACGCTACCAAAACATACCTGTATATGAATGACTTACATTGTGAATGGATATGTGCTCCGCGGTCGGAAGCACGTAGGTTACTCATCGCCTATCAGCGATTGAGCACTTAGTGAATGCTGCTCGGTTCAGGCGACCGGTGGCAGCAGAGCAAGATGTTGAGTTCGGCAATATTGAGTGTCGGTGTGGACGGTTCCTGCTTTCACGCCTCCCGATGAGACCGGAGTCGATCGGTTTCCTTCATCGTAAGGTCCGATTTCCATACAGATCCAATCTCGATCTAGTGGTTTTCAACCCCGGCCCCGGGGTGAACTGGAAGGAATACCGTAAATACGGTTCCCCCACCATTGGCTTCATCGCTAGTCCTGAATCTTAGCGAACCGTGATGCTTTTCCACGATCCCCCGCGAGATCCAAAGCCCTAGACCCGTTCCGTTAATACCCTTCGTTGTGTAGAAGGCTTCAAAGATTTTCTTTCGGACTTCGAATGACATACCAGTCCCGGTATCTGCGACCGTGATCCTAACACCCGGGACTCCAGTGCTCCACGACCGAGAGTCGTTTGTCTTGACGATAAGCCGCCCGCCGGTGCGCATGGATTCCACCGCATTTCCAACAAGATTGTTTAAGACTTGGCGCACCTCACCTTCGTAGCAGGTGATTCGATTGTGTCCAAGATGACGCACGACCAATTCGATATTGGAGTTCGCAAGACGTCCTGCAAACAGGCCTAGCGTTGGTTCGAGGAGCTCGTGCGCGGAAAGCGCTCGGGGCTTAGTGGATTGTCGATGGAACCTCAGGGTATGGCTAACGATTTGAGATACGCGACCGAGTTCCTGTTCGGCGGCCTGTAAATATCCTCGGGCGTCCTCCGGAAGGCTCTCGCATCTCCGAGTTAAGTACAGTAAATTCGTAACCGCCTCAAGAGGATTATTGATCTCATGCGAGATCGAAGCTGCCAGTCTTCCAACAGCTGCCAGCTTCTCGTTTTGGATGAGCGCAAGTTCGGAGCGCTTCTGTTGATCGATATCGGATACTGCGACGACACCTCCTTTGACGACGCCGTTCTCATCCAGAACAGGAGACGCAGCCAAACTGATCCAAGCTTTGGTTCCGTCCCCTCTTTCATACAAAAAGTCTTCGGGGGCAAGCGGGTGTCCCTCCTTCATCGCCCGGGTAAGAGGAAATTCCTCCTCACGCAAGCGCGACCCGTCGGCCCTGTACGCTGGCCATTTTTCATAGGACTCGATTGCTGGACTTACCCGTACCCGGCGTCTCAGCAGGGTTTCAAGGCGCTGGTTCGCTGTCATGATCTCGCCGTTCGGGTTCGTCAGCATGACCCCAACAGGAAGGTTTTCCAGCAGCACTTCGAGAGTCTCTCGCTCCGCCTTGAGTGCGGCGACCGCATCTCGGATCTCGTATTGTCGGTCTCTGGCACGCAATGCGGCCTGAACGCTGCTAATCAAAGTGACAGTGCGGATTGGCCGCTCCAGGAGGACGGGCGTGCCAATCGAAAGCCGTTCATCGTGAAGTCGATGACTGTGGTCGGGCTCGCGTCCGCTTCCAGTCAAAACCAGAATGGGCAGGTCAGACCATGCTGGTTGCGAGGCAATGAGGCGTTTGAGGCCCATCAGAAGTTCGGAATTCAATGCCTCTTCGGCTAGGAGAAGAGGCCCGAGGAGCGCGACGTCAGTAATTTCCATGAGCGCTGCCGGCGTGGTGGCTTCAGCGCTCAACCCGCTCTGCCGCAAGACCGCTAGAATAAGTTCGGCATCGCGTCCAGTAGGTGCGATGATTCGGACGGTTGAACTCAATGTCAGTCCTCTGTTTGGGTTGCGACACGCTTGGCCAAAGCATCCGGAACGCCGGTCAGTATTCCCTTGAAGTTACGAAGCGGTTCACCTACGCCGATCCCGTTCTTATCTAAACGGAACTCTCGCAAAGAACGCTCATGTTGACCAACCCTTTGTTTTAGGACCGAGACCACTTGGCGAATCTCGCCTTCTGTCTCGAAGTAACGCAGCAGGATCACAGTGTCGGCCAGGTAGCTGACATCAATATCTGTTTGCATATTCCCAACAAGGCCGTGCTGCGTGAGAATAATAAAAGTAACGACCCCTTTTTGATTCAGGAACGCAACCAGCTCATGCAACTGCAGCGTCAAGTCCTTTTCGCCCGGCATCGCATTGAGAAAGCCGTTCAAGCTGTCGATGACGACGACCCGGGTGTCTTTCTCTTCTACATCTCTCCGAATCTGCCAAACGAACTCGCCCGGTGATAGCTCCGCCGGGTCAACTTGCGACATCGCTAAGGTGCCTTTCTTTATCTCCTCTCGGACGGGAAGACCCAGAGCTTCGGCCCGCTCCTGGGCGGTGCGCAAGACTTCATCGAAAGAGTAAACGATAGCGCGTTCCTGGCGTTTTGCTGCAGCATACGCATACTGCATAGCGAGCGTTGATTTTCCCGCGCCGGTCGGTCCCACGAGGAGCGTCGACGACCCACGATTAATCCCACCCCCAAACATGGAGTCAAGCCCGTCAATCCCGCTTTTTACCCGTTTGTTATCAAATCCACCGCCGTGCTCATTTGCGACGAGTCTGGGAAAGATACACACTCCACCCGTCTCGATGGTGTAATCATGAAAACCTTCGCGGAACTTACTGCCTCGCATTTTGAGAACTTCTACGTGCCTGCGGTTTACGCCGTAGCTTTGTTTCAGCCTATCGAGTCGAATGACTCCGTGGGCGATGCTCTGCAGTTGCATATCGCTTCCTTCAGCTGACCGATCATCCAGGAGCAGGACCGTAGTATCGCGTCCTGCAAAAAACTGTTTCAGCGCGAGTAGCTGACGGCGATAACGCATCGTGTCGGCAGCCAGCAGCCGCAATTCCGATAATGAATCGATTACCAAACGGCTCGGCTTACGATCTTCAATCAGTGACGTTAATTTCTGGATCGTCGAGGCAAGCTCTACCTCGCTCGGATGAAAGACGGTATATTGCTGCTCGGGGCTCAAGCTGGCTTCTGCTGGAACGAACTCTTCAATCGAAATATCCTCTGTTCTCCAACCGTGAGACTTAGCGGTGCTTTCCAGTTCGACTTTAGACTCGGATAAGGTGACGTATAAACCGTTCTGCCCGTCATGATTTCCCGCCATCACGAACTGCATGGCAAGTGTCGTCTTGCCCGTCCCTGGAGTGCCCTCAAGAAGATACATCTGCCCGACCGGCAGACCTCCTCCAAGGATGTCGTCCAATCCGCTGATGCCCGTTTTGAGGCGGGTGGGCTGCACAATCGCGACGTTGCTTGTCCTCATAGAACCCCCTCATAATCAGAGATTTGCGAGAGTACGTCAGTGCCACGGAGATGCCCTCCCGAAACCCAACCATATGAGATGCAATTTGTTCGTAAACGCACCGATTCGCGACCATCGCGGCACCAAAGCACCCCAGGCAACTCTCGTCAGGGAGATGCTGCAAAACAGTCACCTCGATCTGAGCCTCATCGGCCGAAGCGCCACCAGCGCCTTGCGGTCATGGGAACTCATGATTGTCCATTACGAGGTGGATGGTTTTAGAGCGGTTTTGATTCCACCTGCGACCATGTCAAATTCTGCGAGTGCCGCTTTTCTTGGGGAAAAGCGACGTTGGGACCATAGGCCCTGTAAACACCCGAATCAAAACCACTCTAGCCTCCGGGATAGCCGGTTCCTGGTGCGGAATATCCTGTTTCCAACGGCAACCCATCCGTGCGCAGCCGGTTCGGGCTTATGCAAACAGTCTGAGGCGGGTCTGAACGACGTTAGCAGGCAACCGCAAAAGCTGTTCTGCGATCCATTCCTACAACAGCGGCTGTGCTCCTGTTGGTCATAAATTCATTGCCGGATATCAGTCCATGCCATCTGAGAAAAACAAAGTTTCGCGTCGGGACCTCATGACCCATCTTGGCGCTGGAATCGCAGGTGTAACCATGACAACCGCCGTTCCGGCACTTTCCCAGGCGCCGAACCGGGAATCCACTGCGGCGCCATTTGTGGACCCAACCGCCAAATACCCTAAGCCTCCATATGACACCACACAGCAAGCGTGGCCGGGGCTTGCCAGCAAGATGATTCCACCGCCGGACCACGGCGAAACCAGTTATAAGGGCTCGGGCCGGCTTATGGGCCGAAAGGCTCTCATTACTGGCGGCGACTCAGGTATGGGCCGCGCGGCCGCCATTGCCTACGCGCGCGAGGGTGCGGATGTCGCCATCGTCTACTACCCGACAGAAGAGCCGGACGCGCGGGAAGTTGTCGCGCTCGTCCGCAAGGCCGGACGGAAATGTGTCACTATCCCAGGCGATCTACGCCAAGAGTCCTTCTGCACGTCGCTGGTGCAGAAGGCCATCGAAGGTCTGGGAGGCCTCGACATCATCGTCTCAAACGCTGCACGGCAGACGCAGTCGAAGATGATTACCGACATCTCTTCCGAACTCTTCGACAACATGATGAAGACGAACATCTACGCCCCTTTCTGGATCATCAAGGCCGCAGTTCCGCATCTTGGCCCAGGTTCGGCCATCATCGCCACAACTTCGGAGCAGGCGTACGATCCCATCCCGGAGCTCTACGTGTATGCCCAGACGAAGGCGGCCACGATGAACTTCGTGAAGTCTCTCGCCAAAATGCTGGGGCCAAAAGGCATCCGGGTGAACGGTGTCGCACCTGGGCCTATTTACACACCGCTGCAAATCTCAGGCGGCGCGACCGTCGAGCATTTTCGAAATTTCGGCTCCGACTATCCGCTTGGCCGTGCAGGCCAGCCCGCCGAACTCGCCTCGATCTATGTCCAACTCGCTGCGAACGACGCGAGCTACACGACGGGAAATGTGTATGGCGCAGGTGGCGGAAAGGGACAACCGTGACAGCCGTGGTTGCAGGTCCGATTACATCACTGCTACCGCAAACGCAGAACGATTGGAGTGTGATCTGACGGCTTTTCCTGCGCTCGGGGTCCCTTATCGATCTCGCAGGAAACAATGCGCGGCTGTAGGAGCGGAGAGACCAGGAAGTGATCGATGCGGATCCCGCGGTTGTGTTCAAAGGCCTGCCGGAAATAGTCCCAGAAGGTGAACTGCCCTCCCACGCCCGGATGCAGGGAACGGAATGCGTCGACGAAGCCGAGTTCGAGCATGGCTCGATACCGGGCACGCGGCTCGGGTTGAAAGAGAGCATCGTGGATCCATGCGGCTGGTTTGTGGCAGTCGATGTCTTCAGGAATGACGTTGAAATCTCCGCCGACCACTGTTGGGACGCTGCTCTTTAGCCACAGCTCCATCTGCGCCTTCAGGCGGTCCATCCATGACAGCTTATAGTCTAATTTCGGCGTGCCCACAGGATTGCCATTCGGCAAATAGATATTCACGATGCGGATGTCGTCGATGATCACTTCGAGAAAACGCGCATGGCTGTCGGTCTCATCCCCGAGCAACGTTGTGTTGATGGTCTCGATGGGCAGGCGGGAAAGGACTGCGACGCCGTTGTAGGTCTTCTGTGTCACAGACACTGAGTTGTATCCCTGATCTTTGAACCATGCCGACGGAAATTCTGTGCCCTTCAACTCCTGAAGAAGCAATACGTCCGGCTTCTTCGCTTCCAGCCACACTTTGACGTGCTCCGCACGCGCACGGATCGAATTGACGTTCCAGCTTGCTATTTCGATGACGTCCTCCGAACTTTTCGCTTCACGGAGACAGCCGAGGATTTCGTCCCAAAAGGCTTCTTCTTCGCCGCCTTCGTTGCAGCCGGCCGCTCCTCGAGAAGTTCTCTCACAGCGTCGAGGTCGAGCAAAAAGTCGTGCGAAGGGATTTTCTCAAGCAGGAGGCGTAACTCATCGCTGGCTTGCGGGGAAAGGCCTCCCGTTGACTTTGCGTCATGGGACAGCTCGCACAATGGGTCTTCGTACTGCGCTATACATTGCACGGTGTGTAACAGCGCGACAAGGCGGTGATAAGCCGACATGGGAGCGGAGGGAGCTTTGGAACTGGAGGACCGGGCTTTTTTCGTTGTCATAGGCTCATTCCTTTGATGCAAACAAGAAAGCACATTCAAGGTTGATTGTAAGCGAATAAACAGCGAAAATAAAGCGTTGAGGTTCCCGCCCGATGAAGCGCTCCGGTACAGCCGATCTTCCCCTCCACGGTGGCCGTGTGCCGGCATGGCTTGCCGGCCGCATGATGGAGCTCGGGACTGCGATAGCAGAGCAGATCATCTCAAATGAGGGGCAGTCGGGTTTTCTGTCGCGCCTGAGCGATCCCTTCTGGTTCCAGTCTTACGGCGCCGTCATGGGAATGGACTGGCATTCATCAGGCATTACAACGTCTGTCCTTGGTGCGCTGAAGCGCGGCATGAACCCGAGATTCTCCGAACTCGGGCTGATGTTTTGTGGAGGCCGCGGCCGGCATTCCGTAAAGACGCCGGATGAACTGCGAGTATTCGCATCGCGCGCCGGGTTAGCAGGGGAAGAACTGGCCCGTACGAGCCGGCTGACGGCACGCATCGACAATAATGCTGTTGCCGATGGCTTCCAGCTTTATCTCCATTCGTTCGTGATCACGGCAAGCGGCGAGTGGGCCGTCGTCCAACAAGGGATGAATCCGCAGAACAAACTCGCACGGCGGTACCACTGGCATTCGGCTGCGGTTCGCGATTTCGTCTGTGATCCCCACACCGCGATTGTCGGTGAGCCGCAGGGAGAGATTCTCAACCTGGTGGATGCACGCGCTGCCAGGGCGCAGCATGCCTTGCTGACCATCGCAAAGGAGCCACCAGCCACGGCGCTCGCTTCCGCACGAAAGCTGGTGTTGCCGGCCCATCACGATGTTCGTGCGGAAGATGTCGACCTGAAGCGTTTGGGTGCGGTGCTCGCTGTCGCTCATGAGACGGAGCTTCGCGATTTTGCGTCACTGCTTCTGGTAGAGGGGCTCGGTCCTCGAACTCTGCAATCTCTCGCGCTGATTGCTGAGGTCGTTCATGGAGCGCCCAGCCGATTCTCTGATCCGGCGCGTTTTTCGTTTGCCCACGGAGGCAAAGACGGGCATCCGTTCCCCGTCCCGTTGAAGACCTACGATGAGTCGCTCGCCGTTTTGCGACGCTCGCTGGATGCGGCCCGCCTGGGCCATACCGAAAAGCTCGAAGGCTTTCGCCGTCTCGACCGGCTGGTGCGCCGTGTCGAAACGGATCGAGAGCCACTCGCAGATTTTGACGCGGCACTCTCACGCGAGCGTGCGATTTCTCCTGAGCTTGGAGGAAGGACAGTGTTCGACGACAGGGCTCAGCGTAAGAATATTTCTACATCGCAAATGGATCTTTTCTGAGCCGAGAACGGACGTCCGATTCGGGCATGGCAATTGGACCAGGGACTGCTGGAAGGTATCAACGTCCGAACCATCCTATTCGGTAGCGAAGCCCTCATTGGTCGTTCTGACTGGCGTGTTTATTCCGCTAACGCGGAAGGGAAATCTTGAACGCCGTGCCACGGCGTTCGGGACTCACGCTGGTTCGCGTGCGCAACGTCCCTCCGTGCTCCTCCACGATGCGCTTTGCGAGCGCTAAACCCAGGCCGTTTCCAGAATCTTCCTTCGTGGTGTAGAACGGGTCAAAAACACGGCCGGCATGCTCTTGCGCGATACCTGAACCGTTATCGGCGACAACGATATCAATCGTTCCTCGCCGTTCACGAAGACGGATTGAAAGTGTGCCCTTTTCCGGAAGGGCGTCCAGAGCGTTCACAATCAGATTTGACATAACCTGTAAGATCTGACCGCTGTGAATTTCGGCCTGGAGTTCGGACGGCAACTTCTTCACGAGATGAATTTGTTTTGCCTCAATGGTGCGTCGGTGTATACGCAACGCAGCTTCGGCAAGATCTACCAGGTCAATGGACTTCTTGGATGTCGACAGCCGAGCAAATCCCAAAGTTTGGGAGGCGATTCGATTCAAAGTTTCAACCTGCTCGGCTGCCAGTTCCATGTATTTGTCGATGAGTTCAGGATTTCCAGAGTCCTGACGGGTGAGATAGACAAGATGTCCGAGCGCTTCCAGAGGGTTTCTGATCTCGTGCATGAGTTCGAGAGCCAGTTGTCCCGCCGCTAAACGTCCGTCCACCCCGTGCTCAATTACGGACGAAGCAAGCTCTTTCTTCAGGTCATTCATGGAAAGCGAGGCCTTTGGCCGCGACTCTTATGAGTCGACGCCCATGAAAGATAGGATGCGAAGATGAATGAAGAGGTTATAGCGCATCAGGTTTCGATGGCACGCCGAGCCACCCTGATCAACTCTGCCGCACCGGCGAGTGCATCAACCGTATGCCATGGACCTTCGGGCACGGGATGGGTGGCAGTGGTCACCAGCATAACTTTTGCTTGCGGCCGAACAGCTTGAATAGCAGCCACGGCGGAGCGGCGTTCTTGAGCGGGAATTGTGTGACACATTAAAAACAAATCGATGGGCCGCGCACTCGCAACCGCTTCGGCCTCTCTGAGATGTGAGGCTTTGCCCACCTCGAAGCCATTCCGTCCCAGGACCCAACTGCGAGTCTCCAATAAGCTCACATCGTATCCGTAAATGAGGACTGAAGGTTTCACCGATTTCATATCAGCACACAGCATACTGAGTGTGTCACCGGCAAGAACGATCTAGTGTCGGCTCCCAGACATAGAATCGCTAAAACATTGGCAAATTGCAAGAACCCGGGAAGGGGGCGGACCGGAAGACGCCTTAAAAAGGAGGACAACGGGAGTCGTCCTCCATCTCTATTGTGAAGCGCAACTATTTGCCAGCTGCCCTGCGGACATCCGCAGCCATGACACCATGCGTGGCTACCAGTTCCTTCAATTTCGCAGGGCTGATGCCGAACTCTTTCGACCAATACTGCACCTCATAATCTTCTTGGACATTGATTCTCGCCCGATCAGCCGGTCCTCGGTCTGCTTTGTTATCTGACATTTGGGTTCTCCTTTGCGCTCGGTTCCGAGCCACAAAGGTTGAGAGGCTCGCACAGCAGTCTGGGTTGTTTGTAGACCCGCCACGCCTTCAGGAGATCGAACATCTCATCGGAAGGAGGCGTCCGCGCGCCAGCTTCGCAAAGAAAGCGGCGGTCGCGCGAATCCCGATAAAGGTAGTCGCATGCCGCATCCCCCGTTGGTGATGTTATGCCTCCGATTTCGAGCTGTTGGGCACGTATTGGTTTTCTACCGTAACCGTTGACCGGATAACGCTGCCTCTCGCGTCGATGATTTCGAGCGGCCCGTTCGTCTTCGGATCGACCAACTCCACCCGAACAGTTCGCGGCGCATTCAGGGGGCCGTTGGTTGTGGACTTGTAGGTGATGACATAACGGACTCGCAGGTTTTCCATTAGATCGTCATAAATTCCCGTGAGATTGAGAGTGTTGTTCTGCATGTACATGCGGCCACCCGACGCGGCAGCAATCTCTCGTAATTGACTTTCAATCTTGTTCCAGTTCAGATGCGCGTACGGACCTGCGTTTGCATAACCTTTTGCCGCCTCTCGAAGATCGGGTCCAAGGTTGATAACGTAAACGGGAGTACCAGAGTCGCGCACCGTGTTTAGTGCGTCTTCATACTTAGCCGTACTGAACGTATCGACTCCCGAAGTGATAACGATCAATGCCTTGCGGCCAGTAATAGCTTTCATCACTTTGGATGTGGCCACGAGCGCGTCATAGAAGTTTGTCTCTGACGAGTCGGGCACCTCCGAGTTGAGAAAAACCTGGTCGAGGAGGTCATGCGACGTCGTGAAATCGGCGACCTGTCGGGGCGTGTCCGCGTATTCCCAGACGGCGACCTTGTCGTTACGACCGAGTTCACCGAGGAGCGCTTGACCGGCTCTGAGAACTTCATCAGACGAGGTTTTGTTAAACCCTTTGTAACGGCCCCCCTGCTCCATGACGATACCCAGTGTAATCGGAGCATGCTCGATCTCCACGGTAGCGTTCTGCTGACGAACGCCGTTTTCGTAAACGGCGAAGTTGTCACGATGGAGATCAGGGATGAAGTAGCCTGATGGGTCCTGGACAAGCAGCTTCATCGTCACGTCGGACGTAAGAGGATCGAAATGTATTTCCGTTCGTTGTTTGCCCTGCTCCCCGGTAAAGAGGGGGGCAGGACGGTTAGGAATCTGCAATCGACGGGAGGTCGCTAACGATGCAGATTGTGCAACAGCCAGAGTGGCGCAAAGAATCCATAGCGTTATTGTTCCAAAGGTATTTCTCGTCAGCATGGTCATGAACTCCTTTCATTGAATCGTCAGCTTGATTTGTCTAAGTTGTTATTTATCCGTGAATGGCTTTTATCGGGGTTATCCGTTGCGAGGGGTTGCTGCTTGTCCCCGTTTCAGGTTCGGTCTCAGTTTGGAGCCCGCCGTTTTCCTGATTTCGCACGAGCCAGAACACAATGCCGAGCGACAGGGAGGCCCCTGCGAGGGCAAGAACGACAGCGGGCTGGGTTTGATAGATGTCCAAAATGATGAACTTGCGAACCATCGCAAGTAGCGCGATCAAAACAACCGAGCGGATCTGAACAATATCGCGCTGCTGATGAAGCACAATCAGCAAAGAATGCTTGAACTCCATTGCGATGAGGACTGTAAGCACCATCCCGAAGACCGTCTGAAACACCTGAGCATCTCTTGGATCCAACAAACGGCCACGCACCAAATTAAATGTGTGCAAGATGAGCTGCCACGTCGCCACCCCGACGATAGCTGCG
>Ga0207652_10004427_pt1 | contig 11447 bp, 6 predicted proteins | sample KBSC63BmetaG_FD_184334 | JGI IMG/M metagenome (GOLD analysis project Ga0207652, IMG submission 184334) | Corn rhizosphere microbial communities from Kellogg Biological Station, Michigan, USA - KBS C6-3B metaG (SPAdes) (version 2) | ecosystem: Host-associated > Plants > Roots > Rhizosphere ... | reverse complement strand
AGCTTGTCTTCTACTGACAGTGCATCGACTTCAGCGGAAGTGGCCTCCGCCTTCTTCTCCTTCCCGGAGAAGTGGTTCATGTAGTTCTGTAGAGGATCGCCATCGCTCGCGTCCCGATAGATCAGCTTGCGCGCAAGTTCAACTTCTGCTTCGGGGATCTTGTACAACGGATAGATTTTCGTGTAGTTAACAATAGCCAGATCGAGCCCATTGTTCACGGCTTCGTGCAAGAACACGCTGTTCAGCACGCGCCGCGGATACACATTCAATCCGAACGATATATTGCTAACGCCTAGAATAGTGCGCACTTCCGGCAGCTCTTCCTTGATCCGCCTGACGGCTTCTAGCGTCTCGATTCCGGCCGTGCGATAGTCCTCCTGGCCAGTCGAGATGGGCAAAGTAAGCGCGTCAAATATCAAATCTACCGGCCGTATTCCATACTTCTCCGTCGCCAGGTTGTAGATGCGCTTGGCGATCGCAACTTTCTTCTCCGCTGTGAGCGCCATTCCGTCTTCGTCGATAGTCAGCGCAATGACAGCTGCGCCGTAGCGCTTCGCCATCGGCAGGACCTTGGACGTGCGCTTCTCGCCATCCTCTAAATTGATGGAGTTAATAATGGCCTTGCCCGGAATGCGCTTCAGCGCCGTCTCGATGACGTTGGCTTCGGTCGAGTCAACCACAATCGGCGCAGGCACACGCGTGGCAATCTTCTCCATGACGTGGTCCATGTAGCCGTTTTCGTCCTCGCCGACGATTGCCGTGCACACGTCGAGCATGTGCGAGCCCTCGTTCGCCAGTCGTTTGGCCAGCGCGAGAATCTCGTCGTAGTTTTCGGAGCGCACGAGATTCTTGAAGTGCTCGACGCGCGTGGTGGTGTTCATCTCCTCGGCCACTATGAGCGGCTTCGGATCAAGATCAAGCGGAACCGACGTGTAGGCGCTCGCGGCCGCGCCGGTGATCTTCACGTTTCGACGCGCTGGCTCCAGATTCCCGCAGGCTTCTACTACTGCCTTTATGTGCTCGGGGCCAGTGCCGCAGCAGCCGCCCACAACACGCACTCCATAGTCGCTGATAAATAGCTTGTGATATTGAACGAGCTCCGCCGGAGTCAGGTCGTAAACGGTCTTACCGCCTTCATTGCGTGGAATGCCGGCGTTGGGCAGCACGGAAATCTGCTTCGGTGAATACAGTCCCAGATAGCGAACGGCGTCGTTCATTTCCTTCGGCCCAGTCGCGCAGTTCAGGCCGAAGATATCGATGTCATACGGTTCGAGCGACGTAAGCGCAGCACCAATGTCAGTCCCCAGCAGCATGGTGCCTTCGTCATTTGCGAGCGTGACCTGCACCTGCAACGGAAGCCGCTTACCTGTCTTCTTCATCGCATCGAGCATAGCGATGGTCGCGATCTTCGCCTGCAGCAAATCCTGCGAGGTCTCCACCAATAACAGGTCCACTCCCGCTTCGATAAGGGCAACTGCCTGCTCAAGGTAGACGGCGACCATGTCGTCCAGCGTGATGTGGCCCAGGGACGGCAATTTGGTCGTCGGTCCAACCGATCCCGCTACCCAGCGGCGACGTCCCTTCGAGGAGTAGCTGTCGGCAACATCCCGCGCCAGCTTGACAGCTACTCTGTTGATCTCCTCGACTCGATTCTGCAGACCAAACTCGGTCAGGACCGTGCGTGTCGCCCCGAACGTGTCCGTCTCGATGATGTCAGCCCCAGCCTCGAAGTAGCTGGCGTGAATCTGGCTGATGATGTCAGGCCGGCTGAGCACAAGAACTTCGCTGCAGTTCTCCTGGCCCCAGTAATCGTCGAGGGTCGGGTTGAACTTCTGAATCGAGGTGCCCATAGCGCCGTCGTAGATCACGACGCGCTCTTGAACCGCCTTGAGGAAATCGCTCATGTTATTGAAAGCCGCCGCCTCTCTCGCATTGCGAGTCTAAGAAATGTCCTTATATGCGAAACCGGCCCCGCAGGACCGGTTTTGACTGACGAACTTTGCCCGCCAAAACCATTAACTGGTTAGGGCCGGCATACCTTTTTCAATTTCGGCTTCATTGAACACGGCATTCGCTCCCAAGTGAGCGGGCAGCGGAGAAAGCAGCTGCTCTTTTCGATAGACGAGACTGCTGGCGTTGAACGTTGCCAACTCGAAGCCATGTCCGTGAGTGATCGCGTCGGTCGGGCAAGCCTCTACGCAGTAACCGCAAAAGATACAGCGGTTGTAGTCGATGTTATAGACCTTTGCGTAGCGCTCGGCACCGCTGATGCGCTTCTCAGCCGTGTTCTCGGCAGCTTCGATATATATGCAGTTCGAGGGACAGGCAGCTGCGCATAGAAAGCACGCCACACACTTTTCCAGCCCGTTCTCGTCGCGCTGCAGGACATGAACTCCGCGGAAACGTTCCTGGAACTTAGCCCCCTTCAGAGGACCCGGTCCGTCCGGGTAGTTCTCGACGACTGTCGGGGCGAACATCTCCTTCAGAGTGATGCTCATACCCTTGGCAATCGCGGCAATGTTTTTCAAGATCGGCATGCCTAATCAGTATAAATGCTTAGCTCCGATTCGGGAACTTACCAGCCTTATTACCGTGAGCTAATCCCGCTTCGCGGGGCAGTGCTGTTCCTCCACCTTAGTCAGGATTACGACAAAAATATTGCGATTTCTAGAAAGGTGGTGCAAACGCCTGAATAGCTGGACAGCATCTCTGAGCACCATGGGCGTGAGTACGCGTGAGTTGTGCTTCGCCGTTGGAGGCTTCGATGTCTGTGGTTCAGTTCCCCCACCTGTCAGCCCGGACTATTTTCAGCCGTCCGAGCGTACGTCTTCTGCTAACGATCATCGCTCTCTGCGTCTGCGCTTCAATAGCATCTGCCCAATGCACGCCCAATCCAACGAACAATACGCTCACCATCTGCACGCCGTTGAATAACCAGACTGTATCGTCGCCATTCACAGTTTCCGCTGTCGCTACCTCTAGCGCATCGGTGACGAAATTTCTTGTCTATCTCGATAGCGTGCTGAAATTTCAGCAACTCAATACGAAATCTATCTCAACGTCGCTCACCGCCGCTGCCGGAACGCACAATCTGACGGTTCAGTACTACAACGGAGCGTGGATCAAGGCGACGAATTTCATTACCGTCGGATCCGCTTCCGGAATCACCGTGACGGTCAGCCCCAGTACTGCGACTCTGACTACAGGCGGAACGCAACAATTCACAGCTGCGGTTACGGGTACTTCGAATACCGGGGTAACGTGGGCAGTCGACGGAATGTTCGGCGGCAATACGACCGTCGGAACGATCTCCACGAACGGCCTGTACGCCGCGCCCTCAACTACCGGAACCCATACGATCACAGCAACCAGTGCAGCCGATTCGAGTAAAACGGGTGCCGCCGGCGTGACCGTAGTGTCCTCAGGTGGCGGTTGCAACGCGCCGTCTTCTCCGGGCGCGATTCTGTGCACTCCAGTCGCAGGCAGTACGGTTTCTTCCCCCGTACAATTTTCGGGCGCGGGGACCGGCGCCAGCGGGAGCGTGAATCATCTGGAATTGTGGGTCGACGGCACCAAGATTGGAAACTATCCCGGAAATACAATGAGCGCGAGCGTGCCACTCGCGAACGGATCGCACAGCGCCACATTGGTCGAAGTAGACAGCGCCTCCAACTTCATTAAGTCCACGCCGGTTACCTTCACCGTCGGCTCTGGCGGAGGCGGTAGCTGCGCCGCGCCGTCTTCTCCGGGAGCGATTCTGTGCACACCGGCGGCGGGCAGCACGGTTTCTTCGCCAGTACAATTCACCGGCGCGGGAACCGGCGCAAGTGGGAGCGTCAATCATCTGGAACTGTGGGTCGACGGTAACAAGGTCGGAGACTTTCCTGGCAGCACGATGACTGCGAGTGTGCCTCTCGCGAACGGATCGCACAGTGCCACACTGGTGGAAGTAGACAGCTCCTCCAACTTCATCAAGTCCACGCCGGTTTCCTTCACTGTCAGCGGCGGAGGTGGGGTCGGAGGAGGTACAGTCGCGGTTACGACGTATCACAACGATCTAACCCGCCAAGGAGCGAATACGGCGGAAACTACTCTTACTCCCGCGAACGTAAATTCCGGTTCATTCGGCAAGCTCGCAACTTACTCGGTAGACGGGCAGGTCTATCCACAACCGCTGATCATCCCCGCGCTCGGCATCAACGGGAGTACCCATAACGTGATGTACGTGGCTACGGAGCACGACAGCGTTTACGCATTCGACGCAGACGGCGGCGGTACCTTGTGGAGCAAGAGCCTGCTTGGGCCTGGTATGACACCGGCCCCAAGCAGTGACACCGAAGGAGTATCGCCCGAAATTGGTGTTCTCTCCACGCCTGTGATTGACCGCAATAGCGGGACCATCTACCTAGTTGCCATGGTCCGCAACAACGGCACCAACCAGTTCTGGCTTCATGCGCTTAGTATCACCGATGGCGCTGAAAAGTTCGGCGGTCCGAAGCAGATTAACCCAACAGTTTCCGGTACGGGCGCTGGCAATGTCGGCGGAAAACTCACCATTGAAGGTGGCTGCTACCAGCGCACTGGCCTGGCGTTGGCAAACGGCAACGTCTATGTTGGCTTTGGCCATTGCTCGCACGGATGGGTCGTAGCCTACAACGCCGCGACTTTGGCGCAGGCCGCAGTATTTAACTCCAGTCCCAATGGCAAAGGAGCCGCGATATGGAGTAGCGGCGGTGCGCCCGCAGTCGATTCATCCGGTAACTTGTTCATCGAAACGGGGGTGGACGCTGACAGCACCGTCAGCAGCGGTTTCAGCAATGCCTTCCTGAAACTCTCTCCAGGCCTCACCGTCTTGGACGACTTTATCCCGTCCAATACTGCGTTCCTCACGCAAAACGATGCAGATCTGGGTAGCGGTTCTCCCATAATCCTGCCCGACAATTCGTCTTCTCATCCACACGAACTGATCGGGTCCGGAAAGGATGGCCGGATTTTCGTTGTCGATCGCGATCACATGGGCGGGTTTAGTTCCAGCGCGAACAATGTGGTGCAGATCGTGCAGAGCGGCGTTCGTCAGTTCGACAATTTCTTTGATACGCCCGCTTTCTGGAACGGGAGTGTCTACTATCACGCAGAAGGCGATGTGCTCCGTCAGTTCCATTGGAGTAATGGACTGCTCTCAACCTCGCCATTTGCCGTCGGAACCGTCGTTTACGGCGTCCATGGCGCTACGCCCTCCGTTTCGTCCAACGGCACCTCGAATGGAATCGTGTGGGAGTTGCAGGTCGATGGGCAGCCCAACAACCCGGCGGTTCTCCACGCCTATAACGCGAATAATGTTGGAACTGAGCTGTACAGCAGCAACCAAAATGCCAGCCGCGATTCCGCTGGACCTGCAGTGAAGTTCACGGCGCCGACAATTGCAAATGGCAAGGTGTACGTGCCTGCCGGACATCAGGTGAACATCTACGGCTTGCTGAACTAACTAGATGGGACGCGCCTCGAAACGAGGCGCGCCCCGTCTCCTTCATATCTCGTGCACCAATTCCGCCAGCGATCTGCGCGTGGCTCGCTCCGGGCTTTCGTCCACATACCCGATCGCCAGGATCGACATTGGCGACACACCTTCAGGTGCTTCGATCACCTCTGCGACGCGTGTTGGATCGAATGCTCCGATCCAGCATGCGCCGAGTCCCAACGCAGTTACAGCAAGCATTGCTTGTGTGGTTGCGATACTTGCATCCTGCATCGCGCAAGCATCGGCACCCGGATAGTGGCAGCGCTGCGCGTGGGTACAAAAAATAATGAGTAATGGCGCTTTGGCAATCCATGCCATGTCCCATGTAGTATGCGCGAGCGCGTCCCGGACCGACCGCTTGGTGGTTACATAGATTTCATATGCTTGAAAATTTCCGGCTGAGGGTGCCCGGTTTGCAGCTTTCAGAATGGCTTGTAACTTCTCGGGTTCGATCGGACGTGATTGGTATTTGCGGATAGACTGCCGTTTCTCCACTACCTCGAAATATTCCATTGAATTATGACTTTCGACTGCTTATTTGATACCTAACTCCTTCGCCAAATCTTTCCAGCGCGCATCCACGCGTGCTTTCGTTGCCTTGTCCATGGTGATCTCGTCAGGCCATGCTCGCGTAAAGCCCTCGGTTGGCCACTTGCGTGTCGCGTCGATGCCCATCTTCGATCCGAAATCAGGCAGACGGGAAGCATGATCGAGCGAATCCACTGGTCCAAGCGTGAATTGTATGTCGCGCTCAGGATCGATATTGTTTGTCGTGCGCAGAACGACCTCGCCGATATCGTGAACATTCACATCTTCGTCCACCACGATGATGCACTTGGTGAACATCGCTTGGCCTAGCGACCAGATTGCGTTCATCACCTTGCGCGCCTGTCCCGGATACGATTTGCGGATCGAGACAATCATCAAATTGTGGAATACAGCTTCGACCGGCAGGTTTACATCAACCAACTCGGGAATTGAAAGACGCATTAGCGGAAGGAAAATGCGCTCGACTGCTTTTCCCATGTACGCGTCTTCCATGGGAGGCTTGCCTACGATGGTCGTCGCGTAAATCGGATCCTTGCGGCTGGTGATGCAGGTGACGTGAAACACCGGATACAGATCTTCCAGAGAATAGAAGCCCGTGTGATCGCCGAAGGGACCCTCCGTTCGCAACTCTTCCAGGTTCACATAGCCTTCGAGCACGATTTCCGCATGCGCCGGAACTTCCAGGTCCACCGTCTCGCACTTCACCAGTTCCACCGGCTTATGGCGAAGGAATCCGGCGATCATGTATTCCTCGACATCGGGCGGAGCGGGGACAATCGCGGAAAACGTGAGCGCCGGGTCGGTCCCAATCGCGACCGCCACTTCCATCTTTCCGGATGGATGACCATCTCCCACCAGGCGCGTCCCGCCCGTAGACCTCGCCATGATGTCCACCGACGAAGATGCGTCGGCACGTCCACCGGCGGCAGCGCGCATGCGTTCGCGATAGTGCTCCGCCGCGACTTTTTGTCGCTGCCAATGCATGCCGGTAGTTTTCCCGTCATACACCTGCATGCGGTACATCCCGACATTGCGCTTCCCTGTTTTCGGATCGCGCGTGATTACGCACGGTAGCGTGATGAAACGGCCGCCATCTTTCGGCCAGCACTGCAGGACGGGATAGTCGAGAAGGGAGAATTCTCCTCGCCGGATCACCTCTTTGCACGGACCCGTGTTCACTTCCTTGGGGAAAAATTTCCCGAGGTCCGCCAGCATGGGTAACATCTTTATCTTGTCCAGCAGCCCATGGGGACTCTTCACGTCCATGAAGACGCGTATGCGATCGGAGATTTCGTCAAGCGAGTCGGTCTCCAGCGCAAGATTCATCCGGCGTGCGGAACCGAATTGGTTGATCAGAACCTTATGCCCGGGATGACCTTTAACATGCTCGAACAGGATTGCGGGACCGCCCGGGGCCAACCGTTCAAGCTCCGGATGATGCGCGTTCGACCGGCCGGCCTTGGAGACTCGATCAGTGATCTCGGCTATTTCCAATACCGGATCGACTTCAGCCCGCACCCGGCGCAACTCCCCGGCGCGCTCCAGTGTCTTGATCCACTCGCGAAGATCGCTATACGCCAAACTGTCCCCCTGGGGCCGTTCCGGCCTTTGAGTCTGAGTTGCGGGAGTAACCCTGAATTATAGAGGCTGACCTGTGATTTTCGCGGTGATGCCCAACTCTGGTGCTGCTGTTCACATCCAAGCAACATTGCGCTCCGTTTGAGAGCGAAGCGAAATTATGCCTCCAACTTCAGAAAAGCAAGTTATCCAGGCGCTTTCAAGCCTTGTACTGAAACCTCATGCGGCACAAGGGCCAATTCGTTATTTGTCGACCTTGAGCGACGCTAATCTCGCCGACCTTCGCAGCATGGCCGAATCTCACCATGTTGTTGTACGGGCATTTACCCTCATTCGCGATCAAGCGGGCGACCTCGGCTTTCGCACTCTGGGCAATTGGGCAGCCCAGGTACTCACCGAAGAACACGCTCGTATCGAGAACGCAGTCGCGCGGCTGAATGAAATCGTCTCGACGCTGCAATCTTCCGGATGCCCTCTCGTCGTGATGAAGTCTCTCGACCACTGGCCTGATCTGGGCAATGATCTTGACCTGTACACCACTGCGCCCGAAGAAGACATCGTCCGAGTGTTCACACAGAAATTAGGCGCTCATGTTGAAGCGCGCAGCTGGGGCGATCGACTGGCCAAGAAATGGAATTTCGCACTGCCCGGCTTGCGCGAATCGGTTGAAGTACACGTGCAGCGCCTGGGGCAAACTGGCGAACATCGTCTAATGGCCGAACGGTTCGTCGGACGTAGCACCGTAAAGGAAGTAAACGAATTTCACTTCCCGATCCCGGCTCCCGAAGAGCGCGTGATTGTTGCCACGCTTCAGCGCCTGTACCGGCACTTCTATTTCCGTATCTGTGACATTGCCAACACAGCAGCTCTGGTTGAATCCGGAACGATCGACTTCGATGAACTAAAGAAAGCCGCTGACCTTGGCGGAATCTGGCCAGGAGTCTGCACCTACCTGAATGTCGTTTCCGATTATGTCGCGCAATTCCGGGGAGTCGGGCTCCCTCTGCCTTCGCAAGTGAAGTCCGCAGCCCTCTTCGGCGGTGAAAAAGTTTCCGCCGAAAAACTCTTCCTGCGCGTGCCCATCGTTCCGCAGGGAGCGTCACTCTACACCCGCCAGGTCACGACAGCGGCCCTGCGCGGCGACGTAGCGGCTACGTTTCGACTGTCTCTATTGCCGCCGTTGGCGTCGGCGGCGGCGATCGCGTACCGTGTCACCGGCAGTGACAAGGGCATCTGGTAGCAAAAGAAAAGCCGCCTCTTCAGGGAGGCGGCTTTGGCCAGAGGAACGACGGAATTAGCGAACCAGTTTTTTCTTCACCACGCCAGCAATCCCAATCAATCCAGTTCCCAGCATCAGCAAGCTCGAGGGCTCAGGTGCTGTGGCGATCAGGTATTCCTGGGGAGAACCGGTTCCGTTGTCCGTCGGAGTGACAATCAGATAATTCGAGAAATTCATTCCGTAGAAGTTGTTGTTGGACGCAGTCATCGCCTGCGTCAACCAGTAGGCCGAGCCATCGAGTGAACCCGTTTTCGGCTGCACCGGGACGCCGGACGTGAAAATCGACCAAACCGCAAAATTGATATCGCCAACCTCGCTCGCGCCAGCAGTGGGGATCTGCGAGAGCAACCATGCAGCCTCTTCGTAATTCTTCAAGCCTTCATTACCGAAACGGCCGGATTGGTACTGCGAGAAGCTGTAGATATTCGCCGTCCAGCTTTCGCCGACGTAGACCTCGTGGCTGTAGTCGTCGCAGATCGCAGCGTACGTAGTGCCGTTAATATTCAGCGTGTATGGGTAGACGTAAACGCCACCCTGATTCGCCGGACCTGCACCCGTCAACGTAACCGAATCGGCTAAAGCCGTACCAACCAGAAGCAATGTACAGACCAGACTGAAACCAATTAGCTTGAGTTTCAAGGTTCCCCCTTTGGCCGTAACGTCATCTACTCTGCATGACGAGGTCCAAAGAGCTCATCTTTGATATTGTTGGAAAAACAGCTACTTAGCTCGAGTAACGACGGGTGGGGTTACCGCGATACGTTGCAATGTCTTGCATACTTCGGTTCTGAATGTTTCTGTTTTGTTGAAATGCAATCGCGGGTGAGCACGGGCTTTGGAGCGGGGTACGGGACTCGAACCCGTTTCGCTGGCTTGGGAAGCCAGGGCACAACCCATATACCAACCCCGCGAACGGGTTGAGTGTAACACCGTGTTGAAATCGCCCGCAATTCGTTACGCGATCTTCTCTTCATCCGCTTGATTGATGGCGTTCTCGGGAAAAAACAGGCTGAACGCGGTTCCGTGACCCACGCGACTGCGGACTCGAATCTGGGCCCTGTGACGGTCCAGAATCTCGCGAGAAACCCAGAGTCCCAGTCCAGTTCCGCCTTCTCCTTTGGTCGTTACAAACGGCTCGAACAGTCGTTTCTTGATTTCCGGCTGTATACCCGTTCCTGTATCCGCGATCGACAAGCGAACACCCTTTGTAGAGTTTTTAGACCAAGCCTTCCCTTTGCGAACACTGAGCAACAGCTTCCCGTCGCGCTGCATGGAATCGATCGCGTTACTCACCAAGTTCGTGAAGACCTGCTGTATCTCGCTTACGAGGCAGAGCAACGACGCATCTTGATCGATGTGGCGGATTACCTTGATGTTCTTCTGCTTGAGCTGCGTTTCAAAAAGCATCACAACTGAGTCCAGAACGTCCGCTACCTTTACGCGCGTGGCCGAACTGGATTGCCGATAAAACCGCAGTGTCTTGTTCGCGATCTGCGATAGCCTTGCCAGTTCGCGTTCTGCAGCCTCCAGAAATGCCCTTGCCTGCGGCGACATGGTCGCATCGTTCCTCGCGATGTAAACCAGATTGGTTACCGCCTCTAGCGGATTATTGATCTCATGCGCAATGCTTGCCGCCATCCTTCCCGCAACCGCAAGTTTTTCTGCTTTGCGGAGCGCGTCTTCCACTTTCTTCGCCTCCGAGATTTCGCGTGAGTAAAGTGCAATGCCATTATCAGGTGAGGGATATACCCGGTGCGCGAAATACGCTGACCATGGCTCAAAAAAGAATTCGAACTCTACCGGAACGCGTTCTCCCATCACCTTCCTAAATTGACGCTCGGCTTCTGTTCCTTTCAGTTCTGGATACAGTTCCCAAAGAGACTTCCCTGTCACATATTCCCGCGAAAATCTGCCAAGGTCGACCGCTGCTGAATTCAGGTATTGAATACACCAGTCCGAATCGATCAGCCAAAAACCGTCGCTGATATTTTCCAATGCTGCCAGAGCATGACGTTTTGCTTCCTCCATCTCAGTCCGTAACTGCGCCTGGACTTCGTAGGCCTTCCGGCGATCGCGCGCGATCTGGATGTGCGAATGGACACGTGCAATTAGTTCCCGTGCCGTGAACGGTTTCACTACGTAGTCATCTGCCCCGGCCTCCATGCCTTCAATGGCCGGCTCTTCCCCCGCCCGCGCAGAGACCAGGATCAAAGGTATGGTTGAGGTCGACGCTTCGTGTCGCAATGCCGTCAGCAACTGCAATCCATCCATCTCCGGCATCATTACATCGGAAACCACCAGATCGGGCTGGCTCGCCTTCGCCCGCTCAAAAGCGATTTTGCCATTCGGCGCAGTTTCCACTTCGAACTGCGAGCTTAGCAACTCCTTGAGGTAATCCCTCATGTCGCGGTTGTCATCAACAACCAGAATCCTGGCACTCTCGCTGCTTACCTCGCTCCTGGGAAGGTCCGTGTCGATCGGCACACGGCACTCAGTCCCGCGTTCAACCGAATCAATTGACGG
>Ga0207652_10004426_pt1 | contig 11449 bp, 7 predicted proteins | sample KBSC63BmetaG_FD_184334 | JGI IMG/M metagenome (GOLD analysis project Ga0207652, IMG submission 184334) | Corn rhizosphere microbial communities from Kellogg Biological Station, Michigan, USA - KBS C6-3B metaG (SPAdes) (version 2) | ecosystem: Host-associated > Plants > Roots > Rhizosphere ... | reverse complement strand
CCTCGGTCTCGTCGAGCGGCGTCATCACGGCGCTCAAGACGGGCACGACGACGATTGACGCGTCCGTACTCAGCGTGAGCGGCAGTCTGGTCTCCTCCGATACGCTCCTGTCGCTGTCCACGAACAACGGGAACGGCGGGAAGAAGCTTGGCCATGCGAAGGTCACGGTCACGCCGCTTCCAGTGAGCTCGGTGCTCACGTCACCCGCGACGGTGTCGCTGGGAATTGGCGCCACGGCGCAGGTGGCCGCGACGCCGCTGGATTCCTCGGGCAAGCCGGTCAGCGGATACACCGTGACGTGGAGCAGCGCGAACAGCGCCGTGGCCACCGTGTCATCGACGGGACTCGTGAAGGGTGTGGCGTTCGGCTCGACGAGCGTGATTGCCACGGTGAATGGCGTGCAGGGCTCGGCGGCGGCCAACATTGTACCAGTTGGCACCGCGGTGCCGTCGGTGAATCCGGCGTTCGAGTCGCTCCTGACGGGGCAGAGTGCGCAGGTGACCGCCGTCCTCAAGGACTCCACCGGCAACGTGATCTCCGGCGCCACGTTCACGTGGGCCACGAGCAATTCGTCCGTCGCGAAGGTGACGCCTTCGTCGTCGAGCAGCAGTGCGACCATCAGTGCGGTCGGCGCCGGTTCGGCGTCCATCACGGCGACGGCGAATGGGAGCAAGGCCGCCGTATCGGTCGTCGTGAATCTCGTTCCCGTCGCGACGGTATCGGTGAGTCCGTCGAGTCTGTCGCTCACCGTGGGTCAGACGGGCACCTTCGCGGCGACCGCGAGAGATTCGACCGGTGGCACGCTCACCGGGCGTACCGTGACGTGGACATCGAGCAACACGGGTATTGCGTCCGTGTCGGCTGGTGGTGTCGTCACCGCGGTCGCCGCGGGTACGGCGACCATCAGCGCGACGATCGATGGGAAGAGCGGATCCGGATCGGTGGCCATTACCGCACCGGCGCCGGCGCCTGCTCCGGCGCCTGCTCCGACGCCGACTCCGACGACGTCACCCGACCCGACATCCGGCAGCGCCGTAGGCCCGCAGTCGAGCCTGAACCCGACGACCGGCGTGGTCATCGAGCCGGGGCAGAGCATCCAGGCCGCGGTGAACGCGAATCCGGCGGGCACGACGTTCTGGCTCAAGGCCGGCACCTGGCATCAACAGAGCGTTGTCCCCAAGGACGGCATGACGTTCGCGGGCGAGGCGGGCGCCATTCTCGATGGCGACAACACGACCGTGAAGGCGTTCTCGGGAACGGCCAGCCGGGTCACCATCCGGAATCTCGTCGTGCAGAACTACAACACGCCGCTGCAAGCCGGCGCCATTCAGGGCGACTGGACGGCGTCGCTGCACTGGCTCGTGGAATACTGCGAGATCCGCACGAATCACGCGGCCGGGCTCTACGCCACCGACAGCATGATCGCACGGAACAACTACATCCACCACAACGGCCAGATCGGGATTCTCGGGAAGGGGAATGGCGCGTTGTTCACCGGAAACGAAGTTTCGTACAACAACACCGGCGGTAACGATCCCGACTGGGAAGCCGGCGGGATGAAATTCCTCTACAGCACCGGACTGCGCTTCGCCGACAACTACGTGCACGACAACTACGGTCCGGGCATCTGGTTCGATGGCTACAACAATGGCAACCTGATCGAGGGGAATCGCGTGGTGCACAATCAGGATGCCGGGATCTTCTACGAGATCAGCTACAATGCCGTGATCCGGAACAACACGGTGACCGGGAACGGTGGCAACGGATCCATCGCGCGAGCGGGAATTCTCGTCTCCGCATCGTCAGGCGTGGAAGTGTATGGCAACACGCTGAGCGACAATTCCAACGGAGTCATCGGGCTGCAGGCAAACCGCGGTACCGCGCCCGCTCAGTATGATGCGGGCCCGCTGGTGGTGCAGAATCTCTACGTGCACGACAACCTGATTTCGATGAACCGCGGGTTGACCGGGCTCGTGGACCAGGTGGGTGACGGCGGAATCTTCACTCGCAACAACCGCTTCGATCACAATACGTACTCCGTGTCCCTGCTCTCGCGCCCGTTCACCGGCCAGGGTGGATCGCTGACGACGGCGCAGTGGCAGGCCGCCGGCTTCGACCTGACTTCGATTTTCCAGTAGCCAGTAGTCCGTGGGCGACAGCCACATGGGGGAATGTGCCGGAGATGGCACATTCCCCCATGTGGCTGTCGCCCACTATTGACAGGACTGACACGACGCACCGGATGCACGCGATGGCGTTTTGACACCGCGAACGGCGGGACAGGATTTCAGGATGGACAGGATTGACGGGCTTCACGCGATGCCATGCCCATAGCGGTCGCCGGCATTCAGCGAACGGCCTGGAACGGGAGGACCTGGCTCCCCAGCATCATGTGAGCCCTGTGCATCCTGTAAATCCTGTCATTCATTTCTGTCCATCCTGCAAGTCCTGTCCAGTCGCACGGGTGGGTGCCATGACGCTCTCGTAGATGGTCATCAGCATCGCGTAATTCGCGGCCTCGGTATAACGGGCCTCGAACTCGGCTCTGGCCGCACGACGCATGGCCGCGTACTCCGGTGAGTGCGCGGCCATGCGCGTCACCTGGCTCACCAGGTCGTCGCTGTCGCCGGCGCGGAAGTGCAGCCCCGTGCGTCCGTGCTGCACGAGCTCGGCGAGCGATCCGATGCGCGATGCGATCACGGGCGTCCCCCGGGCGAGTGACTCCACGACAACGCGCGGGAGCCCCTCGTACCATTCCGATGGACAGACGAGACAGCGCGCGGCGCCGATGAGCTCCAGAACCTCGCCGGGCGTCTTCCGGCCGAGATGGCACACGGACGCATTGCTGTCCTGCGCCGCCCGGACTTCTGCCGCGAGCGGACCATCTCCCACCACGCGCAGCGGCATCACGTTTCCGAGCCGCCGCCACGCCGCGAGCAGCGTCCGGACGCCCTTCTCCGGAGACAGACGGCCCACGAAGAGGGCATACGCGCCCGCACCATCACCCGCCCCGGGATCAGGGTGAATGAAGTTCGGCTTGACCACCACCCGCTCGGCGGGGAGACCCCCGGCAATGCACTTGCTTCGCGCGAACTCCGTGAGCGCGATGTACCGGTCCACGCGGTGCTTCCACGTGCCCAGGGCGCGATGCACGCCCACCATCGTGGCCACGGTGGCGCTCGCGAGACGACTGGAGCGATAGCATGCGTGCTGCACGCCGTGCCACGGGACGCTCAGTCCCAGGCAGTCTTCGCACGGCCGCCCGTCGCGGTAGAACTGCGCATTCACACAGAACAGCCGGTAGTTGTGCAGCGTTTGCACGACGGGAATGCCCTCGCTGCGCGCGGCATGGTACGCCGATGGCGAAATGAGCGGGAAGGTGTTGTGGAAGTGTGCGACCGCCGGCCGGGTGCGCTGCATGAGCTGGCGCAGCTCGTGATGCGCCGCGCTGCTCCAGACGGTTCCGGCGGCGACACGCAGCGAACCACGACGGGTGATCCGCTCGTTGTGCACCGTGTATCGCACGACCGTGTGGCCGTGCTCCTCGAGCATGCGCGACTCCGTCGCGAAGACTTCGTCTTCGCCGCCCGGCTGCTGATAGAAGTTGTGGACCAGGAGAACGGTGCGGATCATGTGCGGCTCATCTCACGACTCGCGCGCCAGCAGCGACAGCAGGTAGTCACTGTAGCTGTTCCCCGGCGTGGTGCGCGCCAGCGCGCCGAGCTGGTCGGCGGTGATGTAGCCCAGGCGCCATGCGACTTCCTCAGGGGCGGCAACCTTGAGTCCCTGGCGCTTCTCGATCATCTCGACGAACACCGACGCCTGCGCCATGGACTCGTGGGTTCCGGTGTCCAGCCACGCGATGCCGCGACCGAGAATCTCCATGCGAAGCCGCCCCTGACGCAGATACTCGCGCGCGACGTCGGTGATTTCGTACTCGCCGCGCGCCGAAGGCTCGAGCGACTCGGCGATCGCCACACTCTCCGCGTCGAGGAAATACAGACCGGTGACGACATACGGCGATCGCGGCTTCTCGGGCTTCTCCTCGATGCTCACCACGCATCCTTTCGCGTCCAGCTCCGCGACTCCGTATCGCCCCGGGTCGGCCACGTGATAGCCAAAAAGCGTCGCTCCAGTCGCGTACTCTGCGGCGCGCTGCAGCGCGGGAACCAGCCCTTGCCCGTAGAAGATGTTGTCACCCAGAATGAGTCCCACCGAGTCGCCGGCGAGAAACTCCTTGCCGATCACCAGGGCCTGCGCCACGCCGTCCGGCGACTCCTGCTCCGCGTAGGAGATGCGAATGCCCCACTGCGAGCCGTCGCCAAGCAGCGTGCCGAAGAGCGGCAGATCACGCGGTGTGGAGATGAGCAGCAGATCGCGCAGCCCGGCGAGCATGAGCGTCGTGAGCGGATAATAGACAAGCGGTTTGTCGTAGATCGGCAGGAGCTGCTTGCACACGACGCGCGTCGCCGGATGGAGGCGCGTGCCTGACCCGCCGGCGAGAATGATCCCCTTCACGCGCCGGCGCCCGCCACGGGGTACGCCGCGCGATATGCACCCGACTGCACGCGCCCGGTCCAGTCACGGTGCGCCAGATACCACTCCACCGTCTTGCGGAGTCCGCACGCGAAATCGTGCCGCGGCCGCCACCCGAGATCGTTTCGTATTCTGCTCGCGTCCAGCGCGTAGCGGAAATCATGACCCGGGCGATCCGGAACCAGCCGGATCAACGCCGTTCGCGTCCCGATGCGCGGGTCGGGTGCCATCTCGTCGAGGAGCTCGCAGATGGCGCGTACCACGCTCAGGTTCGAGCGCGCGCACTGCGCGCTCACGCAGTACGTCTCGCCGATTCGACCCTGCCGCATCACCGCGAGCAGCGCGGCCACGTGGTCCTCCACGTACAGCCAGTCGCGCACGTTCTCGCCGTTGCCGTACACCGGTATCGGCTTCCCATCGAGCGCATTCAGAATGGTCACCGGAATCAGCTTTTCAGGAAACTGGAACGGGCCATAGTTGTTGCAGCAGTTCGTCGTCACGACCGGCAGTCCGTACGTCTCGTGCCACGCACGAGCGAGGTGATCCGCGGCCGCCTTGCTTGCGGCGTACGGCGAGCTGGGCCGGTATGGGCTCTGCTCGCAGGCGAGCGCTCCCTCCGGAATCGAGCCAAAGACTTCATCGGTGGACACGTGCACCATGCGAAAGCCCGCTCGCGCATCGGGCGGAAGCTGCTCCCAGTAGCGGCGCGCCTCCTGGAGAAGGGTGAACGTACCGGTGATGTTCGTGCGCACGAAGTCGGCGGGTTCGCTGATCGAGCGATCCACGTGCGATTCGGCCGCCAGGTGAACGATCGTGTCCGGCTGGTACCGCTCCATGATCTGGCAAACCGCGCTGGCATCGCAAACATCTGCTTTCGCGAACGTGTAGTGGGGGTGGGCAGCCACGTCCGCCAGCGATTCGAGATTGCCCGCATAGGTCAGCTTGTCCACGTTCACGACGCGAACCGGCGTCTCGCGAATCAGATGGCGAACGAGCGCCGAGCCAATGAAGCCCGCGCCGCCAGTAACCAGGACCGTCTTCACTGGTGCCGTCGTCCTCCCAGAATGATGCGCTTCGTTGGCCCGACTGCCGTCCGATCCAAAGCTACGTGCCCGGCTGGACAACTACAAAGCGGGACCGGGTATTGCTGATAGCCATGTGGAGTGCCGGGGGAGATTCACACCGGGCAGGGAGACCCCCGGCTTGCGTGCCGCAACTCCCCGGGGGGATGGGGCGTCTGTATATTGGGGCGCGATTCGTGGCGCGGCGGCCCGTTGAGCACGGCACCGCGGCCATGGCAATCTCCATACCTTTCCCGAACGGGCGGACGTGCCGGAGGCAGCATGTCGAGAGCCAGAGCCCTTGCGAAGTCGCTCTACCTGAGCGTACCACCCCGCTGGCTCGCGTCGTTCGAGTATTACCTGCGCCCGGGGCTGAGGGACATCTGGAAAGGTCCCTTCAACGGGCAGCACATTCGGCAACAGATTTTTCGCGACCTCATGCGGACATTCGAGTTCCAGGCCGTGATTGAAACTGGCACCTTTCGGGGGAGCACGACGGAGTTCATGGCATCTGAATCAGCGAAGCCCCTGTTCACTGTCGAGTCCAACCCGCTCTACTTTCACTATGCGCGGTTGCGGCTCGGCGGCTACCCGAACGTGCGCATGTCTCTCGGCGACTCGAGAACGCAGCTCGCCGCGCTGGCCCGCGATCCCGGCGTGCCCAGGCAGAACGTGTTCTTCTATCTGGATGCGCATTGGGAAGCGGACCTCCCTCTTCTGGACGAAGTCGAGTTGATCTTCACGAACTGGCGCGACCCGGTCATCATGGTCGATGACTTCCAGGTTCCCGACGACACCGGATACAAGTTCGACGACTATGGCGACGGGAAGCGGCTCTGTCTGGACTACCTCGCGAAGTCCACGATGCCATGGACGGCGTTTTTCCCCAGTGCGCCGGCCAGCGCGGAATCAGGGAGCCGGCGCGGGTGCGCGGTGCTGACCGATGGCACGACGGCGCCACGTCTGGGCACGGTCTCGTCGCTTCGCCCGTATCGGGCCGAAGCGGTAACCCGCACATAGCATCATGACGCAGGCGCTCTGGCGTGACGCGACGCAATGGGACAGTGAGCCGGCATATGCGCAACGTGACCGCGGGGACCTGGTGCCATTGCTCATCATGGTCCTGGTCACCGCGCTCTTTTTCATGTCGGATCATACGCTCACTGCGCCACAGATGGCAGTTGAAAATTCCACCATGGCCATCACGCTCGACGCGCTGCAGGGGATTTCCGAGGGCAGCATTTGGCGGCGCGTCGCGTTCTTCGGGTTCGGTATCTTTGGCGTGGCTGCCATCGCCTGGCGGCCGCGCTGGCACGTGCGCATCAAAGGGGCGCTCGCCTGGTCGGTGCTGCTCTACCTCGGCTGGGCATGCCTCAGTCTGGCCTGGACGGACGATCCCGGATTGACGGTGCGTCGCCTGGCCGTGCTCGCGCTGATCAGCGTGGGTGTTGCGGGACTGCTCCATCAGCTTAACAGACAGGGAATCGTCGCGCTCATCACGTTTTCGTCGCTGAGCTATCTCGTCATTGGGTTTGTCAACGAGCTCGCCAAGGGAACCTTCGTCCCGCTGGCGAGCGGCTACCGCTTCGCGGGCACGCTGCATCCGGCCGAGCAGGGCATCAACTGCTCCTTTCTCATACTCGGCGCGATCTGCATGGCAGACTGCGTTCGCCGGCACCGACGGTTCTTCTTCGGATGCGCTGCATTCGGAATCGTCTTTCTGCTGCTCACGCGGTCGCGTACCGCTGCGGGAACCTTGCTTGTCGCCGGATTCATCTACTGGAACCTCGGCGCGTACCGCGTGCGCCTGCGGGCGCTCACCCTGGTCGGCATCGCGGGGTTTGGCCTCGCGGTGTGGCTCTTTCTCATTGTGAATCACGTGGTCCCCGCCCCATGGACCCTCATTCTCATGGGACGGACATCGGCCACCGCGGGTACGCTCACCGGCCGGATTCCGCTTTGGGAAATGCTGCTGCAATTCGCGGCGCAGCATCCTGTACTGGGCTACGGTTACAACAGCTTCATGGGCCCCAAGCACGCCGCACAGATCATTGCGGTCATCTGGTGGGGATTCAATTCCGCGCACTCCGCGTACATCGCAACGTTGCTGGATCTGGGCGCGATAGGTCTTGTGGTGCTCATCGCGGTGTTGGGACTCTCCACCAGGCGCGCGATGAGTCTGTTCCGGGTCTATCGTGATCCGACGATCGCCTTCTTCGCGGCGCTTCTGGTTCTCGAGATCCTGACTGGCCTGCTCGATGCGACGCTGGTATTCCCGAGTCCCCGCATGTGGACGCTGCTCGTGATTGGCTATCTGGCCTTCCGGGATCCAGCTGACGAATCGGTTGCCCGGGATGCCACTCCGGAAGACGATCCGAACGTGTACGCCACTCCGGAGCTGGTTGGCGCGACGCAGTTGCGGCAGCCACACTCCGGCTGGCCGATGGGCAGTTGATGATCTTCACGCGTCTGCGCTCTTGATGCTCGCGGCATTCCTGGGAGGCGGCTATCGAGTTCGGGCAGCGGACAGAATTCACCGGACGGGCAGCATTGAGACAGGATTCACAGGATTCACAGGATTGTCGGGAGCCGAGTCCCCAGGTTTCAGCCCGTGCGCTGTATTGCGACAACTGTTTCGGGAACGGCGCCGTGGGAATCCTGTGAATCCTGTTCATCCTGAAATCCTGTCCATCCATTGCTGATATCAAGGGCGTCGCGTGAAACCTGCCAGCAAGAGTCGTGAAGCCCGTTAATTCCGGAATGGACGAACGGTACAAGCGCTTTCCGCCGGGCCGGGGCGCGGTGATGATCCCGCTCTCGTCGCGCGCCAACGCTCTGGCTGGGCTGGCGATGTACAGCGCCGTCCGCCCCCGGGCGGCCTTGGCCCAGCGTGTGGCGCGCGTGGGGATCAGGATCCTGGGCCCGCGCATCCTGCCCGGCGCTGCGACAGCCTGGGCCAGACCAATGGCTGACGAGGTCTGGGCAGCGCTGCAGGAGCGGTGGCGGCACACGCTCGGCGTCTTCGACACCGCAGCCGTCTATGAGCGTGGGCATGAAAACCGCCCCGGTGTCGCATTGCTGCTGCTGCGCGATGGTCGGCCTCAGGCATTCATCAAGGTGCGCAGCACGGATACGGGATCGCTCGCGAATGAGGCAGAAGCGCTGCGAGAAGTCTGGAGGGCCCGCCCTCGAACGTTCTCTGTGGCGGAACCGCTGGACGATGGGGAATACGAGGCATGGCGCTATCTGGCCATGGCGCCACTGCCACCGTCGCTGCACCGCGTCCCGGTTGATGCGCCAATCCAGCCGATTCTGGAGGAGCTGCGGGCGGCGCTGGCGTCGCACCCGCGTCCGCGGGACACGCCACCGCACTGGCAGCCAATGCACGGAGACTTCACGCCGTGGAACCTGCGACAGCTCCGGCCCGGCGTGTTGACGCTCGTTGACTGGGAGTATGCGGGATGGGGTCCACCCGGCGCGGACGAGGTGCTCTATCGAGCCAGCGAGGCGGCCGTTACTGGCCGCGACCCCGAACGCTCGGACATGCACGAGGCGATACGATTCTGGACCGATCGGATGAGCGCCTGGCCGGTGACCGATGACCGCGATGGCCGTCTGGTGCGCTCGGTCCTCGGCGCACTCGCGCACATGGGCCGGAATGCCTGATGAAGCAGCGCCGGCTTCATTGGCGCATCAACGCGGTGTAGAGCTCGTTCACGGCATGAACCTTCTCCTGCCAGGTGAACCGCTCCGCAACGCGTGCTCGTCCCGCGTTTCCCAGTGCATCTACCAGCTCCGGATTCTGCTCCAGTCGTAGCAGTGCCGCGGCGAAGCCGCTCACCGTCTCGTCCCAGGGAGCAGGCTCCACACGAAGCGCGCAACTATCGTCCGTCATCTGGCCCGCGCCCTGATGATTCAGGCAAATGATGGGACAGCGCGCCGCCATGGCTTCCAGCACGACGTTCCCGGATGTGTCGCGGACGCTGGAGAAGAGCAGCGCTTTCGCCCGGCGCATCGCCTCCCACACTTCACCGCGTGACTGCGGACCGCTGAACTGGACGCGCGTGGCAATGCCGAGGTCGTTCGCCAGTCGCTTCGCGGCCTGTGCGTCCGGCCCGCTGCCAATGAATCGCAACGGCGGTCCCGTACTGGCGGAGCCGAACGCACTGGCGAACGACTCCAATGCCAACCGCCATCCCTTCCGTGGTTCGATCGAACCCACCCACAGGAAGCCGGCCCGTTCACTCTCGTGATCCGGCTGGCAGAGCGCGGCGTCGGGCACCGCGGTCTCGAGCATGACCGACACGTTCGCTCTGTCGCCGGCGAACTCCCGCGCCATGCTCCCGGTGACGAAGATCAATGCGTTCGCGCTCCGGAGTGATCGTACCGTCCAGCGATTCATTCGCCACCAGCGCAGCAGCTGCGTGCGAAGTCTTTCGCGCCACCAGCGACGGCCGAAGCACCGCCGGTACCACGGGCTGCACACCGACGCGCCGCCGAGCGGACCCAGAACGACTTTCCAGGGACCGTTCCACCAGCGTCCCGGAAAGAGGAACGCGTTGAACGTCACGTGATGAATGATGTCAATGTCCAGCCGATCGGCTCGCACGCGCCGCGCCGCCGCCCATTGCCAGAGCACGTAGTAGGAGCGAATCGGCAGCAGTCCGCTGCGCTTGAGGCGCAGCACCCAGCCCGGGAGATCGAGGTACAGGAAGCGCGGCATCGGGCGTCCGGATGCTGCGTCCAGCTCTCGCTCGATACCCTCGCGATTGTTCGCCCGGGTGAGTACCCATACGTCGTGGTGAGCCGCCAGCCGGGTGGCCCACTCCCAGCCAACGGCCGGCTCCGAGCCGCGGTGCGGCTCGCAGGCATACGCGGACAGCAGAACCTTGAATCGCTCGTGCTCCATTCACGCTCTCAGCCGGTTAAGCTTCTCGTGGAAAATGGACGACACCCTCAGCAATGACCAGATCGCCCGGGCCGTGCGCGCCGCATTCGAGCTCCTTGCCGAGCAAGGAGTAGCCTACTGCGTAGCGGGAAGAACGGAGCTGCTGCCGGATCACCCTGAAAGTGACATCGATATCATTGTCGGTGCAGCCGACATGGCCCGGGTGAGCGATCTGATGCGGGCCGTGGCTGAACGGGTGGACGGGCGCATCGTGCAATGCCTGCGGCACGAGCGAGGCGCCTGGTACTACGTCGTTGCCATGGCAGGCGGTGAGGGATGTCCGCGCTATCTGACGCTGGACTGGTGCGGCGACTATGTCCGTCGCGGCCGTCTTCTGTTGTCCGCGGAGGACATGCTGCGCGACCGGCGCATGGCGCAGGATGCCCACGGCACGGACCGATGCTTCCTTGTGGCCGCTCCGCAGATGGAGTTCATCTACTACCTGCTCAAGAAGATTGACAAGCGGAGCCTGAGCGAGGTGCAGGGCGCGCATCTGAGCGATGCGTTTGCACTGGCGCCCGAGGCGGCGCAGAAGCAGCTCTTCCGCTTCTTCAGCGCGCGCTCGCGACAGCAACTGACCGACGCCGCGGCAAGCGGCGACTGGGCGCCCGTACGCTCGAAGCTGGCGCTGCTGCAGCGCGAAATTCATCGGGCGGCGCGCCGCTCGAGCGTGCGCGGATGGGTCGGCGACACGCAGCGGATGATATTCCGGCTACGGCATCCCACCGGGCTGCACGTCGTGATTCTCGGCCCGGACGGGAGCGGCAAGAGCACTCTGGCGACGCATCTTGTTCCGTGCGTGGCGCCGATGTTCCGCCATGTTCGCGAGTACCATCTTTTCCCGTCGACACCGAAGAACCGGGGAGGATCCACTCCCGTGACCGATCCGCATGGATCCCCGGCG
>Ga0207652_10004424_pt1 | contig 11450 bp, 8 predicted proteins | sample KBSC63BmetaG_FD_184334 | JGI IMG/M metagenome (GOLD analysis project Ga0207652, IMG submission 184334) | Corn rhizosphere microbial communities from Kellogg Biological Station, Michigan, USA - KBS C6-3B metaG (SPAdes) (version 2) | ecosystem: Host-associated > Plants > Roots > Rhizosphere ... | reverse complement strand
CGACTGCGACTCGGCGAGCCGCTGGGTCATGTGGTTGAACGTGTGCGTGAGGAGGCCCATCTCGTCGGACGAGCTCGCCGGCACGTAGACGTCGAGGCGGCCGCCGCCGACCGCGCGCGCGGCACGGATCAGCCTGCGCATCGGCGCCACCAGCCGCCGCGTCAGGAACATCGTCGCGAGCAGCGCGAGCATCGTCACCGCGGCGACGACCAGCAGCGCGCCGAGCAGGCTCGCGCGGATGCGCTCGCCGCGGCGCTCGAACGACATGCCGACGCGCACGTAGCCGATCGGCTCCGCCGGCGTCGCCGCGCGCGCCGACGTGGGATCGGCGAGCGGCGCGTCCGCCGAGCGGCCGATCGGCGCGACGATATCGACGAAGCGCCGGTCGTTGAGCGCGAGCGCGCCTTCATCGTAGCGGCCGCTCGCGTCGGTCGTGTGCACGGCGCCGATCGCCGGCAGCGTGGCGCCGGCGATCGTGGGGTCGAGGTAGCGCGTGGCCAACAGCCGGCCGTTCGCGTCGGCCACGGCGACGTAGGCGATGTCGCCCTGGTCGCCGAGGCTGTCGAGCAGGCTCGCGAGGTGACGCTGGTCGCGCGTGTAGACGTCGTACTCGGCGAGGTCGGCGAGCATCAGCGCGACGACGCGGCCCTGCGTGCGCAGCTGCCGGCCTTCCTCGCGCGTCTGCGCCCACACTTCGTAGCCGGAGATCGTCGCCGCGGTGACGAAGATGAGGCCCACCGTGAGGAGCTGCAGCTTGGTGAAGAGGCCGAGGCGCACGGGCGGCAGGTTGATCGGCGCGATCGTCTCGCCGCCCAGCGCCGCGAGGTGGCGCTTGAGCCTTCGCAGCGCGCCGCGGGGCGCGCGCGGCGCTTCGGCCGCCGTGCCGGCCTCGGGGCTAATCATGGATGTTCGCAACGCCTGCCAGCAGGGCAGGGTCCCACTTCAACTTGAGCTGCTGTGCGGCGCGGCGATTGACGCTGACGCGCGGCGCGGGCAGCACGGGCGCCGCCGCGTCGCTCGCGGGCGATGCGCGCTGCAATGCCAGCGCGGCGCAGTAGCGGCCGAGCGCGCCATAGTCCCATTCGAGCGCGTACAGCGCGCCGGCGCGGACCCACGCATCGGACAGCCCCACCATCGGCGTCTGCGTGCGATAGGTGAAGAGCAAGAGGCCCTTGGCGAGCGCCGGCGTGTAGATCGTGCGGTCGGGCAGCGCGAGCAGCGCGTCCGCGTCGCCGAGCTTCGCGAGCGCCTGCGGCAACTCGGCCGGCGTATGCGCGGCGCCCGAGAGGACGGTGTAGCCGGCCATCGTCAGCTCGCGCGCCGCGGCCGCGGCCGTCGCGTCGTTCTCGGCGGGGTCGTAAGCGATCGCGATCTTGCGCGCCGCGGGCACGAGCCGGCGCAGCCACTCGACCTGCGTCGCGATGGGGATTGCGAGCGGCACGACGGTCGCATTGGCGGACGGCGCGAAATCGCCGGCGATCATGCAGTCGACGACGCGCGCCTTCAGCGGCCACTGCGCGAGCGTGCGAGCCGCGCGCGCGCCGAGCGCGACGATCGCGGTGCCCGGCGCGACGCTCGCGAGCATCGGCGCAAGGAGCGCCTCCGGCTCGTCGGCGTCGTGCGTCTCGACCGACCAACCGGCGTTCGCGCGCATGCCGCCCACTGCTTCGGCGAACGCGGGCGCGTCGCCGGAAGACACGACGACGATGCGTGCGGCGTGAGCCGCGCCGCACAGCGCGAGCAGCGCGGCGCCTGCGAGCGGAACGAGCGTGCGTGCGCTCGTCCACGAGTGGACCCGCGCCTCTGCAAAGCCCGGAGCCGCTGCCGCGTTCGCCATCCATCACGTCCCGTGAAAGGCGCGCATCACGCAAGGGCCGGGCCGATTCGCGAGCCCGGTAACCTGCAGGCGCAAAAGCCCATGACAAAAGCATGCATCGTGCCATAGACAGGCGATGCGGCGCCATGGCGGGCCAGGGTAGGCAGTCGGATGCATGCCACCACTGGTCACGCGGTTTTCATCGTGCACCGCTTTGGGTAGACTCGGGCTGCGGGCCGCGCGAATGTCACCCGGCCTCGTCCGTCCATCCCCGGGGGTACGTTGCATGTCGAACATCGAGTCCGTCTCGAACGAGAGTCGCCTCTTTCCGCCGCCGGCCGCGTTCACGGCGCAAGCGAACGTCAAGCCCGCCGACTTCGCGGCGCTCAATGCCGAGGCGGCGCGCGACTACGAGGGCTTCTGGGCGCGGCTCGCGCGCGAGACGCTCACATGGAAGAAGCCGTTCACCCAGGTGCTCGACGAGTCGAAGGCGCCGTTCTACCGCTGGTTCGCCGACGGCACGCTCAACGCGTCGTACAACTGCCTCGACCGCAACGTCGCCAACGGCAATGCGGAACGCGTGGCGATCCGCTTCGAAAGCGACGACGGCAAGGTCACCGAGGTCACCTACCGCGACCTGCACGGTCGCGTGTGCCGCTTCGCCAACGCGCTGCGCGCGCTCGGCGTCAAGAAGGGCGATCGCGTCATCATCTACATCCCGATGTCCGTCGAGGGCGCCGTCGCGATGCTCGCCTGCGCGCGCCTCGGCGCGCCGCATTCGGTCGTGTTCGGCGGCTTTTCCGCCAAGTCGCTGCAGGAGCGCATCGTCGACGTCGGCGCGACCGTCGTCGTCACCGCCGATGAGCAGGTGCGCGGCGGCAAGGCGCTGCCGATCAAGGCGATCGTCGACGAGGCGATCGCGATGGGCGGATGCGAGCGCGTGAAGAACGTCGTCGTCTATCGCCGCACGGGCAATCCGGTGCCGATGCAGGCCGGCCGCGACCTGTGGCTGCACGACGTCGTCGCGAAGGCGCCGGACGCCTGCGAGCCCGAATGGGTCGACGCCGAGCACCCGCTCTTCATCCTCTACACGTCGGGGTCGACCGGCAAGCCCAAGGGCGTTCAGCACTCGACGGGCGGCTATCTCATGTGGTCGGCGCTGACGATGAAGTGGGTGTTCGACATCAAGCCGTCCGACGTGTTCTGGTGCACCGCCGACATCGGCTGGGTCACCGGGCACACGTACATCGCTTACGGCCCGCTCGCGGTGGGCGCGACCGAGGTGATGTTCGAGGGCGTGCCGACGTACCCGAACGCCGGGCGCTTCTGGGACATCATCGCGCGCCACAAGGTGAGCCTCTTCTACACGGCGCCCACGGCGATCCGCTCGCTGATCAAGCTCGCCAACGCCGACGCGAACGTGCATCCGTCGCGCTACGACTTGTCGAGCCTGCGCGTGCTGGGCTCGGTCGGCGAACCGATCAACCCGGAAGCGTGGATGTGGTACTACGAGAACGTCGGCCAGGGCCGCTGCCCGATCGTCGACACGTGGTGGCAGACGGAGACCGGCGGCGACATGATCACTCCGCTGCCCGGCGTCACCGCGCTGCGACCCGGCTCGTGCACGCTGCCGCTGCCGGGGATCATGGCGGCGATCGTCGACGAGACCGGCCACGAAGTGCCCAACGGCCAGGGCGGCATGCTGGTGATCAAGCGGCCGTGGCCCGCGATGATCCGCACCATCTGGGGCGATCCCGATCGCTTCCGCAAGAGCTATTTTCCCGACGAGCTCGGCGGCAGGCTCTACCTCGCCGGCGACGGCGCGGTGCGCGATCCGCACAACGGGTATTTCACGATCATGGGCCGCATCGACGACGTGCTCAACGTGTCGGGGCATCGCCTCGGCACGATGGAGGTGGAGTCGGCGCTGGTGGCCAACCCGCTGGTCGCGGAGGCGGCGGTCGTCGGCCGGCCGGACGAGCTGACGGGCGAGGCGCTGTGCGCGTTCGTCGTGCTGAAACAGGCGCGGCCGAGCGGCGATGCCGCGAAAAAGGTCGCGGGCGAGCTGCGCGACTGGGTCGGCCACGAGATCGGCCCGATCGCCAAGCCGAAGGACATCCGCTTCGGCGACAACCTGCCCAAGACGCGCTCGGGCAAGATCATGCGCCGGCTTTTGCGCTCGCTCGCCAAGGGCGAGACGATCACGCAGGACACGTCGACGCTCGAGAACCCCGCGATCCTCGATCAGCTCAAGGAAACCGCGTAGCGCGAGGGTGGTCATCCCCGCGAATGCGGGGATCCAGCATTGACGCGACGGCTAGTCGACCGCGCGCAATGCGTCTCCCAGCGGGACGTCAAGGCTGGATTCCCGCATGCGCGGGAATGACGTCATCGGGCGGCGAACGCCGCCGTCAGGACTTCGGCGGCGCGGATTCGGCGAACGCCGGGCGCTTGCCGAGCTTGTCGGCGTGCCGCGCGAGGTTCGGGAACCGCCCCCGCCAGTCGAAGTCGGCGGCGCGCAGGTCGATGTAGCCGAGCGCGCATCCGCAGGCGATGTCCGCGAGCGTGTAGGACTCGCCGTTGCACCACGGCCGCTCACCGAGCTCGCTCGCCATCTCGGCGACCGCGGCCTCGACCTTGTGGCGCTGGCGCGCAATCCATTCGGGACTTTGCCGCGCCTCCGGCCGCTTGCGCTCGAGCGTCGCCAGCACCAGCGCGTCGCACGCGCCGTCGGCCAGCGCTTCCCATTTGCGCACCGCGATCCGCTGCCGCACCGGCTCGGGCACGAGCCGCGACACCGGGCTCACGTCGTCGATGTACTCGACGATGACGCGCGAGTCGTAGATCGACGTGCCGTCGTCGAGGGTGAGCGCCGGTACCTTGCCGAGCGGGTTCGCCGCGTGCACGGGCGATGCATCGTCCCACGCCGAGGTCTCGCAGAGCTCGTACTCGATCTTCTTCTCCTCGAGCGCGATCCGCACCTTGCGCGCGAAGGGACTGGTCGTCGAATAGTAGAGCTTCAACATCGTCCGCGATTATACCGGGATGCGCGCCGCGCCGCGGCCTGCCGGCATTGCGCGCTGTGCTAGACTCGACGGCATGTCGCAGGACGCGATGCCAGCCCCGCTGGCGGCGATCTCGCCGCTCGACGGGCGCTATCAGGCGAAAGTCGCTGCACTCTCCGGCATCTTCAGCGAGTTCGCGCTGATCCGCGACCGCGTGCGCATCGAGCTCGCATGGCTCGCGGCGCTCGCCGACGAGAGCGGCATCCCCGAGGTCCACGCGTTCGACGACGCCACGCGCCGCGAGCTCGACACGATCGGCGCCTCGTTCTCGGCCGAGGACGCGCGCGCCGTCAAGACGATCGAGCGCGACACCAACCACGACGTCAAGGCCGTCGAGTATTGGGTCAAGGAGCGCCTGGCGCGCGTGGCCGGCACCGCGACGTTGCGCGAGTTCGTGCATTTCGCGTGCACGTCCGAGGACATCAACAACCTCGCGCACGGGATCGCGCTCGCGACCGCGCGGCGCGACGTGCTGCTGCCCGCGCTCGAGGCGATCGTCGCGGACTTGCGAGCGCTCGCGCATGCCAACGCCGGCGTGGCGATGCTCGCGCGCACGCATGGCCAGCCGGCCACGCCGACGACGCTCGGCAAGGAGATGGCCAACGTCGTCGCGCGCCTCGAGCGCGCGATCGCTGCGTTCGCGCACGTGCCGGTCAAGGGCAAGCTCAACGGCGCCGTCGGCAACTACAACGCGCATGTCGTCGCCTACCCTGGCGTCGACTGGGAGCGCCTGGCGGCGCGCACCGTCATGCGCCTCGGACTCGAGTTCAATCCGTACACGACGCAGATCGAGCCGCACGACGGCATCGCCGAGTATTGCGACGCGCTCGCGCGCATCAACACGATCCTCGTCGACCTTGACCGCGACGTCTGGGGCTACATCGCGCTCGGCTACTTTCGCCAGAGGCTCAAGGAAGGCGAGACGGGCTCGTCGACGATGCCGCACAAGGTCAACCCGATCGACTTCGAGAACTCCGAGGGCAACCTCGGCCTCGCCAACGCGCTGCTGCGGCACTTCGCCGAGAAGCTGCCGGTGTCGCGCTGGCAGCGCGACCTCACCGACTCGACGGTGCTGCGCAACCTCGGCGTCGCGCTCGGACATGCGCTGCTCGGCTTCACGTCGTTGCGCCAGGGACTGGCGCGGCTCGCGGTCGACGAGCGCGTGATCGCCGCCGACCTCGACGCGAGCTGGGAAGTGCTTGCCGAGCCGATCCAGACGGTGATGCGACGCCATGGCATCGACGAGCCGTACGAGAAGTTGAAGGCGCTGACGCGCGGGCGCACCGGCATCACGCGCGAGACGCTGCACGCGTTCATCGACGGCCTCGCACTGCCCGACGACGCGAAGGCGCGCCTCAAGGCGCTGACGCCCGCCACGTACATCGGCCGCGCGGCGGAACTCGCCGCGCGGGTTTGACGCCGTCATCCCCGCACCCGCCGTCATCCCCGCACCCGCCGTCATCCCCGCACCCGCCGTCATCCCCGCACCCGCCGTCATCCCCGCGAATGCGGGGATCCAGTCGTCACGTATGGATGGGCGCGACGCGCGCCTCGATGTCGCGCCACGGCTGGATTCCCGCCTGCGCGGGAATCACGATGGGCGGAGTCAGCGCTTCCCGCGCTCGCGCAGGAACGCCACCACCGCCGGGATCAGCGAGACGACGACGATCGCGACGACGATGAGGGCGAGGTTATCCTTGACCCACGGGATGTTGCCGAAGAAGTAGCCCGTATACACGAGCAGCGCGATCCACATCACGCCCCCGGCCACGTTGTAGGCGAGGAAACGCGGATAGGCCATCGCCGCCACGCCGGCGAGGAACGGCGCGAACGTGCGCACGATCGGCACGAAGCGCGCGATGATGATCGTCACCCCGCCGTGGCGCTCGTAGAAGCGCTGCGTGCGCAGCAAGTGCTCCTTGCGCAGCCAGCGCGAGTCGGGGCGCTCGAACACCTTCGGCCCGATGTAGCGGCCGACCGCGTAGTTGACCGAGTCGCCGAGTATCGCCGCGAGCGTCAGGATCAGCACCAGCACGTGCACGTCGAGGCCGGCGGCGGCGATCACCGTGCCGGCGAGGAACAGCAGCGAGTCACCCGGCAGGAACGGGAAGACGACGAGGCCGGTCTCGGCGAAGATGACCGCGAACAGGATCGCGTAGAACCACGGCCCGTACTGCGTCGCGATCAGCGCGACCGAACGGTCGAGGGCGAGCAGCGAATAGAGCAGCGTGGTGAGCACGGCGCGTGGATGGCGTCAGCCTCGGCCGCGGCGCGTCAGGGCAGGATCTTCTCCGCGTTGCCGCCCTCGCGCTTGCGGTCGGACTTGACGAGGTCCTCGCGCGACACGCCGAGCCACATGACGATCGGCGCCATCACCAGCACCGACGAGTAGATGCCGAACAGGATGCCGATGGTCAGCGCGAGCGCGAAGTAGTGCAGCGTCTCGCCGCCGAAGATCAGCATCGACGTCACCATGATCTGCGTGGACCCGTGGGTGATGATCGTGCGCGAGATCGTGCTGGTGATGGCGTTGTCGATCACGTGGGTGACGCTGGCCTTGCGCATCTTGCGGAAGTTCTCGCGGATCCGGTCGGCGATGACCACCGACTCGTTGACCGAGTAGCCCAGCACCGCGAGGATCGCCGCCAGCACCGGCAGCGAGAATTCCCACTGGAAGAACGCGAAGAAGCCGAGGATGATCACCACGTCGTGCAGGTTGGCGACGATCGCCGCCACCGCGAAGCGCCATTCGAAGCGCAGCGCGAGATAGGCGACGATGCCGATCGCGACGAACAGCAGCGCGAGGCCGCCGTTCTGGTAGAGCTCCTTGCCCACCTGCGGCCCGACGAACTCGACGCGCTTCTGCGTCGCCGACGAGTCGTCCGCCTTGAGGCCCGCCATGACCTGCTCCGAGAGCTTGGCGCTCGACACGCCTTCCTTGAGCGGCAGGCGGATGAGCGCCGTCTGCGCGTTGCCGAAGCGCTGCACCGAGTATTCGCCGAGCTTCAGCTTGTCGATCGCCGCGCGCACGCGGTCGAAGTCGGCCGCATGCGCGTACTCGACCTCGATCACCGTGCCGCCGCGGAAGTCGACGCCGAAGTCGAGCCCGCGGTGGATCAGGAAGAACACGGCGGCGAGGAAGGTGATCAACGAGATGACGTTGAACACCAGCGCATGCCGCATGAACGGGATGTCTTTGCTGAAGCGGAAGAATTCCATGGTCGCTCGGGGCCCGGTTCGTGGTCGGCGGCGTCAGGCCGTCTGCTTGCGGGGCGGCGAGCCGCCGCCGGCCTGCGGGCGCCATACCTGGCCGATCGAAATGCGCTCGAGCTTGCGGCGGCGGCCGTAGATCAGGTTGACGATGCCGCGCGAGATGAACACGGCGGAGAACATCGACGTCAGGATGCCGAGGCAGTGCACGACCGCGAAGCCTCGCACCGGGCCGGAGCCGAACGCGAGCAGCGCGATGCCGGCGATCATCGTCGTCACGTTCGAGTCGAGGATCGTGCCCCACGCGCGCTCGTAGCCCGCCTTGATCGCGGCATGCGGCGTCGCGCCCCAGCGCAGTTCCTCGCGGATGCGCTCGTTGATGAGCACGTTGGCGTCGATCGCCATGCCGAGCGTCAGCGCGATGGCGGCGATGCCCGGCAGCGTCAGCGTCGCCTGGATCATCGACAGCACCGCGACCAGCAGCAGCAGGTTGATGGAGAGTGCGAGCGTCGAGATCACCCCCATCAGCAGGTAATACACGCAAATGAAAATCGCCAGCACGATGAAGCCGTGCTTCACCGAATCGAAGCCTTTGGCGATGTTCTCGGCGCCGAGCGACGGGCCGACGGTGCGTTCCTCGACGATCTCCATCGGCGCGGCGAGCGCGCCTGCGCGCATCAGCAGCGCGATGTCGCGCGTCTCGCGCGCCGTCATCTGGCCGCTGATCTGGAAGCGCGAGCCCAGCTCGTCGCGAATCTTCGGCGCGGTGATGAGCTCGGTCTTGTTCTTGTCGATGAGCAGGATGCCCATTCCCTTGCCGATGTTCTCGCGCGAGATGTCGCGGATGATCCGCCCGCCGGTGGCGTCGAGCGTGACGCTGACGATCGGCTCGTTGTTGCGGCTGTCGAAGCCGGGCTGCGCGTCCTGGATGCGGTCGCCGGTCAGCACCGCCTGGCGGCGGATCAGGCTCGGCACGCCGTTGCGATCCTTGTAGAGGTCGGTGCCGACCGGCACGTTGCCGTTGAGCGCCGCCTGCAGCGCGCCCGGGTCCTCGTCGACCATGCGGATCTCCAGCGTCGCCGTGCGGCCGAGGATGTCCTTGGCGCGCGCCGTGTCCTGCACGCCGGGGAGCTGCACGACGATGCGGTCGGAGCCCTGCTGCTGGACGATCGGCTCGGCGACGCCGAGCTCGTTGACGCGGTTGCGCAGTATCTGGATGTTCTGCTGGACGGCGCCGTCGCCGATGCGCTTCAGCGACTCGGGCTTCAGCGTCGCGTAGAGGCGGAAGTCGCCCGCGCCGCTGTCGACGTCGCGCTCGGTCAGGTCGGGGTATGCGTTGTCGATCGCGAGCCGCGCCTTGGCGCGCTCGCCGGCGTCGCGGAAGCGCACGACGATGTTGCCGCCCTCGCGCGTCACGCCGGCGTACTGGATGCGGTTGGTGCGCAGGAGGGTGCGGATGTCGCCGCTGTAGCGGTCGGCCGCCTTCTCGAGCGCGGTCTTCATGTCGACCTGCAGCAGGAAGTGCACGCCGCCGCGCAGGTCGAGGCCAAGGTACATCGGCAGCGCCCCGATGGACGCGAGCCATTCGGGCGACGACGACTGCAGGCCGAGCGCGACGATGTAGTCGGGATCCTGCGGGTTCGAATTGAGCTTGGCCTGCAGGACGTCCTTCGCCTTGCCCTGCGCATCGATGTCGGCGAAGCGCAGCTTGATGCCGGTGGCGTCGAGCGTCGCGCCGTCGTAGGCGATCTTGTCCGCCTTCAGCGTCGACTCGACGGTTTCGAGCGTCGTCGCGTCGATCTTGACGCCGCCTTTCGACGTCGACACCTGCACCGCGGGTTGCTCCGCGAACAGGTTCGGCAGCGCGTACAGGACGCCGATCACGAGCGCGACGACGATGACGACGTACTTCCAGAGTGGGTATCGATTCATGGCGTGCGGAGGATGATGCGATGCCCCGGGTGGCGCGGCGTTGCGCGGTGCAAGGCCCGGGCGACGGCGGCGGCGGTGCGATGCGGCCGCATGGACGTCACAGGCTCTTCAGCGTGCCCTTCGGCAGGAGCTGGCTCACCGAGCTGCGCTGCACGGTGACCTCGACGCCGGAAGCGACCTCGAGCGTCACGTACTGCTCGTTGATCTTCGCGATCTTGCCGACCATCCCGCCCGCGGTGACGACCTCGTTGCCCTTCTCGAGCGCGCCCAGCAGCTCGCGCTGCTCCTTGGCGCGCTTCTGCTGCGGGCGGATCAGCAGGAAGTAGAACACCACGAAGATGGCGATCATCGGCAGGAACGACGTCAGCATGTCGCCCGACGGCGCGGCGCCCGAGGTCTGCGCGAAAGCGTTGGCAATGAACACGATGGATTCTCCGAAATGCGGGTCGGCCGGGCCGGCGTTCGTTGCGCCGTACCCGGCATCCGGGCGTTGCCTGCACCGCGGCGCGTGGCCGGGTTGCTGCGTGCGATCGACTCGCCCGTGATCGGCCGCTCGCCGCGGGGTCTTACGACCGCGCGATCGCGCCACCAAATCAATCGCTTATTCTAGCATGCGCGCGCCTTCCGGCGGGCTGCCGGAGGGCGCCCCCGCGCCGCGGTCGCGGTGGAAGGCGGCGCGCCACGCGTCGAACCGGCCCGCGGCGATCGCCTCGCGCAGCTCGCGCGTGAAATCGAGGTAGTAGTGCAGGTTGTGGATGGTCGCGAGCTCGGCGCCGAGGATCTCGTTGACGCGCTGGAGGTGGTGCAGGTAGGCGCGGCTGAAGTGGCGGCACGTGTAGCACGCGCACGTGGCGTCGAGCGGCGCGGTGTCGTGGCGGTGCACGGCGTTGCGGATGCGCAGGTCGCCGAAGCGCGTGAACAGCCAGCCGTTGCGGGCATTGCGCGTCGGCATCACGCAGTCGAAGAGGTCGACGCCGGCGGCGACGCCCGCGACGATGTCCTCGGGCGTGCCCACCCCCATCAGGTAGCGCGGCTTGTCGTCGGGCAGGCGCGGCGCGACGTACGCGAGGACCCGCAGCATCTCGTCCTTGGGCTCGCCGACCGACAGCCCGCCGATCGCGTAGCCGTCGAAGCCGAGCGCCGTGAGCGCCGCAGCCGACTCGTCGCGCAGGTCCTCGAACATCCCGCCCTGGACGATGCCGAACAGCGCATTGCGATTGCCGGCGTGCGCCGCCTTCGAGCGCGCCGCCCAGCGCATCGACAGCCGCATCGATTGCGCGGCCTCGTCGCGTGTGGCGGGGTACGCGGTGCACTCGTCGAAGCACATCACGATGTCGGAGTCGAGCGCGCGCTGGATCTCCATCGAGCGCTCGGGCGTGAGGAAGAGCTTGTCGCCGTTCACCGGCGAGGCGAACGCCACGCCTTCC
>Ga0207652_10004422_pt1 | contig 11452 bp, 10 predicted proteins | sample KBSC63BmetaG_FD_184334 | JGI IMG/M metagenome (GOLD analysis project Ga0207652, IMG submission 184334) | Corn rhizosphere microbial communities from Kellogg Biological Station, Michigan, USA - KBS C6-3B metaG (SPAdes) (version 2) | ecosystem: Host-associated > Plants > Roots > Rhizosphere ... | reverse complement strand
CCTGAAGTCCGCTGAGTACAGGCAGGAGAAAGGTTCGAGGATGTATCCTACGAACCGAGTTGGGTGGGAAGATTCCCTTGCCGCGGACAGGAGGCGCCCCAGAGCGCGCTGACCGTAGTCTCGGTTTGATCGGCAACCCTGTCAAGCAGTGCCAATCCTGGGCGATAAGCAGGCCCGAGCGTTCGTCTATGGCGCGAACTGAAGCGGGATGGAACCATCTGGCTCAGATGAATTTCACGTGATTCGTCAAACCCGCAGCGGAACGTCGCGAAGTCGCTTTCCCGTCGCATCGAAGATCGCGTTCGCGATCGCTCCTGGGATCGGCGACGTGGTTGCTTCACCCGCGCCAACCGATGGCAACTCCGGATGATCGATCAACTCGATCTCGATCGAATCTGGCACCTCAGCGAACGTGAGAATCGGATACGACCGCCAGTCGAGGCTCGTCACGCGCGACCGGTCGAATACCACAGCTTCCTTGAGCGTTCGGCTGATCGCCTGAACGACGTTTCCCTCGATCTGGTTCTTGAGACCATCGGGATTCACGATCAGCCCGCAGTCGTGCGCGACGAATGCGCGCGAAACGCGAACCGAGTGTCTAGAGACATCGACATCGACATCGACGATTGCCGCCACGTACGCCTCTGTCCCCTCGTATTGAACGAATGCCATGCCGCGACCGTGCGCCGGTGTCGCTGACGTTTGCCGTGGCTGTTGACGCCCCGTCCACTTCGCGATGCGCGCAACCGCTTTCACGACCGCAATCGCTCGCGGATCTGTCAGGTGCCGCAACCGGAACTCGACGGGATCCGCGCCAGCGGCAAGCGACAGCTCATCCGTGAACGACTCGTTCGCGAAGCTGTTCTGCGGCGAGCCGAGTCCGCGGAATGATGACGTGCGCAGCGGCGACGACTGCAGCGAGTGCGAGATGACGCGTGTTTTCGGGATGTCGTATGTGTGGCGCGCGTTGCGATCACCGCCAACCGAGCCGCGACCACTCGGCGTCGCGCCGGCGAGTTGCGCCGCGAGAAGATTCGCTGACCCTCCCGCTTGCGCGCCCGGACGACTCGAGTGCGTTGGCGTCCACACGGCGTAATCCCATCCGACGATCTTCCCGGCGTCGTCGAGACCGCCGGTCACCTCCATCACCATCGCGACGCCCTTCGGTTCCCAGCCGTGTTCGTCAGCGCGCGACCACTGGACACGAACAGGTCGACCGACCGCTTGCGACATCAGCGCTGCGTCAGCCGCAGCGTCGTCGGAGCCATTGTGGCCGTAGCATCCTGATCCTTCCGTCCAGATGACGTGGACTGCGTCCGCCGAAAAACCGAGCAGCTCAGCGATTGCGGACTTCAGCGCATGCGCGCCTTGTGTCGACGACCAGATCGTTGCGCGCGAGCCGCTGACGTCGGCAACGCCGCACGACGCGCCGATCGACGCGTGCATCTGGTACGGCCACGTGTATCGCGCGTGCACCATCTTCGCCGCGCGCGCGATCGCCGACGGGACACCGGCAGCATCGGTGACGGCGCGATCCGTGGAGGGAATCTTCACGAGGGTGTCGTGCAAGTCCGTCATTGCCGGCAACGTGTCCGAAGCGCTCCACTCCACCTTGAGAACGCGAGCCGCGCGGATCGCGTCTTCCTCGCGCTCGGCGACGACACCGACGAAGTCGCCTTTCCTCACGACCTGCGTGCCAGGGATCTCGCGTAGCGCACCGTCGTCGATCCTCACGATCTTGGCGCCCACGCTCGCCGGCCGCACGACTCGGCCATGCAGCATGCGATCGACGCGCACGTCATGCACGTAGGTGTGCCGACCCGTCATCTTCGCCGGGATCTCGACGCGCTGTACCGGCTTGCCGACGACCGTGAATTCACTCGGGCTCTTCACCGGTGCACGGCCGCTCACCACACGCTCGAAGCGCTTCCCGCCGATCAGCTCTCCGAAGGTGGCGCGGCGATCGCTCGCACCCTTTGCCGAGACGACGCCGTTCACTGCAACGAGTGACGCAACCGGCACGCCGAGCTTTGCCGAGGCCAATTCGATCAATGCAGCTCGAGCTTCAGCAGCGGCCTGCCGGAGTTGCGCCCCACCGCGCTTCACTGACTGACTGCCAACGGTGGATCCTTGATCGACCGTGCGATCGCTGTCGCCCTGTACCCACGTGATCTTGTCGAACTGAACGCCCATCTCTTCGGCGACGATCTGCCGAAGCGCCGTCGACACGCCGGTCCCCAGCTCGACCTTGCCGCAGAACACGGTGACAGATCCGTCGGGCGAAACGACCAGCCACGAATCGAGTTGGTTCGCCGGCGGCGGAACGAGCGTCGACTCCGACGCGGCCGCACTGAACATTCGGCCATGAAATGAGAAACCGATGACGAGCGCGCCGGCGCTCTGAATAAAATCCCGGCGATTGATCGCGCTACTCATCGCCGCCTCCTCCACTCGCACCCTGCGTGGCGCTGAGCTCAACCGCACGCTCGACGGCCCGCAAAATTCTCATGTGCGTCCCGCAGCGACAGAGATTGTTATTCAACGCTGAGCGAATCTGTGCTGTCGACGGCCGCTTGTTGCGCGCGATGAGCGCCGCCGTCACCATGATCATCCCGTTGATGCAATAACCGCATTGCGCGGCCTGCTGATCGATGAACGCCTGTTGAACAGGATGCGGCTTTGCCGGCGTCCCGAGTCCTTCGATCGTCGTGATGGTGCCGCGCGTCGCTGAGGACAGTGGTGTGGTACACGACCGAACCGCGCTGCCGTCGAGATGCACGGTGCACGCACCGCACTGGCCAAGTCCGCATCCGAACTTGGGCCCGGTGAGCCCGAGTTGGTCGCGAAGTACATAGAGGAGCGGCGCGTCCGGCGACGCGTCCACATCATGGCGCGTGCCGTTGACGACGATGGAGGTGGCTGATTCTGATGTCATGATGCCCTGGGACGACGCGTTGGCTCGTTTATGAGTAGCTCGGCAGCCGTCGGCATGTCAACGCGACATCCACGCAACGTCAGCGCTCTGTCAGAATTCACTGGTTGGGGACGGCACCGCCCCATCGTGAAGCATGGCCAATCGCGCGATGGACCTTGCACCGGCGCCGTCTTCGGCGCCTCCGCTCACGCCGCCCTCACCGCGTGCTGCAATCACCCGACTCGAGTCGGTCGATCTGCTGCGCGGCATCGTCATGATCATCATGGCGCTCGACCATGTGCGCGACTACTTCGGTGCGGTCGGCATCAACCCGACCGATCCAGCGACAACGACGGTCCCACTCTTCTTCACCCGCTGGATCACGCATCTCTGCGCACCAACCTTCTTTCTTTTGACGGGAACCAGCGCCTATCTGTCACAGCGTCGTCGCGGACGGGCTGGAATGCCTCGATATCTCGCAACACGCGGTCTGTGGTTGATCGCGTTGGACGCCGTCATCCTTCGCTGCCTCGGCTGGCAATTCAATTTCGACTTCCGAGTAACGCTGCTCATCGTCCTCTGGGCCCTCGGCTGGGCGATGATCACGCTGTCAGTGTTCGTGCGGTGGTCTCCGACCGTCGCGGGCATCTTCGGCCTCACGCTGATCGTCGGGCACAATCTCCTCGATCGAATCTCTCCGTCGGCTTTTGGCGCTTTCGCACCGCTGTTTCTCATTCTCCATCAGCCGGGACTGCTTCACGGTCCTTCCCATTTTCTGATCGTCGCGTATCCATTGATTCCGTGGGTCGGTGTCACCGCCCTTGGATACGCGTTGGGCCAGGTCTTCGACTGGGATGCGGAACGGCGGCGCACGTTTCTCTGGCGCGCAGGTGTCGCGGCCATCTTCAGCTTTTTGGCGCTGCGTTGGATCAATATCTACGGCGATCCGTTTCGCTGGTCCACGCAACATTCGGCCGTGTTCACGGCGCTTTCATTCTTGAACACGACGAAATACCCACCGTCGCTGCTCTTTCTGCTGATGACGCTTGGGCCAGCACTGCTCTTTCTTTCACTGGCCGACGCCAAAGTGCCGCGCTGGATGAGGCCCGCGATCACCTTTGGGCGAGTGCCGCTGTTCTACTTCGCGCTCCACGTGATTGCGATTCACACGCTGGCACTCGTCGTGTGCTGGGCGCGATACGGATCGATCCACTGGGTGTTTGAGTCGCCTCGGCCGGATATGTATCCGTTCCGGCAACCGCCGGGTTGGCCCGTATCACTCCCAGTCGTCTACGCGATCTGGATCGGCCTCGTTGTCGCGCTCTGGCCAGCGTGCCGCTGGTACGCCGCACTGCGCGCGCGACGCCGAGACTGGTGGTTGAGCTATCTCTAATCGCCTACCGTAGTCGCCAGCCGAGCAGAATCGCGAGCGTGCGAGTCTTGGCGAGATTGTCCTTGAACGCGTCGCGGAGTCCCCAGTCGTAGCGTGCACCGAACCGCCGGCGGCTGCAATCGAGAAAATGCAACCGACGAGGAGGAGATGTCGCATAGCGTGGCCCTCGGCCGATGATCTCCGACGGCGCGAGCGCGGCGTGCGTCGCTCCGGCTGCCCGCGCCTCTAAGCTACGGCGAGGTCTCGAGCCCGCCAGTGATGTCTATCGTGCCGAGTCCGGTCGCTCGGATGAATGAATGTGCGCGATCTTCCAGCCCGTCGCTCGCCGAGTCCATACCATCGTTTGTGTCACCCGAAGCCGTCGTCCTCTTCCGGCGCTATCGGCAAACGCCTCGCGCAAATTGCTCGACACCACGGCCGCGTTTGGATCGAGCACGGCGATCGCAATCGAGTCGAGGCTGATCGAGAACGTGGCGAGATGCGCAAACGCGGGCGCATCCTGCAGTCGGATGTTGTCGATCGTCAGCCAACCGTCGTCGCCGTCAAATGCGCGAAAGCTGGTGTCGCGGACGAACGTATCGAGGATTGTCGCGACATCGCGGTGTCGCATTGCCTCATGAAAGCGCTCCACGGCAAGGCGGACGTCAGTCGCAGTCAGGCCGGCATTGAACTGCTCGACGATCGCCGCCGGACGCACGGCGGCGCACCCGAGCAGGGCGAGCATTGAAGCGAAATGAGCGATGCGGCCGAGCGTCAAACGCGGTGTAGTGGACATCGATTTTCCTGAAGACAGGATCTACCAGCGACCACCACTATCTATCGGCGATGCCCGCTTCAGTCGCAAGCGTCAGGAGCTCGGCATCATCTTCTGACTGACAAGATGGCGATACAGCACGACGTGTCCAAACACCGCGGCGAACACCATTACCGTGGGCAGCCACACCCACGGTGCGCGAGTGATCCAGTCGTTCGCCGGTTCGTTCATGAACAGCCGCATTGGCGTCGGAGCCGACAATAGGGCCACGCCAAGAATGTTGAGAAGCAAAACGACGCCGAGCGTGTTCCACGCAGCGAGCAGCTTGCGTGACGAACGGCCCGTCGCGAGCCACGCGCCGAGTGCCAACGCGGTGATGCCGGTGATGATATCGAAGTTGCGACCCGAATAGCTCATCTGCACCGGCATGAGGCCTTCGGAGTACGCACGGTGCATGAGCAGCTCGACGATGACGCGAAAGCCCTGATAGCCGACGAGGGCGACGACTGGAAGACCGAGCGCGATCTGCCGGCCGATCGGCGATAGCGCGAGAGCGACCGCGAGCACGATCGACAGGACCAGCGCGACCAGCATCGTTGGGGGAGCGGAGAAGTGAAGCAGTCCGCGCGACGCTGCCAAACCGGTGAGCGCGATCCAGGCGACGGCGCTCAACGCGGCGATCGCCGACCGTTGCACCGCGCCCTGCGGCGACAGTCCGGTGCGAAGCGACGACCAGTAGACCGCCGCGATGAACAATCCGCCAAGTGCGACCGTGAGCGCGATGAATCCCACGTGCAACGGCGTCGAGCCAGAGGGGAGCTGAAGCGGTGACATGAGATGGTGCCTCGACCGGTTGACTTCACAACTAATAGAAAGTAAAGTCATCACTGTCAATATCAGTAGTTCATCTCATGGCTGATCGACGTTCATACGACCAGTACTGCGGGCTGGCGAAGGCCCTCGACATCGTCGGCGAGCGATGGACGCTGCTCATCGTCCGGAACCTTCTGCTCGGGCCGCTCCGCTATTCCGATCTGCTGCGCGGCCTGCCCGGCATCACCACCAATCTGCTGGCGAAACGCCTCAGAGAGATGGAGGCGTTCGGGATGATCGAACGAATTCGTGGCGCATCGAGCGATGCGGGACAGGCGTATCGTCTCACGCCGCTCGGTGCAGGTCTGGAGCCGGCCGTGCATGCCCTCGCGAATTGGGCCTGGCAGTGGATGCAAGCGCCCGCAAAGCACGAGATGCGCAACCTCGAGTGGCTGCTCGTGGCGCTCCGGCGCCGATACCTCGGCGGCGCGACGCTTCGCGCCGAGCTTGTAGCCGATGGCGTGCCCTACCGAATGTCGCTCACCAAGACGAAAGCAGAGATCACGCGTGGCGAGCTTCCATCTCCAGATCTGACGATTCGCGGCACGGGCGCAGCAATCGCGTCGCTATTCCTCGAACGAAAACCGGGAGGCAAGCTGCCTCCCGGTCTCACGATCGATGGTGGATCTCAGTTGCTCAAATCGCTGCTCGCGGCGTTCGCGACATCGGAGATCGAACACGCGCTCGCGGCGAGCTAGCCGCGCGTCAATTGCCGAGGCGGAACTTCAAGCCGGCCATCAAAAACGCGTCGTGCACGTTCCACTTGTCGTCGGCGCCCTTGCTGAGGAAGTCGGTCAGCTCGGCTACGACCCCGAACTGTCCGAGCATCACGTCAGCCCCGAGTCCGCCGTGGAACGCGAACGCGTTCTTGTCGCCGCCGCTCAACAGCGTCGGGCTGTCATCGTACTTGTAGAACTTTTCGCCCGCGCCGGCGACGATGTACGGCTGTACGAGAACTCTCGGAAGCGGACGAATCACGAGGTCTGCCGTGGTCGCGAGCACCGAGCCTTTGCCGATGTCCTGCTTACTCGCATTCTTGATCGTCGTACCTGAGGCGTAGGCCACGCTGCCGCGCAGCATTCCAAACTCGACGTTACCGCCGAGTGACAGGGTGCCGTCTCGCGTCTTCGCGATGTTCGATGCACTGCCGCCGATCTGATTCACGTCGCTTGCCGGAACGTATCCGCCCACCAGCGGCGTGATGGAGACTTGCGCCTGCGCGACCGGCACGGCCGCGACGAGCGCGATTGCCGGGAGAAGAACTCGAGCGTGCAGCATGCCAACCTCCTGCCTGATTCGGTGAGACCAACGCGCGAGACGGTCGCCCGTCGGCTTCTCCAGCGTACCCCCGAGTGCGCGCATTGGTTCGTGAGATGGATGCGGCGACATCACTCGCGGGAAGCATGCTCACCGCTGGTGACGCGCATCACACATCTCGTCACGGTCGTCGGCCGACTCGTAACAATGAATCGCGGCGCGCGGAATCTGCCCTCGCGACTCGCAGCAATGAATCGCGACGCGTGGAATCCGCCGTCGCGATCGCGCGCTGTTTGGCGAGGCGTTCCTGAAGTCGCTGCAGACGCGCCTGATAGTCGGCGTCGATGATCGAGTCGGCCTTGCGTTGTGCACGCGACTTTCCAAACACCGGAATGCTGATGAGCGGAACGCCAACGGCGTAGCCGCCGTTCATCAGCGGCGCGTAAACCGGCTCGCCCGGCAAGCGCGCCGCGCGACCATGAGGATCGAGCCCGGGTTCGCGTCGGGCTCGAACGTCGGCGAGCTCCTGCGGTGTGAGTGGACGATGCCATTCCGCCATCGGGATTCCTGCAATCAGAGCTTTCTGAACGGAATCCATCTGTTCGCGAGTCAGTCGCGTGGACGGTGTCGTGACACCGGCCGGCGCGTACGGCGCGCCGCGCACCGAACTCCCAGGCGATCGCACACCTCCGCCGCTGTCGCGAGCGGCGCCGGGCGTCGCCGTAGTTGGTGTCAGCGGTATCGCAATCGGTAGCGCTCCTGTCGGGACTCCCCGAGACGCGCCCGCAGTAGAATCACGAGTTGCCGTGGTCGGCGGCACGACTGGCGAAGTGACGCGCGGCGCCGGCCGTGCCGGAGCGCGCACGCGAGCGGGTGCCGGCGGCTTCGGCGTTTCGGCTCGCTCAGCCGGCGGTGTGAGATGAATGACGGCGACCGCATCGTGCGAAGATCGCTCACCGAATCTCAGTGATCGCACCGTCGTCATCGCGATGAAGGCAGCGACGAACGCCACGAGCGTGACGACGGTAGCAACCACGCGGCTCGACCATGACGATGAACCGCCGCCATGCGGCCACAGTCGTCCAGTCCAACGCGCGTGCTTCGTCATGACGCGGGCTCGGCTAGAACCGAGCGTTCAAGTACGCGGAGATCCGCGTTTGCTGTCGCGGATAAAACCCGCGGGCGACATCGAACCGAATCAAACCGTCCATCATCGACAGCCCCACTCCCGCGCTGCTCATCGGACGCACGAGGTCGCTGATCTTCGATCGATCGCCGGCCCAGCCGAGGTCCCCAAATACTATCAAGCGATAGGCCGAACGGTCGTGAGCGAGCTCGAGACGCGACATCCAGAATGCGTTTCCGCTTTGCGCAGTGTCCGGGCTCTCGCCTCGAATCGTCTGCGCGCCGCCGAGAAACCATCGCCGTTGCGCTGGCACCTGTCCCACGCTCGCGCCGCCCGCGAGCGTCAGCGCAGCAGCCAATTTCATTGGCAGTCCAGTCGAGAGCGTCAGGTCTCCCGCAGCTCGGCCGTACGACGAATCGCCACCGGCGGCCTCGACGCGAATGTCGGACAGCGTGCGAAATCCGCGCGGGTCGTCGCCTGTGGAACGCAGCCAACGCACGCCCCCTCCGAACGATGCGCCCGTTGCCGCAACGATGTTCGGCATGAACTCGGGACCGAACGAATAGTTCGTTCGCTGAACTGCCGTTCGTTGCTGCTCGCCGAACAAGCGCCAGTCGAGCGAGGCAAAACGCTGGCTCGACCACGCGAGCTCCGCACCGCTCGCGCGGTAATAGAATCCTTCATCCCGTCCGAAGAGCAGAGCCGACACCGACGAGCCAAAGCTCAGCGGATTTCCCCAATCGCTTGCCGACACGAGACGATTGTAGCCGGTGAGCGACACGGATTTCGCCGAGCTCGATCGCGCGAGCGACAGCTCTACATTCGGCTCTCGATCCGCAAAGCCGATTCGTGTCGTGAGACTGGCGCTGTATCCGGCGCCCAATTGCTGTTCGGTAAGAATGCCGGTCGAAAACCCTTCGATGCGATTGTATCGCGTCATCGACAAGCCGTACTGAAACGACGGCCGGGGCAGCGCTCCGAGCCTGATGAGTGCCTGTGCGCCGAGCGGCAGCGCATCATTGATCAGCGCATCGCGCTCTTTCGTTCCGAACACCTGTTCGTTCGGATCGTACAGCGACGTCTCGAATTCCGCGGATTTCGCGAGCTTGTCGAGATCGCATGGATACGTGACAGCGACGGACATCTCCTGTCGCTTCCGAGCGAGGACGCGTTGGCCTGTCGAATCGCACGCCGCCTTGTGCAGCGAATCGCTGAACGTATGCCGCGTTCTTAGTCGCTTCAGCCAAACCGAGTCGCGCCACTTTTCCGCGGCGTCGCCGGAGAGCGAGTCTGGAACCTCGTCGAGGGGTCCGATGTCAGGTGCGTTGAGCGCGATCGCGGCAACGGAGATCGGTCCGTTGATCTTGTCATACGAGAACGCTTGCTCGAGCGCGATCGGTATGTGTGCGAACGACACCTGCTGGATTCCTTGGAAGGAACGCGTGCGCGGCAGCCAGTACCGTCCGTCGAAGAGGCCATATTCGATGGCGATCGCCGAGACTTCGAACTTGAGTGGCGAGACGATCGCTTTCGCCCACCATGGATAGTCGAGACCCGTGCGCAGCTCCTTCTGTCGCTCTTTGACGCGCGCCCAGAGGTCGATCGGCACGGCAAGACGATACGCGGCTCGAACGAGCTGTCCGCTCTCGACGTCGAACCACAATGATCCGACGGCGAGATTCCATTGAGGTGTGCGCGGCCGAATCTCCAACTCTCTGAGTCGCACTCGCTTTCCGTCGGGCAGCGTCCATGACATTGAGTCGCCGGTCGCGTACGTGTAGTACGCTTCGGCACCCACCGCGAGCGGTTGAACGATCGTGCGATCATCCACCTCGGCCTTCGCCGGACCGATACCAATCCCCATTGCGTCTTGGCCCGGCGCGTATGGAACTGAGGTCATTCCGCCGTCGATGAGACTTTGCTCGAGTGCTTCACGTTGTGCATCTGGCGGCGCCATGGGAATGCCGACGCGTGCGCCAGTCATCTCTACTCGCGCACCCAGTCCTTCTTGCCACTGTACGCGATAGGCGTTTTCCTGCCGGTACATGATGCGCTCGGGCCCGTGGCTGCCGATGGCGAAACGCGCCGTGAGTCGCTCGCGGACTCTGGAGTCATAACTCCGAAGCGACGAGTCCTGGGCGAGCCGGGCGACTCTCGCATGCAGGAGAAGCTCGCGTGCACGCTCGTCGTGAAACGCTGTTCGTTGGTCATCGGCGGTAACCGGGAGCCGCCGGGGCGCGCGGTATTTCGTCGAGTCGGCCATCGTGCTGTCTCGCACGACGCTCGGCTTGTCCCGCCGGGGATTCTGACCAGCCTGCATCGCGGCGCTGAGGGCCAGCGCCGCACCAAGAACGAACAGCATCGTTGAAGACTGGGTATGGGTGGGGCCGTCTTCGAGCTGCCGATTGTCCAGCCAATCTGATTGGAACCACCGCTGGCGGTCGCATGTTCCAGACCGGCCTGCCCCCGGTCATGTCCGCCCGAAACGGGTTCTTGCGCGGCTCGACTATCCGCCGTAGATATATCCAATATGGTTATATCCACAGCGGAGACAAAACCTATCGGCGCGGACGTGCCGGAGCCCGCCGGCCGAGCCACGATCACGCCGGCGGTCTTCCAGATCATGGTCGCGCTCGCCGACGGCGAGCTGCACGGCTACGGCATCATGCAGGACGTCGATCGCGTTACCAATGGCGAGACGAAGCTCGGCCCGGGAACGCTCTACCGCTCGATTCAGCGAATGGTGGTCGACGGACTGATCGAGGAGCTCGATATCGCGCTCGACGGCGAAGCCGACGATGACCGCCGGCGCTACTATCGCCTGACGGAGCGCGGCCGGGCGGTTGCCGCCGCCGAAGCCAACCGCCTCGCCATGCTGGTGGACGCCGCGCGCGAGCGACGGCTCATTCCAAAACGATCTGGAGGCAAGCGATGACTCGGGTGCCGGAGGATTTTCGTACGATCACACCGCAGCTCGTCGTCAACGGCGTCGATTCGGCGATCGATTGGTACTCGAGAGCGCTCGGCGCGAACGAGCTCCTGCGCAACATGGCGCCCGATGGTACGTCCGTGATGCACGCCGAGCTGCTGCTCGGTGATTCGCGGTTCTTCGTGGTCGACGAGTTTCCGGAGGGC
>Ga0207652_10004419_pt1 | contig 11455 bp, 10 predicted proteins | sample KBSC63BmetaG_FD_184334 | JGI IMG/M metagenome (GOLD analysis project Ga0207652, IMG submission 184334) | Corn rhizosphere microbial communities from Kellogg Biological Station, Michigan, USA - KBS C6-3B metaG (SPAdes) (version 2) | ecosystem: Host-associated > Plants > Roots > Rhizosphere ... | reverse complement strand
AGCGTGCCGGTCCGGTTGAGGTTGCCGGCCAGCTTGCGCATCGCCTGGCTCATCATGCGCGCCTGAAGGCCGACCGTCTGGTCGCCCATCGCGCCCTCGAGCTCGACCTTCGGCGTAAGCGCCGCGACCGAGTCGACCGCCACCACGTCGATCGCGCCCGAACGGATCAGCAGGTCCGCGATCTCGAGCGCCTGCTCGCCGTGGTCGGGCTGCGAGACGAGGAGCTCATCGACGTCCAAGCCGATGCGCTTGGCGTACGCGGGGTCCATGGCATGCTCGGCGTCGATGAAGGCACAGATGCCGCCAGCCTTCTGCGCCTGGGCCAGCACGTGATAGACGAGCGTGGTCTTACCGGACGACTCCGGGCCGAAGACCTCCACAATGCGCCCGCGGGGCATGCCGCCCACGCCAAGGGCCAAGTCGAGCGACAGGGCGCCCGTCGAGATGGCGGACACCTTGACGGCCGCCTCCTCGTCGCCCATGCGCATGATCGAGCCCTTGCCGAATTGGCGCTCGATCTGAGTCAGTGCGCTGTTAAGCGCAGAATCGCGGGCCTTGGCGGCCTTCTCCAGTTCCTTGTCCGTATCCATGTCGGTGCTCCTCGCAGTCTTCGAAGATGCACCCAGGCTACGGGTGGGATCGGACGGTATCTACGCCCGTTTGCACCGACTTTGTGACGGGCTTGTAACAACGCCGTTCAGGCGCGGCGAGCGCGGCGTCAGTACCACCTGCCGCGCGCGAACCCGCCAAAGGCGATCAGGCCGATCAGGATGAGGATCAACCCGAGCCAGAAGCTCCAGACGATCAGCACGATGATCCCGATGATCACGATGATGCCGCCGGTTGAAATTCCTCCAAGTCCGCCGCCGCGGCGGCGCTCCGGTGTAGCCACTCGTCCCTCCTTGCTGGTCCCCACCTCTGTTTTTGTTGTCTACCCCAACGAGGGTCCGGAAAACCGTCCCGAGACCGTCCAGCCCGCCAGGAGTACGATCGCTCGCTCGCGCCGACCGCCCAAGCGAAGGAGAAGCCGATGCCCGATCGCATCTTGACGAGCCACGCGGGGAGCCTGCCGCGGCCCGAGGACCTGGTCCAGCTGAACCACCGGCGCGCCGAGGGCCGGCTGGAGGACGAGGCGGGCTACCAGCAGCAGCTCGCCGAGGCGGTCAAGGATGTCGTCCGGCGCCAGGCCGAGATCGGCATCGACCTCGTGAACGACGGCGAGTACGGCCACTCGATGGGCGCGCGCTACGACTACGGCACCTGGTGGACCTACGTGTTCCCGCGCCTGAGCGGGCTCGAACTCGTGGAAGCGGAGCTGCGCGACATCCCGCAGCCCAAGGCCAAGCCGGGCGAGATCCAGCTCGCCAGCTTCACCGAGCGCCGCGACTGGAACGAGTTCGGCGAGGCCTACGGCGATCCCGACGCCGGCGTCGCGCTGCCCAACCCGCCGACCTCGGCGCCCATCTGCCGCGGCCCGATCACGTACATCGGCCAGGACGCCGTGCAGAGCGACATCGCCAACATGAAGGCGGCGATGGAGGCGGCGGGCGTGGAGGACGGGTTCCTCAACGCGGTCGCGCCCGGCAGTTGCGCGCGGGTGGGCAACGAGCACTACGCGGACGACGTCGAGCTGATGTACGCGTGCGCGGACGCGATGCGCGAGGAGTACGAGGCGATCATCGACTCGGGCCTGACGCTGCAGCTCGACGACCCGGCGATCGCGGAGAACTGGGACCAGATCAACCCTGCGCCGAGCGTGGAGGACTACCGGCGCTTCACGATGGTCAGGGTCGAGGCGCTCAACCACGCGATCCGCGGCCTGCCGGCCGAGCGCATCCGCTTCCACCTCTGCTGGGGAAGCTGGCACGGCCCGCACGTGACGGACATCCCGATGAAGGACATCGTGGACGTGATGCTGGCCATCAACGCGGGCTCGTACTCGTTCGAGGCGGCGAACGTGCGCCACGAGCACGAGTGGAAGATCTGGCAGGACGTGAAGCTGCCCGAGGGCAAGAAGATCCTGCCGGGCGTGGTGAGCCACTCGACCAACGTGGTCGAGCATCCCGAGCTGGTGGCCGAGCGCATCATGCGCTTCGTGGACGGCGTCGGCCCGGGCAGCGTGGTCGCCTCCACGGACTGCGGCCTGGGCGGCCGCGTGCACCCGCAGATCGCGTGGGCCAAGCTCCAGTCGCTGGCGGAGGGCGCCCGGCTGGCGAGCAGCGCCGCGCCGTGATCGAGGTCCCCGAGCCGGACCTGCGGCCGGCGGAGATGATCGCGCGCGCCGAGGCGCTGATCCCGGCTATCCGCGCGGAGCAGGACGAGTCGGAGCACCGCGGCTACTACTCCGAGAGGCTGCACGAGCAGTTCCGCGAGGCGGGCTTCTCGCGGATCCTGCAGCCGCGCAGGTACGGCGGCTACGAGTTCGACCTCGAGACGTTCTACCGCGTGATGGTCGCGATCTCGACCGGCGATCCGGGCGTCGGCTGGTGCCTGACCCTCGGCTCGAGCCACGCCGCGATGGTGGCGAGCCACTTCCCGGAGGAGGTGCAGGCTGAGATGTTCGCGCCCGACGGCGACTTCCGCTGCCCGCACCCGGTCGCGCCCACGGGCAAGGCGACGCGGGTCGACGGCGGATACAGGCTCAGCGGCCGCTGGCCGTATGCCTCGGGCGTGCCGTACGCCACCTGGGTGTTCGCCCCGGCGTTTATCGAGGACGGGCCGCCCGACTCGCACGTGTTCGCGGTGCGGCGCGCGGACATCGACATGCTCGACGACTGGGGCGATGGCAACGTGCTGGGCATGAACTCGAGCGGGTCGAACACCTACGTGGTCGAGGACCTGCTCGTGCCTGAGCGCTTCGTCGTGCCGTTCGACTGGTTCGACCCGCCGATGCCGACGGTCGGCATCGAGCTGCATGGGAACCCGCTCTACGTCGGCCGCATCGGCGGCCCGTACCACGCGTCGCTCGTGGCGACCATGGTAGGCGCGGCGCGCGCCGCGCTCGACGAGTTCGGCGGTCCGATCGGCGAGCGCCAGACGACCTTCCATCCCCAGATCCCTCGCCGCGAGTTCCACGAGGACCAGCGGGTCTACGGGCTGGCCACCGGCATGACCGACGCCGCCGAGGCGGTCCTCTACGCGTTCGCCCGCGAGTACCTCGAGCGGGCCACGCAGGCGGTCGAGACGGGCGAGCGGATCCCGCTCAGCCAGGACGCGCGCTGGTGGGCGATGCTCCAGCAGGCCGGCGGGCTGGCCGCGGGCGCCGTGGAGACCCTGATGCACCGCTCGCCTCCCAGCACCTCCGGCCGCGGCCAGCGCATGGGCCGCTACTTCCGCGACGTGACCACCTACCGCCAGCACGTCTCGGCCCAGCAGTCCGACTTCGCGGTGCGGAACACGGCGCTCTACTTCGGGCTGACCGACCGCTGGCTGTTCTAGAGCGCCGGCGAGTCCGTCCCCGTCTGGGCGCACAGATGCCCGAGCAGCTCGTGCAGGCGGCGACGCTGGTCCTCCGCCGCCTTGTCGCGCGCCTTCCCGCCACGCTTGTGGACGAGGTTGACCGCCTCGTTGGGGTCGGCGTCGAGGTCGTACAGCTCGTACTCGGGCGCCGCCGCGCCGCTCGGGTCGAGATAGACCGCGTACTTCCAGCGACCGTCGCGCACGCAGCGGATGCGGTTGGGTTGCCCCGGCGCCTCCTGGAAGGCGGTGCCGGCCTGGTGGTCGTCGTAGGTGAAGAGCACGGCGTCCCTGACAGTGGCCTGGTCGCCGCTCAGCAGCGGATCAAGATCCCGGCCGTCGAAGGTCCCAGCGCCATCGCCATTCGCTCCGCTCAGCCCCAGCAGCGTCGGCACCACGTCCACGAGCGACACGAGCGCGTCGCTCTCACGCGGCTCGGGGAAGAGCTTCGGGTTCGACACCACGAACGGCACCCGCAGCGACTCCTCGTAGGCGTTGAACATCTTCTGCCGCAGCCCGCCGTGGGAGAGCGCCATCTCGCCGTGATCCGAGGTGCGCACGATCACGGTGCGCGAGCGCAACGACTGCGGATCGGCCGGGTCGCCCAGGGCGTTGAGCAGCCTGCCCACCTTGGCGTCCACCAGGCGGTGCAGATGCGCATAGAAGTTCACGTAGAGCTGCTGCTGCCCGCGGCCGCGCAGGCCGCCGAGGTATGACGTCTGCCCGAGCTTCATCAGCGCCTGCACCGTGGGCTTGTCCCTCAGGTCCTCGTCGATCGTCGGCGGGAGCGGCACCTCAAGGTCGGCGAAGTCCGCCGCCGAGTAGCCGCCGGCCACGAACGAGGACGGGTAGCCGAGCACGTCGTGCGGGTTCACGAGCGAGAAGATCAGGCAGAACGGCTCGGGCAGGTCAGGCCGCGCGAGCCAGCGCTCCATCTGGCGGGTGTAGTCCTCGTCCCAGCCCCGGCCGCTCCGCCCCGCGTTGCCCCCGCCGAAGGTGGCCGCCTTGGCGTCGCCGCCGGCATCGGGCGGCTCCCAGTCGGCGAAGCCGTAGTCGCGCTCGATGCGCTCGGAGTCGGCGGGCGTCCACTCGTCGCCCCGGGTGGGCTTGGACAGGTGCCACTTGCCCTTGAAAGCCACGTGATAGCCGCGCTTCCGGAGCAGGTTCCCCAGCGTGGCCGCGCCCGGGGCAAGCTCGGGCTCGTTGCCGCTCTTGGGCCCCATCCTCAGCGCCCCCCGGCCGAACGCAACCGCCAACCGCCCGCGCGGCACCTCCCCGCGAACGCCGAGTCGGAGCGCCGTGCGCAGCACATCCGGGAGGTTGTGCGGATCGGGGAACAGGTCTCCCCTCGTCATCGTGAGCTTCACCCCGTGCCGCGAGGGATAGGTGCCGGTTAAAAGGCTGGCTCGGCTCGGCGAGCACATGCACGAGGCGATGAACGCGCGCGTGAACGTCATGCCCGTGCGCCGCAGCTCCGCCTCGTTGGGCATCAGCGCGTCCACCCAGCCCCGCTCGTCGGGCCAGTGCTGCGGCGCGCGCTGCTGGTCGGTGATCAGCAGGACCAGGTTCGGGCGGTCCATCAGCGCTCGAGCCCCGCACTCCGGAGGGCGCGCTCCACGTCCTCGATCCTGTCCTGGCCCCAGAACAGCTCCCCGTCCAAGACGAGCACCGGCACGCCCCAGTGGCCGAGTTCGGCGAGAGCATCCGTGCTCGCTTCCACGCGCGCCCGCGCGGCCGGATCGTCGAGCGCCGCCGCGCACTCGTCCCAGCGCAAGCCGGCGCGCTCGCACAGCTCCCGGAGCGGTTTATCGCGAGCCACGTCCATCGCCTCGGACCAGATGCCACGGCTCGCCTCGAGCACGAACTCCCGCTCCCGCCGCACGTCCCGTGCGTGCTCGGCCACGAGCAGGCACCGAATGGCGCCCTTGCCGATCGGGTCGTGGAGGCGCCCGAACGGCATGTGCAGCCGCTCGGCCTCGCGGGCCACGTCGCGCAGCGTGTGGAGGCTCTTGGCGCGCGGCACCGACTGCCCGCGCATGGCCATCGGGATCACGCCGCGGTACTCGACTTCGACGTCGAAGCGATCGCGCAGGGCGAACGCCCTCGGCGCCGCGAGGTACGAGTAGGGGCTGCGGAATGAGAAGAAGAAGTCGATTCGGGCGCTCACGCCTGAGCTCCCCACCCGAGCTCGTCGAGACGCTCGGCGATCTGCGGCAGGCGGTCGTGCGCGAAGAACCAGTGGCCGTGCACCCAGGCCGCGGGCGTATCGTACGGCCCGCGCCCGCGCATCCTGACCTCGTTGCGGCGGACGGCGTCGGAGGTGCTGCCCAACGGCGGCTCGGCGCCCATGTGCCTGGTCCACACGGCCGCCAGCTCCGAGCGAGGCACCACCCCATCGCTCCCGAACCAGAGCAGACGCAGAGCCTCAACGCAGAAGCCCGTCAGCGCCGGGCCCTGCCGTGCCGGCGCGGCCCACTCCGCCAGGAACGACACGGAGTCGGGATCGAGCGGCTCGCCGCGCGTGAGCGCGAGCCCCGACCTCGCGCCGAGGCGGCGTGCGTCCGTGATCGCATAGAGACGCTTCAGGCGCGTGGCGGGATCGCCGGGAATGCCCCTGCGCACCACGGGCAGAAGCACGAGCCGCGCCTCGTAGCCCTTCAGCCGCTCCGCGAGGTCGATCACCGCCACGGCGCTGCACGGGTCGTCGAAGGCGAAGAACAGCTCCACCCTCCCCTGGCGGCCGAGACCTCGCCGCACTGAAGCAGCCAGGCGCGCCGGCCAGTCGATCCGCGATCGGGCGACGACGGCGCGCGGGATCACGCGCCTGGCCAGCGTGTCGGCCACGGATCCCGGCCCTCTCACCTGGCCGCCACCGCCGCGGAGGTTCCGAGCACCTGGCCCCGCGCGCCGAGCGCCCGCACGGCAAATACGCTCGCCGCGCCCCGCACGTCGATTCGCGTCTCGAAGCCGGTCCTGGCGGCGGAGCGCACCGCCCGGAGCGAGCCCGCGTCGGCGCCCGCCAGGACCTGCCAGCGCCGTACCGCCGTGGCGCCGTTCCAGCTTGCGTAGACGGACACGCCCGCCCCTCCGGCGCGGCGAGCGGCAGCCACCGGCCGCGTCCTGGGACTCGCGCTCCACGGGAAGCGATAGGCGCGGTAGCTGCCGTCGTCCTGCGGCAGGCTCGCGTCGAAAAGCAGCCGCCCATTCGCGGAGAACTCGGAGAAGAACGGCTGGGCGCCGAAGCCCACGAACACGTTGCCGCCGGGCAGCGTCTGCACGCTGCCCTCGCTCTGGGCGGAGGTGCTCGTCGAGCGCCGGTACTCCCGAACGAGCCTCGCGCTGTGCCGGCGGGCGTCGAGCTTGAGCAGGATGCCGCGCGAATAGGGGCCCTTCTGGGGCGGACCGGCCTCGTCGTCGAACACCGTCACGCGGTCGCCTCCGTGCATCTGCGCGTGGTGCTGGAAGTTGAAGCGGGCGCCGTGGCCGAGGCGGAAGTCGCTCGCCTTGCCGCCGAGCGTCCACAGGATGCGGCCGCTCGAGCGCTTGATCAGGTAGACCGCCGAGGTGTCGCGCGCCGACACGAGCACGCGCCCGTGCGGGAGCTGCTGGATCGAGTTGATGTGGAAGGCGTCGTAGGACGCGCTGTTGGCCGGCGTGGCGTACGACTGCGCCAGCGGGATGTGGCCGTAGGAGTGCCATTCCCACACCACGAGCCCGGTGCGCACGTCCACCTCCTGCACGATCGAGTCGAGCAGCGGCGAGAGCGTCCCCGCCGGCGTGCCCGGCAGGTGCACGAGCACCGGCGAGTAGACCGTGAAGAGCGCATCGCCGGCGGGCGTGAGCTCGAACTCGTGGATGTCCATCCTGTAGCCGTTGCCCGCGTGGACCGTGCGCAGCGTTCGGTACGAGCTGTCAGCGATCACTCCCTCGCCCAGGCCGAATGCCGCGCTCGTGACCGGGCCCTGCCACCAGGTGAGCACGCGGCGCCCGCGGTAGTGCTGGACCCGTAGGTTGCCCGCCTGATCGGGAGCCGCGAGCTGCTTGAACCACACGAGCCTCCCGCGAGCGTCCAGGATCATCGGGCCGCCGGGACCGACTGGCGAGATCGAGATCGTGTTCGTGCTGCCCGGATGCACCTCCGGCGAGGGCAGCGGCGTTAGGAAGATGGCGCCGCCCAATCCCGGCGACCGCTTCCGGGTCGTGATCCTGGGTGCCATCAGCCCGGGCTCCGACACGAAGTGCTCGAGCTTCGACGGCTGGTAGAAGGGCAGGTTGAGGATCGGCAGGGTCGCGCCGAGCCGCGCGACGGTGAACGAGAAGCGCAGCGGCTTGCGGTGGCGCGCGCTCACGAGCACTCGGACGCGTTCTCCCTGCGCGAGCGGCCGCGCGAGCACGAAGCTCGCTCCGCGCCGTCCCGAGTACGGCCGGAGGTGCCCGGCATGCACGCCACTCTGGGAGCCCTCGACGCGCACCCGGCGAATCTGCCCGGGTGCGGCGCCAAGGATGCTCACCTGGGTCGCGGGCGAGGCGTCCGGAGTTCCGGGGGCCGGACTGACCGTCAATCCCGAGGCCGAGGCCGTGGCGGGCCAGGCTGCCAACAGGACCAGCAGCCCCGCCAGCGCCAACCTGTTGAACGAGTCCCGCATCCTTACTGGAACGCATTACAACAGTTATTGGAACAGCCGTCAATTACACTTGGAGCGTATGTCCGGGCCCAGACCCACCGAGGCGCCCCGGGGGCGCCGCCTCAGCCCCGACGATCGCCGCGAGCAGATCGTCGCCGCCGCCCGCGGCCTCTTCTCCGAGCGTCCCTACACCACGGTCTCCACGGCCGACGTGGCCGAGGCCGCCGGCGTGGCGCGCTCGCTCGTGCACCACTACTTCGGCGGTATCCGCGGGGTGTTCATGGCTGTCGTCGCGGAGGGCGGTGCCGCGCTGGCGGAGGACCGCAGTGCGGGTCCCGAGACCCCGCTCGAGGAGCGCATCGCGCACAACGTGTCGGCCGGGCTCGACGTGGTCGCCGGAAACCGCGAGACCTGGCTCGCGGTGGTCGGCCACGGCGATGCCCTCGCCGATCCCGAGATCCGCGCGCTCGTGGACGCCGCCACGGAGCACAGCGTCGACCGCACGCTCGAGGTGATGAGCGACGTGATCGAGGACACCCCCGCGTGCCGCTTCGCCCTGCGCTGCTTCAACGCGTTCGCCACGGAGGCCACGCGCACTTGGCTGAAGGGCGAGCGCACGCGCGAGGAGACCGAGACGCTGCTCGCCACCGCCTTCCGCAACCTGCTGCTCCACACCATCCCGGCGCTGCCGGGCTGATCGGCGGTGCCCGGCTTCACTCCGCTCCACCGCGGCGGCAGCGGCCCGCCTCTCGTCCTCCTTCACGGCTTCCTCGACAGCTGGCGCACGTGGGAGCTCGTGCTGCCGGCGCTCGAGCGCCACCACGACGTGCTCGCCCCCACCCTCGCCGGGCACGCCGGCGGTCCGCCGCTGGGCGAGCGGGCGAGCACGGAGGCGCTCGCCGACAGCGTCGAGCGAGCGATGGACCACGCGGGCTTCGACACCGCGCACATCGCGGGCAACTCGCTCGGCGGCTGGCTGGCGCTCAGCCTCGCCGCGCGCGGGCGCGCGCGAACGGTGACCGCGCTCGCTCCCGCTGGCGGCTGGGCGGAATCGGACGACTCCTACAAGGAGCTGGTCGAGCTCCAGGCCCGGATCCACGAGCAGGCGAAGGCGGCAGCGCCCCACGCCGACGCGATCCTCGCTACACGGGAGGGCCGGCGGCGCGCCACGGCCTACATGACCACCCACTACGAGCACATCCCGCGCGAGTTGCTCGCGCACCAGCTGCTCGGGGTGGCGGCCTGCACCGGAGCCGGCCGCCTGCTCGACTATGCGCGCGAGAACGGCTGGAGCCTCGATGCCGAGGAGATCACCTCTCCCGTGCGCGTCGTCTGGGGCACCGCCGACCGTCTCCTCCCCTGGCCGAGCGCCGCCGAGCGCTTCCGGACCGAGTGGCTCCCGCAGGCCGAGTGGATCGAGCTCGATGACGTGGGTCACGCACCCCAGCTCGACGTGCCGGTAGAAACGGCGGAACTGATCCTTGGCATCACCACTCAGATGTAAGGTCTCACTTAGCCAGACTCGCGCATGAAGCTGACCCCACCCGCAGTCGCAGGAGCAATCGCTCTCTCCCTCGCCGCCCCGTCCGCAGCGCAGCCACCCAAACCCCCCATGCTCCTGCCGGGCCAGCCGGCCGTCACGGCCGCCAGCGCGGACACCCACACCTGGATCGTGGGCGCGCGGCCCACGGCGGCCGCCTCCCGCATCGCCCGCCGCTACCGCGCGCGGGCGTTCCTCTCGGAGGGAACCGCGTACCTCGTGAGCCGGCGGCAGGCGCGCCCCTTCGCCGCCGCCCTGCGCCGCCGCGGGCTGCTCTCGTTCGCCGAGCCCAACTGGCGCGCCCGCCGGGGAGCGTTCCCGCAGGACCCCGCGTTCTCCATGCAGGCGCCGCTTCTGAAGGTGGTCAACCCGTCGCTCACGCCGCCGCCGGTCACCCCGCAGAGCCCGCTGCTCGCGATCAACGACGCCCAGGTGTACGCCGCGCACCCGGAGTTCCAGGGTGGCCAGCTGTCACTGGCGAATCCGAGCGCGCCGGTCACCGACCTGCACGGAACGGCCGTCGCGTCCGTGGCGGGCGCCGCCGCCAACGGGGTCGGCATGGTCGGGCTCTGGCCCGGGATGCGCATGCTCAGCGTGCCCAACGACCTCACGTGCGCGGGCGATGCCACCGCTGTCGAGGCCGCCGCCAGGGCGGGCGCCTCGGTGATCAACATGAGCTACGGCGGCAGCTTCTGCTTCGCGGAGTCTGTGGCCATCGACTACGCCTTCGGAGCCGGCGCGATCCCGGTCGCCGCCGGCGGCAATGACTTCGACACCGGCAACCAGCCCGCCTTCCCCGCCTCGGACCCGCACGTGCTCACCGTGGCGGCCACGGACCAGAACGACCAGCCCGCGTTCTTCTCCACGGAGAACGCCGGCATCGACCTGTCCGCGCCCGGGGTCGGCATCCTCGTCGCGGTACCGCCGGCGCTCGACACCGACGGCAACCAGGACGGCTACCAGCTCGACGACGGCACGAGCTTCTCCGCCCCGATGATCTCCGCAGCGGCCGCCTGGCTCAAGGCCGCCCGCCCCGGCCTCGCCAACGACCAGTACGTGAACCTGCTGCGCTTCAACAGCGACGACCTCGGCAACCCGGGCTACGACCCCGCCTTCGGCTTCGGCCGGCTCGACCTGGCCAAGGCGCTCGCTGGGAAGCCGCTGCCACACGACGTCGGCGAGCCCAACGACGACATCCCCTGGGTGAACGGCACGCTCTACAAGCACGCCGACCGGCCGCTCCTCAGCAAGCGGGCGCACAAGGCCGCGGTGGGCGCGTTCCTGGATGCCGTCGAGGACCCGGCAGACGTGTTCCGCATCTTCCTGCCGGCGCACGGCCGCGTGCGGATCAAGCTCCGCCGGCTCGCGGGTGGACCCACCATGGCGGTCTTTACGGCGCGGGCGAAGACGATCACCTCCCGCAAGGGGCTGATCAAGTTCGTCAACAGGCCGAAGAAGCGGATCCAGACCCTCACAGTCCGCAACCGCTCGCGGCGCGCGAGGGTCGCGTACCTCGCCGTGGCGGTCTCCTCACACGCAAGCCGCCTGGACGCGGTCTATGAGGTCAGCCTCCGCAAGCTGAAGGGCTAGCCGCCCTCGACGCCGTTCAGGGTGTTGACCACCCGGAACACGTCCCCCTCCTTGTAGAAGTTCACCGCCAGCAGATTCACCAGGTGGTGGCGAACCTGCTCGCACTCGCGAGCGCGGTCCAGCAGCGGCTTGTAGGCGTTCACCCTGGCGGCGTCGCTCGGGCGCGGCACCGGATCGGTAGAGATCCAGTGGTTGATGAGGAACAGGGGCGCGCCTTCGTGACCGCGGTTGGGGCGGCAGCTCG
>Ga0207652_10004414_pt1 | contig 11462 bp, 11 predicted proteins | sample KBSC63BmetaG_FD_184334 | JGI IMG/M metagenome (GOLD analysis project Ga0207652, IMG submission 184334) | Corn rhizosphere microbial communities from Kellogg Biological Station, Michigan, USA - KBS C6-3B metaG (SPAdes) (version 2) | ecosystem: Host-associated > Plants > Roots > Rhizosphere ... | reverse complement strand
CGGTGTTCGATACTGACTTTACCGCCTACGAACGACAGAAATGCCTTGTCCACAAGGGATTCTTCGTCGGACTGGGCTGGCCGCGCGGGCCGAACTCCGCCAGATACGGCTCGATGTCGAGCGCCGCCGTCGCGCCAACTCCAGGCAAGCCGTCTCACATATCGAGACAGGAATTTCGTATGGCGAGCACAACGTACTAACGTCGACCTAGCGGCAAGGGAGGCGGCATGGCGACCTACACGCACGGCCATCACGAGTCAGTCCTGCGCTCGCACAGATGGCGCACCGCAGAGAACTCGGCGGCGTACCTGCTGCCGCATCTGCGACCGGGGATGACGCTTCTCGACATCGGCTCCGGACCCGGCACGATCACTGCGGACCTGGCCAGGCTCGTCGCCCCCGGACGTGTCACCGCGTTGGAGGCGACACCCGAAGCGCTCGCCCTCACGCAGGCGGAGATCACGTCGCAAGGACTGCACAGCGTCGGCTTCGCCGTCGGCGACGTGCATGCACTGCCGTACGACGACGGCACGTTCGACATCGTGCATGCCCACCAGGTGCTGCAGCACGTGGCCGATCCCGTGCGCGCCCTCACCGAGATGCGCCGCGTCTGCAAGCCACAGGGCATCGTGGCTGCGCGCGACAGCGACTACCGCGGTTTCACGTGGTGGCCGTTGCTGCCGGAGCTGGACGAGTGGATGGCGCTCTACCAACGGGTCGCCAGGGCCAACGGCGGCGAGCCCGACGCCGGCCGGCGACTGCTGTCGTGGGCGCAGCAGGCCGGTTGCACCGACGTCACCCCGTCTGCGTCGGCCTGGTGCTACGCGACGCCCGACGATCGCGACTGGTGGGGTCGGTTGTGGGCCGACCGGGTCCGGCAGTCGGCCATGGCCGAGCAGGCACTCGCGAGCGGCGCGGCCACCGCGGCGGACCTGCAGCGCATCGCCGACGGCTGGCTGCGCTGGGCACAGGCACCGGACGGCTGGCTCGCCATCCCGCACGGCGAGATCATCGCGAGGCCCTGACGGCACCGTCCGAGCCGGATGCTTGACTCGACGCATGCCTCTGCACGGTGACTACGAGCCCAGCAGCTGGAAATGGGTGCGCGACCAGGTCGAGCTCTACGAGAGCTCCGGCGGGACGCAGGGCACGACCCTGCGCGACACCGGAATGCCGGTCATCGTCGTGACGAACCGCGGCGTGAAGTCGGGCAAACTCCGCAAGACGCCGGTGATGCGCGTCGAGCACGAGGGCCGCTACGCGGTCGTCGCTTCCGTCGGTGGCGCGCCGAAGCACCCCACCTGGTACCACAACCTCGTCGCGGACCCCCACGTCGAGCTGCAGGACGGGCCGCAGAAGTGGGACATGGTGGCGCGCGAGGTCAGCGGCGCCGAGCGGCAGGAGTGGTGGGACCGTGCCGTCGCGGCCTACCCGCCCTACGCGGACTACCAGCAGAAGACCGACCGCGTGATCCCGGTGTTCGTGCTCGAGCAGGCCTAGCGCCGCACGTCGAGCGACCAGCTGCGGTCCTCGTGCCGCGACCGGATGCGCCAGCCCTGCGGCGTACGCACGATCTCGTCGCGGTACCACAGCCCGCAGAACAGCACCTGCTTCTCGTCGGCGACGACCATCGGGTTGAAGCAGATGCTGCGTACGGCGGCGGTGTCGGCGTCGGCCGCGTAGTCGATGTCGATGACCGTGCTGCCGACCAGGTGCTGGAAACCGGCGAAAGCCGGCAGGTTGTCGTCGAGAAAGACCTTCTGCTCGGCCAGCGACCCGCGGATGCCGCCCATCTCGCTGTAGTCGATCACCGCGTCGGGCGTGAACACCGCGTCGAGGTCGTCCCAGCGCCTGGAGTCGATCGCCGCGCAGTAGCGCGCGAGGAGGTCGAGGATCTCCAGCCGGTCGGAGATCTCCTGCTGCGACAGCATCAGCGGACCATGTCGGCGAGCGACCGCAGCACGGCGGGCTCGGTGACGCCGCCCACCAGAAGCGTCGTCACCGGCGACTGCCGCCAGAGCTCCATGCGCTCGCGGATCCTCGGCAGCGGGCCGCAGAGCGCGATGCCGTCGGCGAGGTCGTCGGGCACCGCCTGGAACGCCGCATCGCGGTCGCCGGCCAGGAACAGCTCCTGCACCCGGCGAGCCTCGTCCGCGTATCCCATGCGGGAAACCACGTCGAGGTGGAAGTTCTCGTTCTTCGCACCCATGCCGCCGATGTAGAAGCCGAGCGTGAGCTTCACGGTGTCGATGGCCCGCTGCACGTCGTCGTCGACGATGACGGAGACCGGGCAGGCGATCTCGAAGCCCGGTCGGGCCGATGCCAACGCGTCGGCGTAGAGGGCACCGCCGCGCTCGACGTGGAAGAAGATCGGCAGCCAGCCGTCGGCGATCTCGGCGGCGAGCGCGACGTTCTTCGGGCCCTCCGCGCCGAGGTAGACAGGGATGTCCGGCCGCAGCGGATGGCAGTTGGCCTTCAGCGGCTTGCCGAGCCCGGTACCGCCCGGATAGGGCAACGGGTAGTGCTCGCCCGCGTTGGTCACCGGACCCTCGCGACGCCAGACGTCACGCAGGATCCGAACGTATTCGCGGGTGCGGGCGAGCGGCTTGGGAAAGGGCACGCCGTACCAGCCCTCGACCACCTGCGGGCCGCTCACTCCGAGGCCGAGCACCATCCGACCGCCCGACAGCCGGTCGAGAGTGAGCGCCGCCATCGCGGTGGCGACCGGCGTCCGCGCGGAGATCTGCGCGAGCCCGGTGCCGAGCTTGATCCGGGACGTGTGCGCCCCGACCCAGGCCAGCGGGGTGAACACGTCGGAGCCGTAGGACTCGGCGGTCCAGATGGAGTCGAAGCCGGCGTCCTCGGCCGCCTGCGCCAGCGGCACCTGGTCGCCCGGACCCGGCCCGACCCAGTAGCCGAGCATGAGGCCGAGCTTGAGGTCAGCGGTCATCGCGCGGCAGCCCCAGGATGCGTTCGCCGATGACGTTGCGCAGCACCTCGCTGGTGCCCCCGGCGATCGTGAGGCAGCGGGTGTTGAGCATCGTGTGGGCCAGCTGCCCGGCGGCGCCGTCGAGCGCCAGACCCTGCTCCCCCAGCAGCTCGAAACGCAGCTCCGCGGCCTCCTGCTGGTGGCGCATGCCAACCAGCTTGCGCACGCTGCTGGCCGGACCGGGATCGGCACCGGACAGCTGGCGCAGCGTCGTACGGAACGCCAGCAGCGCCTGCACGTGCGCCTCGCAGACCAGCCGCCCGAGGCGGTCACGCAGCAGCGGGTCGACGCGGTCGCGCACGGCCACGTCGGCGAGCACGTCCTCGACCCCGCGGCCGAAGTGCGCGCCCGCGCTCATCGCGACCCGTTCGTTGGCGAGGGTCGTGCGGGCCAGCCGCCACCCGTCACCGACGGCACCGACCACGCAGTCGTCCGGCACGAAAACGTCGTCGAGGAACACCTCGTTGAACGCCGCATGCCCGGTCAGCTCGCGCAGCGGACGCACGTCCACGCCCTGGCTCTTCATGTCGAGCAGGAAGTAGGTGATGCCGTCGTGCCGGTCGGGCCCCTTGCCGTTGCCGCTGGTGCGCGCGAGCAAGATCGCCCAGTCGGCGACATCGGCCATGCTGGTCCAGACCTTCTGGCCGGTGATGCGCCAGCCGCCCTCGACCTTCACCGCCCGGGTCGTCAGGCTCGCCAGGTCGGAACCGGCGCCGGGTTCGCTGAACATCTGGCACCAGGTGATCTGACCGTGCAGCGTCGGCCGCACGAAGCGCTCCTGCTGCTCGGCGCTGCCGTGCGCCACGATCGTCGGCGCGGCCCAGCCGCCGATGATGAGGTCGCGCCGTTTGATGCCGGCCGCTGCGAGCTCCTGGTCGATGACGAGCTGCTCGACCGCCGAGGCGTCGCGGCCCCACGGCGCCGGCCAGTGCGGCACCAGGTAGCCGGCATCGGCGATCGCCGCGGCGCGTTGTGCCGGGTCGAGGTCGCGCACGCCGTCGACGAACTCCCGCACCTGCGCGCGCACCGCGGCGGTGTCGTCACCCAGCTCGAGGTGCAGGCGGCGGCGTACGCCGGACAGCGCCAGGTCTGCTGCCCGCCCCCGCCACTGCGCGGGATCGCCGAGGAGCGCGCGCAGGGACAGCGCACGCTTGAGTACGACGTGCGCGTCGTGCTCCCAGGTGTAGCCGATCCCGCCCAGCACCTGGATGCAGTCCTTGGCGTTGTCGACCGCTGCCTCGACGGCGACGGCGACGGCGATGGCCGCGGCGAGGTCACGATCGGGGGCGGCCGGCTCGTCGAGTGCGCGGGCGGCGTCCCAGGTCGCAGCCCTGGCCTGCTCGGCGCGCACCAGCATGTCGGCGCACAGGTGCTTGACCGCCTGGAATGCTCCGATCGGCCGGCCGAACTGCTCCCGAGTGCGGGCGTAGTCGGTGGCGGTGTCGAGCGCCCAGCCGGCCAGGCCGGCGCACTCCGCCGCGACCAGCACCCCGGTGAGCGACCGCACGGCGTCGAGGTCGAGACCGGGCAGGATGCGGGCAGCCGGCACCGCTACGCCCTCGAGATCGAGCCGCGCAGGACGGCGGGTGCCGTCGAGACCGGGCAGCTCGTGGACGGCGCAGTCTGCGGCGTCGACGACGAACCACACCTCACCGCCAGGACCCTCGGCACCGAGCACGACGACGTCGGCCAGTGCCGCGCCGAGCACCGGCCGGACGCTCCCCGCGACCTGCACGCCGTCGGCCGTGGGCGTCGCCGCCAGGCCACCGAGCGTCAGGGCGACGGCGCCGGTGGCGGTGCCGTCGACCAGACCGGGCAACAGCTCCTTGCTCGCCGTGGTGGGGTGCTGGCCGAGCAGCAGGCTGGCGAACAGGGTAGGCAGCGACGGGCCGTGCGCGAGCGCCCGGCCCAGCTCCTCGACCGCCACGGCCAGCTCGACTCCGCCGGCGCCGGAACCGCCGGACTCCTCGGCGACGTGCAGCCCGAGCAGCCCCTGGGCGGCCAGCCCCGCCCACCAGTCGGGCCTGCGCTGCGGGCCTTCGAGTGCCTCCCGGGCGGCGTCACGCAGGCCGGCCCGCTGGGCCCAGCCGCGGACCGCGGCGGCGAGGGAGGCGTGCTCCGCGGTCACCCCGATCGTCATGCGCTGGCCTCCCCGCGGGCCCTCGACGGCACTGTCGGGCATACTAGAACAGGTTCTCGTCTCGCCGACAGCGCGAGTCGGCGAATCGGTAGAACGGATGCTAATTTCGCTGCCGACGCACAGAGCACGAGAGGGCGGGCGGACGTGACGGACCAGTCGACGGCCCGGCCGGCGGACGACCAGGTCGACGACGACACGGTCGCACCGCAGGAGACCTCGGCGCAGCGTGCCCGGCGCACCCGCATCCTCGAGGCCACGCTGGAGCTGGCTCGCAACGGTGGCTATGAAGCCGTGCAGATGCGCGCGGTCGCGGAGATGTCCGAGGTCGCTCTCGGCACCCTCTACCGCTACTTCCCGTCGAAGGTGCACCTGCTGGTCTCGGCGATGGCCTCGCAGCTCGAGCAGATGCGCACCAGCCTGCAGCGCCGCACGATCCCGGGCGACTCACGGCTGGAGCGAGTGGCTTACGTGCTCGAGCGGTCGACGCGTTCGCTGCAACGCAACCCGAACCTCACCGAGGCGATGGTGCGGGCCATGATGGCCGCCGACGCCAGCGTCGCCGCCGAGGTGACCGCGGTGCGTGCGCAGATGGGTGAGCTGATCATCAAGGCGCTGCGCAACGGCAGCGGCGCGCAGCCCGACGACGAGGCGCTCGCGGGCATCCTGCAAGACGTGTGGTTCGCCCGGCAGATCGCCTGGCTCGGCGGCCGCATCGGCACCGACGAGGTGTGGCGAGAGATCGAGCAGGCGATCGAGCTGGTCCTGCGTCGCTGAGGCTCGGTCAGGAGCCCGTCTTCCCACCCAGGTAGACGTCGGCGAGCGCCGCCTCCACCTCGGACGGTGTGCCGGACAGCTCGACCCGCCCGTGCGCCATGACGGCGACCCGGTCGGCGATCTGCAACGCGGTGCGGGCGAACTGCTCGACCAGCAGGATCGCGCGCCCCTCTGCGGCCACCTGGGCGACGATGTCGTAGAGCTCGCCGACGATGATCGGTGCAAGGCCCATCGAGATCTCGTCGAGCAGCAGCAGTCGCGGGTCGGTCGACAGGGCCCGTGACATCGCCAGCATCTGCTGCTCGCCGCCCGACAGCGTGCCGGCCAGCTGGTCGCGTCGTTCCGAGAGCCGCGGGAACCGGCCGAAGGCAACGTCGACGACGTCGGTCATCCGCGTCCCACGCCCGCGGTAGGTCCACATTCGCAAGTGCTCGGTCACCGTGAGGTTGGGGAAGATGCCGCGCCCTTCCGGGATCGTGCAGACGCCGAGCCGGGCCAGGCGTTCGGCCGGGGACCTCGTCAGGTCGCGGCCGTCGACCAGGACGGCGCCGGCCGTGGCCCGCAGCCGCCCGCTCGCGACCCGCAGCACCGTGCTCTTGCCCGCGCCGTTCGGCCCGAGCAGCGCGACGACGCCGGCCGCCGGCACGGTGAGGTCGAAGTCCCGCAGCACCGACACGGGACCGTACCCGGCGCATACGCCCTGCAGCTGCAGCGCCGGCGGCACTGGCATCAGTCCACCCTCGCCGGCGCGTCGCCGGGTGCCGCCGGCTCGACGGTGACCCCCAGGTAGGCCTCCTGCACCCGCCGGTCGTCCCGCACCTGCGTCGGCGTACCGGTCGCGATCAGCTCGCCGAAGTCGAGCACGTGCAGCATGGAGCACACGGCCATCACCAGGTCCATGTCGTGCTCGACGAGCAGCACGGCGATGCCTTCGTCGGCGAGCCGCAGCAGCAAGCGGCCCAGCGCCGCGCTCTCGCCGGACGAGAGCCCCGAGCTCGGCTCGTCGAGCAGCAGCACCCGCGGCCCGGTGGCGAGCGCGCGAGCCATCTCCACCAGCCGCGCGGTGCCGGTGGGGAGTACGTCGCAGGGCACGGCGGCAACGTCGCTGATGCCCACACGCTCGAGCAGCTCGCCGGTCAGGTCGGCCGGGCTGCGCCCGTGGCGGGTCAGGCCGGCAGCCACCTCGGCCGCGACGAGGACGTTCTCACGTGCCGTCAACGTGCCGAACAGCTCCAGGCGCTGGAAGGTGCGTGCCAGGCCGAGATGCGCGCGCGCCTGCGGCCGCAGCCGGGTGATGTCGCGCTCGCCCAGCCGCACCCGCCCGGCGTCCGGCCTCTGCAGGCCCGTGACGACGTTGAACATCGTCGTCTTGCCGGCGCCGTTCGGACCGATCAGCCCGGTGACCGCCCCCGCGGTGACCTCGAAGGAGACGCCCTGCAGAGCCTGCACGCCACCGAAGCGGACCGACACCTCCTCAACGCACAGCACGGCCGGCTCCCTCGACTGGGCCCATCGGAGCGGGGACGGCGACGACGGCCGGCAGGTCCGGAGCACGACGGTCCCGCAAGCGCTGCAGCGGTGTGTTGCCGCCGAACGTCCCGTTCGGGTTGCGCCCGATGCCGACCGCACCGAGCCCGACGCCCAGCGAGACGATGTCGCGCAGCGACCCGTGCACGTGCGTCTGGATCACCGGGCCGTAAGCCAGCACCAGCCCCGCGAAGAGCATCCCGGTCGTGGTGCGGATGCCGAACACGACGGCCAGCAGCAGCAGGAGGATGCTGCTGAGCAGCGGGAAATCGGCCGGCCCGACCAGCCCCTGCACACCTCCGAGCAGCGCCCCGCCGAGCCCGGCCAGCGCCGCGGACAGGGTGAAGACGAGCAGCTTCAGCCGGGTCAGGCTCATCCCGACGGTGGCTGCGGCCGCGGGGCTGTCGCCCATCGCCACCAGCCGGCGGCCCAACGTCGACCGGCGTACGGCGAGCACGCCGACAGCGACCAGCGCGAACACCGCGCACAGGAAGAAGAAGTAGGCCCGGCCGTTGGTCAGCGCGAGCCCGCCGACGTGCAGCCGCTTGATCGACAGCGACAGGCTGTTGCCGAAGACCTTCGGGTTCTGGAAGAACACGTAGTCCATCGAGTAGGCGAAGGCCAGCGTCGACAGCGCGAGGTAGAGGCCGCGTAAGCGCAGTGCGGGCAGCGCGATGAGCGCGCCGACCGCACCGGCCAAACCGACTGCGGCCAGCAGACCGAGCACCGACCCGCCGTCGCCGACCTTCGCCATCGCGAACGCGCCGATGCCCGCGAACGTCAGCTGGCACAGCGAAACCTGGCCGCCGTAGCCGGTCAGCAGCACCAGCGACAGCATCACCAGCCCGAAGCAGACCGCGAGGCTGACCGTCGCGATGGTGCCGGCAGAAAGCGTGACGGCGAGCACGGCGGCGACGGCGAGGAACGCCGCGGCGGTCACGAGCGACTCGCGCAGGCCGGCTACCCGTGGCGGCCGGATGACCGTGCTGCGTCCGCGCAGCCTCGCCTGCGGCAGCACGAGCAGGGCGACGAACAGGAAGACCATCGGGATGATCGGCTTGATCTGGCCGAGCAGGTTGCCGACCGGCAGGTAGCCGACGGCGTAGGACTCCAGCAGCCCCAGCGCGACACCGCCGACGAAGGTCAGCGGCAGGTTCTTCAGCCGGCCCACCATCGCGGCGGCGTAGCCGTTGATGACGATCAGCGTCAGCGTGTTGATGTCGAGCGTCACGAGCGGCGCCAGCAGCACGCCGGCGAGCGCGGCCAGCATGGCCCCGAGCGCCCAGCCCAGCTGGCTGAACCGCACCGGCGCTGCGCCGGTCAGTGCGGCCAGTTCACGGTCGTCGACCACCGCCCGGGTCGCGATACCCGGCCGCGTGCTGTAGAGGAAGAGCCGCAACGCGATCGCGACCGCGATGGCGGCGGCCACGACCGTGAGCTGGTGCCAGCTGATGACGACGCCGGCCACCGACACGCTGTGCGTCGGGAAGAACTGCGGCACGAACCGCGGCTGGCTCGGGTCCCACACCATCTTCGCGATCCCGATGAGCAGCACGAGCAGGCCGACGGTCACGGTCAGCGACGTGTCGAGCGACGACGACTCGATGCGGCGCATGAGCAGCCGCTCGATGAGGAGGCCGAGCGCCGGCGCGACGACGAGTACGACGGCGGCGAAGGCCAGACCACTCGGCCAGTGATGGTGCTGCGACAGGTCCCAGAACGCGAACGCGCTGACCATCCCGATGGCGCCGTGCGCGAAGTTGAAGATGCCCGACGTGGTGTAGGTGACGACGAGGCCGGCCGCGGTCAGTGCATAGATGCACCCGGCGACGACGCCGACGACCGTCAGCGGGAGGAACGTGTCCATCGACTGCCGGTGACCTCCGTCGGGGGCGATCGCCTGATCGTGGCCTACGGCACGTTGCGCGACGGTGCATTTCGGCAATTCCCTGCACGAGTCGACGACCACGATCACGATTGGCGCCTGAAACAGGTTCTACCTGTCCTATAGTCCGCTGACAACCCGCGCAGGGCCGCCGGAAGGAGCCCCGATGTCGCCTCGCCTCCCTGCCCCGCGAGCCGCCCGGATCGCCGGCGCCGCTGGCCTCAGCCTGCTGCTCGTCACGGCGTGCGGAGGCAGCAGCGGCGGCAGCTCCAAGGCTGCTGACACCACTCCGTCGCCGAGTGCGAGCAGTTCCTCGGCGGCGGCGAACCAGCCGGCCGACCCGGCCAAGGCAACGGCGGAAATCACCGCGAACTGGGAGGAGTTCTTCGCGCCCACCACGCCGGAGGCGACCGCACAGTCGTTGCTGCAGAACGCCGACAAGCTGCAGCAAGCGCTGGCAATCGCGGCAAAGGCGAAGGCGTCCGGCAACAAGACAAGCGCGAAGGTCAAGGGCGTGACCTTCACGAGCCCGACCGAGGCGACCGTCACCTACGACCTGCTGGTCAACGGCGCCGTGGCGCTGGCCGGCAGCACCGGCAAGGCCGTGCTCGAGGGCGGCACGTGGAAGGTCAGCCAGGTGACGTTCTGCACGCTGGTCGCGCTCAGCGCCAACGGCCAGCCCGTGCCCGGCTGCTGACCCGACGCCCGCAGGAGAGGACGCTCCCGTGACCTTTCGGCGCACCACACAGCTGCCGCGTCTCGGTGCCGCGGTCGCCGCCGTCGCGTTGGTCGCCACCGCGTGCGGAGGTAGTTCCGGCGGCGGCAGCGCCGCTGGCAGCCCGTCGGCCGGCACGGAGACAGCAGCGTCGACGATCGTCGGCAGTGCGAGCGCACCGATCACGAAGGACAGCGTCACCGTCGGCAACGTCGCGACGCTGTCGGGTCCGATCCCCGGGCTCTTCCAGGGTGCGCCGTACGGCGTCGACGCCTACTTCGCGATGGTCAACTCGCAGGGCGGGGTCAACGGGCGCAAGCTCGCGCTGGTCAGCAGCGACGACGCGCTCAACTGCAACGAGAACAAGACGCAGACCGACAAGCTGGTCGCCAGCACCTTCGCGATGGTCGGCAGCTTCTCCATCTACGACGACTGCGGCGCCACCGTGATCGCCGCCCACCCGCAGGTGCCCGACGTCTCGGTGCCGATCGGCGACCACGCCAAGGCGCTCGCCAACCTCTACAGCCCGCAACCGCAGCCGGCCGGCTATGCGCTCGGCCCGTTCGTCTACTTCAAGCAGAAGTACGCCGCGACGAAGGTCGGCTCGATCTACGGCGAGGGGGCCGCGGCGACGTCGTTCAAGCAGCAGTCCGAGGCGATGAAGTCGGTCGGCTACCAGATCGTCTACGCCCGGCAGGCGGGCAACACCGAGACGAACTTCACCTCCGACGTGATCCGCATGCGCAGCGAGGGCGTCAACTTCCTGTGGCTGACCGACTTCAACGCTGCCGGCATCGCGCGGGTGCTGACCGCCGCGAAGCAGCAGAACTGGAAGCCGAAGCTCGTCGTGACACCGACGGCCTACGACGCCAGCTTCTTCAAGCTGATCGGTGACCCGTCGGCGGCCGAGGGGCTGATGATGCCGCTGGCGTTCTCCATGTTCCTGGGCGAGGACAAGGCGCAGGTGCCGGCCGTCGCGACGTTCGACACGTGGATGCACAAGGTGCACCCCGGCTTCCAGCCCGACCTGTTCAGCCTCTACGGGTGGACGTCGGCCGCACTGTTCGTCGACGCGCTCAAGCAGGCCGGTAGCGACCCGACCCCCCAAGCCGTGCTCGACGCGCTGAAGAACACCCACGACTTCGACGCCGACGGCCTGCTGGCCAAGGCCGACGTAGGCACCAAGCAGCCGTCGGGCTGCTGGATGCTCGCCACCATCAAGTCGGGCAAGTTCGTGCGGGTGCTGCCCGACAAGGGCTTCACCTGCGACCCGGGCGGCTACTACCGGGCGACGTCGTAGCCGCGACTACAGCGTCATGAACGCATCGGCGCTGTAGCCCTGCTCCATGTCACGACCGGCGAAGTAGTCGCCCAGCGTCGCGTCGAGGTCGTCGGCGCTCCACGACCCGCCGGCGGCGTCCCAGCGCTGCGC
>Ga0207652_10004412_pt1 | contig 11463 bp, 3 predicted proteins | sample KBSC63BmetaG_FD_184334 | JGI IMG/M metagenome (GOLD analysis project Ga0207652, IMG submission 184334) | Corn rhizosphere microbial communities from Kellogg Biological Station, Michigan, USA - KBS C6-3B metaG (SPAdes) (version 2) | ecosystem: Host-associated > Plants > Roots > Rhizosphere ... | reverse complement strand
TGTAGCAAATAATGTCGAAGTTCAGCATCCATATCCACGACGTTGCCGAGATAGTACCGGTTGCCTGCGTTGTCGATCCGAGCAACACATTATTTATACTTGTCTGACCAGTACTGGTACCGTCAGTACCGTAGTATAGTCCGAAACCACCAAACGTAGTTGCGCTGGTATTGTAGTACCCGCGTGCTTTAATAGTTATTACTCTGCCCGCCTGACAGTAGTTAGCTGGTATATTCGCGACCGTACTGAATGCCGGGCAAGCAGTGGTACAGCTAGAAATAGCAGTTCCGGGGGTCGAGGTGTTGGCATACAGCATTCCGGAGCAGTTTTGCCAGGCGCCGGCCGCGTAACATCTAAAGTCATGGGTCGTCGCATTATAGTACATAGCTCCGTTTACCCCGGTAGGGTCAGCTGAGCTGCCGGTCTGGTTATCCAGCACCAGAAGTGACGGCGTGGTTTCGCCGGCAGAGCCGGCGCCAATTACAACCTGTTTACCACTGGTATCTACTGACAGGATATTCACATTACTGGTGTTCTGCACTTGGAAAGCTGTCGAGCCCGCAGTAGATGGCCGCACGAGCATATTGCCCTGGTAATCAACTTTGCCTACTAATGTCCCACTGCCATCGAGCAGGTCGAATATATCGCCTGTGCCACTGGTGAAAGCCTGCAGCACGCCGGCCACCGAGCCGCTGGTTCCGGCTTGGACGTTGAAGTTCCCCTGCTGGGTAACTGTAGAGTTTGATATGACTGACGAGCTGGAATAGGCAGCCACCAAAGCGCCGACGGTAATTGAAGCGCTGGAAGTCTGAGTTGCCGTCGGTGAGGCAGCGGCGCTGACATTGGTGTTATATAGGCCGGCGCGGTTAGTTAGGCTACCAGCCAGATACGTATAGCCGCTGCTGACAGTTCCGTTGAACGTACCACCGGCTCCATAGCCGACGTACAAATCGCGGCTGCTCTGCGGAGTCAGGCTGGGAAAGGCCGCAGTCGTACTGGCCGTGCCATTGTACTGGGCATTAGAAGCATCCACTACCCATGATCCTGTTGTGCTGCCAGTTGTGAATTCCATTGCCGCTATTTCGTTCGGGTTACCCTGGGATCCGCTGAAAGTAGCCGTTATAGTACAGGCGCCGGTAGTAGTCACGACTCCTTTATACATATCGATGGCTGACGTGTCTGCGCCGGAACCGGCCGTCGAACCTGATATTTTGGACCAGGTAATACTACATCCGCTTAAGCCCGTGGTAGAAACGCCGTTACGTGGACTGGAGAAGACTACGATGATATCGTTGAGGTTGGCGGGAGATATACTCAATGTCGATATGTTGTTACCACTGTTTTTCCAGTTATTTACAAAGCTGATGGCCACGCTGGTGACCTGGTTGGCGCAAGAGGAGAACACTAATTGTGTATTATCACTTGGGCTGGCCGCCAGACACTGCCCGGGAGCAGCCTGTGCGCTTGGTAATTTCAGACTGTAGGTTGTCCCCGGAGTCGATGGGGCGGTAATAGTTATAGTGTTGCTGTTACCACTGGCATTGAATACGATAGTCCCGCTGCTGATAGTAGAGGTCCCTAAAGTCACCCCGCTGGCGCCGTTCACAGTCATTACGTTATTCCCAGAGCCATCCTTAATTTGCAGAATATCAGCCGAGCCGCTACTGGCGCCCTGCAGAACTCCGGCGACCGTGCCGCTCAGAGGCGCCTGGACATTGAAGTTGGCCTGCTGGGTGGCTGTTGAGTTAACGATGACCGATGTCCCGGCGAACGCCTGGATGACCGCCGCGATGGAGTTATAGTTGCCTGATACGCTCTGGCTGGCGGTCGGCTGCTGGGCGACGCCGCCGGTCACATTAGTATTACGGACCGTATATTTACTGCTCGAAGTCGCTGTATATGTGTAGCCGCTGGTTGTGCCCGCGCTCATAGTGTTAGCCCCCCATGCGTAACCAGCATATAGTTCAGATGAGTTTGCCGGCGTCAAACTAGGGTAATTGATAGTCGCCGAGGTACCGGTAGTTGTACCACTGGTATCGATCGCCCAGGTACCACCGCCAGTACCGCCCATGGTATATTCTTGGGCAGTGATTTCATCGGCTCCGGCCGAGGATAAACCTGAGACTGTTATGGTCGACGAACCAGTGCTAGTGACAACGCCGCGCCACATCTCGTCGTTACCCATGCCCGCCGCGCCGACGTTACTGGTAACTTTAGTCCAGTTTGTGACGCCGCCGCCGGAAACACCAGTGATGCTCACGTTGTTAGTAGCGTGCGTAAACAATACCAGCAGATTGCCAGCCGCCGCCGGCGATACCGAAGGAATGGTTGTTACCGGCGAGCCGCTATTCGACCACTGGTTTATATAGGTAATGGAAGCCGCTGAGACCTGGGTGGCGCAGGACGCGAATATCAACTGGTTGGCATTGCTGGGGCTGGTACCTAAGCAGAGGCCGGCCGTCGGCGTATTAGTCGGGAGGGTCAGCGAATAGGTAGCCGCTACCGAAGTAGGCGCCAATATCGAAATAGTATTGCTGTCACCCGAGTCTTTGAAGGTTATCTTGCCGGACAGGTGGGTAGCGTCGCCCAGAACTACCTGGCTACCGGAGGTATCGACGGCCATGACGCTATAGCCGCTGCCGTTCTGGACCTGGAAAGCCGTGGCCGATGCCGCAGGTTTAACCAGCACATCGCCGGTCGGCCCAACGCTCAACACATTAGTACCGCCGCTGTTGCGCAGGTCCATAATATCGGCTGAACCGGCACTGGCGGCCTGCAGAACACCGGCTACGGTGCCCCCAGAAGCAGCCTGGACATAGAAGTTGGCCTTTTGCAGCGATGTGGTGTTATTGATGGAAGTACTGGTTACGAAAGCCGTCAGCACCGCTTCGATAGTATTGGATTGTCCGGTGGAATTCTGCGTGGCTGTCGGCTGGTAACTGGCGTTGGCCGATAATGATGTATTGTAAGTCAGCATGTTGTGCTGGGTGCTGGTTTGGATGTAGCTGAACCCGGACGTGCTGCCGCTGGTAGCGGGAGGGTTCTGAACCTGAGCATAGCCGATATAAAGTTCCGATCCATTAACAGCTGTCGCGTTCGGATATGTAACTGTCGTTGATGACGTACTGTTAAGCTGTGCCGCGGAACTTTCGATGCCCCATGAAGTAGACGCGTTGACGCCGGCGGCAGTAAATTCCGTAGCCGTAATTTCGTTGGCACCCGGCGAAGAAGAATAAGTGACCGTCAGTGATGTGCTTCCGATGGATGTCACGGTACCAACCCACATTTCCACCCGGTTAACAGTGCCATTGCCGGCGTTGGCGATAACTTTGTTCCAGTTAGTAACTCCACCACCGGAGACATTTGTCACTGTTACGCCGCTAGTTGGGATCTGGGTTGTCATCACCATTTCATCACCGATAGTCGAAGGCGCTACCGTCACGGAGGTAGTGTTATTAGCGTCCCACGCCGCTACTTCTTGGATGCTGGCATTGTTATTGGAACAGCTGGCAAACACTAACTGGCTGGCGCTTCCGGTGCTGGTCTCTATACAAAGTCCGCCAGCCGGAGCCGATGTCGGTAACGTTAAAGTGTAATTGCTACTGCCGCCGGTTGTATTAAGAGTGATGCCGTTTGAGTTAGTGCTGTTTTGGAACACCAGAGCGCCGTTAACGGTGCTGGCCTGGCCTAGCCGCAGCGCGCTGGCCGAAGTATCCACTGTAATTACCTTGTGAGAACTATTGTCCATGACCTGGAAAGCCGTGCTGCTGGTGCCTTTGACATTCAAAATAGTTCCAGTGTTAGTGCCGTTATCCAAGTTCAGCACGCCGCCGCTGCCAGCACTGCCGGAATTGGTGAACGTGTATAAATAACCACTGCCGGCGTCGGCGGTAGACGTATCGGTTGAATCCTTATGCAAGAATGTTCCGGACACGCCGCAGTTATCCCAAAAGGTGCTGTAGCAGCGGAATTTGCCAGTGCTGGTGTTAAAGTACATCGCCCCGGCGAATCCCGTGGATGGATCGGCAGTAGCGTTATCCAAAGTCAGCAGAGTAGTATTTGTGTTCGTTCCGGTAGAGTTGCCGATGATTATCTTATTGGCCGACGTATCAGCGGTAAACAGCGTGTCGGAGGCAGTAGACGATTGGATCCTAAAGGCGGTCGACGTAGACGACGAAACTTCGAAAGTCACCGCCCCGTTATTGGCGATCTTGAACAGCGGGTCGGTAACGGCATTGGCTTTAACCTGGAATATATCCACCGATTGTCCGGACGCACCGGCGATTACCCCGGCGATACTGCCGGCCGCCGCGCTTTGGATATTGAAGTTAGCAGTCTGCGGGCCGCCGGTACTGTTTTGAATGAAGTTACAGGCCGCCGCACCTTGGTAGCAGACCGTGGCTGTGCTCGCGCCTGGATCCGGCAATGTTATAGCCGTGGCCTGGCCTAAGCTGGCAAAACTCAGCGTTCCCCGGCTGGCGCCGGTACCGCTGGCCAACTGGCCTGCCGTAAAGGCATAAGGCAAGGCTGTCAGGGCGATACTGTGGCCGGCGTTCTGCATCTCGCCGTTCCAGTCGGTGGATATGGGGGCGCCGGCCTGGGTGCCGTTGGTAGTCAAGTTCATGGTCAGCCATAGCTGCTGGTCCCAATTGATGCCGGCGCCAAAGGCCGTGACGCTGCCTAAGTTGACGCTGAAGTAGCCATTGATAACTTGTACGCCATGCCCGCCGGCGTTAGTCCGTGTCTCTTCCCATACGCAGGAGCCTGTGCAGGTACCGACGCTGCCGGTCGTCGAATCAGCCGTGTAGAGTTTGAAGTCGATATTGTAGCTGCCATCCGGTACCACCGCGCCGCTGGAATTCAGCAGCCGGGCTTGGAAATTCAAATTGGAACTGGTGGCAGCAGTAGCCACCGGCGCGGCGAAAGAAGCGAAAACCCCCACAAATACAGCAAACCCCAATAGAGGGGCCATTAGCCATATATTGACCGCGCGCACGCGCGCCTGGAGGCGTTTTTGCATTTTTGTAAGGTGTTTTTGTGTTGGTTTTGGCTTTTTGTTTTTTGAAGCCTATTAACAGGTTACGCTTATCTGTTAGCAGCGTCAACCAAAAAAGCGGCCTGTCGGGCCGCGACTTATCCACACCTTGCTAACAGATTAAGTGATCTTGGTGATTTTTATAACCGTGTGGCGCTGGCGGTGGCCGCGGGTCTTTCGCACCCGCTTCTTGGGCTTATATCGGATGGCCACTACCTTATCGGCTTTAACGGATTGCTCGATGATATCGGCATTGACTTTCACCCCTGCTACAGACGGTGTGCCGACCGATACGGCGTCGCCGTCGATCACTAGCAAAGCCTCGAAGGAGGTGTTCTGCTGGGCCGGGTCTAAAAGCTCCACTTCAAGGGTTTCACCTTCAGTTACTAGATATTGGTGGCCGCCGGTAGAAATCACAGCCCTTTTACTAGATTTAACAGAAGTGGCCGGCTTGGCCGCCGGTTTGGTCGCTTGGGCTTTACCCTGAGCTTGTCGAAGGGTTTTCTCCGCAGTTGCTTCTGCCATAACCTAAGGAGTTTAACAGATAGGAATGGCTCTGTCAAAGCTAGCGTATATGGCCGCGAGCACCATTCCAATAAAAGTGGGTTAAGCGTAGTGCAGCCCGAGTCGCCTGTCCTGCGGGCGGGAGGCGACCCGGCGCGTAACGCCCATCTTTTTTGGAATGGTGCGGGAGGCAATAACTAGCCATGTAGGACTAGCAGTTTACGGCTAGTTGCCTCTGTTAATTCTTTAAGAGTTCGATTTTAACAGTATGGCCATCCAGCTTCACTTCTTCAGTGTGCCCATTATCCCCGTCCAGCTCTGATGTAGCCAGTGTCTCATGGTAGATCTCATCCTTGAACTTATCGAAGGCTTGTTTGACCGCAGCCGAGTCTGATTCCACCCGTAAACTGATGCGGTCATCAACGTTCAGCTCAGCATTCTTTCGGGCGTTCTGGATAAAGCGGATCAGCTCCCGGGCCAGCCCTTCGGCCTTAAGCTCATCAGTTATCTCCAGATCCATTTCGGCTTTCACCTCCGCGACTTCTCCAATCTGGCCGATGTCCACCTGTTTCACATTCAGCTCCTCAGCGATGATTTCCAGCAGCTCCGGCTTAAGCTCCACCCCGGAAGACACAGATACGGACCGCAGCGGCTGGCGGACTTTGATGCCGGCCCCTGCCCTCTGAGCCAGGCCTTGGGTTATGAGCTCGCGAATGGCGGACATCTCGTTTAGGATGATGCCGTTCTGTTGTCCAGCGGCAGGCCAGTCGCATAAATGCACGCTTTCACGGCCTGTAAGGCGCATGAACAGCTCTTCGGCCATAAATGGCGTAAAGGGAGCCAAAACTAAGCTTAAGCGGACTAGGACGTAGTGTAGGGTCTTGTAGGCCATATTTTTGTCGGTGTCGTTCTGGCTTTTCCAAAAACGCTTGCGGCTGCGGCGGATATACCAGTTACTGGCATCATCGATAAACGGCAGCACCCCCTTGAGAGCGTTAGGGATGTCGTAGTGGTCCATGTGCTCGCCGACTTCGGCCGTCAGCTGATGGACTCGGCTGACTATCCACTGGTCCAGCGGATGTTCCAGCTCTGGATAGGGGTCATCGAGTTTGCCATCCCACTCCCAGCCGTCAACTGACGCGTACAGCGTGAAGAAATCGTACATATTCCAGACCATCGCCAGTTTGCGCGATACATCCGAGACATCCTTGTCCTGCAGGGCGAAATCCTCACCGTTCAGCAGCGGCGAACCGAGGAACAGGAACCTCAGCGCGTCGGCGCTGTATTTATCCATCAGCTCATTGGGGTCGGTGAAATTATTGAAGCTTTTGCTCATCTTGCGGCCGTCGTTGCCGGCGATGGTGCCGGTGACGATGACGTTTTTGAAAGAGTTCTGGCCGAACAGACCGACAGATAGCGCGTGCAGATAGTAGAACCAGGCCCGCACCTGGCCGACGTACTCGGCGATGAAGTCGCCCGGGAAGTTCTGCTCGAACTTCTCGACGTTTTCAAACGGATAATGGAACTGGGCGAACGGCATCGAGCCGGCCTCGAACCAGCTGTCCATCACCTTATCGATGCGCTTATATTCGATGCCGTCGAGTTCGAAAGTCACATCATCGATCCACGGCCGATGGTAGTCTTCCAGCTCCCGGCCGGATAGCTCCTTAAGCTCGGCGTAGCTGCCGATGACTTTGACATGTTGTTTGCCGTCTTTATCGGTCCCCTTCCAGACTGGCATGGCCGTCGCCCAGAAGCGGTCGCGGCTTAAGTTCCAATCCGGCGCCTGCTCGATATTCTTGGTGAATCTCCCTTGTTTGAAGTGCGACGGGAACCAATTGATGTGGCCGTTTTGCTCCAGCATCAGCTGGCGCTGGCCGTCGACATCCATGAACCAGCTGGGGTGGGCCCGGTACATCAGGCGGGTGCCACAGCGGTGGCAGTGCGGATAAGAGTGCGTTATATATTCGATTTTCCAGACGGCGCCGCGCTCATGCAGCTCTTTGGCGATCTGTTTATTGACGTCCCAGACCAGCTGGCCCTGCCACTCGCCTTCGGTATAAAACCCATTATCGTCAATCACGCTGATGAACGGGAAATCGTTGGCCTTGGCCAGCTCGTAATCTTCCTCGCCGTAGGCCGGCGCCAGATGGACGATGCCGGTACCTTCTTCGGTCGTGACGTACGGCGCCGCCCAGACCTTGTGGGCGTTGTGGCCGCGGTGCTCGAATAGCGGTTCGTATTCGCGGCCGACCAGCTCACTGCCCTTGAAGGTTTTCTCGATTGAATAATCCAGCACCTGATGCTTCTCATCCGCCAGGACTTTATCCAGCAAATCTTTGGCCAGGATGAAACGCTGGCCATCGACGATTACCTGCGCGTATTCGGTATCGGCGGCCACGGCGGCGGCAGTGTTGGCCGGCAGGGTCCACGGCGTGGTCGTCCAGGCCAGCAGGAATACATCATCGTCTTTGAGCTTGAATTTGACGAAGACCGATGGGTCGGTGACATCCTGGTAGGAGTTATCCATGGCCACTTCGGCTTTGGCGATGGGAGTGGCGTCGCGGGTACAGTAAAGCAGGACTTTCTCGCCCTCGTAGATCTTGCCATCGTCATATAACTTCTTAAAGGCCCACCAGACACTCTCCATATAAGGCTTGTCCATGGTCTTGTAGGCTCCCTTGAAGTCGACCCAGCGGCCGATGCGGGCGATGGTGTCTTCCCAGGCGTCGCCGGTCTGGATCATATTCTCGCGGGTGGCGTTGATATATTCCTCCAAGCTGACTTTAGTGCCGATGTCGCGCTTATCGTGAATACCAAGCTTCTTTTCGGTAAAAACTTCGGCCGGCAGGCCGTGGGTGTCCCAGCCCCAGACCCGCTCGACCCGTTTGCCCTTCATGGCCTGGTAGCGCGGCACGGCGTCTTTGACAATCGAGCTTAGCAGCGTGCCGTGGTGCGGTACACCGGTTATGAACGGCGGGCCGTCATAGAATACATAACTGTCGGCCGCCGGCCGCTGCTCTACCGATTTTTCAAATATCTTATTATCCTGCCAATACCTGACAAGATCCTTCTCATAGTCAATCGGCTTGCGCCGCTTACCTGCCTCAAACTTCATTCTAAGAAGTAATTATATAGGCCCGCACGACTTTTCGGAAACGAAACCGCTCAAGGCAATGGCTGGACTTTGGTCAGCGGCGGAAGATTGACGATACTGCTTGAGCCAGGGGTGTAATAACTCGATGAGATTCCGGATTTAAACGCCGCCTGCGCGGTCGAAGACGATTCGATAGGCCAATCATTCCATGTAGCGCCGCCATCATCACTATTCCGCCAGTTGAACCATAAGACCATCTTTATCTTCGGGAAATTCTTAGGCAATTGAGTCGTTAAGGCATCTGTTATCCAGCCGGCTTTCTGGCCGCCATATTCATGGGAAGACGTCTCACCGATTCCCATCGGTCTATTGGGTGAAAGGCCAAGGACCATGTCGTAACTGGATTTGAAAATCGTATAAAATCCTTGATAAGTCGAGTTTTTGTTATATCCATCCAACCCCGTCCAGTCGACGTATGAATCGCCTGGATAAAACTGGTCAAGCGAGTAAACGCTTCCGGCGGTAGTCGTCCCAATGTTTGGCACCCAGAACCAGGTTATATTGGTAGCGCCTTGCGCGGTTGCCACATCGTGGAAATGCTGCCACATGTTAATAAAATCTTGCGGCGTGTTGCCGTTCTTGCCCGGTCCGTAAGGCTCCCAAGTACCGTTCATCTCCGTATCCAGCCTCAAGAAGAACGGCTTACCCCAAGCTTTGACGTTTTTAGCCCAGGCCGCTATCGAGCTATCGTAGTTGCCAGCGGCTATATCTCTTAAGGGTACGGTCCCGGTGTCCATGTCCATAGCCACCAAAGCTCCGCGATTAGTACAGATATCGGCGGTACTGCCGTAAAAGGTTGTCTGGGACCAGGGGTTGGGCTGGCCATAATGGCAGACCGAGACTTTCTTACCGGTATTTTGTTCGAACCTGTCCCAGGTATTTCCGGTATTCCCCCAAGGAGCATCCTGCCAGGTCTGTCCATTGGGCGCGGGATTCCCGTAGTAGATATTGTAAGTCTGGTCGCCGTCCATGTACGCTCCCCAGTAAATAGAACTGGCGGCGGTCGGCGTGTAATTCTCCCCATAATGGGATAGCAGTGCCGATAGGTCCAGGATATTGACTGTCCCGTCAGAGTTGATGTCGGCTGTGGAGTTGGAAGTACCATAGTTAGATAGCAGGATGGATAGATCAGTCACATTGACGCTGTTGTCATTGTTAAGGTCACCTGGGAGGTTAGGGTTGGCGGCGAAAGACTTGAAGATAAGGTAGCCGCCGATAGCGGCGAAGATGAGGAAAAAGACCAGCATCCTTGACTTTGAGAAGGCGGTCTTATGTTTAATCATGGTTTTACTCAATCTCATCATATATTTTATCAAGGGCCGACGTAGCCGGTGACGGGACCTAATGTCAATCCAAGGATGGTCAAGGAGCTGGATCCTGGCGGACCTGTATTAACCACGGCTTTGCCGCTGGCATAGGTTTTATACCGGCCTGTCCCAGAGGTGGTCACGTCGCTGGTCGCCAAACCCAAACCGGTAGTGACAATACTATTCCAGGGATCGGTCCCATCGGTATGGGCGGCCATGTAGACAATGTGGCCGGCGTCGGCCATCAGTGTCGAGGCATATGTATAGGGCTCATACGCGCTAGTCATGTTATAGGACATTCCGATGAAGTCTATACCGGCAGCCTGGATCTGCTTGGCCGTACTCAGCCACTGGTCCCATTGCTGGTTCCAGGCTGTTCCGGACGGACGCAAGACATTATGGCTATCCCTGGTCATCATCCAACTTTCCTCCATGATGCCATCAGGCGACAACTGTTTAGCCCAGTTGAGGTCGCCGGCGCCGCTATCCGGACTGCCCAGCGACGGATCACTGAAAGCGTTAGCGTTAGCTAACAGATACAGTCCACTGGCGTTCAGTTCCTGGTGCAGTAAATGTATGAACGAGACCATGCCCTGCTCCCAACCGGGGGGACATGACGAGTTGTATATCGGTACGGTATCGTCCGCGAACATGCCCTTCATACCGTTATTTTTAACGTAGGCCACGTCGGCATCGGCCATCAGCTGGTTGCAGCTGGACTTTGAGTGGTCGAACAGGTAATGGGCAGTGGAGATTTGCGATACAATACAGCCATTGGCCGATGCTGTAGCATAGTCCAAACCTTCGGTATAGGCGCTTACAATTTGAGAAGCGTCCGAATATATCAAAGTTAAAGCTGATAATGATTTGGCCTGCGGGGCCCCTTGGGCGGAAACGATGACCAAGCCGTAACTGCTGATATTGGAGTAGTCCGTCAAATAATGTCCGGCAGTGTCTAATCCAAGCCCATTCTTGGGGTGCGTGATACCGCTGGCCGTACCCTGCGGCGTGGCCGAAACCGGATCAGACCAGCCACCATAGCCGCTAGTGTTATGGGCGGAGACTCTGAAGTAGTAGACCGTACCGTTACTCAGGCCTGAAACCGTGTAGCTGGTACCGGTGACCGTCAGGTTCTGGTTGATTCCGGTGTTCCAAGCGCTATCAGTAGTCCAATACACCTGATAAGTATCAACGGATTCCGATGATGGGTTGGCTGTCCAGTTAAGGGTTACTTTGCTGTCTCCGGCAGTCGCTGCCAGCCCGGTAGGTATGGCTGGTACAGCTTGGGTGACACTCTCCCCATAATGGCTAAGCAATATACTCATATCCAGGATATTGACTGTCCCGTCAGAGTTGATGTCGGCTGTGGAGTTGGAAGTACCATAGTTAGATAGCAGGATGGATAGATCAGTCACATTGACGCTGTTGTCATTGTTAAGGTCACCTGGGAGGTTAGGGTT
>Ga0207652_10004411_pt1 | contig 11466 bp, 10 predicted proteins | sample KBSC63BmetaG_FD_184334 | JGI IMG/M metagenome (GOLD analysis project Ga0207652, IMG submission 184334) | Corn rhizosphere microbial communities from Kellogg Biological Station, Michigan, USA - KBS C6-3B metaG (SPAdes) (version 2) | ecosystem: Host-associated > Plants > Roots > Rhizosphere ... | reverse complement strand
CAGAACGCGATCACGGCGCTCGCCGCCGACGGCGCGACCCTGACGGGCGTCGGGTTCACCGCGGCGCTGTCCGCGTCCGGCGCGCCGGGCGCGCAGAAGCCGACGCTATGGCAGTCCCCGATACGGTATTAATCGCGGGGGGACGACCCCCTGCACCCCCGGCCCGGAAGGGCTTCGCCTCTCCGTAGCCTCCCCACGGGAGGACACCCGCACAGACCGGACGCCGCTTCGCCCCCCGGCGCTGTGGTTGCGGTTAGAGCATTTACGATTGGGTGGGTATGAGCATTACTGTCTTCGTAACCGGAGCCAGCAGCGGCTTTGGTGCCGCGGTGGCCCGCCGGTTTGCCGCCGACGGGGCGCGCGTGGTCGTGGCCGCCCGTCGCGTGGACCGGGTTAAGGAGCTCGCGTCCGAGCTCGGCCCGCAGGTCCTCCCGCTGGCGCTCGACGTGCGGGACCGGCCCGCCGTGGCCGCCGCTGTCGAGGGGCTTCCCGAGGAGTTCAAGGCCATCGACGTGCTCGTGAACAACGCGGGCCTCGCGCTCGGCCTTGGCCCGGCCCAGGACGCCGACCTGGACGACTGGGACCAGATGATCGACACGAACTGCAAGGGCCTGGTCTACTGCACCCGCGCGATCCTGCCGGGCATGGTCGCGCGCGGGCGCGGCCACGTGATCAACCTCGGCTCGGTGGCGGGCACCTACCCCTACCCGGGCGGGAACGTGTACGGCGGCACGAAGGCGTTCGTCCACCAGTTCAGCCTGAACCTGCGCAGCGACGTGCACGGCACGGGAGTCCGGGTCACCTGCGTCGAGCCGGGGATGGCCGACACGGAGTTCTCGCTGGTCAGGTTTAGCGGCGACCAGTCCAAGGCGGACAACGTCTACGCGGGCATGCAGCCGATGACCGCCGATGACATCGCGGAGTCGATCCACTGGGCGACCACCATGCCGCAGCACGTCAACGTGAACACGATCGAGCTGATGGCCACCGCCCAGTCGTTCGCGCCGTTCCAGGTCGCCCGTTCATAGGGGGTGACCGCGGCTCATCGCGCCTAAGGGAACCGGTCCGGGCGGCGGTTGGCGAGTGAGGGCAGCGTCTTGCGGACCTCGTCCACGAGCGACATATCCGCGTTTACCACGACAATGCCCGGCGCGGGCCCCAGGTCCGTCCGTACGACGCCGAGCGGATCGATCAGCATGGAGCGACCCACTCCGGTCGGTGCGCGGGTCGGCTTCTCGTCCGGGTCGGGCACCTGCCCGACGGCAGCGATCCACACGGTGTTCTCAATCGCCCGGGCGCGTAGCAGCGTGACCCAGTGCTCTTCCTTGAACAGTCCCGCCTGCCAGGCGGCGCTCACCGTGACCAGCGAGGCGCCGCCAACCGCGAGGGCGCGGGTCAGTTCGGGGAACCGGATGTCGTAGCAGATCTGCACCCCGACGGGCACGCCGGCCAGCGTGGCCGCCACTACGGCGGATCCCGGTGCCACCAGGTCAGACTCGCGCTGCGTGAAAGCGTCGAACAGGTGCAGCTTCCGGTAGGAGGCGACAAGCCCGCCGTCGCTGTCGATGAGCACAGCGGTGTTGTAGACCCGCTCGTCGGGCGCTGGCTCGAACACGCCGGCCACCAGAGCGACACCGGTCTCCTTGGCCGCCGCAGCCATGCCCGAGCAGAACGGCCCGTCGAGCGGCTCCGCCGCCGCCCGCAGGTCGGAACCGAACCGCGTCAGCGTTGCTTCGGGAAATACCGCGAGGTCCGCGCGGTCGGCGGCGGCCTCGTGGAGCGCTTCACGCACTCGTCGCAGGTTGACAGCGGGATCTGAACTCACGGGGAGCTGGCAGAGGGCGATGCGCATGCCGCCACCATAACCGCGTCCACCTTGCTGGTCCTACGGTCCCGCCGTCCGTGATGTCATAGAGCGGTGACCCGACCGCTGCTCAACCGCCGCCTCGACGGCCTCGGCAACTCCATCTTCGGTGTGATGTCGGCCCGTGCCGTCGCCACCAACTCGGTCAACCTCGGCCAGGGTTTCCCCGACGTCGACGGCCCGCCGGCCATCGCCAAGGCCGCCGCCGACGCGGTCATCGCGGGCAAGGGCAACCAGTACCCGCCCGCGACCGGCGTCCCCGAGCTGAGGAACGCCGTCGCGCGCCACCAGCAGCGGTTCTACGGCCTGCGCTACGACCCGGACACCGAGGTGCTGATCACCGCGGGCGCCACGGAAGCCATTGCCGCCTCCCTCCTCGCCCTCCTCGAGCCGGGCGACGAGGTGATCGCGTTCGAGCCGTACTACGACTCTTACGTCGCCAACATCGCGATGGCCGGCGGCACCCGCGTGCCGCTCACCCTCAGGGCGCCGGATTTCCGGCCTGACCTGGCCGAACTCGAACGCAAGATCACCAGCAAGACCAGGCTGCTGCTGCTCAACAGCCCGCACAACCCAACGGGCATGGTCCTCACCCGCGCGGAGACCGAGACGATCGCGCGGATCGCGATTGAACGCGACCTGCTCGTGATCACCGACGAGGCCTACGAGCACCTCACGTTCGACCGCGAGCACATCCCGCTCGCGACCATCGACGGCATGCGCGGCCGGGTCGTCTCGATCGGCTCGGCCGGCAAGACGTTCTCGTTCACCGGGTGGAAGGTCGGCTGGGCCACCGCTACCCCGGAACTCATCAACGCCGTCCGCACCACGAAGCAGTTCCTCACCTTCGTGAGCAGCGGCCCCTTCCAGTACGCGGTCGCCGAGGCACTCGACCTGCCCGGCAGCTACTACGCGGACATGGCCGCCGACCTCAAGGCCAAGCGCGACCTGATGGCCGCGGGCCTGGCGGAGATCGGCTTCGGCGTCTACCGGCCCGACGGCACCTACTTCATCACCACGGACATCGCGCCGCTGGGTGAGCAGGACGCGATGGAGTTCTGCCGCGGCCTGCCGGACCGTGCCGGCGTGGTCGCGATCCCGAGCGCCGTCTTCTACGACGACCACCCGGAGGCGGGCCGCACCATGGTCCGCTTCGCGTTCTGCAAGCGCCCCGAGGTGCTCAAGGAGGCCCTCAGCCGCCTGTCGGTCCTTGGCCGCTAAAAGAAAAGCCAAAGCCGTAAAGTACGAAAGGTCAAAGCCAAAAGAATGATCCAGAACGGGTGCGGCTTACTCTATCCAGTGAATAGGGGGCCTAGGCCCATGGCCGGCGGTCACCGGCGGGGCCACCATGGAGAGCATGATGACCTTGAGCGGTTTTGTCGCGGCGTGGCCGCATCGGATGCGCGCTAACTGGTCGGCCGTGCTGCTGCCGGTCCCGGTAGTCGGGATGATTGTCCTTGTCCGGTCGCACCACATAGCGTCCTGGACAATGCTCATGCTGGTCCTGGTGCTCGCCCTGGCCGCCGCGGCAGCCCTGCTCGTCCCGTCGGTCGCTGCGAAGACTGCCCCGTTCGCGTGGTTTACCTATGGATGCGTTGGATTCCTCGTCGTGCACTCTCTGCTGAGATGGCGGACTTCGAGCTGGTTCTACGGGGGCGCGACCGCCTACCTGGCCGGCGGCCAGTCGCTGGCACTGGTGCTGCCCAAGGCGTTCCTCATCATGATCGTTTCGGTCGGTCTGCTTGTGGTTGCCGACGCGCCGGGCAGCAACGCGGTGCGCCGGGCGGCGCACCAGGTGTTCGGCACCGGAGGCCAGCCCAAGACGGTGCCTGCCCTCCTGCTACTGCCGGTGCTTGGGCTGTGGGAGGAGACCTACGCCAATCCCCTGTGGTTCGGCTCTAAGGGAATAGTCGGCCAGCTGATCGCGATCGTGATCCTTGCCGTCGGCGTCGCACTGGTCGTGTGGCGACAGCAACTCGCCGCGATCTTTGCGGTACTCGGCATGATTGGCCTCGGCATAGTCCTCTTGACCTTTGCCCTTATCGGCTGGCCTGCATTCATTTTCTGGGCCCACCACGGCCCCGCCCAAGCATTTACGTATTTCCCCAAGTCAGGGGTATTTTCCGGGCTTAACGGACTCGTCGTGCTTGACAGTTCAACGGGCGTCTTGCTGACTAAGGTCGAGGGCTGGGTGCTGATCGGGCTCGGTGTTCTCCTGGTGCCCCGGATGCTTGTCATGGCCGACCCTGAACTAGTCCGCCGCGCGGCGGCCTTGACGCAACGGGTGGACCGCCTCTCCCGGACCCGGCGCGACGCGACAGAAACCGCAGTCGCCGAACTGCGCCGGATCGAGCGTGATCTGCACGACGGCGCGCAGGCCAGGCTGGTCGCGGTCGGCATGTCGCTCCGCGCGGCCGAGCAGCTCATGGCCTCAAGCCCAGCGGCGGCGCTCGCGCTCGTCGCCGAAGCGCGCGAGACGTCTTCGCGCGCCCTGGATGACCTGCGCGGTTTGGTGCGCGGCATCTACCCGCCGGTGCTTGCCGACCGCGGCCTCGCCGACGCGGTGCGCACCCTGGCCCTGGACACCCCGCTGACCGTGGAAACGGACATCACCCTGTCGGGGGAGCCGTCCATGCCGGTCGCGGCGGCGGTCTACTTCGGCATCGCGGAGGTCCTGACCAACGCGGTCCGGCACTCCGGGGCCGATACGGTGCAGATCGGCATCGGCTACGCGGGCGGCCTCCTGCGGGCGTCGGTCACCGACGACGGCGTCGGCGGCGCGGACGCGTCCCGGGGCACCGGCTTGGTCGGCGTCGAGCGCCGCCTGGCCACGTTCGACGGCGTGCTCGCGGTCAACAGCCCGCTCGGCGGCCCCACCATCGTCGTCCTCGAGGTGCCCTGCGCCCTGGCGGGCTGAGACGTCATGATCGCCCTCACGCCGGCCCCGCACGTCCGCAACAAAGACCGGAAATCACCGGAAAAAGATGGCTTTCGCGCGGATATTCAGGGGCTTCGCGCGATCGCCGTCGGGATGGTGGTGATCTACCACCTCTACCCCTCGGCGCTGCCCGGCGGCTTCGCCGGCGTGGACGTCTTCTTCGTGATCTCCGGGTACCTGATCACCGGGCATCTGTGGCGCGGCTACGCGCGGACCGGGACCGTGGGCCTGGCCGACTTCTGGGGGCGGCGGGCCCGCCGGCTGATCCCGGCGGCGGCCCTCGTCCTCACCATCACCTGGATCGCGTCGCGGATCTTGGAGCCCGCGGCACACCTCGCCGACACGGCCAGGCAGATCCTGGCCAGCGCCCTGTACTACCAGAACCTCCAGCTGTCGGCGGATGCCGTCAACTACCTGAAGTCGGCCGACGCGGCCACTCCAGTCCAGCACTTCTGGTCCTTGTCGGTCGAGGAGCAGTTCTACCTCGCCTGGCCGCTGGCTTTCCTGCTCGCGGCGTTCCTGGCGTCAGGGTTCACGGCACCGTGGTTCACGGCACGGGGGTTCACGGCACAGGGGACCGACGCCACACGCGACGCTCGACGGGCCCGGGCTGGCCTTGCCCGCGCGTTGACGGCGGCGCTGGTCGTCGCCTCGCTCTGCTACTCGGTCCACGAGACCCACGCGAACCCGTCGGCCGCGTACTTCGTGACCGCCTCCCGCCTGTGGGAACTTGGCTGCGGAGGCCTCCTCGCGATCGCCCCCGCCCGCCCGGCCAGCGCGCTGGCGCGTCAGGGATGGCTGGGGTGGCTGGGGCTCGCCGCGGTCATCGCCTCGGCGTTCACGCTTACCGGGTCGATGCCGTTCCCCGGTGTCCTGGCGCTGCTTCCGGTCCTCGGCACCGTCGCGCTGATCGCGGGTGGATCCGCCGCGGCGCGGTTCGGCCCCGCGCGGCTGACGTCGGCGCGGCCCATGGCGTTCATCGGCGCGATCTCCTATTCGCTGTACCTGTGGCACTACCCGGTTATCACCCTGTACGCGGACTGGCGCGGCCGGGCGCCCGGCCTGCTGACCGGACCGGTCATCCTCGCGGTCGCCGTGCTGCTCGCCTGGCTGACGAAGACGTTCGTGGAGGACAAGGTGCGGCTCGCGCCGTGCATAGCGCGCCACCCGTGGCGCTCGCTGTCGGTGGCGCTCGCGGCGGTCGTGCCGGCCGTGCTCGCGGTTGTGTATCTCGCGGGAGAACCGGGGCCATGGAACGGAACGCTCGGACCGGACTATCCGGGCGCGGCCGCGCTCGCGGGCAGGGCCGCGCATGTCCCCGTCGCGCCCGTCCTCCCGCCGCCCGACCAGATCAGCCAGTCGGTGTACCGGCAGGCGGGCTGCCTTGACGACATTCCCGTGAGCACGCCGAGGGCGTGCGCGTTCGGGGACACCGCCAACCCGGTGCGCACGGTCGCCCTGGTCGGTGACTCGGCCGCCGGGGAGTGGTTCGACGCTCTCAACGCGGTCGCCGTGCAGCGGCACTGGAAGCTGGTCACCGAGCTGCACTCAAGCTGCCCGTGGACCGCGGCCGTGATGCTCAACTCGAACGGCAAGGGAACGTTTACCGCGTGCCAGGCGTGGGGTGCGGCCGTCCTGCACGACTTGGTCGCGAGCATCCGCCCTGACGTCGTCATCACCAGTGACTATCCGAACATGGCCACGCCCGGCCACCCGGCCAACGAATCGCCGGCGGCGGTGGCCGAGATCGGCGCTGGGATGGCTCGGTACTGGACATCGCTCGAGAACGCCGGGATCTCTGTCACGGCGATCAAGGAGTCGCCCGACCTCGCCGAGGACGTGCCGGCGTGCGTCGAGAGGCATCCCACCGAGCTCGCGCGGTGCGACGTGCCCAGGTCCAAGGCGATCCTGCGGAACTCGCCGGTCAGCTACGCGGCGAAGCTGATGCGCGGCGACGTCGCCGTGGTCGACGCGAACTCACTGGTCTGCGGGCCGAAAGTTTGCGCCCCGGTCGTCGGCAACATCCTCGTCTACTCCGATCGCCACCACCTGACCTGGTACTACTCGAAGTCCACCGCGCAGTTCATCGAGCCGCTGCTGCTGAAGGCCAACAAGATCCTGGCGGGTGAACCCTGATGACGACGGCCGGGATGATGCGATCATCGAGGTATCCGGGCCGGAGAAGGGTTCATGCTGACAGCGATCGAGGTCTCGTGCGCGTTGTGATCGGGGAGGACCTCTTCCTGCTGCGCGACGGCCTGGTCCGCCTGCTCGAAGCGCACGGCTTCGACGTCATCGCGGCGGTGGGCAGCGCGCCCGAGCTGCTCCGCGCCTTGACGGAGCTGCGGCCGGACGTCGGCATCGTCGACGTCCGGCTCCCCCCGACGTTCACCGACGACGGGCTGCGCGTGGCGATCGAGGCGCGCCGGGCTTGTCCCGGACTGCCGCTCCTCGTGCTTTCGCAGTACGTCGAGCAGCTCTACGCCCGCGAGCTGCTCGCGGACCAGGCCGGCGGAATCGGCTACCTGCTGAAGGACCGCGTGTTCAGCGACGGCGCGTTCGCCGACGCGGTCCGCGACGTCGCCGCCGGCGGCACGGTACTTGACCCCGAGGTCGTCAGCCGGCTGATGAGCAAGCGGGCGAGGTCGGGCCCGCTGGCCGCGCTCACCCCGCGCGAGCGCGAGGTGCTGTCGCTGATGGCCGAGGGCCGCTCCAACGCGGCGATCGCCGCCACGCTGTTCATCACCGAGAAGGCGGTGAGCAAGCACGCGGCCGGCATCTTCGCCAACCTGGGCCTGACTCAGTCCGACGACGACAACCGTCGCGTCCTGGCCGTCCTCGCCTACCTGAACTCCTGATCGGGCTCGTAACCGCCTTTCGTGCCCGTATCCGCACCCTGAGCCGACCTCCGACAGATGGTGGATCGTTACGAGGGCTCTGGACCTCCTAACGATCCACTATGACTGCACCAGGGCCGCGTCGCCGCGCCGGCTGGTCCGTGGCGGTCGCCTAAGCTGCTTGGTGTGCGGGAACGTGATGAGTGGGATGTCGCCGTCGTCGGGGGCGGGCCGACCGGGCTGGCCGCCGCGAGCGCCGCGGCGGCCGCCGGGGCGCGGACGATCGTGCTTGAGCGGGCCGAGCACCCGCGGTATAAGACGTGCGGCGGCGGCCTGATCGGAGCGTCCCGGGCCGCCGCGGGCAGCCTGATCAGCGTGCCCGCGCGCGACGAGATCAACTCGGCCACGGTCACCCTGCGCGGCGGGCAGGAGTTCACCCGCTCACACCGGGAGCCGCTGCTGGCGATGGTGGTCCGCGACGAGTTCGACGCGGCGCTGCTGAAGCGGGCCGAGGAGAACGGCGCGCGGCTCAGGCAGCGCGCCCAGGTCCGCGCGATCGACCAGGCGGACGGGCATGCGACCGCCAGGTTCGCGGACGGGACCGAGGTCACCGCGAGGGTGATCATCGGCGCCGACGGCTCCTCGGGCGTCACCGCGCGCGCCGTCGGCGCGGAGTTCGACCAGGTCGACCTCGGTCTTGAGCTGGAGATCGCGGTCCCGGACCGGGTCGCACGGCAGTGGACGGGCCGGGTGCTGCTCGACTGGGGCGAGATTCCCGCCTCCTACGGCTGGGTCTTCCCGAAGGGCGACCGGCTCACGGTCGGCGTCATCGCCGCCCGGGGGCAGGGCGAGGCCACCAAGGCGTACCTGCGCGAGTTCGTCGGCCGGCTCGGCCTGGCCGGCTACGAGGCGGTCCAGGACTCAGGTCACCTCACCCGCTGCCGCACGGACAGCTCACCGCTGCGCAAGGGCCGGGTGATCGTGGCCGGCGACGCCGCCGGCCTGCTCGACCCGTGGACACGCGAGGGAATCAGCTTCGCCCTCCGTTCCGGCGCCCTGGCCGGCGAGTACGCCGCCAAGGGCGACCTCGACGGCTACGTCGCCGCGGTCAACGCCAGGCTGGTCCCCGACATGCGCGCGGGCCGGACCCTGCTGACCGCGTTCACCAGGCACACCGGCACCTTCCACCGGGGCCTGTCCACCCCCAAGGGCTGGCGGGCCTTCGTGAAGATGTGCCGCAGCGAGATCTCGCTGTCCGAGCTGGTCGCCCGGCCCTCGGCGCGCGTCTCCCTCGCCCTGCTCAACCGGCTCTAGGCTCAACCGCCTCTAGGCTCAACCGCCGCTAGCGGTACGGCAGGCGGCTAGCTGGCGCCCGACGCGATCGCGGCGTCGACCTCCTGCCTGCGGGCGGCGAACTCGGCGGCGTGTTCGCGCTCCAGCCGGTCCGCGGTGTCCTCGTCGGCGCGCATGAGCGCCTCAAGGTCGCTGTCGGCCGCGTCGATCACGCCGAGGTCGACGTACGCCCGCTGGACCTTCGGCCCCCACAGGCCGATGTCCTTCACGCACGGCACGATCCGGCTGAACAGGAACTGGCGGAACGCGAGCTGCGTGGGGGAGCGGTCGGCGAACTGCACGCACTCCTCGACGTCGAAGCCGAGGCGCTCGTACACCTCGCGGGCCACGAACCGGTCGCGCATTAGGTAGCAGCCTTCGACCACGAACTCCTCACGGTCTGCGCGTTCCGCCGAAGTGAGCTCCGCGTAGTAGTCGCGCAGCGCCAGCCGGCCGAACGCCACGTGCCGCGCCTCGTCCTGCATGACGTACGCGAGCAGCTGCCTGACTAGCGGGTTGCCGGTGATGTCGCGGTGCACGCCGAAGGCGGCGAGCGCCAGCCCCTCGATCAGCACCTGCATGCCGAGGTAGGGCAGGTCCCAGCGGGAGTCGCTCAGCGCGTCGGCGAGCAGCTTGGCCAGGTGGTCGTTCACCGGGTAGTACAGACCGACCTTGTCCTTGACGAACCGGTTGAACAGCTCGACGTGCCGTGCCTCGTCCATGACCTGAGTGGCCGCGTAGAACTTGGAGTCCATGTCCGGCACCGACTCAACGATCCGCGCCGCCACGGTCAGCGCGCCCTGCTCGCCGTGCAGGAACTGGCTGAACAGCCACGACGACAGATGGTGGCTCAGCTCGTCCCGCTCTTCCTGGTTCAGCTTCTCCCACTGGCGCGACCCGTAGATCGGCACGAGCTCTTCGCCGGTCTCCATGACCCGCAGCGGGTTGACCGGCTGCTCCCAGTCGATTCGCTTGGTCGCGTCCCACTGCTTGTCCTTGCCGCGCTGGTACAAGTCCAGCAGTTGCTGCCGCCCGGAATCGTACTCCCAGGAGAACCTGGCCGCCCCCGTCGCGGGCACGTCCCACGTCCCGGCCGCGACCGGCGACGTGTACATGTCGTAGGTGCTCACGCGTGCCTCCACCTTAGGCGGCAGCGGGCGCCGCCGCCTTGGTTCATTACTAGCCAGTAATGAAGGGCCGCGCAATACTTTTCGCTGCTGTGGTGCGACTTGTCGCTGCTATGGTGCGGGAGTGGACGCTGAGCTTAGACGGGCGGCAGAGGCAGCGACCGGGTTCATGCCAGAAGCCGAGGGGCTGGCCCTGTACGAGACGGCGGAGGAGTACGCGGCGACCGGACCGGTGCTCGAGGTCGGCAGCTACTGCGGGAAGTCCGCGATCTACCTGGCCGCGGGGGTGCGGGCCGCGCGGAAGCTCGGCATCAGGCAGCAGGTCGTGACCGTGGACCACCACCGGGGCTCGGAGGAGCACCAGCCCGGCTGGGAGTACCACGACCCGGAGATGGTCGACCCGGCGACCGGGCGACTCGACACGCTGCCCCGGTTGCGGGCCACGCTGGCGGCGGCGGGGATCGAGGACGACGTGGTCGCGGTCGTGGGCAAGTCGGCGGACGTGGCCCGGCTGTGGCGCACCCCGCTCGGCATGCTGTTCATCGACGGCGGGCACACCGACGCCGCCGCCCGCTGGGACTACGAGGGCTGGGCCCCGTGGGTGGCGCTCGGCGGCGCCCTCGCCATCCACGACGTGTTCCCCGACCCGGCCGATGGCGGCCAGGCCCCGTTCACGATCTACCAGCGCGCCCTGGCCTCCGGCGCCTTCACGGAAATCCGCCAGGAAGGTTCCCTCCGCATCCTGGAACGCACCACACCCGGCATCTGAACCGTCAGACGGTGACGATCTCTACGTGCTCGTCAGCCCCGATGAAATCGCCCGGATTACGGGTGTACAGGCGGGCCGAGTGGGCGTGTGCGGTGGCGGCGATCAGCAGGTCCATGGTTCGGGCCTGTGGCTGACGTCCAGCTTGCACAACGGCTGCCGCTATCTCGCCGTAGCTAGCGGCGACAGCGTCGTCTAGTGGCAGCGCGTCAAACTGACGTTGCAGCAGGCTCAGGCGTCGAAGCCGCTCGGCTCGGGTACTGGGATTCCGTGCCCCGAGCACCCCGAAATGCAACTCGGCTAGCGTTGCCGCGCTGATCGCGAGTTCGCCTTCCAGTTCGCCGATATCAGTGGCGATGACCACGCTGGTGTCGAGTAGTGCTCTCATGCGTCGGCCCAGGGGTCGCGCAGCGTCTGGTCGAGACGGTCACGGTCGGACTCCCAGTCCGGGTCGGGGCGGCCACTGAAGAGGTCAGAGATCTCGTCATAAGTCCGCCACGCGCGAGGCCTGATGGGAACGAGTCGTGCACCGGGGCGCCCGGACACGGTGATCTCGATCTCTTCCCCGGCTTCCGCGCGACGGACGAGTTCGGAGGCGTTCT
>Ga0207652_10004407_pt1 | contig 11469 bp, 11 predicted proteins | sample KBSC63BmetaG_FD_184334 | JGI IMG/M metagenome (GOLD analysis project Ga0207652, IMG submission 184334) | Corn rhizosphere microbial communities from Kellogg Biological Station, Michigan, USA - KBS C6-3B metaG (SPAdes) (version 2) | ecosystem: Host-associated > Plants > Roots > Rhizosphere ... | reverse complement strand
ACCCGCGTGCACGAGCCGGCGTTCAGCCCCGACCCGGCCGACTACGTCAGCTGGGACTACGCCCGCGGCTTCGCCGACGGGGTGCTCGACGCCGACGACGAGCCGGTCGACCCGAGCCCCGACCGCCCCCAGGGCGGCCGTTCCTCGGGCTGAGCACGCGCCGGCCGAGCATCGTGCCGGCTGAGCATCGTGCCGACCGCGACGACCCGACGGCCACGGGGCGCGGCTGATCAGCCGCCGGCGACCGGGGTCTCCGCCGGGCCGGGTGACGGTGAAGTCACGGTGCGCGGCTGCTGCTGCCCGGTCGGCGCCGGTGACGGCGAACCGGTGGGACTGGCCGAGGCCGAAGGGGACGGCGTCGCCGAGGGCGAGGGCGAGGGGCTGGCGCTCGGGTCGGTGCCGGTGGTCGCCGACGGCACCGGTGAGGCCTGGCTGTCGACCTGGGTGCCCTGGTCGACCGTGGTCGCCGTCGTCGGCGCAGGGGCCGTAGCCGGCCCGGCCGCCCCGTCCCCGGTGCCTGCATCGGCGGGAGGCGCGGCGGGCAGCGCCGCCGAACCGGCGGCCGGCGCGGCGGTCGACGGAGCGGGTTGGGCCGCGGCGACCGCGGTCTCGAGCTGCGACAGATCGGCGCGCGCCTGGGCGGCGTCGACCCCGATCGACTGCAGCTGGTCACGCGCGGCGGTCACCTTGGACTGCGCGGCCACCGGGTTGCCGTCGTCGAGTGCGTCGCGCGCCCCGTTGAGCAGCCGGTAGACCGAGTCGAGCGGCGATTCGACCGGGCCCATGAGCACCTTGCGCACCGGGTAGAGCACGCTGCCGGGTGTCGCGCCGACACTCGCGGCGGCCACCCCGCCCGCAGACAGCACGGTCATCACCGCCGCGCTCGCAGCGACGGCACCGCGGGAGAAGCGGCGGGCGCGGTGCCGCCACGGACCCCGCAGGGGTACGACGGTCAGCCCGGCGTCCGCAGCCGTGTCGCTGCCCGGCCCGGTGGCCACGTCCGCGCGCAGCGCGGCGAGCAACGAAAGAGCCGGGTCGCCGTCGTCGGCGAGGTCACCGGCCACCAGAGCCTCGACCATCATGTCGTCGAGCGCGATCGCTGCGACGCTCACAGTCTCGTCCCAGTCGGGCAGGTCGGTCATCCGACGACCTCCGCGGCCAGGCCGCGAAGCCGGCGCAGCGCGCGGTGCTGGGTCACGCGCACCGCGCCGGGGCTCATGCCGAGCGCCGCACCGGTTTCCTCCGCCGACAGACCTGCGACCACGCGCATGAGCACGACCTCGCGGGACTGCTGCGGCAGCTGGCCCAACAGCTCGCGAGCGCGCCGGACCTGGTCGCCGGCGATCGCCAGCTGCTCGGGACCGGGCTGCGGGTCGACGTCGTCGGGGATCTCCTGGTGCGGGATCGGGATGCGCGCGTGGGCACGCCACGCGTCGGCCATCTTGTGCGCGGCCACGCCGAAGACGAAGGCCGCGAAGGGGCGGCCTTCGTCGCGGTACCGCGGCAGCGCGGTGTACACGGCGAGACACACCTCCTGGGCCACGTCGTCGGCCATGTCGTAGGTCCCGGCGACACGGCCTAGCCTGGCCCGGCAGTAGCGGACTACGGCGGGACGGAAGTGGGCGAGCAGTGCGCCGGCAGCCGCTCGATCGCCCCGCACGGCTTCGGCGGTGAGGGCGACCAGCGCGTCGTCGTCCACCACCCACCTCATCGCTCGTCGATCCGCATCCGTTACGGCAGACGTGTGAGTCACGCCCTCATCCGCTCCGACGACAGGTAACACCTGCGGCCACCGGGGCGGAAGGTACGTGGCCAGCCGACTTCAGCGTAGACGCAGAAGCCCCGGTCAACGCACCAAACCGTGCCGAAACCCCAGGGCCACGGCCTGCGCGCGGTCACCGGCGTCGAGCTTGCGGAACAGCCGCCGGGCGTGGGTCTTGATGGTGTCCTCGGACAGGTAGAGCTCGCGGCCGATCTCGGCGTTGGTGCGCCCTTGCGCCATGCCCTCGAGCACCTGCTGCTCCCGCTCGGTGAGCTGCGGACGGTCGGCGGGGGTGGCCTGGGCCGGGATGACGTCGGCGATGCCGGCCAGCGCGCCGGCGATGACGGCGCCGAGCTCGGTCGCGGACGCGTTCTTGACGAGGTAGCCGCGGGCCCCGCCTGCGATCGCCTGGGCGACGGACTCGCGGTCGCCGTCGGCGGCGAGCACCACGACGGTCGCCTCGGGGTAGGCCGCGACCAGTCGCCGGGTGGTCTCGAGACCGCCGAGGCCCGGGAGGTCGAGGTCCATGAGGACCAGCGCCGGGCGTTCGGCGCCCCAGCGGGCGAGCACCTCGTCGACCGTGGCCGCCGTCGTCACCCGGTCCACGCCGGGGAGATCGGCAACCTGCCGGTGCAGACCGCCGTGAACGCGCCCGTGGTCGTCACAGATGAGGACCGTTGCCATGGCCCCTTCCCAGTGCCGCGCCCCCGTGCCGTCTGCAGTCTCATCGGCCGGCCGGCCCCGCAACTGGAGGGTTCGCCGGCTGCTGTTCCGCGCGACCAAACGTCAGGTTCTGCCCAGCGCCGCGACGTCCGGCCGCGCGAGCCACTGCCGGCGCAGGTCCTCGCGCAGGTCGTCGGCGATCGCCGAGACGGCCTCGCGAGCGGCGGCGAAGCTGGCGGCGGCCTCCGGGTCGTCGCCGAGCAGCGCGCCGAGCAGTGCGCGCGCCGGCCAGCTCACCGGGAGCGCGCCGAGACCTTCGGCCAGGGTGGCGGCCCGGCGCAACGTCTCGACCGCGGCTGGTGATCCCGCTTCGAGCCGTGCGACGCCCTGGAAGAGGAGTCCCTTCGCGACGTGTCGGGGCGCCCGCGCCTGCTCGGCCCGACCGACCGCGTCGCCGGCCGCCTCGACGGCGTCGTCGGGCCGGCCATCGAGCAGCGCGACCTCGGCACGCACCCAGTCCAGCCGCACCCGCTGGCGCCACCACTCGTCGCGGTCCCCGACCAGGTCGGCGGCGGCGGACAGGCGGGAGGCGGCCTCCTCGGCCTGCCCCAGCCCGACCGCGTCGGAGGCCAGGCCCAGCAGCGCGTCGAACACCGCCTCCGGCCGGGCGTCGGCGAGCCCCAGCCCGCGGTTGTCGTAGGCCGTCGCGTCGTCGTGCCGCCCGAGCGCACGGTGCACACTGGCCGCCGTCGCGGCCGAGAGAGCGGCGAACAGCCGGGCCTCCGCGCTCGCGCCGGCGTCGTCGCCGGCCGCGACGAGCGGGTCCAGCACCTGCAGGGCGCTGCCGTAGCGGCCGGCAGCAGACAGGGCCACCCCGCTCAGCCAGCCTGCCGCCGTGGCCTCGGCCGGCCGTCCCTGCGCGGTGGCGAGCTCGCCGGCCTGCCGAAGCACGTCGACCGCGCTCGCCGGCGGTCCGTGGAACGCCGCACGCTCACCAGCGGCAAGGAGGGACGCGAGATCGCCGGCCACGCCCGGAGACTACGGCGCTGCGGACCGGGCACCGCAGAGCCGTTCGGGTCACTGCGCGCGACGCGCCGGGCTGATGCCCCCAACAGCCGCGGCGAGCACGCCCACCGCAGCGAGCCCGACGAGCAGCGCGGCGACGACGACCGGGGCCGCCGGCGGCCGGCCATGACCGGGCAACCGCACCGTGACCGCTGCCGGCCACTGCGCCTGGACCCCGACGGAGACCAGCGCGGCGGGGATCGCCCGGTTGCGGTGCTGGAGGGGTACAGCGGTGGGCCAGCCGCCGAGGTTCACACCGTGCGCCGAGGTCAGGGCCACCGTGGCTACCGCGGCTCGGGGCGCGGCGGCCCGTGGTGCTGCTGCGACCGGGGCGCTGACGGCCGGGGCGGCAGCCGGCGCGGCGGCGCGCGGTGCGGCAGCGGCCGGCGGGGGCGCCGGGGCCGGCGCCGCTGCTGGTGCCGGGGACGTCGTCGACGTGTCGTGGTAGCGGTCGACGAAGTCGAGCACGTTCCAGGCGGCGCCGCTGGCGTCGTCGCGAACGCCGAGGCCGATGAACCGCACCGCGGGGTCGAGGATCACCGAGCGGTGCTCCGAGGACTGCATGTATCCGTTGAAGAGGGCGTCCGGGTCGTCGGCCGGACCCCGGCCGACGACCTCGCCATAGGTCTGCCAGTCCGGCGAGCCGTGCGTCTCGAGGTCGTGCTGCAGGTCCGGGTTGTGCGCCAGCGCCTGGCGGCTCATCAGCTGCGCGGCCCAGCCGTCGGCGACCTCGCTGGTGCCGGTGGCCGCCGTGACCGCGACGAGCCCGTTGGACGAGCGGGCCTGGTTGACCAGCTGCAACAGCCGGGCGGCGTACTGCTGCGGGGTGGCCGTCGCCGAGGCGTGCGGCAGCAGGAAGGCGCCGGCCCCCAGCAGCACGACGAGCAGGGCGAAGGCGACCGGGCGGTGCCTGCTGATCGCCATCCGCTCCCTGCCCGTCCGTACGACGACTCGACGGGTCCCCTAACGCGAATGGACTAGTCCGGGTTACGCACGGGGAGGCGAATGCCTGGACGGGTCGGGTGAAAACGGACGAGGGGCCCGGCAGTCGCCGGGCCCCTCGCGGGACTGATGGTCAGAAACGGCTAGTGGCTGTGGCCGTGGCCATGCCCGTGGCCGTGCCCGTGGTCGTCCTCTTCCTCCTCGGGCTTGTCAGCGACCAGCGTCTCGGTCGTCAGCAGCATGCTGGCGATCGAGGCGGCGTTCTGCACCGCGGAGCGGGTGACCTTGACCGGGTCGATGACGCCTCGCTGGACGAGGTCGACGTAGTCGCCCTTCACCGCGTCGAGGCCGTGGCCGGCCGGAAGCGCGCGGACACGCTCGACGGCGACGTAGCCCTCGAGCCCGCCGTTCTCGGCGATCCAGCGCAGCGGCTCGACGAGCGCCTGGCGGACGATCCGCACCCCGGTCGCCTCGTCACCGGTCAGGCCACAGTCGCCCTCGAGAGCCGCGGTGGCGTGGACCAGCGTGGCGCCGCCGCCGGCGACGATGCCCTCCTCGATCGCCGCGCGAGTCGCGGAGATCGCGTCCTCGAGCCGGTGCTTCCTCTCCTTGAGCTCGACCTCGGTGGCCGCCCCGACCCGGATCACGCCGACGCCGCCGGCGAGCTTGGCGAGCCGCTCCTGGAGCTTCTCGCGATCCCAGTCGGAGTCGGTCTCCTCGATCTCGCGACGGATCTGGCGCACCCGGTCCTCGATGGCGGTCGCCTCACCGGCGCCGTCGACGAGCGTCGTGGTGTCCTTGGTGATCGTCACGCGGCGGGCCCGGCCGAGCACGTCGAGGCCGACGGTGTCGAGCTTGAGGCCGACGTCGGGGCTGACGACCTGACCGCCGGTCAGGACCGCCATGTCCTGCAGCATCGCCTTGCGGCGGTCGCCGAAGCCCGGCGCCTTGACCGCGACCGCGGTGAACGTGCCGCGGATCTTGTTGACGACGAGCGTCGACAGGGCCTCGCCCTCGACGTCCTCGGCGATGATCAGCAGCGGCTTGCCGCCCTGCACGACCTTCTCGAGCAACGGGAGGAACTCCGCGATGCTGGAGATCTTGTTCTGGTGGATGAGCACGTAGGGGTCGTCGAGGACGGCCTCCATGCGCTCGGCGTCGGTCACGAAGTACGGCGAGATGTAGCCCTTGTCGAACTGCATCCCCTCGGTGAACTCCAGCTCGAGGCCCATCGTCTGGGCCTCCTCGACGGTGATGACACCGTCCTTGCCGACCTTGTCGAACGCCTCGGCGATCAGCTCGCCGATCTTGGCGTCCTGCGCGGAGATCGCGGCGACCTGGGCGACCTCGTCCTGGCCCTCGACGTCGCGGGCGACCTCGGCCAGCCAGTCGGACACGGCGCTCACGGCGGCCTCGATGCCGCGCTTGAGCGACAGCGGCGCCGCCCCCGCGGCGACGTTGCGGATGCCCTCGCGCACCATCGCCTGCGCCAGCACCGTCGCCGTCGTCGTGCCGTCGCCGGCGACGTCGTTGGTCTTGGTGGCGACCTCCTTGGCCAGCTGGGCACCCATGTTCTCGAACGGGTCCTCGAGCTCGACCTCGCGCGCGATCGTCACCCCGTCGTTCGTGATCGTGGGCGCGCCCCACTTCTTGTCGATGACGACGTTGCGGCCGCGCGGGCCGAGCGTCACCTTGACCACGTCGGCGAGCGCGTCGACGCCGCGCTGCAGCGCGTCGCGAGCGCTGCTGTGAAACTCGATGATCTTCGGCATGTGCTGATGCGTCCTCTCATGCCGACGCCCCGGAGAGTCAGGCCTCCGGGGCGTCCGCGCTCGGGTCGTGCGGGCTTTGCCTCGTCGTCCTACTTCTCGATGACCGCGAGCACGTCGCGGGCGGAGAGGACGAGATAGTCCTCGTTGTTGTACTTGACCTCGGTGCCGCCGTACTTGCTGAAGATGACGGTGTCACCGACGGCGACGTCGAGCGGCACGCGGGCGCCGTCCTCGAACCGGCCCGGGCCGACGGCAAGGACGGTGCCCTCCTGCGGCTTCTCCTTGGCGGTGTCCGGGATCACGATGCCCGACGCGGTGGTCTGCTCGGCCTCCAGCACCTGCACGACGATGCGGTCCTCGAGCGGCTTGATGGCTACCTTGGTGGCGGTCGTCACGACCTGACCTCCCCCTTCGTGTTGTGGCAACAGGGTTGGGGGCGATACAGCAGCCTGTCCGTCGCGGGTGGCCAGGCGGCCTCATCGCTGTTGGCACTCTCATGTACCGAGTGCCAACATACGGCGTGTGGCTGGCACTCGTCAATCCGGGGTGCCAGCCCTCAGGACAGCGCGAGCGACGGGTCGGCCGGCAGGTCGAGCGGCGACGGGTCGCGCTCCCGTTCGACCAGCTGCGCGCCCAGCGCGGCGACCATCGCGCCGTTGTCGGTGCACAGGCCCGGCCGGGGCACCCGTAACCGCAGGCCGGCGGCGGTGCAGCGCTCCTCGGCGAGCGACCGCAGGCGCGAGTTGGCCGCCACGCCCCCGCCGATGACCAGGTCGTCGATGCCGCGGTCGCGGCAGGCGGCGACGGCCCGCGCGGTCAGGACGTCGGCGACCGCCTCCTGGAAGGCGGCGGCGACGTCGGCCACCGGCACCGGTTCACCGGCGCGTTCGCGCGCCTCGACCCAGCGGGCGACGGCCGTCTTCAGGCCGGAGAACGTGAAGGAGTACGGCGCATCGCGCACGACCCCCCGCGGGAAGGCGATCGCGGTCGGGTCGCCCTCGCGGGCCGCGCGATCGATCGGCGGCCCGCCCGGGAACGGCAGGCCGAGCACTCGGGCGACCTTGTCGAACGCCTCGCCCGCGGCGTCGTCGACGGTCTGACCGAGCGACTCCATCGGGCCGGTCACGTCGGGCACCGCCAGCAGCGACGAGTGCCCGCCGGACACCAGCAGCGCGATGCACGGGGAGGGCAGCGGCCCGTGCTCGAGCCGGTCGACCGCCACGTGCGCGGCGAGGTGGTTGACGCCGTAGAGCGGCACGTCGAGAGCCAGGGCGTAGGCCTTCGCCGCGGCGACGCCGACGAGAAGGGCGCCCGCGAGTCCCGGCCCGGCGGTGACCGCGATCGCGTCGACCTGGGCGAGCCCCACCCCGGCCTTCTCCAGCGCCCGGTGCACCGTCGGCACCATCGCCTCGAGGTGTGCCCGCGAGGCGACCTCGGGCACGACCCCACCGAACCGCGCGTGCTCCTCGACGCTCGAGGCGACCGCGTCGGCCAGCAGCTCCCCGCCCCGCACGATGCCGACCCCGGTCTCGTCGCACGACGTCTCGATGCCGAGCACGAGCGGCCCCGTGCTCACGCCGTGTCCCCGTGGGCCCGCGCGGCTTCGGCGTACGTTGCCCGCACCCCGGTGACACGCATGACGATCGCGTCGGTGTTGCTGGGCTGGTAGTAGCCGCGCCGCCGGCCGATGCTCTCGAAGCCGAAGCGGCCGTAGAGCTGCTGCGCACGGTCGTTGTCGGCGCGGACCTCGAGGATCACCGCGTCGTGACCTCGCCGTGCAGCCTCGCCCAGCAGCTCGGTCAGCAGCCGGGTGCCGACGCCCTGGCCCCAGCGGCCGGGATCGACGGCGATCGTCTGGACGAAGGCCTCGTGGTCGTAGGCGCACAGGCCCGCGTAGCCGACGACCTCGTCGCCGCTGGTGGCGAGGACGTACCAGCGGGTCGCGCGCTGGGTGATCTCGGAGCGAAACATGCCGGTCGTCCAGGCCTCCACGCCGAACAGCCGCCGCTCCAGCGGCAGCACCCGCTCGACGTCGGCGAGCTGCATCGGGTCGATCGTCACCTCGGGGCTCACGCGGGCGTCACCGCCTTGGGGGGGCCGGGTGGCACCGCGTCGGGACGCCGCAGGTAGAGCGGCGTCAGCGGGTCGGCCGGCGCACCCGCTGCGGCGCGCGGCGCGACGAGCCGCAGCAGGGCGGCGGCGGCCGGGTAGGGCGCGCCTTCCTCGACGGCGAGATCGGCGAAGACGTCGCGGTAGAGGAGCCCGCCCGCCCCTGCGATGACCGAGCCGGCCGGCAGCGTCGCCGCGAGGTCGGCCGGACGCTGCACCTGCGGCCCCTCGATGCGGTCACCCCGGGCGTCGTAGCGGGACCAGTAGACCTCGCGGCGGCGCGCATCGGTGGCCACGACGAGCGCGCCGGAGTGTTGGGCCGCGATCGCGTCGAGCGAGCAGGCGGCGTAGGCCGGGACATCGAGGGCGTCCGCCAGCGACGCCACCGTCACCAGCCCGACCCGCAGGCCGGTGAACGGCCCCGGCCCGGCACCGGCCGCAACGGCACCGAGATCCCGTCGGGCGGCGCCTGCCGCGGCGAGCACCTCGGCGACCATCGGCGCGACCAGCTCACCGTGACGGTTGACCGCCACCTCGGTGCGCTCGGCGAGCACCTCGACCGCACCGTCGGGTCGGACCGTCCCCACCGCGACGGTGACCGCCGGGGTGGACGTGTCGAGACCGAGGACCAGCACGGCTCCCAGGCTATGGGCTCGCCGCGGCGGCCCGGTAAGCGGAACGGCCGCCCCGCGAGATGCGGGGCGGCCGTCCTGGCGATGTCAGCGCGTCAGCGGTTCAGGAACCACCTAGAGCGCGCTGGAGGGGAGCAGGCCCGCGTCGGCGGGCGAGGCCTCCTTGTAGCTCGACGTCGTCACGTTGAGACTCGAGTCGACGTCCTCGGGCTGGCCCTGCAGGACGATCGTGTCGCCCTGGATGGTGCCCATCTGGGTGCCCTGGAAGCCGGCGTGGTTGTCCGACGAGAACTGCAGCTGCACGAGGCCCGGGCCCTGGAAGTTCGTCTCCTCGGCCGCCTTCACGAACGAGTCGCGGGTGAGGTTCTTGCCGGCCTTCTTGACGACCTCCGCGAAGGACCAGGCGGCGGACATGCCGTACTCGACGTTGCCGTCGAACGCGAACGGCAGGCCGGCCTGGTCGTGAACCTTCTTGAAGAGCGCGACCCACTTGTCGTTGGTGCTGGCGCCGTACGGCGGCAGGTAGGCGTTGGTGTGCAGGCCCTGGATCAGCTGGTTGCCCTGGACCGTCGCCCCACCCTTCTTGGCGAACGCCTCGAGCAGGCCGGACAGCGTCACCGGGTCGGAGCCGACGTTGCTGACGTAGATCTCGGGGTTCCAGCCGGCCTTGAGCATGTTCAGCTTCAGCAGCGCGGTGAACGCCGGGATCGAGAAGGAGACGACGACGTCGGCGCCCTTGCTCTTCATCTGCGACACCTGCGACGTCAGGTCGGTGTTGGACGTCGTGTAGGTGGTGCGGGCGACGACCTGGCTGGCCGGGATGTACTTGTCGAGGCCCTCCACGCCGTCCTTGCCGAAGTCGTCGTTCTGGTAGAAGTACGCGATCTTCTTGCCCTTGAGGTTGTCGGCGATGTACTTGCCCATCACCGCGCCCTCGACGGTGTACTCCGGCTGGAAGCCGAACGTGTAGGGGTGCTGCTTGGGTTCGTTCCAGCACTTGCAGCCGGAGGCCACGAACAGGTCCGGCACCTTCTGCTGGTTGAGGAAGTCGACGACCTTCTCGTGGGTCGGCGTGCCCAGACCGTTGAAGATCGCGAAGACGTTGTCCTGGAGGACCAGCTCACGCACCACGCTGACGGTGTTGGTGGGGTTGTAGCCGTCGTCGAGGTACTTGTAGATGATCTTGCGGCCGTTGATGCCGCCGTTCTTGTTGATGTAGTCGAACATCGCCTTCGCGGAGGGAGCGATCTCGCTGTAGCCGGGAGCGGCCGGCCCGGTGAGCGGCTGGTGGCTGCCGATCGTGATCGTCGTCGCGGTCACGCCCGGCACGTTGCCGCCGGCGTTGTTGTTGCCGGACTTGGAGCCGCTGCCGCCACTGCTGCCGCCGCAGGCTGCCGCGCCCAGCATGAGCGCGAGCAGGCCGGCGGCCATGCGAAACGCGGTCTTGCGCATGGAACCTCCCGGTTCGTCGGGCGGGGTGCCCGTCGCGGAGGAACCTATCGACGCCCGAGTGATGTCTGCCACATCTGGCGCGGAATCGTTGCGTGCGCGTTATCCACCGTGTCTGGCGGTGCGCGGGCCACGTCGGCGAACGATGCCGGTCACGAGCGACAGGAGGCGGCGCAGCGCCCCTTGGAGGCCCTGCGGGAAGACGAGCATGGCGATGATCAGCACGGCGCCGTAGATCGCGATCGGGATGTTGGCACGGATGTTGCTGCCCAGGTTGTGCGAGGCGCCGAAGTTGTCGGCCCAGGTCGGCAGGAACACCAGCACCAGCGAGCCGTAGACCGCGCCCGCGAGGCTGCCGAGCCCACCGATGATCACCGCGGTCAGCAGCGAGATCGACAGCACCAGCGTGAACGCGCCCGGGGCGGCGAGCCCGGTGACCAGCGCCAGCAGGCCACCACCGAGGCCCGCGCACGCGGCGCTGACGATGAACGCCGTGATCTGCACGCGGGCGATGTTCAGGCCGCACAGCTGGGCGGCGACCTCGTCGTCGCGGACGGCCCGGAAGTTGCGACCGACCCGGCTGCGGGTCAGGTTGGCGAGGAAGAACAGCACGAGCAGCGCGGAGATCAGGCTGATCCAGGCCAGCCACTCGAGCGGGTTGATGTGGTTGGCCAGGCTGCCGGGCGGGTTGGGCGTGGGAAAGCTCAGCCCGGTGTCGGCGCTGAGGAAGCCCTCGGCCTTGTTCCAGTTGGTGATGGCCGGCAGCCCGACCGCGAAGGCCAGCGTGGCGCCGGCGAGATAGGGGCCCCGCAGACGCGCGGCGGTCGCACCGACCACGACGCCGACCAGGGCGGAGATCACGACCGCGGCCACGAGCGTCTCCACCGTGCCCCACCCCTGCTTGATGGTGAGCAGCGCCACCGTGTAGGCGCCGACCATCATGAAGGCGCCGTGGCCGAGCGAGATCTGGCCGTTGAGCCCGACGAGCACGGTGAGGCCGCCGACCGCGCAGATGTAGTAGCCGACGTTGGCGACCTGGCTGTTGCGGAACGGTCCGACGGACTCGGTCACCCAG
>Ga0207652_10004403_pt1 | contig 11475 bp, 8 predicted proteins | sample KBSC63BmetaG_FD_184334 | JGI IMG/M metagenome (GOLD analysis project Ga0207652, IMG submission 184334) | Corn rhizosphere microbial communities from Kellogg Biological Station, Michigan, USA - KBS C6-3B metaG (SPAdes) (version 2) | ecosystem: Host-associated > Plants > Roots > Rhizosphere ... | reverse complement strand
GGCACGTAGATGAAGGTGCTGACCGGCGGGGCGGCGGTGTCGATGTAGCGGTCGCGGATGACGCGATAGCCGTTGCGCCGCTCCTGGGTGACGGAGATGTGGCAGTAGTTGTTGATCTTCACCAGGTTCTTCCAGCCGCCGCCGGCCGCTTCGAGCGCGCGCCCGAGATTCCTGAACACCTGCTCGACCTGGGCGTCGAAGTCGCCGTCGCCGACCATCCTGTCATCGGTGTCGTGCGGCACCTGGCCGGCGATCAGCACCAGCTTGCCGCTGGTGATCTCGGCGATCTGCGAATAGCCGCGCTTGGCCATTGTCGCGGGGACCGAAAGAGTGACGGGCATGGCGGGCTCCTTGTCGGGGTGGCGTTGCGCGGAAAAACGTCCGACACTTTAGCAAAAGAAGGTCTTCTGGGAGGGCGTCCATGTACCCGGGCAAATATGCCGCGCAGCATCCGGACCGGCCGGCCATCGTCATGGCCGCGACCGGCGAGACCGTCACCTATGCCGAGCTCGAGGCGCGCAGCAACCGCCTGGCGCACCTGCTGCGCCGGCAGGGGCTGCGGCGGCTCGACCACTACTCGATCTACATGGAGAACAACGCCCGCTACGTCGAGTGCTGCACGGCCGGCGAGCGCTCGGGCCTCTACTACACCTGCATCAACTCGTTCCTCACGGCCGAGGAACTGGCCTACATCGTCAACAACAGCCAGTCGACGGTGCTGATCACCTCGCGGGCCAAGCGCGACGTGGCGCTGGCGGCGCTGGCGCTCTGTCCCAAGGTCGAGCTCTGCCTGATCGTCGATGGCCCCGGTGAGAGCGGCAAAATTCGGGGGCTCGTCGAGGCGACGAAGGACCTGCCCGCGACGCCGATCGCCGACGAGGCGCTGGGCACGGCCATGCTCTATTCGTCGGGCACGACGGGCCGGCCCAAGGGCATCCTGCGGCCGCTGGCCGAGGAGCCGCCGCAGCATGTGGGGCCGCTGTTCCAGTTCCTGCTGAAGCTGTGGAAATACCGCGAGGACATGGTCTATCTCTCGCCGGCGCCGCTCTATCACTCCGCGCCGCAGGCCGCGGTCGGACTCACCATCCGCAGGGGCGGCACGGTGATCGTGATGGAGAAGTTCGATCCCGAGCCCTATCTCGCGCTGATCGAGAAATACCGCGTGAGCTACAGCCAGCTCGTGCCGACCATGTTCTCGCGGCTGCTGAAGCTGCCGGACGCGGTGCGCGGGCGCTACGATCTGTCGTCGCTCGAGAACGCCGTGCATGCCGCCGCACCCTGCCCGGTGCAGGTGAAGGAGCAGATGATCGCGTGGTGGGGGCCGATCCTCCAGGAATACTACGGCGCCACCGAGGGACTGGGCTTCACCGCCTGCGATTCGGCGGAATGGCTGGCGCACAAGGGCACGGTCGGCCGCGTGCTGCTGGGCAAGCTGCATGTGCTCGACGACGCCATGAACGAACAGCCGGTCGGCACGCCGGGCACGCTGTGGTTCGAGACGGCCACGCCCTTCGACTATTTCGGCGATCCGGCCAGGACCGCCGAGGCGCGCTCGGCCGACGGCACGATGAGCACGGTGGGCGACGTGGGCTATGTCGACGGCGACGGCTATCTCTATCTCACCGACCGCGCGACCTTCATGATCATCTCGGGCGGCGTGAACATCTACCCGCAGGAGTGCGAGAACCTCCTGATCACCCACCCCAAGGTCGCCGACGCCGCGGTGTTCGGCGTGCCCAACGCCGATCTCGGCGAGGAGGTGAAGGCGGTGATCCAGCTCATGCCCGACGTCGCCGAGGGCCCCGAGGTTGCCGCCGAGCTGATCGCCTTCTGCGGCCAGCACCTCGCGCGCCAGAAGGTGCCGCGCTCGGTCGACTTCGAGGCCGAGCTGCCGCGCCTGCCCACCGGCAAGCTCTACAAGCGCCTGCTGCGCGACCGCTACTGGGGCAACAAGACCAGCCGCATCGTCTAGGTCGCTTCCGCCGTCCACTTGGCCCGCTTCTTGCCTCTTTACGCTGGGGCAAGACCTTCAAAACACGCGGGAAAAACGATTCATGGCATATCTGGCACCTTCTGAATTCGTCACCAAGATGGTGGACGCGGGCGAGTCCAAGGTCTTCATGTCGACGCGCGACACCGTGATCCGGGCCTACATGGCCGGCGCGATCCTGGCGCTGGCCGCGGCCTTCGCCGTCACCGTCACGGTCCAGACGGGCTATCCGATCATCGGTGCCATCCTGTTCCCCGTCGGCTTCTCGATGCTCTACCTGCTGGGCTTCGACCTGCTGACCGGCGTCTTCGTGCTGGCGCCGCTGGCGCTGATCGACAAGCGGCCGGGCGTCACGGCGGGCGGCGTGCTGCGCAACTGGGGGCTGGTCTTCGTCGGCAACTTCGCCGGTGCCTTCACCGTGGCGGTGATGATGGCGATCGTCGTCACCTTCGGCTTCTCGACGCCGCCCGACAAGGTCGGCACGACCCTGGCCGGCATCGGCGTGGCGCGCACGCTGGGCTACGAGGCGCACGGCGCGGCGGGCATGCTGACGCTCTTCATCCGCGGCATCCTGTGCAACTGGATGGTGTCGACCGGCGTCGTCGGCGCCATGATCTCGACCTCCGTCAGCGGCAAGGTGATCGCGATGTGGATGCCGATCATGCTGTTCTTCGGCATGACCTTCGAGCACTCGGTGGTGAACATGTTCCTCTTCCCGACGGCGCTGCTGATCGGCGGCCAGTTCTCGTTCATGGACTACCTGGTGTGGAACGAGATCCCGACGGTGCTCGGCAACCTGATCGGCGGGCTGGCCTTCACCGGCCTCACGCTCTACGCGACCCACGTGCGGACCGCGCCCAAGCGCGTCATGGACTGACCGCGTCCGGATGGCGCGCGACCTCGAGATCTCGATCGGGCAGCACTCGGACAAGGGCCGCAAGGAGTCCAACCAGGACTTCCACGGCGCCCTGATCCCCCGCCGGCCGCTGCTCGGCACCAAGGGCATCGCGCTCGTCCTGGCCGACGGCATCAGCAGCAGCGCCGTCGGCGGGGTGGCCAGCGAATCGGCGGTCAAGAGCTTCCTGACCGACTACTACTGCACCTCCGACGCCTGGACGGTGAAGACCTCCGCCCAGAGGGTCATCGACGCCACGAACTCGTGGCTCCACGCCCAGACCCGGCGCGGCCCGCACCGCTACGACCGCGACAAGGGCTATGTCTGCACCTTGAGCGTGATGGTGCTGAAGTCGACCACCCTGCACATCTTCCACATCGGCGATTCGCGCGTCTACCGCATGAGCGGCGCGTCGCTCGAGCAGCTCACCGAGGACCATCGCGTCGTCGTGTCGGCCGAGCAGGTCTATCTCAGCCGGGCGCTGGGCATGAACCCGCAGGTCGAGATCGACTATCGCACCGTCCCGCTCGAGCCCGGCGACGTCTTCGTCCAGGCGACCGACGGCGTGTTCGACCACGTCAGCCCGCACGCCGTGGCGGCGGTGCTTGCCGAGCGCGGACAGGATCTCGACGGCGCGGCGCGGGCCATCGTCGAGGAGGCCTATGCCCGCGGCAGCACCGACAATCTCACGGTCCAGCTCGTGCGCGTCGACGCGCTGCCGGAGGGCGAGGCAACGGAGGCGGTCGACCAGGCGTCCGACCTGCCGTTGCCGCCGCTGCTCGAGGCGCGGGCCGAGTTCGACGGCTACCGTATCCTGCGCCAGCTCCATGCCAGCAGCCGCAGCCACGTCTACCTCGCCACCGACATCGACAGCGGGCAGACCGCCGTCCTGAAGATCCCGTCGATCGACCTCAGGGCCGACCGTGACCACCTCCGCCGATTCAGGATGGAGGAGTGGATCGCCCGGCGGATCGACAACGCGCACGTGCTGCGGCCGCATCCGCCGGCGCGCGAGCGCAAATATCTCTACCTCGCCACCGAATTCGTCGACGGCCAGACGCTCGGCCAGTGGATGGTCGATCATCCGCGACCCGACCTCGAGACCGTGCGCGGCATCGTCGAGCAGATCGCCCGCGGATTGCGCGCGTTCCATCGCCTCGAGATGCTGCATCGCGACCTGCGGCCCGAGAACGTGATGATCGACAAGGCCGGCACGGTGAAGATCATCGACTTCGGCTCGACCCTGGTGGCGGGCGTCGCCGAGGCCGGTCACGCGCCCGAGCGCAACCCGGTTCCAGGCACCTTCCAGTACACCGCGCCGGAATACTTTCTCGGCGAGGGCGGCACCACGCGCTCCGACCTGTTCTCGCTGGGCGTGATCGCCTACCAGATGCTGACCGGCCGGCTGCCCTACGGCGCGGCGATGGCCCAGGCACGCACGCGCGCGCAGCAGCGCAAGGTGGCCTACGTCTCCGTCCTCGACAGCGAGCGCGAGATCCCGGTGTGGATCGACGGCGTGCTGCGCAAGGCCGTGCACGCCGATCCGCGCCAGCGCACCGAGGAGCTGTCGGAGTTCGTGGCGGAGCTGCGCCGCCCGCCCGAGGCCCTGCTGCGCACCACGCCACTGCCGCTGATCGAGCGCAACCCGCTGCTGTTCTGGAAGGGGCTGTCCTTCGTGCTGGCCTGCGCGGTCTTGGCGCTGCTCTTCCTGCGCTTCGGATCGGGTCGATAGAGCCTTTCAGACTGGAACGGAATCGCCTTTCATGTTCCTCCCCCGTCTCGGGGGAGGTGGCGGCGTAATCGCCGACGGAGGGGGCGTCACGCACGCGTAGGTGGTTTATGTATGCCATATTCTCGCCGAATATCGGCAGTGAACTCGATCTGTGAATCATTTCGCCAAGCACCTGCGCGCCAACGCTACCGGCGCCGAACGCCTGCTCTGGAGCCGGCCGCGCAGCCGTCAACTGGGTGGCTTCCGATTCCGCCGCCGGCGGCCGGTCGGCAATTACATCTGTGACTTCGCCTGCCTCAGCGAGTCCGTTGTCGTCGAACTGGACGGCAGCCAGGGAGCGCCTCGAGACCGTGCTGGAGACGATCCACGAAGCCTTGCATCGCGACGGGATGGATGGGCGCTTCGACTGAGGCACCCCCTCCGTCGCCGTGTGACGACGACACCTCCCCGAGACGGGGGAGGGACTGCAATCGGGTGAAAGACCCTAGACGTTGAAGCGGAAGTGGAAGACGTCGCCGTCCTGCACGGCGTATTCCTTGCCCTCGAGGCGGAGCTTGCCGGCGTCGCGTGCGCCTGACTCGCCATTCAGGGCGATGTAGTCGCCGTAGGCGATGGTCTCGGCGCGAATGAAACCCTTCTCGAAGTCGGTGTGGATGACGCCGGCGGCCTCGGGGGCCCTGGCCTCGCGGCGCACGGTCCAGGCGCGGGCTTCCTTGGGGCCGACGGTGAAGAAGGTGACGAGGTCGAGCAGCGCATAGCCCGCGCGCACGACGCGGGTGAGGCCGGTCTCCTTCAGGCCGAGCGAGGTCAGGTACTCGTCCTGGTCGCCGGGCGGCAGCTGGGCCACTTCGGCCTCGATGGCGGCGGAGATCACGACCGAGGGCATGCCACGGGACCTGGCGAAGGCCTCGGCCCTGGCGCTGTGGGCGTTGCCGGTGGCGGCCGAGCCTTCCTCGACGTTGAGCACGTACATCATCGGCTTGGCGGTGATGAGCTGCAGGCGGGCGAAGACCGGGTGCTCGTCGGCGGTGATCGATGCCTCGCGTGCAGCCTTGCCCTCGCGCAGTGCGTCGAGCGCTTTCCTGACCACGGGCACTTCGGCCGCGGCTTCCTTGTCGCCGCCCTTGGCGCGCTTCTCGAGGTTGGGCAGGCGCTTCTCGAGGCTGTCGAGGTCGGCCAGCATCAGCTCGGTCTCGACGACCTCGGCGTCGCTCACCGGGTCGATCTTGCCGCTCACGTGCGTGACGTCGCCGTCCTCGAAGCAGCGCAGCACGTGGGCGATGGCGTCGACCTCGCGGATGTTGCCGAGGAACTGGTTGCCCAGGCCCTCGCCCTTGCTGGCGCCCTTCACCAGGCCGGCGATGTCGACGAACTCGAGCTGGGTGGCCACGATCTTGGCCGAGCTGGCGACGCCGGCGAGCTTGTCGAGGCGCGGATCGGGCACGGCGACGCGGCCGACGTTGGGCTCGATGGTGCAGAACGGATAGTTGGCCGCCTGCGCCGCCTGCGTGGCGGTGAGCGCGTTGAACAGGGTCGACTTGCCGACGTTGGGCAGGCCGACGATTCCGCAATTGAAACCCATGGTGCTCTTTCGCTCTTTACTCTTTGAGGTCCAGTCTCGCCGGCAGATCGGGCGGCGGCGCGAGGCTCGCCACCCGGCTCATGTACTTCTCGTCGGCCTTCTGGCCGCCTTCGGCGAGCAGCGCCGATTCCTCGGCCAGCACGCCCAGCAGCTTCGGCAGCCAGCCGGTCTTGGCGTCACGCTCGTCCGGCTCGAAGTCGCGCAGCACCCAGTGCAGCACCAGGTCCTTGTGGCCCGGATGGCCGATGCCGATGCGGACGCGGCGATAGTCCTTGCCGACGTGGGCGTCGATGTCGCGCAGGCCGTTGTGGCCGCCGGCACCGCCACCCTTCTTCATGCGCACCCGGCCGGGCGCGATGTCGAGCTCGTCGTGAAAGACCACGACCCGGTCGAGCGGGATCTTCAGGAAACGGACGGCCTCGCCGACGGCGCGGCTCGATTCGTTCATGAAGGTCATGGGTTTCAGCAGCAGCGTCTTCTCGCCGCCGAGATGGCCCTCGGCCACCTCGCCGTTGAAGCGCTCGCGCCAGGGAGAAAAGACACGGCGGCGGGCGATCTCGCCCACCGCCATGAATCCCACGTTGTGCCGGTGCCCCGCGTAGCGCGGCCCGGGGTTGCCGAGGCCGACCAGCAAAAGCACCGGGAACGCTTACTTCTTGGCCGGAGCCGGCGCCTTGCCAGCCGCCGCCGGCGCCGCGGCACCAGCCGCCGGAGCCGCACCTGCCGCGGGAGCCGCACCCGGAGCCGCTGCCGCGCCTTCGGCTGCCGCCGGGGCGCTGGCCGCCGCTGTCGCATCGGCTGCCGCCTGGGCAGCGGCCTCGCGAACGACGGTCGGAGCGGCGATCGAGGCCACGGTCGGGTTCTTGTCGCGGGTCACGACGCGAACGCCTTCCGGCACCTTGAGCGCGTCGAGATGCACCGAATGGCCGATCTCCAGGCCCGTCAGGTCGATCTCGAAGTACTCGGGGATGGTCGAGGGCTTGGTGCGCACCGTGATCTCGTGCATGACGACGTTGAGCACGCCGCCGCGCTTGATGCCCGGCGAGCCGGCTTCGTTCCGGAAATGCACGGGGACCTGGACCGAGATGATCGAGTCCGGGCCGACGCGCAGGAAGTCGAGGTGCAGAGGCTTGTCCGTCACGGGATCGACCTGCACGTCGCGCGGCAGGACGTCGATGGACGTGCCATCGACCTCGATCTTGAGGGTGTGATTGAAGAAGCCCTCGCGATGCATCTCGCGCTCGACCGACTTCGGCTCGACCGCGATCATCTGGGGGGGCTGCTTGTCGCCGTAGATCACGGCGGGAATCAGACCATCACGACGGCTGGAACGGGCGCCCCCTTTGCCGGCCCGGTCCCGCTTCTTCGCGATGACCTTGGACATCTCTGCCATTTCAACTTCTCCTAATGCTTTGTGTTCAGTTCTCTCTCATCGCGGCGTGGCCTCCAGGGGTGCCAATCGCCGGATCTCTTGAATTCCTTCTGGTCGACCATTCCTTCAGTCAAAGAGGCTCGAGACCGAGGTCTCCTCCGAGATGCGCTTGATCGCCTCGGCCATCAGAGTGGCGACGCTGAGCGGCTTGATGTTGGGTGACACGCGCACCGCCTCGGTCGGCATGATCGAGTCGGTGATTACCAGATTTTCCATCGGCGAGGCCGCGACGCGGGCGACCGCGCCGCCGGACAAGACGCCGTGCGTCACATAGGCCGACACCGACTTGGCGCCATTCTCCATCAGCGCGACGGCGGCATTGCACAGCGTGCCGGCCGAATCGACGATGTCGTCGATCAGCACGCAGTCCGTGCCCTTCACGTCGCCGATCACGTTCATCACCTCGCTGACGCCCGCGGCCTCGCGGCGCTTGTCGATGATGGCGAGGTCGGCGTTGAGGCGCTTGGCGATCGCGCGGGCGCGCACCACGCCGCCGACGTCGGGCGATACGATGGTAATGCTGCGGCCCTTCAAGGTCTCCTTGATGTCGTTGGACAGCACGGGGCCGGCATAGAGATTGTCGAGCGGGATGTCGAAGAAGCCCTGGATCTGGCCGGCATGCAGGTCGAGCGTCAGCACACGGTTGACGCCGGCATGGGTGATCAGGTTGGCCACCAGCTTGGCCGAAATAGGCGTGCGCGAGCCGGTGCGGCGATCCTGGCGGGCGTAGCCGAAGTACGGCATCACCGCGGTGATGCGGCGCGCCGAGCTGCGGCGCAGCGCATCGGTGATGATCAGCAGTTCCATCAGATGGTCGTTGGAGGGAAAGCTGGTGGACTGGATGACGAACACGTCTTCGCCGCGGACGTTCTCCAGGATCTCGACGAAGATCTCGTTGTCGGCGAACCGGCGGATGTTGGCCTTCACCAGCGGCAGGGCCAACTTGGCGGAAATGGCTTCAGCCAGCGGTTTATTGCTGTTGCCGGTCAGGATCTTCATGGCTAAGCCGTTGATCTCAAAAGAGAAAACGGCCACCCCCGGCCGCGACGGGGCGGAACATACCAACGAGTCGAGGGACTGTAAACGCCTTGAAATACAGGCGTTTCGGCAGTCCCGGCGCCTTCGTCAGGCGGCGTGCGGGTTGGCCACGAACGGCCACTGCGTCTTGTCGGCCTTGGTGTAGGGCAGCAGCGACCAGTCGGGCACCAGCGCGCCGGGAGCGGCGACATAGACCACCTCGCTGGCGATCGGCGCGTAGGCGGCATGGAAATGCTGCATCGACTTCACGACGACGATCTTCTTGGTCGAGGGATCGACGCCCAGCTTGGTGAAGCAGTCGAGGCTGTGGCACTGGCTGCGCTTGGTGTTGACGATCACCGTCACGCCGTCGATCTGCAGGGCCGCGGCATCGCCGATCGGGTTGGTGCCCTTGCGCGAGCCGCCGAACTTGATGAACACGTCCTTCTCGAGCTTCAGCACCCGGGCGCGCGCGTCGATCGGCGGCCCCGACTGCGGCCCCAGCTTGCCGCCCAGGCGGATGTCGAACTCGGCGCCTTCGCCCACCTCGAAGGCGAGCTTCACGACGCCGGGATCCCAGAACATGGCGATCGCGGCGTCCTTCACTTTCCTGTCGAGCAGCTCGCGCAGGATGAAGGTCGAGTCCGAGGCGGCACCGCCGCCGGCATTGTCCGACACGTCGGCCAGCACCATCGGCTTGGGCAGGTTGTGCGACTGCACGCGGGCCATCGCCGTGTCGAGCGTGACGTAGGGCGGCTGGGTGACCGCGCGCATGGCGAAGAACTCCTGGCCCAGTTCCCGGGCGATCTTCTCGGCCTTGGGCCTGTCGTTGTCGGTGATGGCGATGATCTTGCTGCTCATCTCCCGGATGTCCGACCACGGGAAGCCATGGGCGATCGACAGCGACAGCACGCCGTCCTTGCCTTCCATCGCCGAGAGCTTGTCGACGAAGCCGCGCATCGGCTCGCGCGTGGTGTGGAACACGCCGATCATGCGGCAGTCCCAGGCCGCCATCACCGGCCTGGTGCGGCCCTCGATGGCGCCTTCCATGACGGTGAACAGGTCGTCGGCGCGGTCCGACACGTCGACGTGCGGATATTCCTTGAACAGCACCAGCACCGTGGCGTCGCGGAACGTCCCCGGACCGATGTTGCAATGGAGGTCGAGCTCGACGCCCACCGGAATGTCGGGGCCCACGACCTTGCGCACGTGGGCCAGCAGGTCGCTCTCGCAGTCGTCGTAGCCCTCGGCCACCATGGCGCCGTGGCAGGACAGGAACACGGCGTCGACCGGCAGGGCGGCCTTGAGGTCGGCCACGATCTCGTCGCGGAAGCCCTCGTAGACCTTCTTCACCGTCCTGCCGGCCGGCATGGCGAAGGCGCACAGGCTCTCGACCACCGTCCAGCCCTTGGCCTCGGCCCGCTTGCGCCACACGTCGAGCGGTGCGCCGAACATCGGCACGTTGGCGCCGTAGCTGCCCTTGCGGAACAGGCAGGTATCCTCGAACAGCTGGTGGCCGGTCGGGATCGACGCGAAGGTGTTGGTCTCGGTGCCCAGGCACGCGGTGAAGATCTTTTTCATGGCCGCACCTTAGCGTGGCTCAGCGCCTGCCGTCGAATGCGAGTCGAATCGCGAGTCTTTCCGGCGAAGATGTGTTCACTCGATTGCAGTCCCTCCCCCGTCTCGGGGGAGGTGGCGCGGTAATCCGCGACGGAGGGGGAGCCACGCAGCCGCTCTCTCCATTTTCGGATCATGATCTGCCACTTGCAGACACCTCGACTGGGGCCCCCCCTCCGTCGGTGATGACGCCGCCAGGGCGCTTTTGGCTGCTGCGCAGCCAAAACGCCGACTCCCCCGAGACGGGGGAGGAGCGGGAAAGGGGAGATTTCGTTCCAATAGGAAAGACTCTAGGCGGCCAGGGCTCGATCCATCAGGGCGCTCTCCGCCGTGCCGAGATCGGCGGTGCCGAACTGGCCGAAGCGGTCGGCGCCGAAGCGCGTCTCGCCGTAGAGCGCGGCGAAGTCGGACCTGGCGTCGACCAGTGCGGCAAGTGCTGCGATGCGGGCAAGGCCCTCGCACAGGAAGCGCGCGCGGCGCTCGGCGTCGGGCGACTTGAGCGCGCGTTCGAGTGCCTGCGCCAGCGGGCCGACGTGGAAGGCCTGCGACGCGGTGCGCACGAGGCGCGAGAGCGTATCGAGGCTGGCATCGGCATGGCGGCCGGCGGCGCGCAGCACGTCGAGCGCCATGACGTTGCCCGAGCCCTCCCAGATCGCGTTGAGCGGCGCCTCGCGATAGTAGCGCGCCAGCGGGAGATCCTCGGTGTAGCCGTTGCCGCCCAGGCACTCGAGCGATTCGTAGACGACCTGCGGCGTGCTCTTGCACACCAGGAACTTCACGGCGGGCGTCAGCAGCCGCGCATAGGCGGCCTGGCGCGGATCGGTTGCCGCCCGGTCGACGGCATGGGCGAGGCGGAAGACCAGCGCCACCTGCGCCTCGAGCTCGAGCGCCATGTCGGCGGCGACGGCGCGCATCGCCGGCTGGTCGGACAGCCGCTTCTGGAACACCGAGCGGTTGCGGATGTGGTGCAGCGCCTGGCTGAGCGCGATGCGCATCTGGCCGGCCGAGGCCACCGCGCAGTCCAGCCGCGTGAGGTTCACCATCTCGATGATGGTGCGCACGCCCGCGCCTTCCGGGCCGACCCGCTCGGCATACGCGCCATGGAATTCGACCTCGGACGAGGCGTTCGACCTGTTGCCGAGCTTGTTCTTCAGGCGCTGGAAGCGGATGGCGTTCTGGCTGCCGTCGGGCCGATGGCGCGGCATCAGGT
>Ga0207652_10004396_pt1 | contig 11480 bp, 9 predicted proteins | sample KBSC63BmetaG_FD_184334 | JGI IMG/M metagenome (GOLD analysis project Ga0207652, IMG submission 184334) | Corn rhizosphere microbial communities from Kellogg Biological Station, Michigan, USA - KBS C6-3B metaG (SPAdes) (version 2) | ecosystem: Host-associated > Plants > Roots > Rhizosphere ... | reverse complement strand
CCGAGTTCGCCGCGATCAACGGCTGCATGCCGGAGCCGGCGTCCACCACCTTCCCGGCCAGCGGCCAGCCGCACACCTGCACGAAGTACAAGGGCTGCTCGGACGGCCACCCGACGGAATATTGCGTCTTCAACGGCCAGCATGGGTGGGAGCCGAAGGATCCCGGTCAATCGACGAGCTGGGACGCGCCCGAAGCCTGGAAGTTCATCACGCAGTTCTGAGCGCGAACGCGCCGCGGCGGACGGCGGTCACGCTGGACGTGCCCAGCCGCTCCTAGGTCGTCTTGATGAGGCCGCCGTCGATCACGTAGTTGGACCCGGTGACGTTTGCGGTCAGCGGCGAGGCCAGGAGGACCGCCAGGGTGGCAACCTCCTCGGGCGTGGTCAGGCGTCCGGTCGGAAGCCCGCCGATGCTGGCCAGCACGTTCTTGCGCGCCGTCTCCGGATCGACGCCGCTGGCCCTGGCGACCGTCTGGGCCACGCCGTCCTTGCCCAGCCACAGATCGGTGCTGACCGGACCGGGCGAGATCGCGTTCACCCTGATGCCCTTGGGCCCGAACTCCTGGGCGAGGGACTTCGTCAGGTTCAAGAGCGCCGCCTTCGCCGCGCCGTAGTCGAGGACGCCGGCGTCCGGCTCGAAGAAGGCGTTGACCGAGGCGATGTTCACGACGGCGCCCGCGCCCTGGCCCAGCATGGGCGGTAGCACCGCCCGGGTGGCCCGCAAGGCCGCGAAGAAGTTCATCTGCATCGACCAGGCGAACTCGTCGTCGCTGGTGCCAAGAAACCCCTGCAACCGCAGGCGCACGGCGCCCACGTTGTTCACCAGCACGTCCACGCGTCCATGTTCGTCGAGCGCGCGGCGAACCAGCAGCGCAGGGCCTTCGGGCGTCGCCAGATCCAGCGCCACCGCGGTGACCCGCGCGAGCCCGTTCAGTGTGTCGACGCCGCGGGCGCCAGCGACGACGCGCGCCCCTTCGCCGGCCAGCGCCTTGACGATCGCCAGGCCAATGCCCTTGCTCGCGCCGGTGACGACCGCGACCTTGTCCGTCAGTTGGAGATCCATTGCTCGCTCTTATATAAGAGTCGCGCCCCCCCGGAACGCCAAGAAGGACGCCACGCTGATCGCCGGCGTGGTCTTTGCGCAAACAAAACGGGGAGAGATCGATGAACGAAGAAACCTTGGTCGGCGTCGGTGGTCTGGAGATCTTCACGCGCGTGTGGCGTCCCGATGGCAAGGCGCGCGCCGTGATGGTCATCGTGCCAGGCTTCAATGCGCACAGCGGTCAGTATCAATGGGTGGCCGCGCAGCTCGTCTCGCACGGTCTGGCCGTGTACGCCGTCGACCTGCGCGGTCGGGGCAGGTCCGCGGGCGAGCGCTTCTACGTGGACAAGATCGGCGACTACGTCGACGACGTCGCGACGGTGGTGAGCTTCGCCAGGTCGCGCGAACCGGGCTTGCCGCTCTTCTTGCTGGGGCACAGCGCCGGCGGCGTGGTGGCCTGCACCTACGCGCTCGACCACCAGTCCGAGCTGGCCGGCCTGATCAGCGAGAGCTTCGCCTACCGCGTGCCCGCGCCGGACTTCGCGCTCGCCGTCCTGAAGGGCCTCAGCCACATCGCGCCGCACGCCCACTCGGTCAAGCTGAAGAACGCCGACTTCTCGCGGGATCCCCAGGTCGTCGCGGCAATGGATTCGGATCCGCTGATCGCGAACGAGTCGCAACCCTTCCAGACGATGGCGGCCCTGGTGCAGGCCGACGAGCGGCTGAAGAGCGACTTCGGCAAGCTCACCTTGCCGCTGCTGATCCTGCACGGCACGGCCGACAAGGCCACGAAGCCGAGCGGCAGCGAGGAGTTCTACGAGGCCGCCGGCTCGTCCGACAAGACGTTGAAGCTGTACGACGGCGCCTTCCACGACCTCCTCAACGACCTCGACAAGAACGTCGTCCTGGCAGACATCCAGCGCTGGGTCGACGTGCACACGGCTGCGCGCTGACCGGGCAGGGCGGAAAGCGAGGCGCCACGGGCCGGTCCGATCTGCGCGATACTCCCGGCCATGGACAAGGCCCACCACGGTCGCGCCGCATTCGGCATCGTGCTCTCGCTGGGCATCGGTGTCGCGCTGGCCACGACGGCCGGCGGCTGCTCGTCCGGTAGCGCGTCGACCAGGGGAAGCGGTGGGGCCACCGCCAGCTCGGGCGGCATCTCCGGCGGCGCGGGCGGCGCCGCCGGCTCGGGCGGCTTCACCGGCTCCGGTGGCGGGACGGCCTCCGGGGGCGCGTCCGGGGGAACCATCGGCTCGGGCGGCGCGACGGCCTCCGGGGGAACCATCGGCTCGGGCGGGACCTCGGCGACCGGCGGGACAGCCGGCGCAGGAGGCGCCCCGGCGTCCGGCGGCGCGACCGGCTCGGGCGGGGCAGCCGGTGGGGGAGGCACGGCCGCGTCCGGCGGGCGCGGTGGCGTCGCCGGACGGAACGGCGGCGGCGGGCGAAATGGCGGCGCGGGCGGCAGCGCGATCCCCGCGACCATCACGCTGACCAGCCCCGTCCTCACCGAGGGGGGCACGTTCCCGGCGAACACCACCTGCGCCGACCCCGGGATGGGGTCACCCCAGCTGGACTGGACCGCCGGACCGTCCGGAACGATGAGCTACGCGGTCACGATGACCGATCTGACGGACGGGATCGTGTTCTGGGCGATCTGGGACATCCCCGCCCCCGGTGGAACGCCGGCGACGATCACCCTGCCGGCGCACCTGGATACGCTCGCGAGGCTGACGACGCCCATGGACGCCATGCAAATAAACAGCGTCAACGGCAGGGGCTACTACGGGCCATGCCCTGACGAGACGCACACGTATCGATTCCAGGTGTATGCCATTCCCAGCGCTTCCCTGGCGGGAATGACGACCAGCACCGACGCGGCGAGCGCCAGCATCCGGGCCGTCGCGACCGCGACCGGCACGCTGACCGCGACATCCGACGCCCACCACTGACTGGGGGGATCGCTCCCGCGAGTGGCCTCACGCGCGTCGAACCGTGCCGCCGCGGCGGGAACGGGTGGGGCGCCGTCGGGCCATTGATGGGCCGGACCGGCGCCAGGTCTGCGCGCGCCTGCCCAAAAGGCGGGCCGCCCGCGTTGTACAGGTAATGTACCCAGCCATGCCACCCAGCCCTCGTCCTGCGTCAACGATGTGCGCGTGTTCGTGGCGCCTGGCTGTTGCGGCTGCCGTCGCGCTGCTCGCGGCCTGCTCGCACGGTGGTTCGCAGCCGAACGGCAGCGGTGGCGCCGCATCCAGCAGCGGGGGCGCCGGCGCCCTGCCTGGCAGCGGCGGCACGGGCAATCCGGCCGGCAGCGGTGGCGCCTCGCCCGGCAGCGGCGGTGCGGGAAATCCTGCCGGTAGCGGCGGCACGGGCAACCCGGCCGGCACGGGCGGGGCTCTGTCAGGCAGCGGCGGCGCCGGGAACCCGACCGGCAGCGGCGGCAACGGGAACCCGACCGGCAGCGGCGGCACGGGCGGTGGGGACACCGCGTTGCCCATCGGTTCGGGCGGGGCGCGCGCGTTCCCGTCGCAGGCATGCCTGGACAAGGCCAGCTCGCTGGTCGGCATGATGACCGCCGACGAGAAGGTCATGCAGCTGCAGCAGATCGAGCGCGCCGACACCAACGCCGCCGCGATCACCCAGTACGCCTTCGGCTCGATCTACAGCCAGGGCAGCTCGGTGCCGGCGACGAACACGCCCACGGGCTGGGCCGACATGATCGACGGGTTCCGCCAGGCGTCGTTTGCCACCCGCCTGAAGATTCCGATCATCTACGGCCTGGACGTCGTCCACGGCGCCGGCCCGGTCAAGGGCGCCACCGTCTTTCCGCATAACATCGGGCTTGGCGCCACGTGGAATCCGGCGCTGGTCGAGGAGGTGGCGCGCACCGTGGCCGACGAAGCGGCTGGCGTGGGCGCCGATTTCCCGTTCGCGCCCGTGGTGGCCGTGGTGCGCGACGAGCGCTGGGGGCGCACCTACGAGGGCTTCGGCGAGACCACCGAGCTCGCCTCGGCAATGGGCGTCGCCTACACCAACGGCTTCCAGAAGCGCAGCGGCGGCTTCACGGTGCTGGCCAACGCGAAGCACTACCTGGGCGACGGCGGCACCGCCAACGGCGTGAACAACGCCGACACCTCGGGCGACGAGGCGACGCTGCGCGCGCTGCACCTTCCCCCGTATCAGGCCGTGGTGCGCGCGGGCGTGGGCTCGATCATGGCGTCCTACAGCAGCTGGCAGGGGACGCGCCTGCACGCGAACTCGGTCATGGTCAACGACGTGCTGAAGGGCGACCTGGGCTTCGCCGGCTTCGTCGGCTCCGATTACAACGGTTGTTACCAGAACGGCGTGACGGCGGCCGGCTGCCTGAACGGCGGCGTCGACATGTTCATGACGTTCAAGCACACGCCGGCGGCCTTTCTGTCGGAGATCAAGGGCCTGATCCCCGCGACGGTCCCGCAGTCGCGCGTCGACGACGCCGCCCGGCGCATCCTGGTCACCAAGTGCGAGATGGGCTTGCTCGACGGTACGCAGCGCCTGGTCGACCGGTCGCTGACGGCGCAGGTGGGGTCCGACGACCACCGCATGGTGGCGCGGCGGGCGGTGGCCGCGTCGATCGTCGTGCTGAAGAACGACGGGGGCACGCTGCCGCTGGACAAGGGCGTTGCCGGTATCGCGCTCGGCGGCAAGACGGGCGACAACATCGGCAATCAATGCGGCGGCTGGACGGTGACGTGGCAGGGGGCATCGGGCGCCATCGTCCCGGGGACCACCGTGAAGCAGGCGCTGGAGGCCGTCGCCCCGGGGAAGGTGTTCTACGCCCTGGATGGCTCGTCCAACGGCAGCGGCGCGGCCACCGTGGGCGTGGCGGTCATCGGCGAGACGCCGTACTCCGAGGGGTGCGGCGACATCCCGACGCCCGTGGGCGGCACCTCGTGCGTCAACCGCCCCTCGAGCTTGGACCTGGACGCCGCCGACGTGGCGGTGGTGCAGAAGATGAAGCAGGCGGGTTTGAAGACCGTCGTGGTGCTGGTGGTGGGGCGGCCCGTCATCATCGACAAGATCCTGCCCATGGCCGACGCGATCGTGGTGGCCTGGCTCCCCGGCTCCGAGGGCGCCGGAATCACCGATGTGCTGTTCGGTGACGTCCACCCCTCCGGCAAGCTGCCCCACAGCTGGCCCCGCAGCATGTCCCAGATCCCCATCAACCAGGGCGACGCCAACTACGACCCGCTGTACCCCTACGGCTACGGCCTGACGTACTAGCGCTGGGAGCGAGAGCGACCTGCGAGGTGGCTGACCACTGACGAACCTCGCCGGAAGGGATGGTCCTTGCCGCGGCGACCGCAGGTGGACGACGCCGCGGCGACCGAAGATACTGCCCGCCGCATGACGTTCACCTGGTTCCCCGGTCACATGCTCGCGGCGCGCACGAAGGCGGCCGAGACGATGCGCCTGACCGACCTCGTAATCGAGGTGCTGGACGCGCGCGTGCCGCTGTCCAGTTGCAACCCGACCATCGAGAGCCTGCGCCGCGCGGGGCAGAAGCCGGCCCTGAAGCTGCTGAACAAGGCGGACCTGGCCGACGCGGAGCAGACGCGGCCGTGGCTCAAGCACTACAGCGCGGAGAGCGGGGTACAGGGTCTGGCCGTGAACGCGAAGAAGGCGAGCGACGTTGATCGCATCCTGCCGGCCTGCCGCGCGCTGCGGCCCGACCGCGGCACGCCCGCCAAACCTCTGCGCATGATGATCCTGGGCATCCCCAACGTGGGGAAGTCGACGCTCATGAACGCACTGCTCAAGCGCAGCCTCGCGCGCGTCGGCGACGAGCCCGCCATCACGAAGGTTCAGATGCTTCACAAGCTGGGCCCCGACCTGGTCCTCATCGACACGCCCGGGATGTCCTGGCCCGCAATGCAACAGGAGACGGCCATGAAGCTCGCCGCCACCCACAGCATCGGCCGGGCCGCCTACGACGAACAAGACGTGGCTCTCAGCCTCGGCCGCATCCTGCTCCGGCGCTATCCCGCGTTACTTGCCGCCCGCTTCGGGACGTTCGCGCGACCTTGTGACGAGCACGGCCTGCTGGCCTTCATCGCCACCAGCCGTCACCTGGTGAAGGCGGGGGCGCCGGACCTTGCCCGCGCGGCCACGACGCTGCTGAACGACTTCCGCAGCGGCGCGCTCGGGCGGATCACGCTGGAGAGGGTAGAGGACGAAGGTCCAGCAACCCGGGGATAGAAGGTCAGCAAGCGGCGGAGGCGCCACCGGTCGAATCAAGCGCCCGGTCAACGCCCTGGACGATGTCGTCCGTCGAGGAACCTGTTGCGGTCATCCTTGAACGCACCTAGTGTCCATCGGCGTCGTGTGGTCTCTCGGTAGAGGAGCCGACCAGGAACCCGCTCTGCGCTCGGAGCCGGGTGTTCCCAAGGCGGGGGACGCGGCCCGGTTCGAGGGCGCTGAGCCTGGCCGTGGTGGCCGCCGCGGGCCGACCGCCTGGCGATCAACCCGGATGGATGTCGGGGGGAGGCCGGACAATTGGTACTTGGACGGCATTGAAGGCCGCCCAGGTCGTTCACCGTGACGAACTGATCCGCGAATTGTGCAGAACGCGGCTGCTCATCGCCAGGAGGGGAGAGACATGGGGTTATCGGAGAATTTCAGGTTCTACACGAGTGGCTTCAAGAACATGAAAGTGCTGACGGACCAGAACAGTCTTCCCAGCAATTCCGGTGGAATATGCGGCGGCTTGGCGTTGACCTGGTTGAAGAGCCGTTCCGGGACCCTCAAGACCGGGGAAGGGCTGAGGACCCCGCTCTTCACGCTCGAGGAGACGGCCAGCAGCGTTCACCACTGCGATCTGGATGGGGGCAAGAATCGCGAGCTTGCCGGCAAGTCCAGCGAGGTCATCAGTCTGGTGGGCACCAATGACCCCGGCGGACTGCGCGACAAGACGCCGTGGGGCGGCGCCTACAAGATCTATGAAATCGCCAGCTCGAAGGGACACGGTCACTTCATGGGCGCGTACTTTCCCTGGATAGGCGATCCGCAGTTCTACGACCCGAACCTGGTTCATTGCGAGATCGAAAAGAGCAGCTTCTTCGACCTGATCTCGAAGTGGCCCAAGATCTACGACAACCAGGGTGGGGCCCAGTGGGGTTTCGAGTACCTGTATGTGATCAAATCTAGCGAGGTCTAGGCGGCGACGGCAGCCGAGGCTGCGACGGGGTGTGGCGGGGGCGGCCACCGCGCGCACGACCATCGCAAGCCCCCCGACCGCCTCGACGACAACGGGATTGACAGGCGACCTTCGGGCGTCTAGCACCAAGGCCATGTCGACCCTCCTTCGCACCTCGCGACGAGTTCGCGCGTCCCTTCCTCGCTTTCTTCCTGCCTTCCTTCCTGTCTTGACCCTGACGACGGTACTCCTCGTCGTGCTGGCCCCGCGGGCCGCCTCGGCGGTGCAGAGCGCCGAGATCTACCGGACAGACCCCTACTTCTACGGCCGGTTCGAAGCGCGCCTTCGGTTCGCACCCGGCGAGGGGGTCGTCAGCTCGTTCTTTCTCTGGAAGGACGGCTCGTCGTCGACGACGTCGTGGAATGAGCTCGACTACGAGAAGGTCAACGCGACCTGCCGGCTGCAGACCAACATCTGGACGGGCAAGGGGACGCAGAGCGCGCAGTTCGACACCACCACCTCCGATATCTGCGGCCAGTACCACACGTACGCCTTCGAGTGGACGCCGGACTACATCTCCTGGGTGATCGACGGCAAGGAGATCCGGAAGGTGACCGGCGCCAGCGTGGCCGAGTACACGCAGAACGCGTCGCAGGGCATGGCCATGCATTTCAACGTCTGGGTCGGGAACTCCAGCTTCGGAGGCACCCTGGACCCGTCGAAACTGCCCGTGCAGGAATTCATCAGCTGGGCCCAGTACTCGTCTTATGCCAACGGTGCCTTTCAACTGCAGTGGCGTGAGGACTTCGACGGCTCGGCCATCCCGGCTGGCTGGTCCACGGGCAACTGGGCCTCGCCCTACAATCTCTCGACCCACAATCCGGACAACGTCACCTTCGCGGAGGGGACCGCTGTGCTCTCCATGACCGCGGACGGCATGACGGGCTACTCGGGAACGATCCCGGCGGACTCCGACACCGGCGCGACGGGCACCGGCGGTGCCTCGAGCCCGGGAACCGGCGGCGCGTCCGCCACCGGCAGCGGAGGCTCCCCGCCGGGCGGCAACGGCTCCAGCGAAGGCTGCGACGTCGGCGGTGGCGGCACGACCGGGTTGGGCGCCCTGGTAGCGATGCTCCTCGCCGGCGCCGGAGCTGTCCGGCGGCGACGGTGCACACACCGGACGTAGCGGGCCGAAGCACCCGGGCAGGTGGGCGTCCTGCCGCGCTGGAGCGGCAAGATAAAGAGCAAGGCCGAAAGGAATGGACGCTGTTCAAGCCCGGACGGTGACCCCAGTGTTGCTGGCTGACCAGCGCCCCTTGGCAGGTCAGCCAGCTATCCCGGGGGGCCTTCTACCTTCGCGCGCTGCTCCGCCTCCGGCGACGAACCACCAAGCCGAGGCCGAGCAGCAGCCCCAGCATCGGGCCGCGGGCGTCAGCGTCTCTCCCGCCGACCGAGCACCCACTGGCGCCGTTGCTCGCGCTTCCGCCCGGCGTGCCGCCCGAGGCGCCGATTACGCCGCCGCTCCCGGTGTTGCCCGGGCTGGGGGTCCCGCCGGAGGCCGAGGCGACTCCACCCGACCCGGTCACGCCGCCCGAGCCGTTGTCGATCCCGCCGGTCTTCCCGCCCGATGATCCGGTGGTGCCACCTGTCATGGTGATTCCGCCCGAGCCAGAACTCGGGCCGCCGCCCGAGCCGCCGGAGCCCATCGTCCTGCCGCCGCTGCCGGAGACCCCGGCGCCCCCCGTTCCGATCGATCCCGCCGCGCCGCCGCTTCCACCCACGCTGCCGCCAGCGCCACCGCTGCCGCCGTCGGACCCTCCGCCGCCAGCCGTCACCGCGGGGCAGGAGAGAGCGGCTGTCGCTGTTCCTCCCGTGGTGCCCGACATCAGCCAGTAGATGCCGTACCGATCCTTGTAGCGAGAGTAGTGCGGAATGAAGACCAGCTTGCCGTCCGAGTCGGTGCCCTTGAGGTTGAACTCCAGCTTGCCGGGCGTCTGAACCAGGTTGGTCTGGATGTTGGCCAGCCAGTCGTTGATGGTGCCGCTGCTGACCTTGATGGTGTCCTGAAGGCCGCTTGGCTTCGTCGCCGCCAGCACCTGCACACCGTGCGGCTCGGTGGTCATGCTGGCCGTGCCCAGGCCGGCGCTGAGGACCAGCGGGCCGTAGGTGAAGGCCACGGCGTTCTGATTGTCCTGCAGGCGCGAGACCTGCGGGAAGACCGGAAACGCCACCTCGATCTTGTCGTTCGCCTGCCACACCCGGCTGACGGTGATGAAGCCCCCGGAGACGACCGGGGTGACGGTCTGACCGTTGACGGCGATGGCCACCTGGCAGGACGCGGTCCAGTCAGGCTTCCGGAAGTTCAGGGCGACGGCGTCCGTGGGGGCGGCGGTGACCGTGAAGGTCGCCGTGTTGGACACCGGCAGATTGGTGGTCTGGGTCAGCGCCAGCCCGCGGCTCTTCCAGTTCAACGTCGAGCCCACGTAAAGCGTGATCCACAAGTCCTTGTCATTGTGGAAGTACACGCTGTCGCCCAGCTTGGTGAAGTTCTCCATTCCGGTGCCCGTGCAGCACCAGAAGCGATCCGTCGGCGTCGCAAACACCTTGAAATAGCCGGTCCCCATGGCCTTGAAGTACGTGGTCATGCCCGTGTCGGGGTTCATCGACGACAAGATCTCGTTGATGTGGACCCGCTCGTAGTAGTCCGCGTACTTGACGTCGCCCGTGACCAGGAACAGATCCCGCGTCAGCTTCGACATGTTGTAGGCGTTGCAGGTCTCGTTGTTCACGGCGTCCCGGTACTGGTTCAGGGCGTTGGCCGTGTGGAAGTGTTCGTCCTCGCTGTTTCCGCCGGTCACGTAGGTGTGGTCCTTCAAGACGACGCCCAGGAAGCCGCTGGCGGCATTGAGGTAGGCGACCTCCCCCGCGCCCAGCGTGCGGTACCGGGTCAGCGCACCGATGAACTTGGGGATGGTCATGTTGGCGTGCTTGCCGCTCAAGTTGTCGGTGCCGGCCGCGAGCGTCATGAACAGGCTGGTGTCATCGAAGATATGGGCCACGGTCAGGTGGTTCGCGCTGTTCGTGTACTTGTACAGCGTGTAGAGGGACTCGTTGAGCCCCCCGTACTCCTGGCCGAGCACGCGCGACTTCGCGGCCGAGCTCCAGGCCTGGGTCCGGGCGTAGAGCCAGTCCGCCAGCTTGCTGGCGATCGCGAGCGCATCGGCGTTCTGCTCGAGCTCGTAGGTGTCAATGAGGCCGGCGAAGATCTTGTGCAGCGTGTAGTAGGGGACCCAGCCGCCCGTCCCGTTGTCGAACGCGTCGAACTCGGAGATGTTGTACGCCGACAGGTAGCCGCTCGACTGCTGATAGCTCTTCAGCTTGGAGATCACGTCGTCCAGCTTGGTCTTCAGCTGGCCCGCCAGCGTCGAGTCGCTCCCCAGGGCCTGCTGGTACGCGTGGGCCAGCGCGGAGAGCCAGTGGCCCAGGGAGTGGCCGCGGATGTTCGTGCCCTCCCAGCCCCCGTACAGGTTCGTCGGGTTCGCATTCTGCGACATCGCCTTGAAGCCCGCCAGCAGGCGATCGGAGTCGAGCGTCGTGATGAGGTAGGTGACGTCCTTCGCGAACAGGTTCTTCTGGTAGTCGTCCGTGACCTGGACCTGGTCCAGCGAGAACTCTTGCAGCTTGTCGACGGAGGCCGCGGCCAGGACAGGCGAGGGCGCGACCGCCACGCCGAAGGGCGTCAACGCGAGGACGACCGTGAGGAGAAGACGACGGTAACCCGGCATGGTGAAGGTCATTTCTCATTACTGTCGTCAGGGAGCCCCCGTTGTGGCGCTCGTTTCCCGAGAATAAGGATCGTAAAGCGACTTTTCCGCGGCCGGCCTGGTGGGCCAGGCCCGGGGACTCGCGCCAGGCGCCCGGCGGCCCTCGGGGTGGGGCCGCAGCGTCACCGGGCGTTCACGAAGGCCCGGGCGTGGAGCTGGCGATAGTCCCTCGGTGCCAGACCGTTCAGCCGCTCGAACATCCGACGGAAGTGCGCCACGCTGGAGTAGCCGCACGCCGCGGCCACCTCGGCGACCGAGTCGGTCGTCTCGCGGAGCAGCTTGGCGGCGTCGGCCAGACGACGACGATGCAGGTACTGGGTCATCGTCATGTCATGCACCTCGCGGAACACCCGATTCAGGTAGTCGGGGTTGATGCGCAAGGCGCGGGCGACCCGGGCGGTCGACAGCCGGTCGGCCAGGTGGTTGATGATGTAGGCCTA
>Ga0207652_10004387_pt1 | contig 11496 bp, 10 predicted proteins | sample KBSC63BmetaG_FD_184334 | JGI IMG/M metagenome (GOLD analysis project Ga0207652, IMG submission 184334) | Corn rhizosphere microbial communities from Kellogg Biological Station, Michigan, USA - KBS C6-3B metaG (SPAdes) (version 2) | ecosystem: Host-associated > Plants > Roots > Rhizosphere ... | reverse complement strand
TGGTTTTCCTGAACTGGCATTCTTTTCGTAAAAGTTTTTTTTGAGAGCCGGTAGGGTTTACTTTCTGATATATCCCATACTTCCGCGTCGTATTTTTTATTTACATCTTTTGATTTTAAAGCATCTAAACTGCGAAAAAATGATGACAGCGTTATCTCTTTAATATCCATATATCCCCATGCCTGCATAATGTCGACTGTACTATTCAGTATTTTATTGCGGAATCTTTCCATACATTGCTGAGAAAATCGAGTTAATCCAATACTATCTTTTTGATAAGGTTTAGCACCACTGGTAAGGCAATTTCGCATACTGATGGCATCTGCACCCAATGCACGAAGTTTTAATACATCAAATGCTGTATAGATTTCAGAAGCGGCAATTATCTTGATTTCTTTAGACAGGCCAAACATCTCAAGCGTTTTTGAAACAAATTGTAATGCTTCAAACAAAGGCATACCGGCCTTAATTGAGACGTTATTCAAAAAAATATTTTCCTTTTCACAGCCCTCAATCACAATAAAATCAGGTACTATATGTGTCTTACAAAAAGCATAACAAGTTTCATGAAATTCTTTTTTGTCTGTAATACGAAGGTTTATACCAACGGGCTTTTTACCGGATAGTTGTCTCAAAGAATCTAAAAATATTACCATGCTTTCAGGATTGCTAAATGCAGTGTGCCCACTATTTAAATCTGTATGCGCTCCGTTGTTCGTTTGTTTTAAATAAGAAATATTTCTCGCAGGTATGGCATTCCTGTTTTTAAACCCTGGTAATTTCAACTCAATCATTTTCACATTTGGCCGTATGGCACTCGCTTTAAAAGCTTCGGCGTTAAAACTCAAATTATGATCTCTGCAGCCCGCATAATCAGGGCCGATTTTCCATATACAATCGTCGCTAAACAGGCTGTCATTCAGGCTTTGGATCATATTGTCCGTATAGTAACTATCTTCCGATAAAACAATTTCCCGCGGCATGAATTTGCTATTTTGATCTGCACTCACTGCTTCAAAACAGATGATGCTGGAAAGATAAGGCTGGCCACAATACTTATTTCCGAATGATACTTTCAATTCTTCGGAGTTGATCCTAAGAGAGGAGATTGCATTACCCTTATGAATTGTTGCGTCACTACTATTGATTTTTTCATCTTTTTTTTCATCTTTTGAAGCTCTTCTTTTAAAATAAATAGTGAGAAATAACATAGGAATTGATAACAGTAGAAGCCAATATAAATCCTCCGTAACGGTATATGCAGCCTTAATTATTAAGACATTTATAATTACAACCAGAACCAGAAATCTTCGCTCAAACGAAAAAATTTTTTTATTTTGAAACATTTGGACAGGAATTTGAATTTAACGAATGAAACCAGCTTGTCTCCTGGTAATTAGTTTTGTTTTATTTCTTCTCAGGATCTCCTGCAGAACATCTACCGACTGTGAAACAGATTTCCGATATTTTGTGCTGCTTTGCTTTACAAAATGATCATAGCCCGACGCCATCAATTTTATTTTCGATAACTTATTTCAGGGTTTTTACTTTCTCCTTTTCTTAGAATCACATTCGCACGAATAATGGTATCAAATTGCCTAAATAATTTGCTCACTTTTTTTCTTACACATGCCTCCAAAGCGTTGCGTGCCTTAAAATCTACTGACTTAATAATAATGTTCACAATATTTTCTTTTAGAATGAAAAATATTTTAATCCGAATTTTTCAATTATTTTATTGCCATAAAAAGAGATTGATGGTATGGAGGATTTTAATCGTTTTCAATGGTTTTAATTGTTTTTACAAACTTATACCACTGATATTAGAAGGAGATTAAGATCGAATTAAAAAACCATTAGAATAATTATTTAGGTCGTACATTTCCCGCGATGGGAAGTTTTATTAAAAAGGTAGTTCCTTTCCAACAGTGAAGTTAACTCCTATCCGGCCCTTATGCAATTTAATAATGCGATGTGCTAATAGCAATCCTACACCAAAACCACTTACTGACTTGCTATCATCTGTCCTGTAAAATGGCTGAAACATATTCTTCCAATCATTTTCAGAAACACCTTTTCCATTATCTTCAACAGAAATAATTATTTTCTTTGCCTGAACTAATAATCTTATTTTGGCAAGATGATCAGGCGAATATTTACAGGCATTGGAAACAACGTTTTTTATAGCGGTAAATAATAATTCACCGTTCCCAAATACCAATAACTTTTCTTCGTTTTCAGGCAATTGATCAAACTCAAGCTTTACAGAATATTCCTTATTCATTTTGATAATCTCCCTTGGAAGTTGCATAAGAATTTCATCAATCCTAATTGAAGAAATTTCTATTCCTCCTTTAATTCCGGACACTGTCGCAAACTCCAATAAAGTTTGCGTGGGCTTACCCAGGTGACGCACATCCTGGTAAACCGATTTCATCACTTCACGATATTCCGGAGCATCCCTGTTTCTTTGAAGGGATACTTCCAACTGGCTCGAAATAGAAGTAAGCGGTGTCGATAGTTCGTGCGACGCCGATGAAATAAAACGTCGTTGCATTTCAAAGCTTTGCTGTAAGCGGTCTAATAATTCATTTAAAGTTTCTGTGAGATAGTTCCATTCATCCTTCACATTTCCTGATTTAATTCTATGCCCGAGGTTTTGCGCAGAAACATCATTTACATCATCAGCAATCTTCCTGATTGGCTTTAACAATATCCTCGAAAAAAAATATCCTGACGTAAACGCAATTAAATTTCCACAGATAAAACTGATCAGTAGAATAATTTTAAGATGGTTGAGATTTCTTTTCCCTTCCTAGTCAAATGCAGCCGCCAGAATAACGGGGCGGTTATTATTTTTAATATCATAACAGGCTATGGCTTCCTTATTCCCAACCGTGAAAAAGTACTTCTTTTCCCTTCTAGCTTTATTCAATATATCATCACTAACATGTATAGTATCATTCATGATATCACTATTGGCAGATATTCTTTCATTGCGGGAATTATATACTGGATGGTTTTGTTTTTCATAGGTATCACGGTGATGGAGTCAATTTTCTTCATCAGCGCTTAAGAATAATAAGATCAAAATCCCGGGCGCAAAATAAATGATAGCCTAATTTACCATCATAAGCTACGTCCACATTGAAGCCAATTTCATCAAGTCCAAACTTCAGCGTAACCGCAATTTTCTTTTCATCTTCGACAATTAATATTTTTCTTTCACCCATAAAATGTGGCATTTCCTATTATTGGAAGCAATTTACTTCTTATCATTTTACGTCAGAAAAAATAACCCTTTTCTAATTGCATTCTAATGTGCAGTTAATCCCAAACTAATAATGGACGCATAATTTTGGGAAACCGTTATCGGCGGATAATAAGTATTCGGTTTTTATTGTATCCTTTCTCTATTACGCTAACTCTAATTATTAAAAACAAAATAAACAATCATGAAAAGTAAAATTTTTTTTAAGCTATTTACCACGACGGTAATTGCCTGTGCAATCATGTTTTCAATTCCTGCTTTTGCACAGGAAAATACAAAACTTTCAGATGCAGAAATAGCTTCTATAGCTGTAACAGCAAACCAGATAGATATTGATTACGCAGCTATTGCAAAGCTGAAATCGAAAAACGCTGACGTTGTGAAATTTGCAGAAACAATGGCTGCTGATCATAAGGCAGTAATTGACCAGGCTGTTGCACTTGTTACTAAATTAAATGTTACGCCAAAAGACAATGCAGTAAGTCAAAAGCTGGTTGCAGATGCTGTAAAAACAAAGAAAGCGTTGAATTCAAAATCAGGTAATACCTTCAACAAAGCGTACATTGATAATGAAGTTGCATACCATAAAGCTGTAATAAATGCTGTAGAAAATGTTTTAATTCCTGATGCTCAAAATGCGGAATTAAAAAGCTTGCTTCAAAGCGTTCTTCCGGTGTTGAAAACGCATCTTGAACATGCTATCATGGTACAAAATAAAATATCTAAATAATGAGCAGGCTATTTTCAATAACAAAAAAAAGCGTCATTTTTTTATGTGTATTGTTTGTAATAAATAGCTGCACATCTTCACCGGAAAATGTTGAGCATAAGGTTTATACAGTTGAAATTAAAGACATGAAATTTCAGCCTGCAGAACTTGAAGTACAAAAAGGAGACACGGTCGTTTGGATAAACCGTGATATGGTGGCGCATGATGTAACAGAACAACCAGATAAAACCTGGGCATCTTCACCACTTGCTATGGGGCAATCGTGGAGCTTGGTTGCTGAAAAAAGTGCAGACTATTATTGCAGCATTCATGTGATAATGAAAGGCAAGCTGGTGGTAAAATAAAATTTGAATTTATGTTTACTAATGCAGAAATACCGCCCGGCAGTCCTGGCATTCCAGGCAGATGGACATCAAGCGCAAAATCTGGTGTTGGCAAGGCATTGAACTCATTATCACGGGTCAGCTTCACAATAAGCCATGGCATTATAGATGAAGTATATTTTCCAAGAGAAGATGTGGCTTGTACAAGAGATATGGAATTTATTGTTACAAATGCAAAGGATTTTTTTTCAGAAGAAAAAAGAGATACAGAACATCATATAGAAATGTTGGGGGATGGAATACCAGCATATAAAATCACAAACGAGTGTCTGCAAAAAAGGTATTGTATTAAGAAAGAAATTATAACGGATCCGCTGCGAAATACGCTTTTACAAAAGATTGAATTTGTGCCGCAGAAGGAATCAAGAAACAATTATCATTTGTATGTGTTGCTCGCTCCGCATCTAGGTAATAGTGGTGGCGGAAACACAGCCTGGGTTGGAGATTACAAAGGCATCCCAATGCTTTTTGCCGAAAGAAATGGATTGGTATTGGCTTTGGCAAGTTCTCAAAAATGGTTAAAACGTTCGGTTGGTTTTGTAGGTGTTTCTGATGGCTATACAGACCTAAGTGCAAACAAAAAAATGACAAGGGAATATCAACGTGCTGAAAATGGAAATGTGGCAATGATTGGAGAAATAGATGTAACAGGCGTTGATAATTCCTTTGTTATAGCTGTAGGTTTTGGCTATGATGCTGTTGAAGCCGGGCATCATGCCTGGGCAAGTGTTATGGATGGATTTTATTATGCAAAAAAACGTTATACCGAAGAATGGCTTGAGTGGCAAAACTCGCTGACTCCCCAGGAAGAATCACCAAATAATGTAGGAAAACTTTCCCGTATCAGCGCCGCAGTATTGCGCATACACGAGTCTAAATCTTTTGTAGGCGGCACTATTGCAAGTATGTCTATTCCATGGGGTTCTTCAAAAGGTGATGATGATATTGGTGGTTATCATTTAGTATGGCCACGCGACCTGGTGCAAATTGCAGGCGGCTTTTTATCCATGCATTCTAAAGAGGATGCTTTCAGAGTAATAAACTACCTGATGGTAACTCAGGAATCAGATGGTCATTGGGCACAAAATATGTGGCTCTCAGGAGAGCCCAATATGAAGAGCATTCAAATGGATCAAATAGCATTGCCAATTTTGTTAATTAATTTATGCAGGCATAACGACGCTTTGGATGCACACATGATTCACTCTTATTGGAACATAGTTAAAAAAGCAGTTTCTTATATTATAAAATATGGTCCGGCTACAAAGCAGGACAGGTGGGAAGAAGAAAGCGGAATATCCATATTTACGCTGGCTACAGAAATAGCGGCATTGCTTGCCGCAGCCGATTTTGCAGAACAAAATAATGAACCGGATGTGGCAAAATATTGTCGCGAAACGGCTGATTATTGGAACGACAATATTGAACGATGGACTTATGTAACAAATACGCCGCTGGCAAAAGAAACAGGAGTTGAAGGGTATTATATACGCATAAATCCTACGGGGTTAGCTGCAAAAGATTTGGGTGGCAAAAAGATAAGTCTTAAAAATCATCCTGAAGATAAAAGCCAGATGCCGGTAAATGAATTGATCAGTATAGATGCGCTTGCATTGGTGCGGTTTGGGCTGCGTGCGGCTGATGATCCGAAAATTCTCAATACCATTAAAGTAATAGACGCGAAATTAAAAGTGGATACACCGCAAGGTCCTTGCTGGCATCGCTATAACAATGATGGTTATGGTGAACATGAAGATGGAAGCCCTTATAATGGCACAGGTATAGGAAGAGCCTGGCCGTTGCTTACCGGCGAGCGGGCACACTACGAAATAGCCGCAGGTAATTTTGAAAAAGCGGAATCTCTATTAAAGACAATGGAAACTTTTGCAAATCATGGATTGTTTCCTGAACAAATTTGGGATGCAGATGATATCCTGGATCAGGATCTCCATTTAGGAAAACATAGCGGCTCTGCGTTACCGTTAGTATGGGCGCATGCAGAGTATATTAAACTGTGTTGCTCTGTCAGGCACAAAAAAGTGTTTGATATGCCTTTGCACACGCAGGAGCGCTATATTCAAAATAAAAACAAAGTAGATTGGGATATCTGGAGTTTCGAATACCCTTGTAATTCAATACCGAAAAAGAAATGGGTACGCATTGAAGCTTTATCTTCTGCAATGGTCTTGTGGTCAGTTAATAACTGGAAAACGACCAATGAAACACAAACCTGCGATACAGGATTGGGCATCCATTTTGCGGACTTGCATACAAGTGCAACAAACCATGATAATATTCGATTTACCTTTTATTGGCAGGATGCACAATGTTGGGAACAAAAAGATTTTGAAGTGAAAATAATAAATGACTGATGATAAATCATTAGTAACGATAAATAAAAGCAAATGAAAAAGATAGCAATTAATGGATTTGGAAGAATCGGACGGGCAGCTCTGAAAATAATCTTAGATACACCCGGGCTCGAAGTTGTGGCAGTAAATGATTTGATGAATATTGACAATGCGGCATATTTATTTACATACGATAGTGTATATGGCAAGTATAAAAATGAAGTTAAAATTCAGGGTAATAATTTACAGATTGATGACAAAAACATTTTATTTATTTCTGAAAAAGATCCCGCAAAACTTCCCTGGAAAAAACTGGATATAGATGTTGTGATAGAAAGCACCGGAATTTTTACTAACCGGGAAGATGCGGAAAAACATATTCATGCAGGAGCAAAAAATGTGGTGATATCTGCACCAACAAAAAGCAAAGACACGCCTACGATAATACACGGAGTAAATTCTGCTGAAGGAAAAGTTTCTGTTTTTTCATGCGCCAGTTGTACTACAAATAATATTGCGCCGGTTATAGAAATAATAGATAGAAGGATAGGTATAAAAAAAGCAATTTTAAATACCGTTCATGCTTATACAGCGTCTCAATCCATTGTAGATGCACCAAACAAAAAGAGAACAAGGATGGGGCGTGCAGCCGCCATCAATTTAGTACCAGCAACAACCGGCGCAGCAAAAGCAACAATCAAAGCGCTTCCAAAATTTGATGGAAAATTTGACGGAATTGCCATTCGTACACCCGTAACCGTTGGTTCTATTTCAGACATCACTTTTGTTGCGGCAAAAAATACTTCTGTTGATGAAATTAATAAAGTGTTGATTGAGGAATCGCAAACAGAGAGATATAAACTGGTGTTATCGGTTTCAAATGAACCATTGGTTTCTTCTGACATTGTTCAAAGCTCTTTTGCAGCAGTTGTTGATTTGGAAATGACAAGAGTAGTTGATGGCGACCTCGTAAAAATCATGGCGTGGTACGATAATGAATGGGGATTTACTAACCAGATGATTCGTCAAATCCAGGCGATATAAGAAGTCTGTAAGTATTATTGAAAGCATAAACCAAATCATCAAAAAATGATTTAGCAAAAAACGATAACATTAAAATAATCATATTATGAAACAACATAGAATACTGAAAATAAAAGATCTTGGTCAGAGTATCTGGCTTGACTTTTTTGACAGGGAGATCATGAATTCCGGAAGATTAAAAAACCTGGTTGAAGAAGATGGAATTGGCGGTGTAACTTCTAATCCTTCCATCTTTGAAAAGGCGATCAGTGCCGGATCAGATTATGATAAAGACATCAATGCTCTTTCTCAAACAAAAAAAAATTATGGTGATATTTTTTTTAGTCTTGCGGTAAAAGATATACAACGTGCCGCTGATTTTTTTATAAATGTATATAAGAAAAGTAATGGCGAAGATGGTTTTGTAAGCCTCGAGGTTTCACCGCACCTTGCTCATGATACAGAAGGAACCATTAAGCAGGCAGAAGAATTATGGAAAGCGGTTGATCGCAAAAATATAATGATCAAAATTCCTGCTACAAAAGAAGGATTGCCTGCTATCAGAAAATGCATCAGCGAAGGAATTAATATTAATATCACATTGCTGTTTGGCTTACCAAGATATAAAGAGGTCACTGATGCTTACATTTCAGGACTTGAAGACAGGATTAAAAACAATCAATCCATTTCACAAATTTCATCTGTTGCTAGTTTCTTTCTCAGTCGTATTGATGTTTTGGTTGACCCTATGCTGGAAAGCAAAGAGCTAAATAATTTAAAAGGCGAAGTTGCAATTGCATCAGCGAAAAAGGCATACCAGATTTATAAGGAAGTTTTTACCGGCGAACGTTTTAAAAAACTGGAAGCTTCGGGTGCAAAGCGACAAAAAGTATTATGGGCAAGCACCAGCAGCAAAGATCCTTCGTTCAGTGATGTAAAATACGTGGAAGCATTAATAGGCAATGAAACCATCAATACTATTCCGTTGGAAACACTTAAAGCATTTAATGATCATGGGAATGCAAAAGATCTTTTAGAGAACGATATTGATAAAGCATCTGATGTTCTTGATCAGTTAATAAAAAATGAAATTGATATTAATGCTATTACTCAAAAATTAGAAGATGAGGGTGTTGAAAAATTCAACATAGCGTATGATAAAATAATAAAGGCTATTGAAAAAAAATTAGCACACAATTTATCAAATGCACATGCCTGACAAAAATACGAACGCAATTATTCACTTTCCTGTTAACAGTAAGAAACAAAAGGGATAAAAATTGAAGCTTAAAATTAAAAGAGTATATGAAAAGCCGGATAAAGATGATGGCATTCGTATTCTCGTGGATAGACTTTGGTCAAGAGGGCTTACAAAAGAAAAAGCAAGGTCGATGTATGGTTAAAAGATATTGCTCCCAGTACGACGCTTAGAAAATGGTTTGGTCACGATCCAAAGAAATGGGATGAATTCAGAAAAAAATATTTGGCAGAACTTAAAGAAAATAAAGAGCAGGTTGAAATTTTAAAAGAATACATGAAGAAAGGTGCAGTAACATTAGTGTATGGTGCAAAAGATGAAAAAAATAATGAAGCCCGTGTTTTTGAAGAATTGCTGAACCTTTAACAGGCATTGCAAAACAAACATTTCGGTGATCATTAGTTGTATATTAAACAAAATTTAAAAACATATCATGGAAGAATATCCAAACGAAGAACACATTGTAAAAATTCTGGACACGGAATATGTAACGCACAATGTAAGGCGATTCAAAGTAAGCAAACCTGAATCATATAAATATAAACCAGGGCAAGCCACAGATGTTGTTATCAATCTTCCGGAATGGAAAGAAGAAAGAAGACCTTTTACTTTTACCAGCCTCAACGAATGGGATCATCTTGAGTTTACAATCAAAATTTATAGTGATCATAATGGCGTTACCAATAAATTAGGAACATTACAGGTTGGTGATGAATTGATCTTGCATGATATATGGGGCGCCATTCATTACAAAGGTGAAGGCACTTTTATTGCAGGCGGGGCGGGTGTTACACCATTCATTGCTATTTTCAGGCAATTGCAAAAAGATGGAAAGATTGGCAATAATAAATTGATCTTTTCCAACAGAACTTCAAAAGATATTATTCTGAAAGATGAGTTTGAAAAAATGTTGGGCACAAATTTTATCAATACACTTACCGATGAGAAATCTGAAAAATATGATAACAGAAGAATTAATGAAAGCTATCTCAAGGAAAAAATAAAAGACTTCTCTCAATACTTTTATATCTGTGGTCCTGATGCGATGATTGAAAGTATTAAATCAGAACTTCTTAATATAGGAGCAAATGAAGACAAAATTGTAATAGAGCAATTTTAGCATTGAAGCATTATTGTTTTTGATTGAATTAACTTTCAGGAAACGGAAAAAAATTAAAATTTACGATCATGTCCAAAGATCCTTACCAAATAAAAAAATTATTAACCACAAAGAATAACACGTTTACTTTTTATAGTCTTGCTGAGCTGGAGAAGCAGGGACATAATATTAATCATCTGCCTTTTTCTATTCGTATTTTATTGGAAAATGCGTTACGCAATTTTGATGATTTTGCTATCACAAAAGAAAATATTGAAACTATTCTTAACTGGCAACCTGCTGGCTCTGATAAAGACATTCCATTCAAACCAGCCCGTGTTTTAATGCAGGATTTTACCGGCGTTCCAGCAGTTGTGGACATTGCTTCGTTGCGCGCTGAAATAGCAAGAAAAGGAAAAAATCCCAATGAAATAAATCCATTAATACCTGTTGATCTTATTATTGACCATTCTGTGCAGGTTGATTATTTCGGAACAGAATATTCTTATACCCGCAATATGGATGAAGAATATAAAAGAAATATAGAACGTTATCAGTTTTTAAAATGGGCGCAAAAATCATTTAATAATTTCAGCGTTGTTCCTCCGGGCATGGGCATTTGCCACCAGGTTAATTTAGAATATTTATCTAAAGGTGTAATAGAAAGGAATGGAGAAATTTTTCCTGATACATTAGTAGGAACAGATAGCCATACACCGATGGTAAATGGTATTGGTGTTGTAGCATGGGGCGTTGGCGGTATCGAAGCTGAAGCCGCTTTATTAGGTCAGCCTATTTATTTTATAATGCCCGAAGTTATTGGGCTAAAACTCACAGGCAAACTTCCTTTAGGCTCTACGGCTACTGATTTGGTATTGACGATTGCAGCGCTTTTAAGAAAGTATGGAGTAGTTGGAAAATTTGTTGAAGTTTTTGGCGAAGGTCTTGATAATCTTTCTGTGCCCGACCGTGCAACTATTGGAAATATGTCTCCTGAATTTGGATGCACGATTACTTATTTTCCCATTGACAGCAAGACGCTGGAGTATATGCGCAAAAGCAATCGCAGCCAGGAGCAAATACAATTAGTGGAGGATTATTGCAAAGCCAACTTGCTTTGGAGAACAGGCAATGAAAATATTAATTACACGGATATAGTAGAACTGGATATATCATCAATAGAACCAACAGTAGCTGGGCCCAAACGACCGCAGGATAAAATTTTATTAAAGAATTTTAAATCAAAATTTATAACACTGTTAGATGAAACGTATGGTCGCAAATACACAGAAGAAAAACAATTAAGCCGGTGGATGGCAGAAGGCGGCAGCCAGCCCGTAGCACAACCTGTAAGTGAAAAAACACCCGAACCGGAAATTGA
>Ga0207652_10004386_pt1 | contig 11499 bp, 9 predicted proteins | sample KBSC63BmetaG_FD_184334 | JGI IMG/M metagenome (GOLD analysis project Ga0207652, IMG submission 184334) | Corn rhizosphere microbial communities from Kellogg Biological Station, Michigan, USA - KBS C6-3B metaG (SPAdes) (version 2) | ecosystem: Host-associated > Plants > Roots > Rhizosphere ... | reverse complement strand
GTTTTCATCGCGTCGAGGTCCGTCACCCTGACTACTATTCTTTCTTCGCCGAGGTCACGCCGAAGCAGGGTGAACCGGTGCTGATCCACGCGGAGCTTCACGCGTTGCTTCAATAAGGCGGGCCCCCGCGACCGCCGGCAGACAGACGAGCACCAGTCCCCAACGCACCCAGCTTCACCGGAGACCCGCGCGCGTGATTTCAATCGCTGGAATCTCTGTCGTCGCGACGCTGGCCGCCGTTCACGCGGCGGCCCCCGCCGGGCTGCCCGTGCGCGTGGTGTGGGACGCCCCGGCTGGCTGCTCCGACGCCGATTCCTTCTTCACCGCGGTGGCGTCCCGCGCCGAGCATATCCACCGCGCCGAGCCGGGCGAGGAGGGGGCCCGCCTCGAGGTCAAGCTGGCCCGCCTGGGGTCCAAGGTCCACGGCGAGCTGCGCCTCATCACCGACGACGGACGAAGCGATCTGCGCAAGGTCGACGGCGGGACGTGTGACGAGGTGGCCGAGGCCCTGTCGTTGACAGCGGCGCTGGCCCTGAGCGCCTCGGCGCGCGCCACGGCGTCCCCTCCGTCCAGTGGCCCGGGGACCGCGGCGGGGACCGTCTCCAGCACCCCGCAGCCGGCCCCGGCCGTGCCGCCCGTCGCGCCGCCGGCGCCGCCCCCCGCGCCGCCTGCGGCCACGCCGTCGCCGCTTCCGGTGCTTCCCCCGGCGCCACCCCCTGCGCCGCCGCTCGCTGCGCCGCCCGTCGACGCGACCGCGCCGCCGGAGCCGCCCCCCGCCGCCCCCAGCGCGCCCCCCGGACCCGGCAGAAGCGCTCCGGGTCGATCCCTCGCCTCCTGGTTCGCCGCAGGGCTGGGCCCCGCCGCCGGCGAGGTGGTGTCCCCGTACTTCAGCTTCGGTGGGATGGCGTACCTGCGCCTCGAGGAGCCCGGCGTCGATCACCTGGGTCCCTCGGCCACGCTGGGGGGGCTGTATCTGCGCAATGACCTGCTGGGCCGGGATGACGACGCAGTCTTCCGGCTGGCCGCCGCGAGCCTGACCGTCTGCCCGGGGTGGGGCTGGCGCGGTGGTCTGGCCTCCATCGAGCTATGCGCGCTGGGGGGCGGCGGATGGCTAGAGGCCTCCGACGCGGGGGTCACGGTCAGTCACTCGGTCACCCGAAGCTGGTGGAGCGCCGGGGCCGTGCTGCGGGCCCGCGCCCCGGTGGGGGCGGGGTTCGTGCTGCAACTCGACGCGTCGGCGAGCCTTGCGCTGATGCACAGGAAATTCGTGACGACCACGCCGGACCGGACCGTAGGCACCACGCCCAGCGTGGCGCCTCTGTTCAGCCTGACCGTGGCCCATGGGCTATGATGCGAGGGGCGTGATCATCCGGCCTATGCCCGGGAATCCTAGAGCGCCTGGCCATGCCGCGTCTCTTCCTCGTCGATAGCTCCGGTTCGGGGCAACCGCCTGCCGCGGACGAAGCCAGCCAGGCCGCCGTCGAGGGCGTGGGCGAGGAGGCGGCGGACATGCCGCCCGACGACAGCGCTCGCCCGTCGGGCAACGCCGCCCGCGATGGCCGGCTGCGGGGATTGGTAGACGGGTACATCGACTTCGTGGCGCGGGTGCTCCGCAACGCCGGGACGCCCCAGGCCGACATCGATGACGAGGTCCAGCGCACGTTCATCATCGCGGCTCGCCGTCTGGACGATGTCCGCCCCGGCTCGGAGAAGAGCTTCCTGTTGCAGACGGCCCTGAACGTCGCCGCGCACGCCCGCCGCACCATCGCCCGCCGTCGCGAGGTCGCGTCCGAGCACGCCCCCGACACGTTCGACGCGCGCGCCACGCCAGAGCAATTGACGGATCAAAAGCGGGTCCGGCACTTACTGGATCAAATTTTGGACCAGATGGGTAGCGATCTGCGGACCGTCTTCGTCCTGTACGAGTTCGAGGAAATGAATATGGCCGAAATAGCGGAGGTCCTTCGTATCCCGTCGGGGACGGTGGCGTCCAGGTTGCGAAGGGCACGCGCCGAGTTCCGCGCGCGCGTGGGGATGATCGACGGATTGTCGAAGGCGGAGCGAGACCAATGACCGAGTTACGGCGATTGCTGGACGAGAGCGACAACGCCACGGAGAAGGCGCTGCTCCACGCGGGGCGCTCGTATCGCAGCGGCCGTGAGACGCGCGCGAAGACCCTGGCCGCGCTGGGGATCGCCAGCTCGACGGCGGTCGTGGTGGCGAGCGGCAGCGCGTCCGCGTCGCTGCCGTTCAAGCTCACCGGCGCGAAGCTGCTGATCGCCGTATCGGCGGTCGGGGCGGTGTCCTTGGCGCCCGTTGCTTACCGCTCGTTTTACAAGAGCCACGGCACGCCGCCCGCTGTCACCGCGCCCGCGGCACGATCCGCGCCGGTTCACGTCGCGGCGCCCGTGGTGACCGCGCCGCCCGTCGTCGAGGCGCCGGCGAATTCATCGGTCGTCACGGCCGACCAGCGCCCGCCGGCGCGTCCGGCCGCGCGCGTGGCCGAGCCGGTGAGCCTGGCCCAGGAGCTGGCGGCGCTGGACGCCGCGCGCGCCACCATGGCGCGCGGCGATTCGCAGGGGGCGCTGTTGCTGCTGGACGGCTACGCGAAGACCTGCCCGCAGGGCCGCCTGCGGCTGGAGGCCGAGCTGCTGCGCATCGATGCCCTGGCAAAGAGCGGCCAGACCCAGGCCGCCAAGAAGCGCGCCGAGGCCTTCCTGCGGCACCATCCGGGCAGCGTCCTGGCGGCGCGAGCCCGCAGCTACACCGAGACACGCGGCGCGCTGGACGACTGATATCATCGCGGAGCAGGACGTGCCGCGACGGATGGCTACAGATTCCCCGCGAGCGCGGGCGTGGGGCAGAAGAGGGTGGGGGCCCCTGGCCGCCGCCTGCATGGCCAGCGTCGTCGCCGGCTGTCAATCGACGGTCGATTCGCTGGGGTACGACGATCAAAAGGGGCTGGTCATCCACCACCTGACGCCCCTGACCAGCTACCCGAACGCCTTCCGCGACTTGCTGGGGAAGACCAACACGGAGATCTCGAACAAGATCGCCGACGCCTTCAATCAGCTATTTCATGGCGACGCCTCGACCCAGGCCATTTACTTTCCGGTGTCGGGGCAGGACCAGGCGTACATCAAGGACATCTATCACGGCGACATCCGCACCGACGGGATGGGGCTGGGGATGCTGATCGCCGTCGAGCTGGGCAAGCAGGACGAGTTCGATCGCCTGTGGAACTACGCCAGGGCGAACATGCAGGTGCAGAGCGGTCCGAACAAGGGCTACTTCCTGTCGTCCTGTTCGACATCCGTGAACCCCGGCGTGTTTTGCTTTGACCCGTACGGCCCCCAGCAGATGCTGATGGCGCTGCTGCTGGCGAACGATCTGTGGGGCAGCCCGTCGGCAGATGCCGGCGACGGGGGCGTGATGCTGGCGGCCGCCGACGCGGGGACCACCACCGCGGTGGATTATGCCGGCGGAGCCCGCGACTTGCTGACGGCGATGCGCCACCGGGTCGATCAGAACGGCGGCGTGGTCGGCGGCGTGACGGACGTCTTCGACCCCGTGACCGCCCTGGTGTTCGATCAGCCCGACGTGAGCCACGCCGATCTGACCCGGCCCTCGATCGAGCTACCCGGGTTCTACGAGCTGTGGGCCGAGGCGACGGCCGATCCGTTCTGGAACAGAGCGGCCGCGGCGGCCCGAGATTACTGGAAGCGGGTGGTCCCCTCGGACCTGGACACCGGGCTGGTCCCGGCGGGGAGCCACTTCGACGGTTCGCTGGTCGCCGGGTCGGACACCTTTTCGACCGAGGCCTATCGCGCCCTGATCAACTTCGTCATCGACGACATCTGGGCGCCCGTCGCGCCCAGCGGTACGGACGCGACCGCGGCGATGTCCGCGACTCCCGCGAAGCCGGACCGTTCCTGGGACGTGGCGGAAGCCAACCTGTTGCTCGGCTTCTTCATCGGCGCGGGCATCAATCAGTATGGCCGGGAGTTCACGCTCGGGGGCGTGACCGTCGACTCGGCCCGCGAGAACGCGCTGGTGGCGGCCAACGGGAGCCTGGGCCTGATCGCCACCAGCGGCAGGAGCAGCGACTTCGTCCAGGCGGTCTGGGACCTGGACACGCCTACGGGGAACGCGCGCTACTTCCCCGGCACGATGCAGCTGATGGCCCTGCTGCTGCTGGGCGGCCAGTTCCGCGTGTTTTGATCCAGTTCGGAACCCTGAGAGGGGTCCGCACCTCCGCCTGGGGCTCGACGCGAATGAGGTTGGGTCAGACCGCCTCGCAGAACTCGATCTGGCGCGGCACCTTGAACGGCGCCAGGTTGCGGGCGCAGTGGTCGATCAGGTCCTCGGCCTTGCAGGTGCCGGCGCGAACCACCTGAGCGACCACCATGGGGCCGCCCAGATCGTCGGTCACGATGCGGGCCTTGGCGGCCTTCACGCGGGGGAAGCTCTCCAGGCAGCCTTCGACCTCGCTCAGCGCCAGACGCTTGCCGTCGACCTTCACCAGATCGTCCTCGCGCCCCGTGATCCTGACCCGTCCGAAGCGATCGACGTGGCCCAGATCGCCGGTGCGGAACCAGCCTTCGGCATCGACGCCGCCCACGGGGACGACGTCGTCCCCGCGCGAGGGCAGGCGCATCTTCGGCACCGACAGGTTCGACAGCGCGCGCGACCGGACCCACAGCGAGCCCGCCAGGCCGGCCGTGGACTTCACGCCGCTGGACGGCGTGACACGGATCTCCACCCCGTCGAAGGCGCGGCCCACCGACTCGGGATCCTTGCCGGTGCTGTCGATGGCGACCGGGCCCGCCTGCGTCGAGTGATAGACCGACAGCGGCCGCACGCCGAACCGCCCGTAGAAGCCCTCGGCGATGGCCGCGGGCAGCGGCGACTCCGAGCTGAGGTAGCGCGCGTTGGCCAGCTTCAGCGGCTTCAGCGTGGGCACGCGCACCAGCGCGCCGTACAGCGCCGGCGTCGCCGGGAACAGGTCGACCGAGTGGTCGCGCAGCAGCTTCGAGATCCGGCGCGCCGAGATCTCGTCCTCGAGGTACAGCGTCGCGCCGAACGCCATGCTCGGGATCAGCCCGAAGTCGAAGCCGTAGCTGTGGTGCAGCGCCACCGCGCACAGCAGTCGGTCCGTCGGGCCGAGGCGCAGCGTCTTTCCCAGGCTCTGCGCCAGCGCCGCGAAGTTGTCGCTGGTGCGCACGATGCCGTGCGGGTCGCCGCCCACCGTGGCCGTGAAGTGAACCGACAGGGCGCCCGCCTCACGGAACGAAGGCGCGGGTGACCGCCGGTACAGGTTGCAGTTCAGCAGCGTCCCTTGCAGGCGCCGCCGGCTCTCGGGCGCGAACTTCGTGGCCGCGATGGGACCCGAGCCCAGCGCATAGACGCCGCTCTGGCCGGTGATGCCGCTCGGATTGGTGGTCTCGCTACCGCGCGGCCGTGTGATCAGGCCGCGCAGGGGGGCGGCCTCGAGGATCATCTCCAGTTCGCGGCTACCGGTCGTGGGATCGAGCGGCACCACCACCGCCTCGATCTTCACCAGCGCCAAGCACAGGATCACGAAGTCCGGGACGTTGCCCAGCATCAGGCCGACCCAGGCGCCGGGACCGATCCCCATGGCCAGGAGTTCTTGCGCCCGGCGGTCGACCCTGTGCAACAGGCCGCGCCACGACAGATAGGTGTCCCGATAGACCAGCGCCTTTTCGCTTCCGCGTTCCGACGCGATGGTCGTGAGCCATTGATAGAACAACATGTACGACCGAACACACGTCCGGGGAGGACCTGGTGAGGGTCGGGCTAGTCTATACGTGAGGTCGGCCCTATCAACAGATTTCCGGACCGTCCGGCCGCTGTGGAGACGTGTCTGGCTAGCGCGCGGCGGTCAGCAGGTGCTGGGGCCGGTGATCGGGCGCCGTCTCCGCCAGGTACTCCTCCACGATGCGCCGGCCCACGTAGGCGGCCTTGATGCGCCAGGAGGCGTGGTTTCCGATCACCACCGCGAACGCGATCTTGGGGTGGTCGGCCGGCGCGAACCCCACGAACCAGCTGTAGCCCAGGTACCCCTTGTCGGTCTGCGCCGACAGGGTGCCCGTCTTGCCCGCCACCGAGACCGGCAGCAGCGGGTGGCCCTTGCGGTCGTGGAAGGCCCCCTTGGCCGTTCCCATGCGCGTGGTCAGCTCCATCATCTGGCCGACCTCGCGCGCCACGGTGGGCGTCATGACGGTGCGGCCGGGCCGGGCGGGCAGGGCCAGCGGCTGGCCTTCCGAGCCGACGGCGCGCTCGATCAGGCGCGGGGTCGGCATCGTCCCCTGGTTGGCCACGGTGGCCGCCAGCAGCGCGCCGTGCAGCGGTGACAGGGTCGAGTGCCAGAAGCCGGCCGCGGTACGCGCGAACTCGAGGTGATCGTCCGCCGGCACGTCGATGTGCGACGGCTCGAACGGCACGTCGAACGGGATCGTCTCGCCGAAGCCGAACGCGTGCGCCATCCGTTCCAGCTTCTCGGGTGTGAGGCTGCGGGTGGCGAACTTCGCGATGATGGCGTTCTGCGACTTGCCCAGGCCGTACGCCAGCGTGGCGCAGGTCCGGTCGATGCGGGGGATGTCGACCAGGTTATCGGGCGAGATCGACGAGACGCCGCCGTGGTAGCAGGTGCGCGAATCGGGCGACACGCCGCCGTCGGCGATCATGGCCGACGCCGACACGACCTTGAAGACGGACGCGGCGGGGGCCCACGGATGCAGGGCCAGCTCCTCGGCGCCCAGCTCGGGAGAGACGCTCGAGCGGCCGGCCAGGGCCAGCACCCGGCCGTCCGGGATCGAGATGACGGCAGCACCCGCGTAGGGGAGCTGGAACGTCTGGAACACCTCCTCGGCGGTGTCCTGCAATCGAGGATCGAGCGTCAATTCGGCCTGGGCGCCGCCTTCCAGCCGCGCGGTGAAGGTGTCCCCCTGCCGCACCATGGTGTCGAGGCGCACCTGCCGCGACGAAGCCGGCCGGGGGATGGCCCTGCCGGCGCCGGCAGCCTGGGGCTGGGCCTGGGTTTGCGCGCGCGCCCCGGCGGGGCAGAGCGCCAGCAGGGCGGCCAGTCCAAGTCCCAGAACGCAGGAGGACACGCGCGAAAAGACACACATGAGATCCAAGGTCTTACATGTAGGCTAATGTGTCAAAAAAAGGTCTCCTTTACGTATAAATGCGGATGGCCTACGCTTTTCCGCGACAGCCTTGCCACGCAAGCCCTTCGATCCGAACGACGCGTCGGACTCCGACCACGTCCGGGCCAAGACGGTCGTGACGGCCATAAGCCGTCTGTCCGATCGACCGCCGGGTAACGAGGCGTGTCTGGTGGTGATCTACGGGGACGAGCTGGGCAAGAAGTACAACCTGAACGCCAGCTCGCTGCTGGTGGGCCGATCGTCGAAGTGCGACATCCAGATCGATCAGGAGTCGACCTCCCGCAATCACTCGAAGATCGTGAACACGGGCAAGTCGATCATCATCCGCGATCTGGGGTCGACCAACGGCACGTACGTCAACGACGAGCCGATCGAAGAGCACGTCCTGCGCGATGGCGACTTCATCAAGATCGGGCGGACCATCTTCAAGTTCCTGACCGGCGGGAACATCGAGAACGCCTATCACGAAGAGATCTACCGGCTGACCACGGTCGACGGTCTGACGCAGATCTCGAACAAGCGCTTCTTCATGGAGACGCTGGAGCGCGAGATCGCGCGCGGTGTGCGCTACCAGCGGCCGCTGTCGCTGGTGATGTTCGACCTCGATCACTTCAAGGTCATCAACGACACCTACGGCCACCTGGCCGGCGACTACGTCTTGAAGTCGCTCGCCTCGGCCGTGAAGCAGCGCATTCGTCGCGAGGACGTGTTCGCCCGGTACGGTGGCGAGGAGTTCGCCATCGTGCTGCCGGAGATCGCGCTCTCGACGGCGCTGACGTTCGCCGAGAAGGTCCGCCAGCTGGTCGAGCAGCACGAGTTCCGCTTCGAGAAGTCGCGCATCCCGGTGACCATCTCGATGGGTGTGGCGGGCACCGAAGGTCAGCAGGTCGACGCCGAGACCCTGATCAAGCAGGCCGACGAGCACCTGTACGCCGCGAAGGCCGGCGGCCGCAACCAGGTCCGCAGCTGACCCGGCCGCCCCGCACCCTCACTTGAAGTCGGGTTCGAGGACCGCGTCGCCGTCCAGAGGCAACGGCTTGTGCTCGGCCTTGTGCGCGTTCTTCGAGTCTTGCTCGTCGGCCTCGTTGCGGGTGCTCGCCTTTCGCGACGACGACTTGCCGCGCGTGCGCGGCGGCGCGAGCGACTCGGCCTCGGCGGGCTTCTGCTCGGGCTGCAGGCCGGCGAACAGCGGGACGGGCAGGTTGGGGACGACGAACAGCATCTTCGGCTCGTAGCCGGGCTTGCGCAGCAGGAACTTCTCGGGGCTGTTGCTGTACGCGACCTCGATCGAGAGCGGCGTCAGGCCCAGGTCGGCGCCGTCGCTCTCGCGGCTGACCAGCGCGCCCGCGGGATCGGACGTGAAGCTGAGCCGCACGGTGGCCGGCGTCTTCTCCGTCTCGCGCAGCGTGCGCGTGGCAGCGTCCAGGCGTGCCGTGTGGTCCGGCTCCTTGAACAGGCGCCCCACGACCGACAGCGTGACCAGCGCCGCGGCGATGCCGGCCAGGATCCCCAGCACCATCTTGCGCTGCGAATCTGGCTGGGTCAGCGACTTCTCCACCTGGCCCACCGCGTGTCGGAACGTCGAGGACGGCCCGGGCGGCGTGATGCGATCGACGACGCCGGGCTCGTCGACGGGCGGCGGCGTCGCCCTCATCGCGGCGGCCGGCATGTCACCGCGGGACATCGGCGCCGCCATGCGCGTGACGCCGGTCAGCTCGCCGGGCAGCTCCAGCTCGGGCGCGCCTGCCACGTAGGCCTCGGGGGCTTGCAGCGCCTTGCGCAGGTCCTGCATGGTCTGGAAGCGCTTATCGCGCTCTTTCATCAAGGAGCGATACAGGATCATCTCGACCGACGCCGAGATGGCCGGGTTGATCCGGCGCGCCGAGGGGGCCTGATGCGTGATGTGCTTGACGATGATCTCGCCGTAGCCTTCGCCCCCGAACGGCACCTTGCCGGTCAGCATCTCGAAAAGCAGGATGCCGAGCGAATAGATGTCGGCGCGGTGATCGATCTCGATCTTCCCCTCGCCCTGTTCCGGGGACATGTAATACGGCGTCCCCATCACGGACCCCGCGCGCGTCTTGTGCGTGACCCGCTCCTCGACCTGGGTCAGCTTGGCCAGGCCGAAGTCCAGCACCTTCACGAAGTCGGGATCGCCTCGCCGCGTGATCAGGAAGATGTTCTCGGGCTTCAGATCGCGGTGGATGATGCCGTGTTCGTGCGACGCGCCCAGCGCGTCGGCGATCTGAGCGGCTACGTGCAGCGCGCGCGCTTGCGACAGCCGCACCTCGCGCTTCAGCCGATCCGCCAGGGACTCGCCCTGGAGGTACTCCATGATGAAGTAGAACTCTTCGCTGGCGGTGGTGCCGAAGTCCCCGATGTCCACGATGTGCTCGTGGCCGATCTGGTTGACCGACTTCGCTTCCATGATGAAGCGAGAGACGACCTCGGGGTTGCGGGCAAGCTCGGGATGGATAACTTTGAGAGCGACGCGCTTGCCGATGACCGGATGCTCGGCGAGGTACACGACGCCCATGCCGCCCTCACCCAGCTTCGCCGTGATCTTATAGTTTCCAACGACCTGGCCTAGACCGAGGGCAGATCGCGGCGTCGAGGACATCTGGATAGGCCCCTACTCCCCTGTTCCTGTAAGCAAGTGTAGGAACGATAATCGTATGTGCTGGCCCGTGCACGAGAAATCGACAGGCGCGGCCTGCATATTGAGCTCATTCAGCTGAGAAAACAGGCTCATCCGAGAGAGGCGCGAGCGTGCCGCCACCGAGGTGGGCGGGCGTTAGCCGAAAAAGACCGAGCGGCGATGCGTCAAGATGTCCGAGATCATGGTGTCGATACGGGAGCGAATCTGCTCGGCCATCTCGGTTATTCCCGCCTGTCCGTCGATTCCGGCCGCGCGCACCGGTTCACCGATCTGGATTGTCCATTTGCTGGGTAACGGCAGCAGCCCCAGCGGCCCCAACCAGGGGAACGTCGGCGTGATGGGGATGTACGGCAGGCCCATCGGCTCGGCCAGCGTGGTGACCTTGGCCAGCACCGGGTGAATCTCCTCGGCGCCCACGATGGCGACCGGGATGATGGGGACCTCGTTCTCCACCGCCAGCCGCACGAAGCCGCCCCGGCCGAACTTGTGCAAGCGGTAGCGCTCGCGGAACAGCTTGCCCACGCCGCGCAGCCCCTCGGGGAACACCCCCACCAGCTCGCCGGCCTGCAACAGGTTCTGGGCCGTGGTGGCCGCCGCGCGCACGCCGCCGATGCGGGCCACCACGTTTCGCATCCATGGCGAGCGGAACGCGAAGCTCGCCACCAGAGGCCGCAGGCGGCGGTGCTGCCGGGTGTGTCGGTAGATGCCGTGAATCAGCAGGGCGCCGTCGTACGGGATACCGCCCGAGTGGTTGGCCACCACCACCGCGGCCCCGCTGGCCGGGATGTTCTCGACGCCGCGCAGGTCGACGCGAAAGTACTTCGAGTACAGGAAGTCGAGGACCGGCCCCACCTCGTCGAGAAAGTGCGGATCGTGCCCCTGATCGGGCAGATCTTCGGGCGGAGGGGTGGCCGGGTCGTAGCCGGCGCGCATGGCCGCGTACACGGCGGCCAGCGCCGCGCGCAGGCCGGGTGAGTTGGTCGGGATCATGGGCGTCGCTCCGTCCGGGGACCGCCGCGCAGCGTCTCCAGCGCGCGCTGGAACTCTGGCGGTGGCGGCGCATCGAACTCCAGCCGCGTACCGTCGACGGGATGCTCGAAACCCAGGTGCGCGGCGTGCAGCAGCATGCGCTCGACGGGCAGCGGCTGGCGCCCGGCGCGCAGCAGATCGCGGCAGTACACCTGGTCGCCCACGATCGGGGTGCCGGCCTCGGACAGATGGATGCGGATCTGGTGCGTGCGGCCGGTCTCCAGGCGCACCCGGCACAGCGTCGCGCCGCGCAGTCGCTCCAGCACCTCGACGTGCGTGACGGCGTGCTGGGCCTCGCGGTCGCGCGTGTCACGCGTCGAGCCGCGCAGCCCGTCGCCGCGGTCCTGCACCAGGCGGGACTCGATCCGCCCCGGCACCACGTCCCCCTCGGCGACGGCCAGGTAGAAGCGCGAGGCGCGGTGGCGCTGGAAGATGTCGTGCAGGCCTCGCTCGGCGGCGCGCGTCTTCGCGAAGCACAGCAGCCCGGACGTCTCCTTGTCCAGGCGGTGCACGATGAACAGCGGCTGGCGCGTGGCGCGGCGGCCCGCCGCCCGCCAGTCGCCGCGGATCAGATCCATCGCCGTGTTCGTCTCCTTGTCATGAAAAGGGACGCTGGAG
>Ga0207652_10004384_pt1 | contig 11505 bp, 7 predicted proteins | sample KBSC63BmetaG_FD_184334 | JGI IMG/M metagenome (GOLD analysis project Ga0207652, IMG submission 184334) | Corn rhizosphere microbial communities from Kellogg Biological Station, Michigan, USA - KBS C6-3B metaG (SPAdes) (version 2) | ecosystem: Host-associated > Plants > Roots > Rhizosphere ... | reverse complement strand
ACGGCAATCTCGCTCAGCACGCCGGCGGCCGGCGCGGGCACCTCGATCGTGACCTTGTCGGTCTCTAGCTCGACCAGCGGCTCGTCCACAGCGACGGCATCGCCGGCTTTCTTGAACCACTTGCCGATGGTCGCCTCGGTGACCGATTCGCCGAGGGTGGGTACGCGGATTTCAGCCATTGAAAGGTCCTCTAGCTCCCCACGTCATACCCGACCCCATGCCAGGCACACCGATCGGGTGAGCGCTTTACGTTCCTAAACGGGGCGGCCGGGACATAGCCGTTCGGTAGAACGCCGTTCTTCGAACAGCGATGCCCACGACAGCATGAACTAACCGAGCGCGTCGTCGAGAAGTTGCTTCAACTGCGCCTGATGCTTCGACATCTGCCCCACGGCGGTCGCGGCCGACGCCGGACGCGTCGCGTAACGGGGCCGACGCGCTTTGGCCTCGACCTGATTGAGCACCCATTCGAGATAGTGCTCGGCGAAGTGCCACGCACCCATGTTGCGCGGCTCCTCCTGGCACCAGACAACATCGGCCTGTTTGAAGCGCGACAGCTCGATGACCAACGCCTTGGTTGGGAACGGATAAAGCTGTTCGACACGCAGCAGGTAGATGTCGTTGATGCCGCGCTTTTCGCGCTCCTCGTAAAGATCGTAGTAGACCTTTCCGGTGCAGAGCACGACGCGCCGCATCTTATCGTCGGCCACGAGCTTGATCTTCTCATTCGGCAGGAACTGAGCGTCGTCCCACAACACGCGGTGGAACGACGAGCCACTCCCCATCTCGTCAAGCCGCGACACCGCTCGCTTGTGGCGCAGCAGCGACTTGGGCGTCATCAGAATGAGCGGCTTGCGGATCTCGCGCTTCAACTGGCGGCGCAGGATGTGGAAGTAGTTCGCCGGCGTCGAACAGTTCGCCACCTGCATGTTGTCTTCGGCGCACATCTGCAGGAAGCGCTCAAGCCGCGCCGAGGAGTGCTCCGGCCCCTGCCCCTCGTAGCCGTGCGGCAGCAGGCAGACGAGGCCGGACATGCGCAGCCACTTGCGCTCGCCCGACGAGATGAACTGGTCGAACAGCACCTGCGCGCCGTTGGCGAAGTCGCCGAACTGCGCCTCCCACAAGGTCAGCGCGTTCGGCTCCGAGAGCGAATAACCGTATTCGAAGCCGAGCACGGCCTCCTCGGAGAGCATCGAGTTGATGACCTCGTAGCGCGCCTGCTTGTCGGACAGATGATTGAACGGCGTGTGCCGGTCTTCGTTTTCCTGGTCGATCAGAACCGAGTGGCGCTGCGAGAACGTCCCACGCTCCGAATCCTGACCCGAGAGCCGGACCGCATGACCCTCAAGCAGCAGCGAACTGAACGCCAGCGCTTCGGCCGTGGCCCAGTCGATGCCCTCGCCGGTCTCGATCGCCTTGGAGCGGGCGTCGAGGAAACGCTGGATGGTGCGGTGGACGTGGAAGCCCTCCGGCACCGTCGTGATCTTCCTGCCGATGTCCTTGAGCGTTTCGATGGCGACGCCGGTGTTGCCGCGGCGCGAATCGTCGCCCGCGTCAGCCGGCTTCATGCCGGCCCAGCGCCCATCCAGCCAATCGGCGTTGTTGGGCTTGTAGCTCTGGCTCGCCTCCAACTCCACGTCGAGCCGGGCGCGCCAGTCGGCGCGCATCTTCTCGACCTCGCCGTCGGTGACGACATTCTCGCTGACCAGACGTTTGGCATAGATGTCGAGCGTCGTCGGATGCGCGCGGATCGCCTTGTACATCAACGGCTGCGTGAACGCCGGCTAATCACCTTCGTTGTGGCCGTAGCGGCGGTAGCAGAACATGTCGACGACGACAGGCTTCTGGAACTGCTGGCGGAATTCGGTGGCAACCTTGGCGGCGAACACCACCGCCTCCGGATCGTCGCCGTTGGCGTGGAAGATCGGCGCGTCGATCATCTTGGCGACGTCGGACGGATACGGCGACGAACGCGAGAATCGCGGATAGGTGGTGAAGCCGATCTGGTTGTTGACGATGAAATGCACCGAACCGCCGGTGCGATGGCCGCGCAGCCCGGACAGGCCGAAGCACTCCGCGATCACGCCCTGGCCGGCGAACGAGGCGTCGCCGGAGATCAGGAGCGGCATCACCATCGTGCGGTTTTCCGGCGTCGCGCCGCGCTGGTCTTGCTTGGCGCGCGTCTTGCCGAGCACCACCGGATTGACGATCTCGAGGTGCGACGGGTTGGCGGTGAGCGACAGGTGCACCCGGTTGCCGTCGAACTCGCGGTCCGACGAGGCGCCGAGATGGTACTTCACGTCGCCCGAACCTTCGACGCTGTCCGGCGACGCCGAACCACCCTTGAACTCGTGGAAGATCGCGCGGTGCGGCTTGCTCATCACCTGCGACAGCACATTGAGCCGGCCGCGATGCGCCATGCCGATGGCAATTTCCTGGACGCCGAGCGCGCCGCCGCGCTTGATGATCTGCTCCAGCGCCGGGATCATCGACTCGCCGCCGTCCAGACCGAAACGCTTGGTGCCGGTGAACTTCAGGTCGCAGAACCTCTCGAAGCCCTCGGCCTCCACCAGCTTGTTGAGGATGGCGCGCTTGCCCTCGCGGGTGAAGGTGATCTCCTTGTCGCGGCCCTCGATGCGCTCCTGGATCCAGGCCTTCTGGGCCGGATCGGAAATGTGCAGGAACTCGACGCCGAGCGTCTGGCAATAGGTGCGACGCAGGATGGCGATGATTTCGCGCAGACCGGCGAACTCAAGGCCGAGCACGTTGTCGAGGAAAATCTTGCGGTCGAGATCCGCTTCGGTGAACCCGTAGGAGCGCGGATCGAGTTCTTCCTCGTTCTTTTCCGGCTCAAGCCCGAGCGGGTCGAGCTTGGCGTGGAAGTGGCCCCGCGCCCGGTAGGCGCGAATCAGCATCAGCGCGCGGATGGAGTCCCGTGTCGCCCGCTGCACATGTTCGGGGGAAATTTCGACGCCCTTGGCCTGCGCCTTGCTTTTGACCTTGTCGCCGAGCGCGCGCTCAATGCCGCTCCAGTCGCCGGTCAGGGCCGCGATCAGTTCGCCATCGGCGTGAAGCAGCGAAGGCCGCTTCCATGAGGGTCCGTCCGCGTTCTTGAGGACGTCCGCGCGGTCGTCCTTCAAACTCTCGAAGAACGTCCGCCATTCGGCGTCGACCGACCCTGGATCGGTCTCATAACGGGACTGAAGCTGTTCGACATAGGCGGCGTTGCCGCCATACAGGAAAGACGTGCGGGCGAAAGCCGCATTCGCATCTTGGCGAGACATACCTGGATTCCTCTACGGAGCACCTGCCCCGGGTAGGAGGCGCATAGGCAAGTGAACCCGCGACCCCCGGATACCTCTATGCCCCAGATTTATGGCTTCGCAAAGGCTGCAAAAGAGCTAATAACTGAATCAGGATTTCAAAAGTTCGACCAGCGTGCGCCCAATCCGGGCCGGCGACGGCGAAACCTTGATGCCGGCCGATTCCATCGCTGCGGTTTTCGATCCCGCGTCGCCCTTGCCGCCCGCGATAATCGCGCCGGCATGGCCCATGCGGCGGCCAGGAGGGGCCGTGCGCCCGGCAATGAAGCCAACCATCGGCTTTTTGCGGCCGCGCTTGGCCTCGTCCTTGAGGAATTGCGCGGCGTCCTCCTCGGACGACCCACCGATCTCGCCGATCATGACGATGGCCTCGGTGGCCTTGTCGGCCAGGAACATCTCCAGGCCGTCGATGAAATCCATGCCCTTGACCGGATCGCCGCCAATGCCGAGCGCGGTGGTCTGACCGAGTCCTTCGCGGGTGGTCTGGAAGACGGCCTCGTAGGTCAGCGTGCCGGACCGCGACACGATGCCGACCTTGCCGGGCTTGAAGATGGAAGCCGGCATGATGCCGATCTTGCATTCGCCGGCCGTCATCACGCCGGGGCAGTTCGGCCCGATCAGGCGCGACTTCGAGCCCGCGAGCGAACGCTTCACCTTCACCATGTCCGCGACCGGAATGCCCTCGGTGATGCAGACGATCAGCGGAATTTCCGCCTCGATCGCCTCGGCGATGGCATCGGCCGCGCCGGGCGGCGGCACGTAGATGACGCTGGCGTCACAGCCGGTCTTGTCCTTGGCCTCAGCCACGGTGTCGAACACCGGCAGGCCGAGATGGATCGAACCGCCTTTACCCGGCGAGGTGCCGCCCACCATCTTGGTTCCGTAGGCGATCGCCTGTTCGGAATGAAAGGTCCCGTTCTTGCCGGTGAAGCCCTGGCAAATAACCTTGGTGTTCTTGCTGACGAGGATGGGCATCAGGCGGCTTTCTTCACGGCGGCGACGATCTTCTGCGCGGCGTCATCGAGGTCGTCGCCCGACGTCACATCGAGACCGGACTGAGCGATGATCTTCTTTCCAAGATCGACATTGGTGCCTTCGAGCCGGACCACCAACGGCACCTTGAGGCCGACCTCCTTGACCGCGGCGACCACGCCTTCGGCAATCACATCGCACTTCATGATGCCGCCGAAGATGTTGACCAGAATGCCCTTCACCTTCGGATCGGCAGTGATGATCTTGAACGCCGCGGCGACACGCTCTTTGCTGGCGCTGCCGCCGACATCGAGGAAGTTCGCCGGCTCAAGCCCATAAAGCTTGATGATGTCCATCGTCGCCATCGCCAGACCGGCGCCATTGACCATGCAGCCGATCGAGCCGTCGAGCGCGACGTAGTTGAGTTCATACTTCGACGCCTCGATTTCCTTGGCGTCTTCTTCGGTCTCGTCGCGCAACGCCAGCACATCGGGATGGCGGAACAGCGCGTTGTCGTCGAAGCCGATCTTGGCGTCGAGACAGATCAGCTTCTTGTCCTTGGTGACGACCAGCGGGTTCACTTCGAGCAGGCTCATGTCCTTCTCGGTGAAGGCCCGGTAGAGGCCGGTGAGCAACGGACTCATCTGCTTCTGCAGATCGGCATCGAAGCCGAGCGCCTTGGCGATGCGGCGCACATGATGCGGACAGATGTTGGTGACCGGATCGACCGACACCGTCACGATCTTATCCGGCGTATCGTGCGCAACCTGCTCGATGTCCATGCCGCCCTCGGTCGAAACCACGATGGCGACACGCGAGGTCGAGCGATCCACCAGCATCGACAGGTAGAATTCCTTGTCGATCGCCGAACCTTCTTCGATGTAGAGGCGATTGACCTGCTTGCCGCGCGGGCCGGTCTGATGCGTGACCAGCGTCGAGCCGAGCAGGCGCGACGCCTCCTTCTTCACATCGTCGACGGATTTCACCACCTTGACGCCGCCGGCCTTGCCGCGGCCGCCGGCGTGGATCTGCGCCTTCACGACCCAAACCGGGCCGCCAAGTTGGTTGGCGGCCTTCACGGCCTCATCGACGCCGAACGCTGCGATGCCTTTCGGCACCGGCACGCCGAAGTCACGCAGGACGGCCTTGGCTTGGTATTCGTGGATGTTCATCGAGCGCTACTTCTTGCCGAGATCGGGCGCAATCTTCTGGCAGGCGTCGACCAAGCCCTTCACCGAAGCGGCCGACTTCTCGAACTCGTTGCGCTCGGCGCTGGTCAGATCCAGCTCCACCACCCGCTCGACACCCTTCGCACCGATCACCACCGGCACGCCGACGTAGAGGTTCTTGATGCCATACTCACCGTTGAGGTGGGCGGCGCAGGGCAGCACGCGCTTCTTGTCGAGCAGATAGCTTTCCGCCATCGCGATGGCCGACGAGGCCGGCGCGTAGAACGCCGAACCGGTCTTGAGCAGGTTGACGATTTCCGCGCCGCCGTTGCGGGTGCGGTTGAAAATCTCTTCGACGCGGGCCTGCGTGGTCCAGCCCATCTTGATCAAGTCGGGCAACGGAATGCCGGCCACCGTGGAGTAGCGCGCCATCGGCACCATGGTGTCGCCGTGGCCGCCGAGCACGAAGGCGCTCACGTCCTCCACCGACACGTTGAATTCGTCGGCGAGGAAATAGCGCAGCCGCGCCGAATCGAGCACGCCGGCCATCCCGACCACCATGTTCTTCGGCAGGCCGCAGGCCTTCTGCAGCGCCCAGACCATCGCGTCGAGCGGGTTGGTGATGCAGATCACGAAGGCGTTGGGCGCGTATTTCTTCAAGCCCGCGCCAACCTGGTCCATGACCTTGAGGTTGATGCCGAGCAGATCGTCGCGGCTCATGCCGGGCTTGCGCGGCACACCGGCGGTGACGATGCAGACATCCGCACCCTCCATCGCCTCGTAAGCGTTGGCACCGACTATCTTGGCGTCGAAGCCCTCGACCGGCGCGGATTCGACCAGGTCGAGCGACTTGCCCTGAGGAACGCCTTCGGCAATGTCGAACAGGACGACATCGCCCAATTGCTTGAGACCGATAAGGTGAGCGAGCGTGCCGCCGATTTGGCCTGCGCCGATCAACGCAATCTTTTTACGCGCCATGTTGTGAAAACCCTTGGAGGACGGCCGAAAACCGCCGTTGGCTGCGGTCATTAGACCTTTCGAGAATGTCGTTCAAGTCGCCATTCGGCGGTAATCTCACGATCCGCCGTCGCCGGCGGCGGCCGGATGGGCCGGCGCGGCGTTCGATCCGCGCAGACCGTGGGCTTTTTCGCGCATGGCTTGCACCATGACGTAGAGCGATGGAATGAGGAAAATCCCAAGCAGGGATGCGGCAATCATGCCGCCGAACACCGAGGTTGCGACGCCGCGCCGGCTCAGCATTCCCGCGCCGGTCGCAATCACCAGTGGCACCAGGCCGGCGATGAAGGCAAAGCTTGTCATCATCACCGCACGGAAGCGCTCGCGGGCGCCTTCAATGGCGGCTTCGCGAATCGGCAGCCCCTCCTCGCGCCGCATCTTGGCGAACTCGACGATCAGGATGCCGTTCTTGGCCGCAAGCGCAATCAACACAATAACTCCGATCTGAGCATAGAGATTGTTGTCGAGGCCGAACAGGTTGAGCGCCGCCATCGCGCCGAACAGACCGACGCTGACCGACAACAGAACGGAGATCGGGATCATGAAGCTCTCGTAGAGAGCCACCAGGAAGAGATAAGCGAACAGCACCGCGAGGCCCAGGATCAGCGTCGTCTTGCCGGCCGCCTCCTTTTCCTGAAGCGCGGTGCCGGTCCATTCAAAGCCGTAGCCCGCGGGCAACGTCGTCGCGGCCAGTTGCTCCATCGCCGCGAGCGCTTCGCCGGACGAGCGGCCCGGCGCCGGGCCGCCGTTCAACGTAACGCTGCGGTAATTGTTGTAACGCACGATCGACTGCGGCCCGAGCACCAGCCGGACATTGGCGAACGCCCGGACCGGGACCATGTCGCCCTTCGCATTGCGCACGTTGATTCGATAGATATCGTCGATCCTGGCGCGCTCGATTGCCTCGCCCTGGATGTTCACCTGCCAGGTGCGGCCGAACAGGTTGAAGTCGTTGACGTAGTATCCGCCCAGCACCGACTGCAGCGCGCTGAAAACATCAGCGAGGTTGACGCCGAGCGTCTGCACCTTCTCGCGGTCGAGATCGAGATAAAGTTGTGGCGTGCTGGCGCTATAGGTCGTGAACACCCTGCTGAGCGACGGATTTTGATTCGCGGCAAACACCAGCCCGCGCGCGACGGCCGCGACCTCGGCCGGTTCTGCGCCACCCAGGCTCTGGAGTTGGAATTCGAAGCCCGAGCCGGTGCCAAGACCGATGATCGGCGGCAGGTTGTAGGCAAAGACAATGGCCTCTCGAATGCCCTGGAACTCACGCAGCAACCGGCCGATGATGCCATTCACCGAAAGCGCCGCCGTCTTGCGTTCGCCGAACGGCTTCAACGTCAGCACCAGCAGCGCGCCGTTCGACTTGGCCAATCCGTCGATCATGCTGTAGCCGACAACCGACGTCACGTGATCGACGCCCGGGGTCTTGCGCGCGATCTCCTCGACACGTTTTGTCACGGCATCGGTGCGCCCAACCGAAGCACCCTCCGGCAATTGAATCTCGGCGAAGACCGCGCCCTGGTCTTCCGACGGCAAAAATCCGGAGGGCGTGGTCTTGAACAGCCACCCGGCGCCGACCATGAACACGACGAGGGCCAGGACGCCAAACAACAGCATCCCGACCAGCTTTCGCACCGCAAATGCGTAGCCGTCGCGCGCCTTGTCGATGCCGCGCAGCACAAAGCCAAGAATGCCGCGCTTGGGGCCATGGCTCTTCGAAAGAAACACCGCGCAAAGAGCGGGTGACAACGTCAATGCATTGATCGCCGAGATGACCATCGACACCGACACCGCCACCGCGAACTGCCGGAACAATTGGCCGGAGATGCCGGGGATAAATGCCACGGGAACGAACACCGACAGCAGCACCAGCGTGATCGCAATAATGGGCGCTGTGATTTCCCGCATGGCCCGGCGCGCCGCTTCCGCCGGAGAAATCGTATGGTCCTTCTCCAAATGCGCTTCGACCGCTTCGACCACGACGATCGCGTCGTCCACCACGATGCCGATGGCGAGAACCAAAGCGAGCAAGGACACTGTGTTGGCGGAATACCCCACCGCCAGCATCACCGCGAATGTGCCGATCAACGCAACCGGCACCGCCAACAACGGGATCAGCGTGGCGCGGAAATTTCCGAGGAACAGAAACACGACGATGACGACGAGAATGAACGCCTCGATCAGCGTGTGCACCACCTCTTCCATGCTCTGCTTGACGAACAGCGTGGTGTCGTAGGTGATTTTGTAATCGAGCCCTTCGGGAAACGCCTTCTTGAGATCCTCAAGAGAGTTGCGAACCGCATCCGCGCTCGCGATCGCGTTGCCGCCCGGGGTCTGATAGAGGCCGATGACCACCCCGGGCGCGCCGTCGAGACGGCCGATCTGCTCCTGGCTGCTGGCGCCCAACTCGACTCGCGCCACGTCGCGCACACGAACGAACGAGCCATCCGGGTTGGCCCGCACCACGATGGAGGCGAACTCGTCGACCGTCGTCAGCCGGCCTTTCGTCTGAATGTTGAGCTGGAACTGCTGATCCTGCAGCGCCGGCTGCGCGCCGATGCGCCCGGCCGCGGCCTGCACATTCTGGGCCCGAACCGCGTTGATGAGATCGTTGGGTGTCAGCCCGAAGTTCGTCAGTTTGGCGGTGTCGAGCCACACCCGCATGCTGTAGTCGGCCGGCGTGAGATTCTGCACGTCGCCGATTCCTTTGACGCGCTTGAGCCGATCGATGATGTTGATGGTGGCGTAATTGCTCAAATAAAGCTGGTCGAAGCGCCCATCCGGCGACGTCAGCGTTATGATCTGCAGGATCGCCGACGACTTTTTGGTGATGCTGACACCGGTCGCCTTGACCTCCGCCGGCAATTGCGGCTCCGCCAAGCCGACGCGGTTCTGCACCTTCACCATGTTGAGATCGGGATCGGACCCGACCGCGAACGTCACGGTAAGCGTATAGCTGCCATCGCTGCCGCTCGTCGACTTCATGTAAAGCATGTTGTCGACGCCGACGACGCGCGACTCGATCGGCTGCGCCACGGTGGCCTCCACCACCTGAGAACCGGCGCCGGGATAGCGCGCCGAGATTTGCGTCTGCGGCGGCACGATGTCGGGAAACTGCGCGATGGGGATTTGGGTGAGCGCGATCAGGCCCGCGAGCGTGATGACAATCGAGATCACGACCGCAAGGCGGGGGCGGTCGATGAAGATGCTCGACAGCATCGCCTATGCCCCCGGTTTGACTTCGGTGGCCTGGACAACCTGACCCGGCCGAACCTTCTGGATGCCCTCGGTGATGACGGTTTCACCGGCACTCAGTCCCTTGAGCACCACGAGATTCGGTCCGGACACGCGGCCGGTTTCCACCCGCCGCACCTGGACCTTGCTGTCTTTGTCGACGACGAGAACGAACGCACCGGATTGATCGACCTGGAACGCCTGCTGCGGGACCTGCAAGACGCTCTCGCCCTTGCCGAGTTCAGCCACAACGTTCACAAGCTGACCATCGACCAGGATGCGATCGGGATTGGGAAACGCCGCGCGCACCTGCACGGTGTCGGTGCCTTGATTCACGGTGACGTCGAGGAAGTTGAGCTTGCCGGGATTTTTGTAGCGGCTGCCGTCGGCGAGTTGAAGATAGATGACATAGGTGTCGGGCGCGGTGGTGTTTTGCCCTTTTCGGACGTCGAGCATCTCGCGTTGCGTGACGGGAAACGCCACGTAAATCGGATCCTGGCTGACGATGGTGGCAAGTGTGCCGCTGGCCGGTCCAACGAAATTGCCGACCGAGATGTTGGCGCGCCCGATGCGTCCTGCGGCCGGCGCCTTGATGTCGGTGTAGCTCAATTGAAGCTGGGCCTTTTCAAGCGTGGCGCGCTGGGCCAGCAAATTGCCGCGCGCCTCGCCCTGTTTGGCGGTCACCTCGTCCAGTTTGGCTTGAGCGCCGACATTGCGCTGAACCAGTTCGGTCTGGCGGCCAACTTCGATGTCCGCGAGTTTGAGCGTCGCCTCGGCCGTCGCGATCCCCGCCTTGGCCTGATCGACCGCGGCTTCATAGAGGCCCTTCTCGATCGTAAATAGAAGGTCGCCCTCTTTGACATCGGCGCCTTCGGTAAACAGCCGCTTTTCCAGGAAGCCATCGACCCGGGCGCGGAGATCAACCTTGGAGACGGCCTCGACCCGTCCGGTGAACGAAGCCGTAGGCTTGATATCCGCGGTCGCGACCTTGACGACGGTGACAGCGGGCGGCGGTGCGGCGGCTTGAGGCTGCCGTTCATTGCCGTTGCCGCATGCCGCAAGCGCCAGTGCTGCGCCGAGCGACAGGACGAGACGTCCCTGGGACGGGTGCGGAGCCATGGGCACCTATGACGCGACAGTTGAAATTTTTATAAAACTGCAAACTGTTCCCGGAAGCATCATGGCAGCTTGCGCGGCGCAGGCAACTGGGCTGTTGCCGATTCAGGTTTCCACGATCCCCTCGCTCGAGCCGCTGGCCGTCGAATCGCGCGTCCCATGCGGCAGCGCAAGATAGGCCTCCGACCGCATTTCGATGAGCCGTGAGGCCGTCCGCTTGAACTCGGAAGCCTCATATCCATCGCTGGCCTGATAAAGCGCGTCGGGCTCGGCCTCGGCCGAGGCGACCAGCTTCACGGCATGGTCGTACAGCGTATCGATAAAAATGATGAAGCGTTTGGCGGCGTTGCGTTCGTCGAATCCCATCACCGGGATGCGGTCGACAAGAATGGTGTGGAATTCGTGCGCGATGCGAAGATAGTCGGCGGCGGCCAGCGGCTGCTCGCACAGGTCGTGGAAAAAGAAACGCGCCACGCCCATCGCAGCCCGGGGCACTCTGAGCTTGCGGCCTTTGACCGCCAGTTCCTGGGGCATGCCGCTCGAACTGCCGACCAGCCGCCGCCAGGCCTGATCGAGCGCGGCCGCCGCCGCATCGTCCGCGGGCACATACCAGACCTTCTGTCCGGCGAGCTTTTCAAGCCGAAAATCAGTGCGCGCCTCGAGCCGAAGCA
>Ga0207652_10004383_pt1 | contig 11505 bp, 9 predicted proteins | sample KBSC63BmetaG_FD_184334 | JGI IMG/M metagenome (GOLD analysis project Ga0207652, IMG submission 184334) | Corn rhizosphere microbial communities from Kellogg Biological Station, Michigan, USA - KBS C6-3B metaG (SPAdes) (version 2) | ecosystem: Host-associated > Plants > Roots > Rhizosphere ... | reverse complement strand
CTTGGCGAATCCATCTTCGCACGCGTACACGAGCCACGTCGCGATCGCGGAGGCGCCACCCGCACACAGGCCGATGACGAATGACGCGGCCAGCTCCTGCCACGATGGGGCAGGATGTGGCAGCACCGGGAAGAGCGGACCGTTGCCGAGCAGGGGTACGCGACACGCGCCCGCGACGATTGCCGCGATGGCGACCGGGATGAGGCTGCGCGGCTTCCACTCGAACAGCAGCAGCTCGACCGCGATCAGCACGGCCGCGATCGGTGTCGCGAAGATCGCCGCCATGCCCGCGGCGGCTCCCGCAACGAGCAGTGTCTTTCGTTCCGACGCCGAGAGATGGAAGCCCTGCGCGAACAGCGAGCCGAACGCGCCGCCGGTCATGATGATCGGCCCTTCTGCGCCGAACGGACCGCCCGTACCGATCGCGATTGCCGACGACAGCGGTTTCAGCACGGCAACCTTGGCCGACATGCGACTCTGGCCGATCAGGATGGCCTCGAGTGCTTCGGGAATCCCGTGTCCGCGGATCTTGTCCGATCCGTACCGCGCCATGAGCCCGACGATCAGTCCACCGACCACCGGAATGAACACGCCAATGATGCCGAGCGCGCTCTTGGCGGGCGAGGTGAGCACGCTCGAGTACCGATGGTACCAGACGAGGTTCGTTGCGACCCCAATGAGCCATACGAGCGCGTACGCCACGAGCGAGCTCATGACGCCGATGACCACGGCCATTGCCGCCAGTATCAGCAGGCGGGAGTTGGTGGTGAAGTCGCTCAGGTGGTCTTCGTGTCTCGAGGCCATTATCGAGCATGTCTCGCGGCCACGACCCGAGCAATGAGTCATTCATCCCGGCTGGGGGGACGGACCTCTCATATGACGCGGAATAGCGTCAGATCAGATTTCTTTTGATCGCATGTGTCACGGCCTCGAGTCGGCTGTGCGTGCGCAGCTTTCTGTTGATGTGGTGCAGGTGGTTGCGCAGCGTGTGCGGCGAGATGCCGAGCGTGCGCGCGACGGCCGCGGACGCGCTTCCCTGCGCGAACAGTTGCAGGATGCGCTTCTCCTGCGACGTCAGCGGCGAGACCGGTGCGGGGCGCGCGCCGTCCGAGCCGAGCGTGCGAATACGGTCGGCTGCCACGAGCATTCGCTCGACCAGATGCTCGCGCATTCGGCGGACGTGAACGTCCTGCGCGATGAAGACGATCAGCCGCGTGTGTGACCGCGGCGGCGCATGCACGAGCGTCGAGATGCGGACCCATCGGCGTCGCCCGTCCCGTGACCGGAGCTCCGCGTCGAACGCGGGGAGCGTGTGGCCCGCGAGTGCCATGTCGCATACTTCGCGGCCGATCGAAGTCCCGAGCGCACCGCGGCCGTTCAGCACCTTCGTCCAATCCATGCCGACGATGTCCGCATCACGCCACCCGAAGAGCGTGGACGCGGCGGTGTTCCAGATGCGCACGATACCGCGTGCGTCGACCGCGAAGGCGGCGTCAGCGGTCGACTCGAGCAGTTGAACGATTCCGGCTGGCTGGGGCACGGGTGGATCTCGTTAGTGGATCACGTCTCACTACGGGTCGAGTGATGGCCGGAGCACGAGGTAAAACACCCGACCGCTCACGCGGCTTATCGTGTGTCGCGGGAACTCCTGGCTGGTGGGCGCGCCCCCACCCTGCCGCTCAACGAAGTAAAACGATGAAAGGCGGTTGAGCTCCGCCGGGGTGACGAGGTTCCCGAAACCGTACAGTCGATGGTTGATGCGCCCGAGGTCACGCTCGAACACGAAGAACCGGTTGGTGCTGTCGAAGGGCGTGGCGTCCAGCGCCGCCATGTGCACGTTGAGCTCCGGGCGCTGTTGCAGCACCGGGTAGAGCGTATCGCGCAGGCGTGTGACAATGAGCGTACCAGAGTGGGATAACTGCGTGGCGTCGCGAGTGTCCTCGTGAACGCGGCGTGCGAACGCGTCGGCTCGATGCGATTCACCCCCCATCGTCTTCACACTCGCTGCGATCATGGCGAACGTCGCGACCCAGCGAAGTAGCGGATCGCTGCGTGAGACCACGAACGCCACGACCGGGGCGGCCGCAACGGTGCCGGCAATCCAGTACCGGGGTTCCGTGGCAGGCTGCACGAGGAGAGAGAACGCCACGAGTACAAAGGGCACGGCGGCTTGCGTCAGCAGGAGCAGCGGTCCGAGCGCAAACGGGCGCGTCAACGGTCGGCCCATGATGCGCTCGGCGAGACCTCCGGCGGGCCGGGCTCGCACGACGATGATCGCCCAGCAACACAGGGCGATCGCGAGTGGGAGTGTGAGGAAGAAGATCGCGAGCAGCCGCACGGCGCCTAACGCCGTCAGATCCGGGATCCAGGTCGGTACCGTGAGCGATGCCCGCTGTCCGAGATAGAGTGGCGCGCACGCAATAAGGGCGAGCGGCCCCGCGATCGATGGCGACAGCCGTCGGACGGTCGCAGTCCAGGGGCCCGGCCCGAAGAGCACGGCGGTACCGATCGCGATCCCCCACGTCAGGATCCCGAAGTAATGGATGGTGCATAGCAGGACCGAGACGACCGCGAGGGATGCCGCGGAGACGAAAGTCGCCTCACGGCGGACCGTGTGGGCGAGCACGAGCAGCATGCATCCCGATGCCAGTAGCAACGGTCCGTACAAGCGTGCGTCGAATGCCGCGTGCATGACGACCTGCTGGGCCCAGACCGCCATCGTTCCGATTGCAGCCGGCCACGGCGAGAACTGGTCACGCAGCAGGAGGTAGACCGTCGTGAGCGCGCCAACCACACATGTCACTGCGACAATGCGAGCCGTGATCGGGGACAGCCCTCCGGCGACCAACGCTCCCAGGCGATAGAGCAAGAAACCCGTTGGCGGGTTGGAGTCCGCTCCGGCGGCAAGGCTTGAATGCTCTCGGGCAACGAGCCGGTGCCCGCCACCAGCCAGGTGGATACTTCATCGAGCCAGAAGGGTTTGGCGACCATGGCCCACGCGCCCATCGCCGCGATCTCCAGGACGATGAACCCGAAGGCGGCGAGCATGAACCACGCGGTCTCGCGTCGTGACCATGAAATTGTCGTCATCAACCGGAGTCTAATGGCACAACCAATCCTGCACGCGGGTAGGAAGCCAACCATCCAATGGCCGGTTGACGGAATCAGATGCGGCTTATCGGCGCTACCGTCGCGTTCGTCGTAGCGGCGGCAACCTTCGACGTGACGAGCGGCCCGCTGACCGCGCAGACGCCCGCGCGCACGACCGGGCCCGAGATCGAGCGCGTGGATTTTCGCGGCGTGCGATCCGTGCCCATGCACGAGGTGCAGCGCGCGGTGACGACGCGGGCGAGCTCCTTCGTCGGGAAGCACCATCTCGAGCCAGGGCAGCTCGAGCGTGACGTCACCGCCCTTCACGACCTCTACTGGCGTCATGGGTTTCGCGAGGTCTCGGTCGACACCACCGTTCACCCATCAGGCAGTGGCGTGGCCGTCACGTTCGACGTGCGCGAGGGACCGCTCACGGTTGTCGATTCCGTCGACATCCAACAGGCGACTCCCACGCTCGACACGCAGACCATCCAGCGTGCCATGCGGCTCCGGCCCGGCGCCCCGCTCGACCTCTCGGCGCTCGACTCGACGCTCGCCGCGCTGCGCAACGCACTGTGGGACGCCGGCTACGCCGACGCGACGCTCACGCCTAACGTGGTTGCCAATGCCCAGACGCACCGCGCGACGGTTCGCATCGACGTGAACCCTCGCTGGCGAACGCGGGTCGCGTCCATCGAGATCGAGGGCAACCGGCTGATGTCTCGCGACGCGCTTCGGAGCGCGCTCACGCTGCGACCCGGTGGCCTCTACCGTCGCCCGGATGTGGCCGCGAGCCTGCGACACCTGTACGAATCGCGCGTGGTGGCGTCGGCCTTCATCGCCATTCCCCCTAACGCGAGCGACAGCCTGACACCGGTCGTGGTACGGGTGCAGGAGCGAAATCCGCTCCAGTTCGGAATGGATGCGGCGTTCAGCACCAGCGAATTCCTTCAGGTCGCGGGCCGAGTTGGCCTTTTTTCCATCGCCGGCGGACTCTGGCAGCTCGTCCTCCGTGGCGCGACGGGTAACCTCCTCGCGTCCGGCCTCGAGGGAGCTGGCCCGTTCACGGAGGTCGCGCCCGACGACAGCATCGACAAGGCATTCCTGCGGCCCACCTGGAATGCACAGGTGGAGGCGACGCGGCTCTGGGCCGGCTCGCCGCGCAACCGGCTCACACTCGCCGCTTTCGGCCAGCGGCTCAGTGAGCCGAATGCGTTCGTCGATCGCGCCCTTGGTCTCAGCACGCTGTTCACGCGCGAGGTGACGGAGCACGCCGGGGTGTTGATCGGCTATCGGCTGGAGCGCGCGGCCGTGGAGGCGGGCGATGTGTATTTCTGTGAGAGCTTCGGCCTGTGCGACGCCGAGGCACTCAGCGTATTCCGCGATTTCCGACGGCTGTCAGCCGTATCGCTCGGCGGCTCCCTGAACCAGGTGAACAACCCCGTCGCGCCGTCGCGCGGACAGACAGCGCGCGTCGCTCTGGAGTATGCCTCGGCGGCGACGGGCTCCGAGTACGATCACTTTCGCATCGACGGCGAAGCGGCCGCGTACCGCCCGTTAGGCTCGTGGGTGATCGCAACGCACGTGCGTGCCGGCTGGGCACACACTCCCCAGGGCGAGGTGCTCCATCCGCGACTGCTGTTCTACGCTGGCGGATCCCAGTCGGTGCGCGGCTACCGCGAGAACCAGCTCGGCCCGCGTGTGCTTCGGGTGCGGGGAGCCGATCTCATCGCCAATGGCTGCACCGATGCGAGCATCGCCAACGGGTCGTGCGACCCTAACGCGGTACCGCGGAGCGTGTTCTCGCCACAGCCTGTCGGGGCAACGGCGCTGCTCGAGGGCAGCGTCGAGCTGCGCAAGCCTCTCGTGTGGGGGCTGGGCGGCGTGCTGTTCGCGGACGGCGCGATGGCCGGGCCGGGAGCGGGAACCTTGTCCGGAGAGCGCGTGAGTACGGTGACTCCGGGCGCCGGGCTTCGCTACGCGACTCCATTTGGCGAGCTGCGACTGGATGCCGGCTGGCAGCCGGACAAGAGTGAACGTCTCCCTGTGCTCGTCGAGACCACCGCGGCGGATGGGTCGTCGCAGCTGGTACGCCTGACGACTGACCGGCAATGGACGTCTGTGGACGACGCGAATGGCAAGCGTGGACTGCGCCGAGTGACGCTGCACTTCGCGCTTGGCCACGCGTTCTGAGACGCGCGACCGTTACGCCTGAATATCGCGCAGCACGCGCGCGGCGCGCCGCGCTTCGCGCCAATCGAGTATCTGATCCAGCGGCCATTTGCTGCTCCATGCGGCGAGAATGGCGCCCTTGACCGTCACACGCACGGTCTCCGTTGCCGGCTGTTCGATGTAGCCGCGCCGCACCCCGTCGTCGACGGTCTCATCGAACATGCGCTGATACGCCTCGAGGGGATGCATGGTCGGCGGATGCCAGCCCACGGTCACCGGAGCGCGACCACCGCGCACCGCCATCGCCTTGCGTTGCTGGTGAATCTCGTACAGCCTCGCCGCGTCGGTGACCTTCTGGAAGATCACGGTATCGTGGTTGCCCTGCCGAGTGGCAACGACGCGCCGCTCGTTGGCGGTCACGATCACGTGGCCGTCGGTCATTCGGGTATGAAAGGACACCCCGGTCATCGAGAATCGTCGCGGCGCATGCGAGATCACAGCCATACAGAACTCCTCGCCGCTCATGCTCGGAGCCACCGTCATCACCATCGTTGCCTCGCTGCTCTGCGGTCGAGACGCGTTGACGTGACGCACTGGCTCTCGAAACCCGGTCCGCCCAATTGCGGTCTCTATGTTGTGGAGGAACTCATGTACAGGCTGCGGAAGGCTGGAGACCTGTACGCTGGTCAGCGGTCGCAAGCCAATCTTTCGGTCGGTCTTGAGGAGACGCCGATATTGGAAGGGCGCGGTCACGATGCCATGAAGCCAGACGTACGGCATCATGAGCGGGATCAGTAACCGGTCCAGCCCATCGAGCTCCATGTCATCGAACTCGGGCGCTTCCGTTTGCGCTGCGCGCGTCATGGTCATCGCTACCTCTCGTAGGCTCCATAGCGAGGACGACCCGGCGTCATAGCGGGTTGCGCCACTTCTCTCTCGGTGACCGCGTCAGGCACGCCGTCGTCCCGTGATGTATGGGAAAATTGTTCAAATCAGCGCTATCCATCGCTGCCTTTTTCGCGCTCTGGACGTTGATGCGGGACGGCTGCTCCGGGCGCACCGAGGACGTTGCCAGCATTCACGCCGAGAATGCGCAGCACGCGCGTGAGCGTGCCGCGGCCATCCCTAACGACTTCGTCGCCCCCGACAGCTTTCCGGAGCTCCTCGCCGCACTGGAGCGGCTCACGGGCAGCGCACCCGTTCCCTTCGTAGGCGAGCGCGATTGGGGAGCCCCGGTGCCGAGTGCGGGCTTCGCGTTTCAAACGCGGTCCGACACGCTCGCGGAAGCACTCGCCGACACGTTGACGCGTCTCGTTCGTCCGAAGGGCTTTCACACGTTCGCGTACGCGAGCGGTGCAGGCATCGGCGCGTCGTACGTCGTCGCGATGCCCACGCCTGACTGGTACGCCTCGATCGAGCTCGTCGCCACCACCGGCAACCCTTCTCCGAGCTCGAAGGAAATCGTGAGCTGGTTCCGGAAGCTCGAGCGCGACCAGCCGTTCACGATCACCGACATCGGGCGCGACCATGTCGGCGGGCGGTTCCTCGCCGCGTTGAAGGACCCGCGCGAGCTCGCGCGACGCTTCAATGACTTCTGTCCCGACATCGTGCGGCAGGGAACAGGGTCGGTCCGGAACCTCGAGATCGAGCTGCGAGAGAGCCAGTATCTCTACTGCTGGTGGGACTGAAGCCTCAGCGATACGCGGCGGCCTGGATTCCGTATAGCTCCGCGTATTGGCGTCCGCGCGCCATCAGCTCGTCATGGGATCCGACTTCGGTGACGCGAGCCCCCTGCAGCACGATGATCAGGCTCGCCATGCGGACGGTCGAAAAGCGGTGAGACACGAGGATCGTTAGGCGGCCGTCGGTCGTGTTCGCGGCATCGGCATACCGCTCGAACAATGCGTGCTCGGTCTCCGCGTCGAGCGCCGCCGTCGGCTCGTCGAGCACGAGGACGATCGGGCGGTCACGCATGAAGCCCCGCGCGAGCGCCACGCGCTGCCACTGACCGAAGCTCACCTCCACGCCATTCGGCCACGTCGGCCCGAGCTGCGTGTCGAGCCCTGCGCTGAGCTTCGAGATCACGTCGGTCGCACCGGCCCGCGCGACCGCCGTCGCCACGGCGGGCTCGTCGTCCAGACGAGGCACATCGCCGACGCCGATGCTCTGCCGGGCCCGCAGCTCGAAGCGAAAGAAATCCTGAAACGCACCGGCCATCCTCGTCCGCCAAGAGTCTGCGGTAATACGATCGAGCGGCACGTCGTCGATCAGGATCCGTCCGGATGTCGGCTCATACATCTTCGCGATGAGCTTCACGAGCGTGCTCTTGCCGGCACCGTTTTCGCCGACCACCGCGACGACGGCGCCGGCGGGCAGATCGAGCGTCACGTCCTCGAGCGCGAGCCTGTCGGTGCCGGGATACGCGAACGACACGTGCTCGAACCGAATCCCTCGCTCGAGCCGCTCGGGTGCCTCGAGCTCCACCGTCGGGGCGAGCGATGCAGCATAGTCCTCGAGCCACGCGAGCCGCCGAGCGCCGTACACCCAGAACCCGCGGAGAAAGCCGAGCTCCCCGACCGTGGCGCCCACGTACGACGAGAGCCGCGCGCCCGCCGCGAGCACGAGCAACACCGCGCCGGCCGACGCGTGAAGCACCGCCGCCACGAATATGACCGACCCGACATATCCCGCGGCAAAGATCGCCCACGCCACGGTGTGCCACGTCATCGAGCCCCAGCGGGCGGCGGCGATGGGGTCATGGCCGGACTGCCACGCGGCGCGTCGGTCGCGACTCAGGCGATCACCGATACCCGTTAGGCGCACCTCCTTGGCCGGCGGTGCCGACGTCGCCGTCGCGAACAGGTGCCGAGCGAGTCGGTTGAACGGCGCGGCGCGCTCCTGGGCCACCCGCTCGACTCCGGGACGCCAGGTCGACGTGAACACGGTCGGCACCGCGAACAGCGTCAGCAAGGCGAGCGCAGGATGCACCGAAACGAGCAGCGCGATCGTGACGGCCAGGCGGAGGATCCAGCCCGCCATCGAGAACACCGCCATGTACATGTGGTCCAGCACGAATACCTGATCGCGGAGCATCGCGATCCGGTCGAGGTACTCGGGAACCTCCTGATGCGCGATGGTCGCGATGGTCGCCTGGAGCCTCGCGACATGCGACTCCAGCGCGATCGTGACCTTGTCGCGGAACTTGCGCTGGACTCGGGTGCTCACCGTTCGCAGGAACCAGGTCCCCGCGGCTGAGACGCCGAGCGCGATAGCCGTTAGGCGGAGGAGCGTCGCGTTACCGGCGGTGAGCGCGTCGGCCATCAGCTTGAACCAGAGCGCCAGCAGGGCGTCCGGTACGGCCGCGATCAACGACAGCCCGAACGCCCACGTCATGAGCGTCGGCTCGTACCGCAATCCCAGCCGGCAGAGCCGCCACATCGATGGCAGCGATGCCGGGAGGTCGTCCTTCCTGCCGTTGTCAGGCGAGGACGTCATGCGTCACGCCCTCCTCGTCCGTTGCCTCGCCGAAGCGCTGCGCCTGCAGGTCGAACATCGTGCGATACCGCCCGCCCAGCGCCATCAGCTCATCATGGCTGCCGAGCTCGATGACCTTGCCTTGTTCCAGCACACAGATCCGGTCGGCGAGGCGCACGGTCGAGAACCGATGGGAGATCAGAATCGTGGTGCAATGCGACGTCTCGTGCAGAATTCGCTCGAAGATCTCCGCTTCCCCGCGCACGTCGAGCTGCGCCGTCGGCTCGTCGAGTAACACGACGCCGGCACCCAGCTTCACGCCGCACAGCGCGCGCGCGAGCGCGACGCGTTGCCACTGTCCGCCCGAGAGATCGGTGCCGCCGGCGTACGCACGCGAGAGCACCGTATCCAGCTCGGCGAACGACGACGCTCCGGCAGACGCGAGTGCTTCGCGGATCGTCGAGTCCGGCGCGCCACCCGGCGCGACATTGTCGCGCAGCGGCAGCTCGAATCGAATGAAGTCCTGAAACACCGCCGAGATGCGGTGGCGCCACGCGGTGAGCTCGAGCTCGCGAAGGTCGACTCCGTCGGCTTCGATCGCGCCCGCCGCGGGATCGTAAAGCCGGCAGAGGAGCTTCGCGAGCGTCGTCTTGCCAGCGCCGTTCTGCCCCACGATAGCGAGGGATGACCCCGCGGGAATCGTCAGGTCGAACCCGTCGAGCACAGGCGTGGCTTCACCTGGACCAGGATACGCGAACCGCACATTGCGGAACCGGATCTCTCGAGCGGGAAGGCCGGCCGGGCTTCGCGTGCCTAACCGCAGCGCGCCCGTGGGTGCCATCGCTGCCTGAAGCCGAAGCACGGCCGCGACGGGCGCCGCCGCTCCGTCGAGCGCCCAGCTGAACCCACCGAACGCGATGAGCGACACGCCGACGGCGCACTGCGCGTACACCACCAGCCCACCCATCGACAGCGCGCCGCTCGACGCCGCGGAGGACAGCGCCCAGAACACCGCCACGTTCGCGACGACGACGATCAGGAGACTCCAGATGACCGGCCGCTCGCGGAGTCGCGTGGCCTCGTACTGGAGTCGATGCAGCGTCGTCCGGCGTGCGATGAACCGCTCGAGCGTCCAGCCCGCGAGCCCGAAGAGCCGCAGCTCCTTGCTCGCGGGCGGATCGACGGCGAGTCGGAACGCATAGTCGGCGTCGCGCTGCGCCGCGCGCACTTCGGGCGTGTTGCGGTCCCACCAGACGGCGCTCTCACGCAGCAACCAGTGCGTCGCGAGCCACGCGCCGGCGAGCACGATTGGCGCCCACCACGCGAAGCCGACGAGGATGATCGCAGACGCGACTCCGCCGATCATCTCCGTCATACCACTCGCAATGAAGTCCATGGAGATGCTGAGCGGCGGCCCCATCATGCCGAGGTCGAAGTCGCGCGCCGCCGTCAGATCGCTCGTGAGCTCGGGGTCCTCGAGATGAGCGACGCCGGGAGGACGGACACACGCGTCGGTGAGTCGATCGTAGAGCCACGCCGCGGTGCGGTCGCCGAGGTTGCTGCCGATCGCGGTGTGAATCGGCGGCAACACCTGGAGAAGCACGAACGTGGCAGCCATTGCCGCGAGCGGAGCGGCGAGCGCGCCGCCGTGCTGTACTGCCGCGACGAGCACACCCATCGCGATGGCGAAGATCGCTGGCAGGATGCCGCGCAGGATGAGCGCCGCCCACCAGGCCACCGCGAGGGGGCGGTCAGCCTTGGGCAGGACGGAGAAGAACTGCCATTCTTTGCGCTGCGTGATCGACCAGGGCATCGCGAGCCGGAGACGATTCTCTCTTGGAAGGCACGAGAGTGCCGAAAATCGTCGCCGCTGGCCAGACCGGAGACAGCAATGTGTCAGCCGGCTCGCTTTCCTTCCGCTTCCGCGCGCTTCAGATCCTCATCCGACAACACACGCTGGTCGCTGTCCCCGGTGGTCCCGTGTCCGGGCGTGAAGCGCAGCTTCTCCATGTACGGCGTGGGCCGCTTGCGGCGGTAGTCGGCAAACTCCTTCGCGTAGTAGGCTCGCGCTTCCTGTGCGGTCCTGACTCCGGTCACGATCTCGTGCATGAGATTCAGCGCGAGAAAGTTGGCCTGCACGTCGTGACACCTCGCCGAGACCTCGCCGGCCGTTCGCTCCACGACGACACTCCCGTCGAACTCGGCCAGCGTCGAGAATTTGTTGACCGGGACGTGATAGTCGATCACCGACTCGACAGCGTCGATGTGCGGCGCCGGGAAGTCGTGCTGGTAGAACGCTTTCGTCGCGATGACCCGCTTCCACGGCCCAGGTCGATGCCACGTCAGCCGTGTCGGGGTCGCCTCGTTAGGTTCGCCATATTCGTCGATGACGAGCTGGGCTGCCTCCCGCGATTCCTCGGGCCAGTCCGCGATCTGTCGCGATGCCGCGCTGGTGGTCATGATGGCCTTCCTTGGTGGCTGGGTGATTCTGCAGGCCCGGCATGGCCGGTCCTGGCCAGCCCGCGAATCTCGTTCCGGCATGTAGCGGACCGCCGAATTGCCCGCAAGCGTCACTGTTGCCACCAGCCGGGACGGTCGACGTAAGCTGCAGGCATCGCGACCTGCACGCTTCAGCCTTTTGATAAGGGGAACAACCTCGGGACGCTCGGAGCTGACTGAGGCCGTTCCATTTTCAAAACCAGGCTCGTTGCGCGCGGAACTCAGACCTCACGTGGAGCAAGCTGCGTCAATCGGCGTCCGCCCGCGCCA